>Ga0179593_1303280_pt1 | contig 17575 bp, 24 predicted proteins | sample CZODoug2_1_08_16_FD_185931 | JGI IMG/M metagenome (GOLD analysis project Ga0179593, IMG submission 185931) | Vadose zone soil fungal communities from Angelo Coast Range Reserve, California, USA - CZODoug2_1_08_16fungal (PacBio error correction) | ecosystem: Environmental > Terrestrial > Soil >... | reverse complement strand
TGGATTTTTCTAACCCCTTTCACTATGCGCTGGTCAAATCGCTTCTCTCCCCTCTGCTTGGAGTGTCCTTCTTCTTTGGTTTTTCTTCCCCGGGTCATAAAGGCTTTGTGAACTTTCTCGGATTTTCTGTGTCGTTCCCTTGGCCTGCTTGTTATTTCATTGGTTAGGTGTTCATTCTGGGTCTCTCCCTTCAATATATAGTTCCACCGTTCGTTTCCGCCCTCTTCTTGTTCGACTTCCTCTTAAAAGCCTTTCTTTACTAAAGAAGGTTCGCAGACGTATGAGTCCTCCTTTTTTTTTTGTTTAATTACCGTTCGCAGACGCCCCTTCCCTGTCAGATTCCCCTTTCCACTTCTTCCGGCCTCGATTCCTACCTCTAAGAGGTTTCTTCTCTGGGCGCAAGAAGTTAAACTCCACCGAAAGGGTACTCCCATCGATCTTCAACCCCCCCCATAGTGTAAGGGATGAGAGCTCTTGGTTCTAGGCAAATGCACCATCTTCATTGATTTTCCTTCTCTTTTTTCCCCCCTCTCATTCTCTAACCAGCTCTCCTCCCAATTTGCGCCTCCCCCAAACTTTGACCCCCGTTTCCCCCGCTTTTGTATCCCTGTTCTCGAGCGTATGAATGTTTCCTTTTCATCACCTTTTTACTCTCCTGTCCCTCTTTTTTTACATCCATTCGGACAGAAGAGATCTTTGACAAGTCGAAGGTGCCCTTCTTTCGGCCGAGTTGGCAAATATCTCTCTTTACCTCCCATTGTTTTGCCCCCCCCTCCCGCCACCCTACCCCCCCGCCCAGCCCCCCACCATCTCCTCGACTCGCTCCTTTTGCCCCCTATCTGTGGTCCTTCTGGCTAATCACCTGTCTCCAACGCCCGCTCCTAGTCTTCTGAAATTCAATCTGCAACCCGCAGTATACGCCCCCGGTCCCAAACAGCCGTCTTGCAGGTAATTCTTTTAGGCCCTGCACCTTTAGTGTTCGCGGAGTGTGGGATATTTGTATTTGACTTTTGTAGTTGGGACTGGCCTACCGCTCCGCTCTGCATCCCCTTCCCAACTACTGATTCAATTTTTATTTTCTCCCCTTTTTTTTGGGTTGATATTGTACCTTCTGCCCTCTAAGCTACCCGCTTTCTCTGCCCTGATCGAGGCCCGTTCCTACTCCATTTTTACTTCAGGACTGTGATTGTCCAATAAATGAATCTGTTTCCACCAGACCAGGTCTCTAAACCCCATGCTGCGATTACTTTTAGTGTGACAGACGGCTTTTGAATATTTTCCTACCCTTATCTTCCTGGAACATTCTGTCCATCCGGTCCTGTAGCTCTGACCCTCCACACCCACACAGGTTCCCCCATAAACTTTTGCACCCTTTTTCCTCCACCCTTCTCCTTGCCGGGTCACCCTCCTTTAATCAGCCCACCCTTCAGTATTAATCGCGTTCTTCTCAGCAAGAGGCTTAGCGATTTTCATTCGAATGCATCACTGTTGTAGTGTTTTGTGTTTTAACTCCTTCCTTCCGTTCGCCAGGAGCAAGTAACACCAATACAGAACACGCTCTTCCCTACCCCCAGTTACAATCCTTCCCCCCTCTTCTCTCCTTCCATTTTTTTTGCCCGCCCCGAAGATCGAGTATAGTCCACAGACCCAATCATCCCTCCCCCAAAGTCCGGATGCAATAAATAAGCCTTTCACCCCCCTTTTCTTCATTTTCCTCTTCCCCCTTTTATCGTCTCAAAAGGTTCCTCCCGACCCCTACTGTTCCAACCGTTCGTCGACCGTTCTGATGTCTCTGTAACTCCTCTTTTTTTTATTTCACCTCCGGTGCCCTGTTCCCACACCCATCACAATCAAAAACCACCTTCCCCAGCGACTTCCTCCATCCTCTTCCGCCTGCCGCTGTGAACGTCGCTCGTCTCTCCCCCTTCCTCGACAAACCAAATGCAGACTCCCCCTCATGTCGCTTCTGAATCGTTTCAAAAAATTGTCTGGCGTTCCATCTCGTTGCCCCGCAAACGGGGATCCCCCACGCCCCTCTCCCCCTCACCCTCTCCTGTCTCTCCGCAGGCAATGCGTTCTCCAAATAGGTGAGGTAACGTCCCCCAACCCATTGTTTCCTCACATTTTTCTTCCAACAGACTCATGAAACGCATGACGGTTCCTCGCTAAAGAGATCGGGTATCCTGCATCTTTCGCTTCCCCGTTCCCCCTTCCCTTCTCGCTTCAAAAGACTGACCTTCTTTTCGGGCTCAGTTTTCACTGACACACCATGGTCTTTAGTCTCCCAGAACACACTAGGCGATGCATATACTCTCCTCGTCTTGTCATTCTCGCCGTCCTGCCCCACGCTTCGAGTCTTGCTCTTATTCTTTTCAGTGCAGCATTGCCGTCCTCCTCCCCTCTCGGGGTCAGGTTCAGCAACCTGGATGAGTGTCCTGCACAAACCTGCGGTCCTGCTGATTGCCCTTCCCTTCCCGACTGGATATGGCCGTCATGCGCGCCCACTAATCGCAACACACCTCTTTCCCCCAGCCCCGTTATACCCTTTTTTTCCTTTCTTCCCGATTTCCTTCATCTAGTTTTTCTTTCAATCCATCCCTTTTCTTCATGTTGGCGAAAGAACCATAACCTCTTGCGGTCTCCCGCAATGTTCTCCCACTGTCAGAACTTGTTTCCCCGTAGATTACGAGGGCGTGACACCGCAGCGTTCTTTATTCCGGTCGATCGTTGCCTCGCTGTCCTTCTGTGCTTCAATATATCTTCTCATGCTTTGATTATTCAAGCAACACTCTCCCTAAGTTTCTTTTTTCTCTCGATTGTTGTGTTGGCACCTCCTTCTCTCTTTGAATATAGGTCCCAGCATGCATCTTTCCCGGATATCATCGCTTGTGTCCCTCATGTAGTCATCTTTTTTCCAATTTATTGGCACTTTTTTTATCATTGTTGACGTCCCCCATAGCGCGAGTTAAAGTTTTTTTTCTTTTTCCCTCCCCCCCCCACATATCGTTTATGGCCTCCGATGATGTCTTTTCCCTTTTTCCGCGCCGTCTTCCCTCCTTTACGATTTTGCCGCTTGCTTTCGTGATCTCACCTCCCCCAATTTCCGGCTGACCATCTATTTTCCCCTCCTCAGATCAGGATGGACGGCCAGGCTTTGAAGGGTTTGTACATTGAACTTTCCCTTTCTTCGGGCCTTTTTGGTTGCCCCGGACAGGGTGGTTCTCCCTTGGGTGATGAGGCTTTGCGCTTTTGCAGCAGAGAGTCAAGCGCGGACCTGCCCCAAATTTTTCTTTTCGTCAGGTTCCGACTTGACTTTCTCGCACGGGCAAGTAGATTAAGCCCCTCTGTACTGTGGCTGTTAAACCCCCCTCACATGGTTTCTTTCAAGTTGCCACCTTCTCCCGAACTAGCCAGGGGCAGATAGTGTGACTTGCTAGTTGATGAGGGTTACTGTCCCCCCCCGACAAAGAATGATTTAGAGTCCCCTGTCCGGACGCCATGACCCGCTCCTTTTTCTTCTGTCTTCATCTGATTGGCAAGTCATTTCTTTTGTTGGGCCTTTTCCTCATTGGGAACTTTCCGAGATATAATGATCGTTTCTCCTTCATGGCTTTTTCGTCCCCCTCCCCTTCCTTTCGGTAGGTCTCTATGGTATGTTCTAGGGAACGCCCGTATAGGAATCATGCAGCGACCATGGGGCTGCGCCCATGCTGGTCCTTTCTTTTTTCGAGGTACAATTGTTCGTCTCTCGCGGCGTCTGTTTGCGCTCCCCCATTTCCTGCTGCGCTTCTCTCTTTTTCAGGTGTGAAGATTTCTTTTGTCCTGTAATGGGGCCCCCTTTTAGAACGTTTGAACAACCGTCGTTTCCATTCTCCTTGAAGTTCGCCCAGTTCCCAGAAGACTCATTCCTTACACCCCGTAGTGGGTTGTTTGCACTGTTTTCTCCTGATCCCTTGTGAAGTTAACGGGCCATGCCTACACAAGTGGGGTGGTTCATTATGAGGACTTTTTTTTTGTCTTTGATTTGTGTGGGAGATTCACTTTCAGAAGGTGATCCGCCCAGTCCCCCCCATGCTTTTTCTATCTTTAATCCGATTGATGCCCTGGCGATGTTCGTTTTTCCTTTTAGTTACTTGTCTCCTGCTTTTAATCGCATGAGTTCTCCCCTTAACTGCATTTTTTTACTCTTCTATCTCCTCCTGTTGGGTTTTAACTAGGCGTTCTTTGTACAGGTGTTTCCTCAGTAAATTACCTTTGAAACAGGCATTGCCCCCGTGTAGGAACAGATTTTTTTTTCCGCCTCTTTCCCTTTCCTTTTTGTTTTCCCCCTTTTTGATCTTCTGGGTCATAAATAACGTTTCCCTTCATATACCGTTTTCTTCACCCAGAATAATAGATAACCTCTTCCACTCCTTCCTTTCACCCCCCAGGACTATTATCTCAGAATTTTTTTCCATCATTTGGTTTTTTTCTTGCTCTTTCGTCCTTATTCTTTTCTCATCAACTTCCCGATCCACTTCGTAGTATGGGATCCTCTCACCCCTCGCTCGGGATCTTTCTCTGTGTTCCTCCTTTCCCCCCCATGACAACGACTTGGCCCAACACGTTGTCTTTCCCCCCCATCTGGTCCGGATTCCTCTCTTTGCGGTCGAAGTAGGCCAAGACTTAAGGATCGCTCCCCCCTATCAGGCTATACAACCTTTTTTTCGCGAACTCCCTTTCCCGAATCCACTCACCCCTTTGTATACCGGGTGGGACTATCTGATGTTTTCCTCCTTGAAGTAATGCGCACTTGACTGTTTTTCTCCTTCCCCCTGCGTCCTGCCGAGCTTTCCTGAAGTCTCCTACGGCCTCGTTGAAGGTTGTTAAATATCTTCTTTCCTCCTCATCCCGTTTGTGTTGCTCTTCTATTTTTCACAAACCTCGCCCGGAGCCCTCTTCCCCCTTCACTCCCTTTCTTTTCTTTGCCCCCTAGTGGTGAATCCTTCCATATTTCGTGCCAAGTTCTTTCCCCCCCCCCTTCAAGGCACCCTCTTATAAGCCCTTCCCCCTCATTTCTACACCAGCGGAGACGGTCTAAATTTTGGTTTTTCCGGCTTAAGAGTTTCTCTGCTTTTTTCTCTTTCATTTCTTTCCTTGCTCTGGTGGCATTTCCTCTTCCGCTACGCTAGCATCCTTACACTTAATGTTGTTGGTTGACTGCTAGAAATCTGTTGGGGATCCTTCGTGTGTTTCTGTCTCTTTGCAAAATTCGGTGAGCCCAGAGAATTAACCCTCTTATTTTCTTCCTAGGCCCATTCCCTTCCTTTCCCTTTTGACGGACTGTGATTGTTATTATATGTTCCCTTCACGAGGTCCTGAAAACACTCACCCTGCTTTTAACCCTTTCTCGTTCTTGTTGAAAGACGCTTGACTTCCTGATCTACCCGACGTCCACTGGCCTTCCTTCCCGTCCTTTTTTAATACCTGGATTTTGACCAGAATTGACCCCACCGACCCCCCTTTTTCACTCAACCTCCGGCCACAAGAGGGCTGACACCGGCGCCTCATTGCCCTTTTCCCCCCCTCTCCTGCCAATGAAAACACGAGTAAAGCCATCCTTCCCCCTCGATCCTGAGATCGGTCCCCCCCTCACTTTGTACCAGTGGTGCTCCTTTAATGAAGCTTGAACGAAGGAGCCCTTAACCCCCCCTACCTTATCCCTTCCCCTCCCCCGATCTCACAGGCTATCTATACGGTCGCAGTCCTTTCCTTGGCGACTCCTTTTCTTCCGTCCTCTTGATCTCTCACAACAGAACCCCTACTCCCACTTTGACAAGCCCCAGGAGTGTCCCAACCCTCTTCCCATTTCATTACCCCCACAAATTTGTATTTCAGGCCTCGGTAAACTTCAGCTTTCCCCGGTACCCCCCAGTCACGACCTCTCCTCGGTTAATTCCGGGCCGTTGTCCTGCGTCCCTCGACACTCCGCCTGTGTTTTTGTCATTTCCCGCCGGGGTTGTTCACCTTGTCTTACATGAGCCCCACAGTCAACATTCACAATCAATCCGTCCATCACATTTCCAGCTCTCCCCCATATCCCCTAGGAAATGGATTCCAACAGTCGCGCAACCTTATTCCCCCTGCCCCCCCCACCCCCCCAACAAGGCCCCTGGAAGGACCCTCCATGTCTATGACGTTAATTTTTTCTTGTTATATTAGTCGTTTATCCTCCCCGTGTTTTTTTTTGCGCCATTCCAAAAGGGGATTCGAATAGCCATATCTCGGAAAACGATCCTTATCTCTCCTCCTTGCTTCGTTATTCCCCCCTCTTGGGTAAATTCCCCCCCCCCCCTTCTCTTTCCCAATAAAAGGGTATGTTCCTCCCAGATATGCCGAAGGCTGCTCTTTTCGCGCGTATCCCTGGGAATCCAATTCTTTAGTGAACGTTTACCCTCCCCTTTCCCTTTAACGTAACTATGAAACCTGTGTTTGCCAGCCACTTGTCCAAACCATTTTCTTCTTTTATAAAAGCACATATACGTAGGCTGCTTAATCCACTCATGCCCTCCCTCTTTTCCTTTCTCCCCCTTTTTTCGCACACCTTATCGATTGGCATCCGCTTTCTTTTTTCTGAATGCTGCGCAGTTTTAGCAGGCCCTCCCCCCCCTCTCAAACCGCGGTGATTTCTGTCCACCAACATGCCCTATGACCCGGGACTTTTTCCCTCCCCCACCCTTCGCTGCAGTGGCACCATGTAGCATAGTGTACAGATTATTGCTTTCACAGTCACACGGGACAAGCCCCCACGGTGTTCTTCCGGCTGTGACCGCGGTCCACAAGTCTCACCTCTTTTTTCCCCTACCGTCCCCTCTTCCTTTCGACAACCCCAAGACTTTGACTCTCGCTTGAGGTGGTGAAGTCCGCTTCTAAAACCTGCCTTCCCTACCCGGAGATTTTAAATTAATGCCTTTGGCTTGTGCAACGAGGCTCTATTCCTATCCGTTTTTCCTCCCCCGTGCCCCTCCTTTCTCCTAGTCCCTATTTCCTTTATCTATGAGTGTATGCAGTTTTGCACCACCCCTCTCCTCTCCGTTGTTTTCTAGAGAGTGGTGCTGGATTTTCGAGTGAATATCGCCGAGCAGATCTGACGATGCTCCTGATCAATGCATTAACCTTTTCTTTGCACTTCCTTATGCTCTCCCTTTCGCCAAGTTCGTGGGTTTCTGTCCCCAACCCCGCGCAGTTCAAGTCCTTTTTTTTTCTTTTTCCCTCCCCCCCCCCGCTGACCCCCGTTTGGATTCAGACCCTTCTGCTTTGTCCCGCGGGCCCCGCGCCTTTCTCCGTACCTTCTTCCTTTCTGATTTCGTGATCCCAAATCCCAAACGGCTTTTTACAGTTGGGCCATCAGATCCGGTGGCCCTCCGGCCTTGCGAGTTTGTATTCAGTTCCCACCTTCCTATCTTGCTGGATGTGGCCAATTTTAGCACCGTCAGATTGGTTTTGAGGCGTGTCTGCTTCTCCTTCCCTGCAGCAGATCAACAGATGCATCCAACGCTTATGTGCGCACTCGAGATTTTGAGTTCACGTAGGATAGTCTCCCCGCGCCGCTTAGATGTGCTGTTACCTATCCGTTGTCCAACTTTTCCTCCCGAAACCTCAGAGTTCCCTTCTTAGTTGACTTTCGTTCCCGGGAGAAGGGGTACGGTGCCACCCGACAAAGAACTTGATTCCCCTCCTCGGGCGTAAGCGACGGAGTCATGCTTTTTCATCTTAATCTTCTTTTCCAAACACCCCCTTTTCTTTTGCAACACGGTTTACCTACCTCTTCTTGAGGAAGAACGAAGGCCCGCGAGCTCTATAGTTTTCGCGGCTTGGCTTTTTGCAGACCCGCTTTTCGATCCTTTCGGCGCAACGATGATAATTGCACTCATAAGAAGTCCTCCACTCTTCCTTATGGGCGCGTCATTTTTCCTTTGTTTTGATGTCACCGGGGATGACGATGGTTTGGATTGGCGCTTTCGGAGGATAATCTCTGGACTTTTTCCCCTTTTGATTTTTTTATGTCGTTCCCTGTGATTCCCTTTGGTCCCAACCCGTCGGTGCAACTGCCCTCTTACTTCCGCCAGCCCCCGGGAAGAGAAGAAGCCTCCCAACCGCTGCATTTGAGCCGACTCCGGTTTAAGTTTACCGCTTCCCCTCCCCTACAAAAGTGTTTTTGCCTTCATGATTGCCCTCGGGGGATTTTGTATTGCGATTGGTCTTTTTTGTTCCTCCGATCTTTTTGCTCATTTTACGCACAGCCTTAGGATTTAACGTGGTACCCATCCCTTATGGGTTTTTTCTTGAGGGTTAGTCCTTTAGTTACGGGGCTCCTGTCTTTCCCTTTACACAATGCTAGTTTCAATATGCTCTCTATCTTCTTGCTTTCGTGTATGCCTCTTGGTCCGCTTCTACCTCCCGTTGTTTTCGTAAAAGGAATTGGGTACCCCTGCCGATGCGACGGTTCTTCCAAGAATTGTGAAGCCTAAGTTATTTATCCTTTTTTTCCCCGTGTCCCCATTTTTTTTTTTTTACTAACCTACGTATTATCCGGACCTCTCCCTCCTTCAGCCCCCTCCCTAGTGTTTATCAAGATCAGCGTGTCCCCCCATTCAACCTCTTGTCCTCCGCGGTTAGAGTAACTATGGGTAGTTGTTCATTGACCCTGGTATCGTTCTGCCTTTCTTTCCTTCTTTTCCCTTTCCTCTCGAAGATCCATTTCAAGGCTTACTGGCCTCGCATAACGTTCGTGTCTCTTCTCTTTTCATCAGTTACCCCCCTCCTCAAGAAAGGGCTACAAAACAGTTTAAGTAAACACACCCCATAGTTTGCGTCTTTCGATTCTCTTCTGGTCGACGTATTACCCTGAACCCGTGGAGCTAAGCGGATCCTCCCCCAGTTTCTCCTCCCCTTTTGAAGCTCCAACTTTAATCTCTGTTGTTATCCACGGTGTGATTTTCTCTCTTTCCGTCTTTTTTCCTCTTGAATCCCTCCTTTCAGACGGTTTTAGCATTATGCGGCCAGCAGAGTTCCCCCCCCCCCCCCCCCACCCCCCCCCCCACCCCCCCCAAACCCCCAACCCCCACCCACACCCCCCCCCCATCCCCCCCCCCCCCCCCCCCCCCCCCCCCCCCCCACCCCCCCCCCCCCCCTCCCCCCCCCCCCCCCCAATTTCTGCGCGACGGACCTTCCTTTGCGGAAGCGGTTCCCCTATTTTAATATTTTTTCCGAGAGATTTCAACCTCTCTCCCTGAAGTCCTTTCGCCTCCTCCCCTTTCCTGCTTTTCCCGACATGGATCCTCATGCATCGCCAAGTTGCATTCATTAGGAAACCCGCCGTCACGACATCACCGGGATCCCACCCCCGGACTTGTTCTTTTGTGGCTTGCGGTCAAATCCCTTTTTGCTATCTCTTTTGTTGTATCTTCTTTTTTTTTTTTGCTCTGGGGAGGCCCTACGTCTCCCGCTCCTCTTCTCATCCCCATCAATAATGTTGGGTGAGTCGTATTTCTGAGTATCCCTCGTTTCGATATTTACATCCTGCGCCCCCCTAGTACCTACACTAGCGAGAGATCATTTATACTTGACCTTTTGACTCGGCATGCCTTTGCCCTTTTGCAGACTGAATCCGTTCTCTGCCACATTCCACTTCTTTCCTATCCCCCCCATGGATGCTCGTCTTTCGTGAGATCTTTACTCTTTTCTCCACGATCCTCTTTCCGAACTCCTTCTGATGATCACCTGGCCCCTTTCTCCCGTACCCCGACCTTCTCACACCTCCCCAAACGGAATCAAGAACTCGGGCCAAAAGCTTGGCTCACACCGGGAATCTGGTTGGTCCCCCACCCGTCCCTCCTTGCACCACCGTAAAGTTTGACTTGCATTCATCCCTCCATGATGGATCTCTGCATCTTGCCCTAATGCATAGGCCTAGAAATTTTCTTTTGGCCTCCTCTCCCCCCTTCTCCCGTAACTCAAAATACCCAAACTTTCTCTCTCTCCAAGGTTTTTCCCCTCTTCACTTCCCCCCGACCTTCCTTTCTGTTCGTATTACAATGCTGAATCTCATCTTAGAGCCCACCCCCTCCCCAATCAGCAAGACACGAGGCGTGAAAATATCATGCAGGCCACCCCCCCCCCACTTGTTTTCTTCATCATCGGTACCCTTTTTCCGGCTAAACACACTGCACGAACCCCTCGGCCTTCCGTCCGGCTGTCGCCCGTCTTTGCGAACTTCCTCGTGATTCTTCTTTCCCCCCAGTTCTAACCCCTGAGTCCCACCCTTTCACCCGGTCCAACAATTCCTACTTCCAGCCCTCAAGCGAGAAATTCGTCCTCCGCTGGTCTTCCCCATCCAGTTCCTTCCCTGTGTAACAAGCCCTTCTGATCCTCCCCCTCCATTTATCTCATGACTTTTTTTCTTCCTTCTTCCTTTTCCTAATAATAAGTGGACTTAAACCCTATGCAATCGTGTTTCTAGCCAATCAAGCCTAGCGCGAAAACTCTCCCCTTTCTGCCGCTAAGGCCTTCTTTCACACCTTTCCGGGTATGTCCAGTTCCCAACCCTTATTATTGCCTTCTCCCACTCACAGGGATCTTTTTCCCAACTTTTTGGATCGCGCGAAGTTCATTTCCGGCCGCGCGACGCACTCTCTTAGGTGAATATCCCTGCCCCCTTTGCCCCGTACACTCTCCCCGCGGCAACTCCCTAAAGATTTCCCCCCTTTCTTTCCCTGCCTTTTTCACACAAACCATTATGGTTACCGCCATATCCCTTCTTTATAACATTAACGTTAGCTCGAATTCTCGCCGCCTTGCCCGCCCTCTCATAGTTGGTCCTCCGCTTCTGAATCTGCAGGGTCCGGCAGCACGCAAGACTAGCCCCCTTTTTTCCCTCCTTGCTGCTGCAACAGCATCAGATCTTTACCTCATACCCAAAGCCTTCTCTTCTCTTCTTTTCCATCCCCCTTTTTACTCTCTCCCTTTCTGTAGATGTAGCCGTTTGGATTTTGCAAGATCTCAGCGCCAAAGCGGGCCCCACATCCGTCCTAGGTGTCTAAGGCGCTTCTCCCCTTTTTCAAAAGCCTTTTTCCTCGACTGGCGTCCCCTCCAAAAGTAACAGCGGTGTTGTCGTCCACGCCACATCCCTGGTCACCTCGCTCGTTTTTTGTTGAAGTAAGCCATTTACAACCTGGCGCACTGGTTCCCTGATGTTGATACCCATTTTTCTATCGCGAGTAATGATATAAGTTACTCTACCTTCATAGACGTCTTTCTTTCCCTAAGTTCTCTTCCATTTCCTATGAGTCTGCCGCCCCCCCCTAGATATATTTCCTCCTACCTAGATGAGATGTTGGGGGCCTACTCATAGTTCGATCTCTTTCATCTTGCAATAGACGAGTCTTCCTTCCCCCTGTTGGAAATGGAGAAGGTAACTTTAAAGATGGAACTAGGCATTTGCCATCTCCTTTCTGCCATTCTTTCCCCCCAGGTTTTATTTTTCTCATCTACGAAACCCCTTTCTCTTGAGTTTCCCCACACGTTTTTTTCTTTCGCCAATTTTGAAGTATGGAATTTCGCCTCCTTCTGATCTCTTTCCCTCTTGTCCCTCGCCTTGAATACACTTTCTTATTCCGGTTTCCCGATTGGATTTTGCCGCCAATCCCAATCGCCCGCTGACAGCGACGGCCGTAGTCCTCAGAACGGATGGCCCCCTTTCAGAGCAGACGGTTTATGCAGGAAGTCCTCCTTCTTTTTTTGGGCATGTTTCTTTTCCCCTTCCCCTTTCTTTTCCCTCCTCTTGTTCGAGGAGTGCTCTCTTCCATTTTCCGTTTGATCCCTCTGAAATTTTCCCTCTTATCGTTGTCCTTTCCGTCGAGAATGTCTTGAGAGTTCTGAATTGTCACTCCTCCCTCTCTCTCTTCTTTGCTGTCTCTCCCCCATACATGTTTTTTTCCCCCCTTTTTCAAATTCGAACAGCCAGGGGGCATCCTTTAGTTGACTTGCGCGAGGGTCGATTTCTTTCCCCTGACCGAAAAGCAATTTGTTATTCCGCTGCGGAAATTTCCTTCCCTCCTTCATTATCTTTTTCTCTGCCCTCCCCTTATGTGCACTATTTTTGGGACTTACCCCTCACCCTTCTTTGTTCAGAACGAAGGCCTTTTCTCGGACTGATCGTTTCCTTGCGCTAGTGGGATGTCTTTTTCGATCTTCCGTTTCTCTCCCCACTTTTCATGTCACGTCCTATATCCGACGCCTCTCAGCGAAATTCTTTTTCCTGATGCGTCTTCGGTCACTGGCGCTTCGTTCTTTTCCTGTGTGCATTCCGCAGGCTGCCTAATGTCGAGCGAATGCTGGCAGGATTGATTTTTTTTCCTTTTTACTTTTCCTTTTGTTCAAACTTGTAACACCCGGGGGGTTCACTCCCTTGCAGGCGTTTCGCCAGCCAGGACTCTTACGAGACGGACCTGAACGTAGGTGTCGTTCGTGCACCTTTTTGATCCCTGGAGTTTTTCCCTTATGCCATTACCTACACCCCGTTTTGTTTTTCCTTATTCTGCTTTTTTCCATTCCTTTTTTTTCTTTTATGATGGGGTCTTTGGGCTTTATCATTGGCGCCAAGCCCCCCGATGTAGAGCTTCCCCTGGGGCTCGCGGGATCTTTAATTCCTTTTTTCTAAATGCCTTTCTTCTTGCCATTCGGATTCTACACACCTTGCCTAATTATGTTCAAAGATGCTAGATCGGGTGCTTCCTTCCCTTTCTTTCATTTTCCCACCTTGGGTCCCCCTCCCCCTGTCGACGCCGGTTTTTCGAAAAGGGTGACTGCGAGTTTCTTCTTTTTCCTTTTTTTTTGTGCCCTTCTTGTTCCGCACCAGTTTCATCAGTCTAACTATACCTTTCGGCTCAGAATCGTTGTCGACGTTTGTTTCCCAAGCTTTTCTCAAGTCTGTTAAGAATTTTTTTTTTTACTTGTGCTTTTTCCTGCCCTTCTCTTTTGGCCTGATCCGGGCTGCCTAAATCTAAGATGCCCAATTTCATTTACTTGTCCCTTCGATCTACCCCTTCGCGGGTATCTTCTGGTCCCGTTCCTTTTACAATCAGTCCTTTGTTTTATTCCTCAAACCCAGCTCGAGACCCTTCCAACACACCCCCTTCTTTTCTGCCTCTCTCGGATTGGCGTTAGCCCTTTCCCCCAGAGCTCACTTCAAGTCTCCCCTTTTAGACACCCGCGCAGCGAAACTTGTGCCGCCCTCTCCCCCCTTTCCCCCGTCACTCGCTGCTCCTTTTGATTTTTTTGTCTGAAGTTTTTTCCTTTTCCTTTGTCCCCTCCTTGCTCTCGTCTATTCCTTTTCCAATCCTCAGACAGATGATGAATTCGCGCGGGATATTGCTCAACCCTCCCCCTGGTCCTCCTCCTCCTGTGTTGGATCTAGTTTCTTTGTCAACCTTCCCGAAGTCCGTCGCGCCTCAAGACATTCACAGCCTTTATGGTCTTTAATCCCCCTGCCCTCCCCTCTCCAGTCTTTTGCCACTTCACGGAGACCCGCTCCCATTCCCCCTAGCCACGGATACACCTCTTAAGTGACGGTTTTGAAATTTGGGAGGCCCTCCAGAGTTCGTGGTTTTCTTTATGTATCTGCCCTCTCCCTTTCTCTCTTTGTCACTTTCCTACGTCTGACGACTCAGTCGCCGCAAGTACACAATGTTTTTGTTTTTTTGTCCTGCTCGCCAGTTTTGTTAGTATCCAGTTCTTTCTCTTAAAATTATGTGCCCCCCCGAGTTCCCTTATCTCGCTTTCTTTGTATAGATTCCAGTCCATCCTTTGTTGAAAGGCATTCCTGTGTGATCATACCATCCCCATCCTTTCCTGAACAGCCCAAGTCCTACCCCCCCTCGACGAACCTTCGCTTCTTCCCTTTGATGCTCCCTATTCTTTACTTTCTAAAACTAAGGTAATGATATAATGTCGGCCCCCAAATGTACCCCCTAAACCCAGGACCCCCCTCCCACAGTTGGAACGACAACTGCTGCATACTTCCGGTTCCCCCCCAGTCCCTTTTAGCTGAAAAAGGTAAAGTATCCCCTTCCTTCCCCCCCCCTGCATGATCGGCCTGCTTTTACTTATCCCGTGTGTTTAAGGAACTCCGGTTTTTTTGGAGCAAAGTACCTCCCTTCCATCCCGAATCCCGATATCGCCCTGGCATAATCGTGTTCCAATACACTGCTGGTTTCTCTCCCCCTGATCGAAGATCGAGTGAGCCCGCAAACCCCGTGGTACCACCCTCCTTCCTCCCCCTCCCCCCATGATTGCACATCAAAGGCCCCCACAAAATTTTGTTTTCCGGCATTTCCTCCCTTTAACTTCCAGAGTCGTTAACCACCTGCCTTTTCACGACCCTACGGTTTTCTTCAGTCTTGCGTCGCGTCCTTTTTCGCTCCTTCCCGTCCATTGCATTTCCCCGCGGGCCTTTATCACCACATGAGTAACATAAACCCTTCAACCAACCTACGGCCCCTCCCCATTCGGCGCCCACTTTTTGCTTTCCCAAATCCGCGCGATCGCCCCTTTACCTCTCCCCACCCCCCACTGCCAGATGCTCTCATGGCGTGCAGTGAAATTTGACTGACTTTAGTCTCCTCAGTTTCTCCTCCCCGCTCGCCACAAGTGGTCTATCCCAACCCCCCTGCTCCCGATCAGGCTAGCTCGCCGCCCCTTAGTTCCTTCACCCCCCCCTCCATAGTGATTTCACTCCCCCCCCACATCTGATGCTTCAATCAAAGTGACTCCCCATACTATTGAAGCCGAATTGCCCTTTTCCCGCCTTCAAGGCAGATTCCATTAATCTCCCCTCCTTTGTTCTGCAACCCTTCCCCCTTCCTTTTTTCTCGAAATCAATCTAACTTCCCAAACTGGTGTTCGGCCCTTTTTCATTTCCCACCTTTTTCGGTTCTCGCAAATATACTCGGCGTATCTAAGTATACTTTCTTTCTAAACTTTCCCCTTTAGCCGCCTGTCCCCAACGATACGCGCTTCCTCTTTTTCTGCCTTTTGCCTGGGCAGGCGCACGCCCTCCCCTTTTGCTGCCTGTGGGACCAGCCAACATTGTCCTATTTCCCATTAGGACAGTTTCCTCATACAAACCGGCGCTTTCCGCCTTCTGAATCAGTCTCACGGATCCTGGGCCTCGTTTTCAGCTTTCTTTTCATTCCACTCTCGCAATCTCTCCCAAATAACCGGTTTTCCTGGAGCGTTCCTTTTCACAGATCCTCTTCTTTGGCTCCATGCACCCCTTCCCGAGCTTGTCTCCCAAGGAAAAAAGACCCCTTTTTTCACTCGTCCCTCCCCGTCTTTTTTCCAGCAATGAAACCCCTTTTTCCGACCTTGGCGCGGGCAACAGCCGGTTCCAGACCAGCTCTCTTTCCCTCTCTCTTCCCCGCACGTGCAGAGCGCGGTTCTTTTACGCAAGTGATATTTTCTTTCTCTTTCCCCAGCACCCAAGCCCCACTCTCTTTTCCTCCTCTTTGATCGAGATGTTTCTTGTGATGGTCCTCCTCCTCTTATCTTCTCCTCTATTTTCGACCGATCGGCGCTCTGCACGAGTGAAGGATACGAAGGTAAATAGAGATGTCGCCCCGAATCTCCCTTGCTCGTTTCCCTTCCAAGTTGTGTCATTTTTTAGTGATGGACTTTCCCATGCGAGGAGTTTCATTTTATTTTCTCCCTGCTTTCCCCCTCCCCAGGACGGTATTCTATTTAGAGAAATAGATGACCCACGCTTGTCCCTCTCCGTAGACACCCTTTAATTTTTCTTTTGGGACCGCTGCGCTTTCTTCTTGAAAATCCCAATCGGCGTCCATCGGTGCAAGTAGACATTCAGATTTATGTCCCTCCTGCGGCGCTCCAGTTTTGTATGCAGGAAACTTTCCTCTGTCTTTTTTTTGACCGGCCCCCAGGTTCCCGGTTGAGTGTGCGGTTCTAATCAGCAGAATTTTTCGTCGGACCTCCCCCAACTCTTATCGTGCGCCTTCTCTCTCTTTCTCGAAGTTAGGCATAGGTATACTTCGAGAAGTGTGCTGTTCTCCCTTGTTTTTTGTAGTTGAACCCCTTCGTCCAACCCCCTTTCTTCGTCTTAGCGTGACAGCAGGGATCTGGGTAACTTGAAAAGCCCCTGAACATGGCGGAGATTAAAGATCTTTCTTTTTTTCAGAGCGGGCCCTTGCTACCTATAATTTCTGTTGACATCCTGATGACTCTTGTTACCCTTCTTCCTCAAGAAGGTTTTTCTCGCGGCTTCCTTTTTTGCTCTTCTTTTTCTTCTCCCCGCTGCGAAGCTAATGGAGAACTATGATTTCAAGGGAACCCGTTGCTTCCTCTCTCCTCCTCCCGTCGTGGAGTGTGGGGCGCGCTCCTGTCTATTTCACCTTTGGCGCTCTTGAGAGATTTTGGTTTCTCCCTGGCCTCTTCTCTGCCGCTCTGGAATGTGTGCTCTTGCTTTTTTTTGTGACTGTGCCCCTTGTGATCACTTGGAACCCCTTGGGACCCATAAGCTTCTTTGCCCCGAGTCTCGCCGTTTAATTAACTTAGGGTCGGTGTGCCACCTTTTCTTGACTCCTCGAAGTTTACCGATCCCGGCCCACCCAAAAGTGGTGGTGGGACCTTCTCTTATTCCCTTCCTTGGGTTATTGCTGAGGGTCGGTTGGCCTTCTCGATCTCGGTCCGACTTCGCCCAGCCAACTCGTGTCTCTCCTGTTCCACCTCCTCTTTCTTCCAGGTCTACTCGCGGTTTTTCAGGCATACCTGTAGTAAGGGGAGAATGCGCTTCCTTCCCCCCCTTCTTTCTCCAAATGGATATTGCTTTCGGTACCATGCTCGTATTGATGGAGTGAATTCAGCTTGTTCTCCTGAACGGGTTTTTTCATCTTTCCTCTGGTACCCGCCAGGATGCGTCTGTGGCTTCCCCGCTTGTGGATTTTTTCGGTTTTTGATTTCATTCTGGTCGTCGCCAATCAAGTCTCTTCGTTCGCACAGCTTGTTTCTCTCACCCGAGTTTTTTCCACCCTCCTTCTGTTCAATAAAGAAGGCTTCACCTGGGTAGAGTCACCCTTGTTTCTGTTTCCTGTCCCCTGATTCGTCTCACCTCCGGAACCTGACGTTTTTCACCTTTCACTGTCTAGCATCGCTTCAAACTCTAGTTTTCTTTTTCTCTGGGCACAGCAGACATCTGACGACCTGGTTTCTTCCTCACTCCCTCTTCGAGCCTTCCACAACAAATTCTGGTCTGGTTTGCGATTCGGATCCGTTTCTCCGTTCCTTGACCCAGCTTCAGGCTTCGGACAAGTCAGGACGAGACACCATCGCTTCACCCCTGCTTGCCCCCCACTCCCAAACCCTTTTCCAACTTTCCTCTCCTTTTGATGTAGAGTATTCCCCTTTTTTTTCCTCATTTGATTTCCCCTCCCTTTTTCCCTCTTTTATCCGCATTTCTTCTCCATCCATGCGGCCAGTGAGGTCCTTCCCCTTAGCGACGGACCCTCCAGCTTGTGGCCCTCTT
>Ga0179593_1236591_pt1 | contig 17575 bp, 16 predicted proteins | sample CZODoug2_1_08_16_FD_185931 | JGI IMG/M metagenome (GOLD analysis project Ga0179593, IMG submission 185931) | Vadose zone soil fungal communities from Angelo Coast Range Reserve, California, USA - CZODoug2_1_08_16fungal (PacBio error correction) | ecosystem: Environmental > Terrestrial > Soil >... | reverse complement strand
TAACCCGGTTTATACCGGTAGGTTCATTTGTTACTAGGTCGAACTCAGTGAGCGGGTTTCCGCAGGGCGGCCAGCCGGTTGAGTCCGACTTTCTCTTTTCTCTTCTTTCTTAGTTGCGTTATGGCCGAATTAACTTTTTTTGATTGGAATACTTTTCCTTTGGCCACTTGTGCACGTTAAGTCCTTTTTTCATCTTTCGAGCCCCCTCTCATTGCCCTTCTCCCTAGTTAGTGTTTGACCCACCATTTGACTTTCTGCTAATGTTAGCATTCCGACGATGCGCGCTTCCACTTGGTGCCGACCTTTTTTCTATTCTTTCTCTCCCCTGCTCCTCCTCACTATTGGCGATGTGCTCTTTTTAAATCCCTTAGACCATGTTGACTCTTCCCGCATTTTGAGGCGGGGACTTTCCTTGATTCCTAATATCTGTGGCCTTTTTTACCGATGCCTAAGCACTTTTCCTTCCGTTCATTTACTTTTTGTTCCCTTCTATGATATTTAGCTTCTGTGATGACCCCCCAGCGTTAACTATGGATAGTGTTCCGTCTCGCGACATGGAGTTGAAGCTGACCCCTTGATGTTCTCCTGCTTGCAGTCTGCGGTCTTCTCTTTTTACAGTTGGCGTTCCCCCATATCTATATGTTAATCTCCTAATGGGGTGTTTGTTCGACTTTCCTCATGTTTACCTAGAAGCACGTTTTTTTCCTGGTAACGTATCTCTGCCTAAAGTCGTGTATCTCCTGGTCCGCGAACCTGGACGGTTCCTTCCCCCCTCCCCGACGAACGTTGGCACTCCTGATCGAGAGGCTTTGTGATTTCCTTTTCCGGCCACTTCCCAAATGCCGGTGCTCGTGTTAAGAGGCCGTTGTCCCGCCCATAGGGCCAAAATTCATCAGATAGCGTGGGGTCAGCTTTCCGTTTCCAGCTCCCTTTGCGCTGCGGATCAGCCGGGCGTCAAGGCCCTAGTGCTGACCCCCCTCGCCGGTTTAGATGCTCGTAATGGTTCGTGTTTTCTCCCTAACTTTAGTAGCTGAGCTTCTTTGCTGGCCCCAGTGGACGTCTTCCGCAGTCTTTTCCGCGCTGCTACCATGAGGTCAGCCAAATCCATCTGTTGTCCCCTACGCTTGAATAGTACCTACGTTTTTTTTTTCTTCAGCCCCTGAACTCAGGTTCCTTTTCGGTTTCCCAAGTGCCGTGCCTTTCTTTCGAAGCACCATTTTCGGGCTACACATCGCATAGCCCCCCATCCGCGAGAGGCCCAATGCCCCGTTCTTTTCATCCGTTCCTTGCTGCTGCTTCCCCCCTGCCCTCGGCTTCTTTCCCGTCAAACGGAGACTTAGTTAATGGTAGACGCCATCCCCCCCGCACTTCACGTCGGACAATGCACTTCCCTTCTTTCGGTATTCTGAACTACGGCAAGCCGGCGTCCCGCTGTTACGGCCCTCATCTCATCCCGGTGCTGAAGCAGGCACTGAGTCCTTTTTTTATTTTTTGAGTTTTCTCAGGTCTGCGCATCTTTCCACTCTTTTTCTGCCATCGACCCTCCCCTTCCCCCCCCCCCCGTGCTTTTCCACACCGCAGACAAGATTGGCAATCGCAAAAAGGAAGTTACCGTTCCCCTGTCTTACCTGATGACGTGGGTTTTCTTCCCTTTTTTTTCTCCGCCGTAAAGTCCTTTCCCCCCCATCCTTTCCTGACCCAAGCTGAATGCATGAAACCAGTCGCCCCCAACCATTACTGGCAGTGGGCCGGGCTGCCTCTCCAACACTGTTCACTCGATTCGTCGTCTCTCCAATCTTTTCGACATGAGCCCGAAGTCAACGGCGCGACCTTGGGATCTTCTCTTTCTTTCACCTTCCCCAGACTTCCCCCCTTGTTTTCGGTCTTTTTTTCCCCTTACTCTTTCCCACGAGAAACGGTGAGCAGCGGTCACCTCGTTCGGACTCTTTTAACGTCCCTTCACCTTTGGTTTTTTTGTTCGGATTTTCGTCACCCCAGAACGTTTTTTGGACTTCGTCGGGCTTCATTACAGTTTCGCTTCCCCCTGCAACGTTCGTTTTCAAAGAATTTCGCAGCGTAACTTTTGTTTCCCCCCTGGGGCCTGGTCGTCTCGCCTTTGGGTTTTCTTTGCCTGTCGGAATCTACGTCGGAAACGATTATGTTCCCCCCCCCTTTTTTTTTCACAATCCCCACTCAGAGCCATTTAGACCAGGCAGCACTTCCTCTTTTCGCTCTCCTTTCCCCGAAACACCCAAACGCGCAGTGCTGGTTTCGGGCCCTTGTCCCCGGAGATCAATCGTGTCGTGTGCCCCACTCACGTTGATTCGTTCCGCCTGGACGGGAGCTGTAGCTTCTTTCCTCGGCCCTTTTTCTCCCTGCCTGATTAAGCCTCTATATCCCGCTCTGGGTTTTTTCACATAATTTCTTCCAGCACGCTTTCCCTCGCGTGCGCGCTCTCACACAGTCGGCGCATGTCGTATTTGCACGCTTCACCCTTTTCCGCTTCCATCCTGCCTTCGGAGGTTCCTTCCCACCTAGGCGGAACGCCAAAAAAAACCGATCCCGTCCGATCCAGACTGCCCCCGTTTGTGGCGTCGATAACCGGACCCCCTTTATTAACTGCGAGTTTTTCATCCGGTTCTGTCGCTACACCATTTGCCGGCTTTCTTGTAGGCGCATTCCGCCGGTAGAGGACTGGTTCGCACTGGTTCGTTTTGGCTGTTTCATTTTTGTGTCTACGCACTATGACAAACTTCGTATGGTGAGCGGTCATCGCCGAGTCGTCGAGCTCCCCACCGTTCCTCTCCTGGTTTGCACGCATTTTCTTTTCTGGTTGCTGGCTCTTGTCGGATCGTCCCCCACGGCACAAAGCGGGTGTCGACTTTCTGGACTCATGCTATTCCTCATTTCGATCAGGCTGAGCCCCCCCGCCCTGCCTGTGGTTTTCCTTTCTTGACTGATGGGTGCAGGAGCCTGGCTTGGGACGAGCGCTACTCCGATTTTCCTGGGGCCTTTACTGTCTTTTTAACCACACTTTTCAAATTCTCCCCGTGTAGCGCGCCCACGCCCGGCCTTCGCGTTTTTTTCCTACTTTTATGCGGCATCCGACCTGTCCCCTTCAGTGAGTCTTCGTTTCCATCTTTGCGGCTCCCCATTGCATCTGTCTGGACGCGCCTTTGGGCGTCGTAGTTTGTCCCATGTTTTTTTTCCGATCTTCTCTCCCGGCTGACCCAGCTTAAACCTCCCACTTTTTGTCGATCTCCGGTCAGGTGCGTTAAATGTTGTTCCCCCCCAAGTCCGTCGGCGGCTTGCTCCTCTGCGTTCGCTCTCTCCTCCAGGCGAAGTCTTAGTCTCGGCTTGCTTCTGTCCACTTTTCTCCCGTCGAGAAGTAGTGCTCGGTCCCCGATCTCATCTTCGCGACCGGGTGGAACCGATTCATTTTTTCTAGCATCCGCGCTACGTCGGACCATGCCCCCCGTGCTTTTTCCTCCGATGTAGTTGAGTGAGGGTAGTTGCGTTCAAGATGCAACTAGCATGTGGCTTCCTTTTATTCTAAGCTTGCACTCCGAATGCAAGCAGCCCGGGCGGTCTATTTCCTTTTGTTCCTTTCCTTTCCTTGGAGCGGGCCCCCCGTGCGTTAGCCATTTCTTTCCCCCACCTGGTCACTGGCGATTCATTCCCTTCCTTGTTTTTCGTGAGATGCCACGTAGCTTCTTTTTTTGTGTCTGAATGTAGTCAGTGTTTTGCTCTCCCTTTTATTTGTACCTTTTGTCTTTTTTTTCGATGTCCGACGTATAAATGCCGTGTCTCGTGTGGTTTCTTTTTACGTTTTCCTCTTGAGTCAATTGATTTTGGCGGGTTTTTCCCTTCGTTTTTTTAGTCTCCCTAGTTTGGTGTTGGAGGCCATTTGTCTACTTTTAGGAGTGAGAGCCACCCCCCAGCCGCCCTCTTATCGAGAACGCCATGTCGTTTTTTCTTTTTTAGTAAATGATGCAGCTCCTCCCACGCCATTCAGGTTCGTTTTTCCTTCCGTGTTTTTTTTGAGAGGCGATCAACCCATCCTTCGCTTTTTTGACTTGAATTTCTTTACCTGGATTCCACCCCCGTCATGGCGTTCTTCGAGAAGCAGTTCGGCTTTTTTTGCTCGTACTTTCTTGCCGGCCCCAACTCCCCCTTATATCACGTTGATCGTTTCCTTGGTTGGTCCCCTGCCCCCAACCCCACTCCCATTCCACGACAAAAATGAAGACTCCAGCAGAACCGTCTTTCTCGGTTTCTCGTCATTCTTTGGCTTACCGGGTAGGCGCTCCCCTTGTCCCTCTTCCAGGGTTCGTCTCTATACGTGCCAGTCTACTACCAACTGCTCCTCATTAAGTGTCCGGGCCAGCGCCAAGCGTCCCCACCGATAACGGCAATCTAGCTTCTCTGTGGGTCAGCCCTTCCACGCTCTTTTTGGACTATGTTACTTGTTTGAGGCGTTTCCGCGTTGTTTTCCCCAGATGTTGTCCTACCAGTCGCAGTCGAGGGTTTTTTCCCCCCCTGTTGCTCTTTATGTTCATGAAGTGCCCGACCCACGGCGTGATTTTGGCCCTGCTTCCTGTCTGGATCGCGTATTCATGCCTAGTAATTACAAGCTTCATACGGGTTTGCGCCTTTTGTCCCTCGGCCCTACGTTGCGACCGGTCGTGCCCGCGGTGACCATGTTTGAGTCTCGCCGACTACCTTCGCGGGCCCGATAGACGCCGTCGCGCGTCCTGCCGCCGAGTAGGGTTGCCACACCATTTCCCCCGCACCGTGGTTTCCCCTCCATTTCTTCGCGGTGGGCGGTTTTTACCTTGGGCGGTGATGCTCATTTCGTTAACCCCTCTTCAAATGTGGAAAAAATCCGTTCGATTCGTCGGCAGCCCGACATCTGCGCTTTCTTTCTTGTTCCTTTTCTGGCCCCCACTTGGTTGAAAGGTTTGTTATTCTCTTTTTAACCCAGCTTTCGGCCTTGGTTTTTACGTGCGAAGACGTACTTTTCGTAGGGTTCCATCGATTTCACCGCGACTTTTCCTTTTTTGTTGCCCGCGCGGCGTCACTGCGGGCGATTGTACTCCTCTGCTTGTTTCTTGCTCGCCTGCCAGTTTCCGCTCCTTAATCAAGATAGCGCACCGCCTTGGGGCCTTTGCCTGGGACCTCCTTTCCTGGTTGCTCCCTCACCAGGCCCCCCCGTGCCAGCTTCCCCCCGATTTGGCGCGTTTTGGCTTTTTCCTTCTGCCTGCGAGCCCCAGTCGAGGTTCCCCTACTTGAATTTATCACACTGAAAACCCCTCGGGTTGCTGCGCCGCCAGTAGTAGGGGCCCCTTCCTCTTTTCTTTTCCTGATAAAGCCGCTTCCCATCTGGCGGTATTTTTACTATCACATTTTTCCTGGTCGCGGCCGGTGGCATTATATAGTTTTTCGGGTCGCGGCCACATTTCCCCCCTTTTTTTTTTTTTTTTTTGTTGGAGGGGTTCCGCCTTCTTTTTCGTTGGCAGTTACGCGATTGCCTGATGTAGCGGACTGTGACCTTTTTAGTCTCCATGGCGCCTGAATTGGGTTCTTCGCTCTGCACGTCTTTTCCCCCCGGTTTTCTTCATAAAGGTCAGTTTATCACGCCAATCCAGCGCGAGCGAGTCGTAGCTTTTTTCTTTTGTCTCTCACGCCTGAAAATTTCCCTCCTTAATTCTGGACTTTAATTTTTTTCTTAAACTCTTGTTCGCGACACCTTGATTGGTCTCGGCAAAGAAACTGCTCGTTTGGTTTCGTTCTTAGAGTCGGAATCCTATGCCCTTTCTATGCCGAGGTTCCCTTTGAGATGATTTGAGGGACAATTTTAATAGTTTTAGTACTTCCCTTCAAACCCCCCCCTGCAGCTCTCATTCCCGTCCATCTCCTCGAGACAGGCCCGGAGAAGCCCATGGCCTGTGACACGAGGTTTTTTACGTCTGCGTTCTTTCGTGTGAACAGGTGCCAGCGTGTGTCCTTATTTGCCCGTTCAATTCTTAGATCAAGGTTCCCCCCCGGGCCGTTTTCGCGTCAGAACTTTGTTCTTTTCTTTTCAAGTTTGCAGTGCCGAGTCAGTGGGACCCGCGCTTTTTCTGTTTCGTGTTTTTTTCGGTTCGCTAGAGCATATAGACTTTTCCCCCGGTCGAGTTCTTGATTTTTTCTTGTTCGTCCCTTTCCTGCGTCTGCGCCGACGACTCGATGTGACACCTGGTTGTCCTCTGTCTTTACTAAACGGCACGGTTCAAAGTTTTTATGGTGTGGTCTTGTTGTTTCGTGTTTTTTACTGTTGCCTTATTTGCTTTGTTTCAGAGCTTCAGTTTTTTTTTGAGAGAAGAACCCTCCAAGTCATGCCAGTTAATTCCCAGTTGTTATCTTAACCTCTGTTGCGAGTTCCCCCCCCCAGGCGTTTTTCGATTGTGTGGGGAGCCCCCTTTTTTGATCGTGGGCGTGCTGCACGTTTTCCTTCCCTTTCTTTGCCTCTCTCCCTTGGAGGCAACTCTAAACGGCTAGCGGCGCAATTTCGCTGTTCTCCTACTTTGGGGCGTTGATGGTGCCGTAGAGCGCCGCCCCCTTGCGGCTTTTGTCAATGATGATGAGAACTCCCCTTCCTTAATGGTTCGTCCCCTGAGTTACAGTATTTATGAAGTGACTTTGCGACGTTTTCATATGTCAGGAAGTTTGAATCGGTAGCAAGCCTAGTTTGTTCCCGGGGATGCACTTCAATGGCCTTACGTTTTTTCATGTTTTCTCTCGGATGTAGTGAGAGGATGACCTCTTTTTCCAAGTGGAACTTTGGAGGAAGATAGTTTTTTTCCTTTTCATTTCCACCGGAACCAGCCCTTCCCTTTCACTGAATGTTGAGACCCCTCCCCAGCGTAGTTGGTCCTAGTTCACGCGTAGTGTTTGACCCCCCAATTTGGATGCATCCTGTTCTCCCTTTTTTTCAGTCCAACCGTGCGTCTGCAGTATCCCTTTTGCAGCACTGCGTCCTCACGTTCTTCAGATACCTGATCCTTACGCCATTTTTCGGTTTGTGCTTCTCGTCAGACCTTGCCTTTTGCTGATCAGCCCGGACATTGAGTGAGGGACCGTTTATTGCCCCCCCCTCGCATTCTTTGATGGACCTTTGTGGTTTTTTTCCTTCTCTCCCTTTGCTCGAACTCGGCTGCAAATTCATTCTTTTCTCCGGAGACTTTCGTGCGTCTTTTCATATCTTTAGTGTAGAGTCTCGTAAATAGGGATAGTGGCTTCTGCCGTAAAGGGTTACGCTGGACCGGCTAGCCACTTTCCTCCATCTTCCGACTGCTTAGAGTTACCATTTTTTTTTCACATACTTCTTTTTATCCTACTTAAGTTTGTTTTTTTGTTTTCGCGAGATTGTAAAGACCTGGTCAATCGCCGCCGTCGAGGGTTAATTTTGCTTCCTCTGTCCTCCTGGTATCTAGCCGGTTCCCTCCTCCACCTGTTACCCGGTCGTACGTCCCTGAACGAGCCCTATTGTCCGGCTCGCTTCCTTTTTATATGATCGAGCCCCCGATTTTTTTTTCCCTCTCCCGTCCCCAACTTTTTTGGAACCATCGTCCCCCGCGTGTTGTCCCTGCTTGCATTCCCTTTCCCCCTGTCCATCAGCATTCTTTTAGGTGCCCACTTTTCCTATTTTTTGTCTTCTTATCCTTGATAATTGATTATGCGTGAGTAAGCTCTCACCTTCTCGATTGCTTAAGTAGCTTTTTTCAGAGACCCCAACGTGATTCATTGCAGTGGGCGCCAATTGGAGTGCCCTACGCCCGTTTTTTCATTAATAAATTAGTTTTTTCAACAATTTTCACATATGGGTCAACAACACTACGCTTACTTCAACGTGGGCGAGTTTTTCCCTTGTACCGCCTGTTTGTTTGGTTTGCCAAAGTTGCCTTTTTCCTTTTCTTCGCACCCGAAACCTTTTTCTTTCCCTCTGCATTCCGTACTCCATTCGGGGAACATGGCCCTCCCAGTTAGTCCTAACAGTCTGGTTTTTCCCCCTCTGTTTATGACTCCCTCTCCCAAGGGCCTTTCCCCGTATTTTTTGTAGAAAAGTCTTCCTCCACGCCGGACGATAGACAGTCACTCTTCCCATGTTTTGTCGTTTGCTTTCATCATCAATGCATGTTCCCCTTTTCAGGTTCCCTCACTTAACAATCACTCGACGTTTGACTTCTTTTTGACAGCAGGCCACTGCCCTTTTCTGCCTTTTTCGTTTTTCCTGGCCTTCATCCACGATTGTATTCCAGCCCTCACTCTCCCCCTATCCCCAACCCGGCTTGCCCCCCACACCATCGAAGCCACGGTTTGCACTCGCCCCCCTGGGCGTTTTTCAACCTTTTCTTCCTCCTGGGGGTTGGCTCCCAATTCCGTGTCTTACAATTCTTTCCGCCCGTCATTTACGGCAACACGTCTCCCGAAGGACCAGCCTCCGACGCCTGACTCCCTCAGCAAACCCCACTTTACCCCTCCCCGTTGGTTATTTGGGGTTCTGACGCGGGGGGGGGCGGTTGAAAAACCCACCAACTTTTGGGGTTTTAAAAAAAAAAAAGTGTATTCCCCACCCCCAAAAACAAAAAAAAACCCACCAAACCCCATAACCCAAGTTTGGGGACCCCACACAAACCACATTTTTTTTCTTTCTTGCTGCCCCCGCATGTTCCTCATGAGCTTTTTCTCCCTATAAACTGCGCGAACGTGGGTCTTCTCTCTTTTCCTTTACTAGAACAACGCATCCACCGGCGTGCTGCTTCGGTTTTTTCCGGTCGCTTTCCCAAAAATTCTCTAGCCGTTCCCGTTCCGCCAGGCCGTCACCTCTTTCTACGTTCTTTGCCCTTTCTGGCACGGTGGTTTTTTTCGCCTGGATGGCTAAGAACTTGTGGTACTCGTCGGGCGTTCCTGAAGTTTTTCTCCGTTGCCCCCAAACCTCTTCAAACGGATAGTCACGCATTGTAGCCATTTCTTCGGGTTCCAGGGTGGTTCGTCTCCGCATTGAGGTCTTCTTTTCTTGTGAATTTACGGCTTTGCTGCGGTTAGCCCCTAGTTTTTTGCCCACCCCCCATCGGAAAAGCGTGACTCCCCCTTCTCACTTCTCGATACGTACGATCATATTCCGACAACCACACTCCCAGCCGTCTTTTGGACGGGACTACGTTCTTCCTCGTGCAATAGTTGTTTTTTTCCTCCCACCAATATAGTCTCCGTCATGACTTGTGACCTTTTTCGAGGTCCCTTGTGAGTTGATGCACTGTGATAAGTGCGCCAGGCATTCCGCTTTCTTTGCGCTGGGCTTGGATCACATCGCCCCCTCCAAGCCTTGTTCCCCTCTCGTTGTCTTCGAAGACAACAGTCGGCTCATGGTGGCCCTTTTTCCCCGCCTTTTCCCCTGTCCGGATATCTCCTATCGTTTTGTCCCCCTCCACCGTCCGCGGTCCGCACCCCATATTCAGCGCGCTCAGAGGCACTTTTTTCGCCGCTCCGGTCCAACGAGATTTTTTCGAATGCCGAGTGGGCATGTTCCTTTCTCCTCCCCAGACCTCTGGCGCTGTTTTTCCATTACATCTCCGGGTCTTCTTAACCTTGCACCTTTGACGACTGGGAGGTCGCCACTTTTTTTTGGTGAGACCGTCCCTTTTCCTATGGTTCTTCCATATTGAAGAGATGGATCGCTCCAAACGCGCGCCCCATCGCATTTAGTTGGAATGTTGTTTTGTCGCAGTGCGAGGAAATCCTCCCACTTTTTTGTGCGAGAATGTCTCTTCCATTTCTTCTATAAGGTGTGATCCACGCCGCATGTCTGTTTTGCCGCGGTGTTTCAGCAAGGCGCCGCCCGGTTTCCCTTTATTAATTTTCTTGGGAATGGATCGTTTTATCTTTGCCCTAACTCCCTGTTTTTTTGCCCTTTTCCTTCTCAACGCTTACTCGCTTTGTTTTGATCGGAATCGTTTAGCCCGAGCCCGCTTTTTCCCTTTGGTCGTCTCCTTCATCGTGAGGTTGCAATTTACTGTCTTTTCCCTGAACGCAGTTATTCGTGTTAGGCCAAGTTGTCCATGATGTTTTTCATCCTTCTGATAAAGATGACATGTAAAAATCACACCCTCTTTTTTTATTCGAGGCCCCTTTGTTTCCATGTTGTTCCACTCTTATGTAGGGAGACGCGATTGCTCTCGAAAGCGAAGTCTGTGACTTGAGGGCTTCCGTTGGTCATTTTCCGACCGTCGCTCCTTATGCGTCTCGTTCCCGACGTAAGTCTTGGGTCCCTGCTTCAGGACGAAACGTCGCTTCGAAGATTCTCCAGGCACCACCGCAACAGATCTTTACGCGGTCTTGACTTGACCACCTTTTTTTTAGTTTCCTTTCCTCCCCCTCCCTTCCTCATGGTAGAAACCTGTCCGTGCCGCATCGCTGACACGTCAGCCCTTTTCTCTTCTCGGTCCCCTCTCAGGCGCAGAGTCGTCACTTTTGGCCTCGGCCAGTTTGCCCGTTCTGGACTGGGTCCAGCTGGTATTGCCTGTACCGGCCACTCGCGACTTTTGTTTGCGTGAGCTGCACTGTTCTCGTCTTTCCTTTTGTGTGACTTTTTCAGGTGCGCGCGATCCTTTTTGATTGTGTCGATTTGGCCGTTACTTTTTTCTTTGGTATTTTCCTTTTGTATGAGTTGATTGATGTGGTTGGGTTTTTGCACCCTGCGTTCAGCAAGATCCGTGTCCCTGAGTCCGGGTCGGTGGTGCCCGGGTTTCACGGTACGAGTTTTTTCTTTAGAAGCCTGATTTGGTGATCGGTCGTAATGTGATGGCTGTCCGCTCCCTTTCCTTTGATGTTGGTGATTTCTCTTTCCTCTCCTCCGTTGTTCTCTTCGCTACACCCTCCCTTCGCTTGCGGAGGCTCCGCACCCCTACGAGGACAAACGTCCTTGCGTCTTCGTTATTATGGGGTGGCGCTCGTACGAAGTCGCGTCACGGTCACACCCGACCTTCACCGCCTTCTCGGATTTGTCCCTTTTTTCCCCACGTCCCCACATCCATTTTCTTCAAGGGACCATGACGCCCTTTTTTTGACCGTTCCTTTGGTCGTCCTCTTCCCAGCTACTTACCGTTTTGACTTCCAAATGGACTACCATTCACCAGTACGAGCGCATCTTACTTTTTCCCGTGCCCCACCACTGGCGCGATGCCCGAGGGCCGCGTCCCCTTCTTGTCCAAAAATCTCTTAAGAGTACGCTGACCGCCTGCCGTTTACCCTGCCAATTTCCTCCGCTATATTTTTTTTTTTCTCCTGCGGTCTCGGTCAGAGATGGCCCCCCCCCCCGGCCCCACCCCAGGTCACCTTGCTTGGCTCGGACATTCTCAGTTTCGGGGAATCGGGACCTACAAAGTCGTTTTTTCCTTCCTTGGTCGCTTTTTAGTCCGTTTGGTCGTTCTGTTTCCTGATCGATGATCGGCGCATCTTTTACTTCTTCATCTGTAAAGGTCGCGTATCTTCGCCCGGCTCCTTTTTTTTTCTTCCTTTTCCCCATGCCAACGATTTTTCCACACGTTTCAGCCTCGCTAGACTTTCCATGGCAGATAGTTCGCCTTTGGGTCCTAACCTTCTACGAGCGTGGAAAACTCTCCCCCTTGACTAGATCGACAAGAGTTAGCTGTGGGCGGGTACCATGTCTTTGGTTAGCGCAGAGGCGTTAACCCCCCCTTCAAAACTCCTCTTTTATTCCCCTTCCGCAGACTTCTGCTTTTCAATCCCTCCAAAGATTGAAGTTTTACTACCGTCCTTGACAGTAGTGGCGCGATAAGAGTTCTGTCTCACTTTCTCGTGTCGGTCCTGAGTGGCGCGCCGTTTCCCTGGGGGCAGTCGGTTTTTCTCCGAATCATTACAAAATCGAGTTTACTCCGTTTCATCCCGCAGACTTGCAAGCCCTGCGGGCACCTTTTCCCTTTATCGCAAGGTCTGAGGGTTTTTTTCTGCCCTCGCCCCCCCCTCCACCGGCCATTCATTTCACTTCATATATCTCCGCTTAGGTGCCCGGGAATGGTCCTAGTTCCTCGCCGAGCCAGCACCATCCTCTTAGTCTGCGCGCTTTTGCTCGCTCATGCGCGGCGATGAGCGCCCCCCCATATCGAGGTTCCGAGTTTGTTCTCCCCCTGCAAACGCTTTTGTTTCTTCTCCTTTGTAATTTTTTCTCCGGGATCGGGACTGACAGTCCATCCTCATCCTTTTTTCTCCCTGACTCCTCCAAGTCTCCCTGGAAGTTTTGGGCATGGCCTTTGTTTTTGGGTCCAGGATACAAGCGGCGTTCTTTTCTAGCTCTGATGGGGTCTTTTCTTTATTTTGCCCTTGTCCGCCTCCCTTCTATCGTGCCTCGGTAGCGGACTTTGCCCTGGGTCCTTCTCATTTTCTACTGTGTTTTCTTGCACGCTCTTGCGCTGTTTTGGTAAGTAAATTCGGTGATCCACTCAAGCCGCGGCGAGCGATTCTTCATGTCTTTCACGTACTCAGGGCGGCCCGTTCCTTCGTCAATCTTCCCGTCAGGCCTGAGTGACTCATCCCTCAATGGTTTTGGCGACGCCACCCCCTTTTTTCTCTCGTTTTTTTATGATGGTCTTCCTGTGTCGTTTTTTGGGCCTTAGGAGCGGACTCGTGCTCAGTGTTCTTGACGTTTTTTCTTTCTTTGCGTTTTTTTTCTTCCCTGGACTTTGCGTCCTCGTTTTTTACGTAGAAGTCAGACATGAAAATTTAAGCCGTTTCCAAGGCGGGGACACCAGGCATCGGTTCTGTTACCAGCGTCATGGTTGTTTCGTTTTTCTCTTGGTGCAGAGTTGTCCCGTTCCCTCCTGCCCGACCGACCTTTCCCCTTTCTCATGGCGAACCACACACGGTGCGTGAGCCGTTGGTTCCGTTGCCTCTTTGAAGCCGGCGATCACGGGGTTTCGTGCCGTCGATAATTGGGCCGCCGCTCGTCGATTTTTTTTCCCCCTTGTCTTTTTTTTGCTGTTTCGAGAGCAGATAGAAGAAATTCTTGTAGCGTTTGCTCTGGACAGGTTTCGTCCATGCGGTCCTTCCCGCGCCCTCGAGTTGCCTTGTGATCATCTGTCCCGCTAGAAACGGCCGGTAAAGGTGGTTTTGGCTGCGGTTTTTTTTCCTCTTGCTTTTCTTTGGGTCGTTTGCCGTACTTGGCGGCGGGGTTCACGGCTTGGTCATCCCCTCCCCCCCGTACTCATGTCAGTCCCACCAGGTTTTATCGGTAACCTGGGTGCGATTCCTTTTCCTCTGTGTTGTGTTTTTTTTGGATAGGTCGGGTTTCGTTTCTGGACGTTTTTTTCCTCTGCGCAGCCTTAGGCCCTTCTCGTTTTGCCGGCGCCGTGTCCCTGCTGTCGCACGCACTTTCGTTGTCGATGTTTGCCGGTTGCAGCGGAAAGCCGGTTCCTTTTTTTCCCGTTGATGTTCTCTGACTGCCGGATTGGCCTTTGTCTAGCGTGGCGCTGTGGCTGCTTTTGCTTATTTGACCCTTACTACGTGTCGCGCTTGGTGCCCTCGGCGGCCGAGCATTTTTTCCCCTCGTCCGTTTTCCCCCCCTGAAGGGATGGCCCTTGAAAATTGTTTTTCTCTCGCGTAGTAGGGCGGGATGCCCTGATTGTAAAGGGGAACCTGGTTTTCTCCTTTCACTGACCTGTGAAACTCCCCCGCCGCGTTTTACACAGTGTTCAGCCACGCCTCACAAGAGTATTTTCCCCTCGTTCCCCGATTAGTGGGTTGCACCTCTTCTTGCTTCATCTTTACGCATTCTCCCCCGCTTCGAGCCGTCCCAACTTTTTTGCACTCATCTCTCCACGTTATTATCCCCTCCCCCCTTTACGCAATCTGGCGATCCTTTTTTCCCTTCCTCAGTTTCATATTCTCCCTGTGCATTCGCTCGCATTGCGGTTCTCTCCTGCCTCAATCTGATTGACCTTTTTTTTTTGGCCCGATGCCTCCGCAACCAGCGGGCTAGTACTTCCGGATTGCCAGCCTTTTTGCAAGGCTCCTTTTCCCCTTCTCCTCTTTGCGTGCAGCGAGAGTCCCACCATCGGGGCTTTGGCTGCGCCGTATTTTGACTCGGTCCCCCCTTTCAGTACACCTTGAGGCAGAGATTTCGTTTCCCCTTCCCGACGGCTTCGTTCTTGACCCTCCTCTCTATTTCCCATCCTTGTTTTTTTTTTAGAAGAGTTTTTTTTTAGCCCCTGTTTCGACAGTGTGCGGCACTTGCCAAGTATTCTCGGCCTCAAGTTTCTCTTTTCCTTCCCCTTTACGGGCCGTCACTCCATGCGGTCTTCGCTGTCTTCCTATTCATTCCAGCGCCCGATCTTCCTTTTACCCATTACATGCTGTTGTCAATTTCTTTCTTTGAGCCCCGCGGTTGCTGTTCCTTTTCAACCTGTTCACTTCGATCGTCCGCGTTCCCCTTTCCCCCCTCGACACTTCCGAGCTATCCAGTTTCGACCGTGCTACGCGGGCGGACCCCTTCCCTGCTGCCGACTTGCGTAAGGAGCGTTTCGTCCTTTCTCTGCGCGCGGTATTTTTGTACCCAAGTGGGACTTTTCATACTTTTTGTTTCATCTGCCTCCAAAGCCATCTGGTGTCAAACCCTCGTCCTTGTACCCTAGTTACCAATTTTTTGAGCGTCGGTTTCTTCCCAACTGTTCAAAACGCTGGGCGGTCCTTTGCAAAAGTTGCTTGCCCTCTTTTTTCTCCTCCATTTCCCCGGGTAACCTTCGCGCCTATTTGATATCGGAAAAACTTGGAATCCCCGTTTCTTTTTCGTTCCTGGGAATCATGTTTCCCGTTTTTTTCGCAGATTCCAACTGAATAAAGTTAGTTAAGGTTCTCCATTCCTTTTCATTGCCGGCACCGTCCCGGACCATGCCCCCGTTCATTTTTTAGTTGATAATCCGGACATCGACGGCCAGCTTTTTTTCTTCCGCTTATCACGGAAAAATATCTGCCAGAAAGTCGTTGACTCCCACTTCCTTCCCGAAGCAGTGGACCGTGGATTCATCCTTGTCCTTTTCAATAGGCCGGACGTGCAGCCGTCCCTACCTCCCCCCCCCACCCGTGGTCTTCACAAAAACCCTGTCAGTCCTTTCCCCTGCAGGCTCTTTTAAAGCTCCTGTTTCATCCTGAGTTTGGGCGTGGTTCTGCCTATACAAGTTCCTCCTCCCTCCTTTGACCCTACCTTACAAATTACCGACGCCCAGCCTCCGGGAGCAGCCCCACCCACCTTACCTAGTGGGCTCGGGTGCAGCTTATAAACCCGTTGAACATTCGTTTCCTCTCATCCTCCTGTTAGCCGAGCCGCCCAGTGACCTTGCCGTGACCTTTTCTCGTTTCTATGATGCTCTAGACCCACCTACCCAGTCCTTCATTTTCTCGTTCGGGCCCCCTGAGATCTTTTTCCGAGTCCCCCCGGTGATCGAGGAGTCAAACTATTGGTCCTCGTACTTCCTTCTCGTTAAATTTTTTTTTGTGTTCTCCTTTTTCCTAACGTGTTGACCTTCGTACTTCCTTTTAATGACTGGCACCACTGGCTGTCACCCCCTGCAACCTTCTCCTTTCACTTTCATGGAGCAGCGGTTGTCACAGGGCTGGTTTCCGCCTTTTAGGATACGCCTTCTTGTCTTGGCGGAAGTTAATTCCACTAACGATGACGCCGATTCCCTTGCCCCCCATTCCTCCTTCCCCCTCGGCATCATTCCTTTCCCGTCTTTCGCTCCTCGGCTCAACCCCAAGCGTCTGTTTTGCTGGGCCGGGAATAAAGGGTTTTTTTTTTCCTCTTGGTCGCCACCCAAGGTCTTTTAGTCCTTGTCTTTTCTGTGGATCTGGGCCCTGGTTATCTGGAGCCACGGAGGCTAGTCGGGCCTTGCATGCTCGCCGTTCTGCGTGGGCGTTTGACCATTCTCCTTCAGAGTGTACCGAGCGTTGGCCGATCTGCCCCAGTCTGGACATTTTGACCCCCTGTTTCCTTCCCTTCCCTATCCTTCGGCCCCTCTCGGAGGCTTTTTAACCCCTCTTCTGTTGCCACGCCACCCCCGAAAGCGCTCTCATGGTAGAGTACTCGCTGGGTCTCCCGTCCCCTTTCCAAAACTGATCCCTTTTGTTTTCTGGCATAGTTCTTTTTAGCCGACATCCCGGGTCCGCGGGCTTTCTGTCAGCCCAGATACGCCTTCCTTTCTTCCTGGCTTCAGACTGGCTTTTACAGTAATTTTTTATTCTTGCGAAACACTCAGCAAATCCGCTGGGTTGAGAGAACCCGCCGCTTTTCCTCCCCTCAGCGCGCCCCATCGCATTTTTTTTATGGGCCTTTTTTTCTCTGTGTCCGAGGCATCGTCCTCCTGCACCAAGATGAGTGCTCTATATGGAGGGAATCTTCCCGATCATTCATCCAGGCTGAGACCCTTCCCCTGGTCGTTTTTCTGGCCTTTTGTTTCCCTGCATGTGCGGCGGCTTTTGAGCGTTCCGCACGCGTGGGGGCATGTGCTTGCTTTTTCCTTTTCCTTTTTCTGAAAAATACATCACTTCCGCCTTTGCACCGTCTCGTTCCTTTTTTTCCAATCGTTGGTAGCGGCGGCGTGACACTCGTAGACAGAAGCCCGTCATTTCCTTCCGTGCGTTGTAGCCGTCCTTCCCTTTCTTCGTTTTTTTAACAGCGTCACTCTGTCTGTCGTCCGACGCAGGGGTTAGTTGTTAAAAGTGACGATGTTGAACGCCTCTCCTCTTCCCGCTTCCCCGAAACAAGCTTTTTAGGTGTTCTTCTATTTCCCCGGTTGTCGTTACATGTGGTTCCACTACGTCGGCGGCCTTCTTCCTCTTGCGATATCCGCCCCGCGTCCTGTTTTCGTCGTCTCTTCCTTGTCACATCTTTTCTCCAGTCGCGAAGTTTTCTGTCCGTGAGCAGAGAAGATAGCTACCGTTTCCTTTTTAAGGACTCACTTCTTTCTCTACTTCAGGACAGGCGCCGTTGAATCCCTCCTTTTTTTTTTCGTTGTATCCCATCGTTGAGGCGGTTGGGTAGGTCCCGAGACTGACCCGCGATGGTCTTCGGAGACCAGCGTGCCCGCCCGGTCTTTTGCCCTTTTTCTTCCCGGAAGGAGCGCTTTCTTTTCCACGTCTTTTCTTCTTCATCGTGACCTAGTAGCGGTTGGTAGATGGATGCGGGCCCGCCTTTTTTTTCGTCCGTGGGGCGTGAGCTGTTTTTGATTCCAGCTTCCCCGGCTTTTCCTTTTTTGACTTTTCCTGTTTTTTAGTCCGCGAGCCCGGTCCGTGAGTTTTTTGGTAGTCCGACCGCTGACTCCTGTTTCTGGGCGGCTTTTCCTTTTTTTTTTGAGAGATTCTTTTTTGCGGTTTGTTTGAACCCCTCCTTGTTCCGGTCGTCGCGAGGTCTTGTCGGTGGTGCCGCCGGTGTTAGTTTGTAAGGTTACGAGGCCAACACGCCGATTGCTTCTCGTTCCCAGAACTTGGTGATCGGTTTTTCTAGTCCTTTTTTGGTGCGGTTTTT
>Ga0179593_1457106_pt1 | contig 17577 bp, 32 predicted proteins | sample CZODoug2_1_08_16_FD_185931 | JGI IMG/M metagenome (GOLD analysis project Ga0179593, IMG submission 185931) | Vadose zone soil fungal communities from Angelo Coast Range Reserve, California, USA - CZODoug2_1_08_16fungal (PacBio error correction) | ecosystem: Environmental > Terrestrial > Soil >... | reverse complement strand
GGGATTTTACCCCCAGTTCTTGCGTACCGTGGAAAAGTTTCTTTTTTTTTTTTCCGCTGGCCAGCTTTCCTCTGGTTCTCCAGTTGCCTAGGACTTTTGGTCCCTCGACTCTATTATGTCGCTTCCTCCTGACTCAAGAAAATTTTAAAGACCAACCTTGAAGCCCAGTGACCTTTTAGTTCCTCCGTTTCCCCTGGCAGTCCTTTCCGGAGTAAATGGCCCTCGAAGTTCTTTTCCCCTCAGGAAACAACCCATCCTCCTTTTTTTTCGGGAGTCAATACCCCCCCAAGAAACGAAAATTTTCTGCGATAGACCGGAGTTGTTTTATTTTCTTTTTTGGTGATGGACCTTTCTTTTTCCTTTGGAATTGGTCACAATATATTGGCTTACACGTGTTTTTTTTTTTTCTATTTTGATGGTTTTCCCTCTTCTTCTTCAATACTTCATTTTTCCCCAGACGATCAACACTCCCTAAGGTCGATTGAATGCCTACTTCGTCCTTTGCGTGCTTCGATTGGCGGCTCTTTTTTCCCCTTTTCGAATAACGTAAGTGAAGCAGTTCCCTTGAGGGATCGATCTGCTTTATTGTCATTCTTTTGGGTCAATATGATATCCTCGGTCTTTTTGGCGACGACGGGTACTCGCCTTACTTTCCTTCCCAACCTGGACCGCAATATTTTCCTTTTATGAGAGCGCACGAGTGTATCTCCCATACCGTTTAGTACCAAATTTTTTTCTTGAGGTTCCGATCTTTATCGTCTCCCCCATTATTCGAAACGCTTTGTATGACTTTCGTTTTGTCTCCCCCTCCGCAGCCGCCATTCCTCTTTCTTTTAAAGCCCTCTGGAATCGAATCTAGACGGGGGTGAATTCGGTCCCACAGGCCGACCCCCCGTGCGCTTCACACCGCGTTTCTCCAGCATTCCTAAGTCGGTTACTTGCGCGAGTACCGGATGCGTTGGCCCCTCCTCATGTCACACTAAGGCTCCTTTGTTTGTTTCTTTTTGCTTCCATCTGCCATGTTATGCGCCTCCAAGATCATCTTTGTCTCTGTTCCGTGTTTCGATGTCGGCCCTCTTTTGTTGGTAAGTTGCCGGTCAATCATACTTTTTTCCCCTCCAGTTCGACTGCCACTCCCCGTCCTCCCTTTCGTAGCCCCTCCTGGGTGATTCTCTTCCTCGGGATCCTATGCCGATGGCGGTGGCCGTCTTTCTTTCTGTAGTCTTCACCCTCGGGATTTCTATCCCCAGACCCTGCTCCGCTGCTATGATTTTTTTTACCCGCTTCCCCCCCACTCTGCCCTTTTTTCGTCTCGTAGTTTCCTATATGCGAGTTCGTTAAGCTTAGGCGTGCCTTACAAGTTATCATTTTTCCCCTCTTAAGCCCTGCTTTTTTGTTCCCCTTCCTGCTTTGGACGTCAATGTTTTTTTCATATCCCTAGTAACATTCTTTGTTTTAAATTTTTCTTACACACAATTCTTCCTATCTTTAACCGCCTCAAATTCGCCTGTCGTCTTCGACTTTTTTTCCTCTTTAACCCGTATATTTTTTGAAAAGTGACCCATTGGTTCATGTTCTTTCCCTCCTAATAGATGGACTCTTTCCCGTATTTCTTTTTTCCAAACACCCCAAGTCATCGCTCATTCTCTCTTTGGTTTCTCCCCCCCTGCGGAAAAGTTATTTTCTCCTGATTCAAGGTTACGTCCAATTCTTCCTCACACCCCCAATAGCCTTTTCGGATTTCTTTCTCCTGTCCCCCTATTTTCCCAGGGGTTTTTTGACTTGTTTCTTTCGCGCTGTCGTCCCTTTCCCAACCTTTTTTTTTGGGATTTTTTTTTTGGAAAGGTTTGTTCCACTGACGTTCCCTAAGGGTTTATCGTTCGCCATCCTTCCGTACCATTTTCTTCAGTTACTCGAAAGCGCGTTGAACTCCTTTTTTTTGATAGCATCGTATTCATCTTCCCTTCAAGAATGAGTACCGGGTCGTCTTCGCTTCAACATCACCTTCCTTTTTTTTCAGACGTGAATTTTGATTTTTCTCTCTCTCGGAGGTTACCTGCTGGTTTTTTAGAGCTCGTGCGTTTTATCTCAAGACTTCTAGTTGTTTGTTTCGGACCCCCCCCCCCCCCCCCCCCCAAAATCCCGTCTTTTCATTGGGTTTTCGGTCGCTCCCAGCCGTTTTATAGAGTCTCTTTTTTGACTGAGTTCATCATTCTGGCTTCTTACGCCGTTCTGCCGTCCCCCTTTTTTAGTAGCGGGTTCTGGTTCCCCCCGACACCGTACTGGCCTTCCTACGTCGATGAGCTTTTTTTTGCGTCGGTGCGGTTTCCCCTGTACTAGCTTTATTCCGCCCCCCAATCTGTTATGATCACGTAGACAGAAATGCCGATGTCATCCCTAGAAATTGCCATTTGTTTTTGTACGCGCTTTTTTTCTATCATCTTGCAGAATTGTTTGTTGATTGTCTAGTTTCGTCTTCAAGCCCCTGTTTTACCCTGTCTGTGGGCAGTGGTTTGGCGGCACTGTTCTTTTTTGTTTTCAGGTTCCCAATCTTTGGCTTAGACGTTTTCAGGTCCATGTTGTGACCATAGGAGTCACTGGTTCTGCGTATGAGCAAATGCCAGTGCCGAGAAGGGTTGATTGGACGAGACGTGTTCGTGCTCATTGCTAATGTTTAAACCGTGCATTTTGTTATGTTGCAATATAATATTTTTTCCTTTAATTTGCCCCTGAGCACTTCCTTTTTTTCGGTCCTTGAATAAGCCTTTTCTTTTCGTACTCGCCTGTTCAGTTTCTGTGTGGTCCTTCATTATATGAGCACTTTTCCCTCCCTTTCCCCCCTTGATAGGAATTCCCTGCTTTCTTTCTTTATGTAGGCAGATCATGGATTGTTTTGTGTTGAGCGAATTAACAACCACCTAGCGCTGCCACCCCAGGCTCCTCTTTTCCTCCAATTTTTGTTGAGCGATTCATTTGAATATGAAGATGGGTTCTCCGCTAATTTAACAGTCCCCCCCGACACACACAGTCCTTTCACCGTTAAGCTCCTAAACCTGCGTCATTACCATCAATTTTTTCTCCAGATACTTCCGTACACACCCCCATCAGAACCTTTACCGGCTTGCCTTGCTTCCTTTTTTCCCCCCCTTTCTGCTGGTGAAAATTAAAACCCCATTTTTTTTGCTTGCCCCGTATTCCGTCCGATAGTCTTCTCTCCCCCAGCTCTCTTAACAACAGGGTAATCTCAAACCAGAAAAGCGAAGAGAGTACAATCCCACCTTTTTAGGAACTGACGGACTTTTTTATAATACCGCAGAGAGTCCGGTTTCTTGCCTTTGATTTCACGCGAGGACACCCTCACAAAACTCTTCACGATTTGAACACAAACAGGTTTCACTCACACTTGCTTGCTGTAACAAGGGGCTTATCTTGGTCCCCCATAAGTAAAGTCGTCCAATTCATTAGATGGGGAGTTTAGTTCACCCCCCCTTTCCTTTTTCTTTTTTCCCTTCCCAGAGGTGCGCAACATTTTTTTCTTCTTTCTCAGTTCATAAAATGTTCCGAGACCACCACAACGTCCTCGCAGAGTCATCCCTTTTCTTTTTTCTTTTTGTTTGACCCCGATAAGAAAACGTTTTCCTACCATGGCGTAAGGGATTACAGAAGAATGATGCCCCCTCCTACCCTCAGATCCCTCCAAGGAGGAGAATATACGCAAACACCAAGCCTTCTTCTTTCTGTGGTTTTTTTTGTTAAGCCGCGTCTCTTATTTTAAAAGACCCCGAGCAGTCGTTTCCCCCCAAGCCCCCATCTGTGGTCACCCCTAGGGCTTTTTCCCTCCTCTTCAACTTTTCCTGTCTATTAACCTTTGGTCTTATTTTAGAAGCGTCCCCCGAAACCCCTTTTTCTGTAATACTACATGTAAGCGATCCCTCTTCCCTTCCCAAGTAGCTTTTTTTTTTCCTGAGCTGCCCCCTTTCTGAAAGAAATTATTCCCCCCTCCTTTTTTGAAGATTCCTTTTTTCCTTAACTTATCCTTCCCGATCTGTTTTTTTTTTTTATGGACGGTCCGGGACGGTTCACCCCCCCTTCCCCACCACAAACACCAGTTAAACTTTTGAAGCACCAGCCATTTTTCCAACCGGCACCAACTAACCTGTCCCTTAGCGTAGGTCTTTCTCTCTTTTCCTCTCTATTTTTGTTTCTCTTTTTTCCCTTTCATCCCCATTAACTGACTTACTGCCTTCTTAAGCATTTTCGAAACACGAATCGCCCCATGGCTTCTTGTCGCATTGGTGTCCCTCTCCTTTTCAAGAATCGAATAGCAATGTTCCCCCTTAAAGTACCACGCTTCTATGTCTCCCCCTCTTTCCCTCTTTCGCCAGTGAATAGTGCATGTTATCCGTTGAGCATAGTTTAGCCCAGGTCGATATTGCACAAATTTTTTAATTCTGATAGACCACAAATCCATTGACAACAAAATCCTTTGATATTCTGGCCTTTTTCCTTCCAGTCGACGATACTCTTTTCTCTTTTTAAGATTTTGTAATAGTTGACATAGGACCTTGTTCCTTTTATGCTCTGGCTATAAAACCCCCCCTATCTTAGTCCATCCCAGTCCACAAGCCCCTTTTCCCCCAAACGCTGGTTCCTCTTTTCCTTTCCCTTTGCATAAGGTCAGACTTCCCCGTGTTTGGATAATCCCCTCGGTATTGGAACTGACACTAAACAAACTCGTATCCCTTCCCAACAGCCGCCCTTGTTCTTTCTACGCCTTTTTTTTTGACCAGAAGCTGGGCTTCTTCTTATGACTTTTTGCTGAAAACTGCCGCACGGCGTATTGTTGCCTCCCTTTTTTCCAACCCCCAGAATCGCTTTTTTCCCTTTGTATTTTGAGCATCTCCCCTGCTATGTTTTTTTAATATCGTCTCCGAATAACATTTTCTTATAACAAAAACCAATTCCATTTGGATTTTTGAACGTCGTAGGAACCCTCAAGCCCGGTCCTTTTCCCTTTTTCACCTCTTTTTTTTGTTCCCCGACTAGGTAGAGAACCGAGCACCCAATCACAAGCCTTTCGCTTTGCCGCGTATTGATAGATCTCCTCCACTCTTGGACATCCGCACTTCATGTCTTCTGCGCTCCATAAATCCTAATTGTCCCACTTTAAACCCCCCCTTCCCCCCGGGTTGCGCTTCCTCCGGCCCGCAAGACCTGTAACAAAGTAGGACACCAGCCTTGTTTTATTACTTTCTTAGAGAAAGCCCCCCCGTTCCCCTCTTCCCTTTCCGCCCAGCAAATTTTCCCCTTTTTTGTCCTGAATTTGGACAGGACGAGGTGTTCCCTGCACTCGCAGTATATCATATCGCCCCCACCCCCCTATTCCCAATACGCCCGCTATACTCTAAGCCCCTCTCCTTCCCTAGTGACCTTCTCGATTCCACTCCTTCTTTTAAAACGAAAGAACGTATTTTTTTCCGAAGTACCCATCGTGCTTGCGCTGAGTGGTACCGCTGGCCTTTATCCGTGAAACGACTTTCTTCTCCTGATCCTTCCAAACAGTGTCTCACCCCGACGGATGCTCCTTTTAGGGTTGTCCCTTTCCCCTGTATGTAAATCTGACCATCCCCCTTCGCTTTAACCAGCCCTGATCTTCCTCCCTCATTGTATTGACCAAACCTTCCCAAACGGAGATTTGTTCCCGGTACATCCCCTTGAACAACATCATTTCCTGGCCAACTTTCTTCCCCCGTCACAGGTCTATGCTTTTATAGTTTTTAATGTTCTTTGTGTTTCTCCCGACAAATTTCTTGCCGGTTCGAGTGTCCTGGTCCCAAACTACGGTTTTTGAAATGGACACGCCTCTATCCCACGCAATCTGTCCCCCCCGGACGCCTGACGCTTTTTGCCTCCTCTTTATTCCCCCTCCTTTTCCTTCCTCTTTTTGTTTTTCTTTTTTTGACTTATGGATGAGTACCCCACTCGCGTCTCCCCTTTTTGAACATCTTCGATTGCCCCCTCAGTCGGCGGTTTCCCTTTAACGCTTCCTTTTCCAAGAGCCGGAAACATTTTTGCCTCTTTTTGTATTTCCTTCTCCCCAGACATGAACGCTATTGCAATGAAGTACCCGCTGTGATCCCGCTTCGTTATTCCTTTCAAGACCTCCTTCCTAGTCCGAAACTTTACTTTTTTCGGTTTCCTGGCGTTATTCAAGCCCTGACCCTGGACTCGGATAGCCCATTTTAACCCCCCTTTGTTGACGCGGTGATTAGTTTAGATTACAGACGTTTTGACCTTTCTTTAACCCCCCTTTTTTTATATGGGTTTTGTTTTTTTCCGATGTAACTGGTGCTTCCATACGTCGTGTTTTTCAATGGAACTGACTCCTTCCCAAAATCCTTCCCCTTGAATTCTTCTCTGGTCCCCCCCCCCCCCAGGACGTGATTCATCTAAATTTGTTGAAATCGGAGTAGTCTTGTGCAAGTCCTTGCACTCGAGTTTCCTCTTCTCTGTATTTCTACCTTTTGGGCAACTCTTCGCGTGCCGGTTGCTTATCCTTTCCACCGGCCTGCCAATCGGCAGCCCCCTTTCTGACTAGCGGACTGTTCAGTGATATCCCTTTTACCCCCCCTTTTTCTGTGTATTTTTCCTTTTAAGATACTCTTTATTTGCAATAATTCCCCCTTTAACTATGCCCCCTTTTTGGTGACCCTTCTTTTTTTTCCCTTCGTCCTTTACTCCTCTTTCCGTTAGAGGAGGTTACTAGTCCCCTTTTTTGATTCCTCCGAAGTGGGTGTCTGCCTCGGCAAGCCCCTACCCAGCTTTTTCTTTTTTGTTCTTCGCCCGCTTTCGCCACATCCTTGTAGATCGGTGAGTCTCCTCCCCTGACCGGGTTTTCCCCTTCTTTTTCCCAATAAGCCTCCTGTTTTTTTTTTCCTTTGCCAATCTGCAGCATGTCTCCCCCAAGTACCGCTCAGAGTGCCGGTTTATGCTCCAGACCGCGGCCTTGCATTTTTCGGATTTTTCTGTTGGTTGGCCCGTGAGAATCCCCGTTCCCCAGAATAAAATCCTACCGCTCCTGAGTCTCTTTTTCTTAATCGTCGGACCATCTGGTGGCAGTCCCTTTTTTCTCGTTTTCCATTCCGTTTCAAACTACCTGTGTCGTTTATCCCCTGCCAGCACCCACATGGTCCTTTGGCTTCCTCTTGCGCTCAACACAAGCGCTGATCCCCCCGTTTTGGTGTTTCCTTATCGAAAGTGGGTTTGACTTATTCTCATTGCGTTTGATTTCCACAGTACCTATCAACTAGTAGCCACTTTGCCCTTTCCCCCCCTTTATCTCGATGGACCCCTCGTCTTTTCATATCAGCCTTTTTTTGGTAGTGTCAAACCATAGATTAAACCCCCCTTTTTACCTACATGTTCTCACTAGGTTTTCTCTAAACTTGAGAGTATATTTCCCCTCCCCCTCTACTCCCCAATGTTCTGACAATGAGGAAAGAGTAATTTCCTCCCTCAGGATATTCGCAATTGGAAAACCCCCACCGCGCCTTGTTTTGTGTTTTTTTTGTTTTTTTGGTTCTGCTTTATGCGAGTAGTGTCTTTCCCGTAACCGAACGTCTCGATATATGTTTCCCGATCCCCAACTCTCAACACCCCTCTGGGCGGTTTTCCCTGCCATTCCTCCCGTTGTTTGAAGTGGATGTCGTTTCGTTTTTTTAAACAGGGTTTTTGAACATGTTGGTTTGTCCCCCTTTTTTTTTCCGTCCCCTTGACTGCAAAGATAAGAGATTTTTCAGATTCGTTCCCCCCTACCTCTCATTCCAATCCCCAGGAGCGAGTTAGGCTCTTTTAATTGTTCTTTCACGAGGGATTTTCCGACCTTTCCCTCTTGAAGTCCCTTTTTTTAGGTCCTTCTTCCCCCCCCCGATTTTCTCCTTTTTCAATCCTCCGGCCTTTCCCGATTGCTGCTCGAGGCCCGTCTTTCTGGTATGTAGTTTGCTTCTTTGTTGTTCTCCTCCCTCAATCTATCTTTTTTCCTTTGAACCCCAACCACCCCCTGACGACTTCCTGTGCTACATGGTTTGCGTCGAGCCTTTTTGAGTATGTCTTCTGTCCTTTTTCGTCCCCATGACTGCCCCCTTACGCCGTTCTTCTGCATTTTTCGTTGAGTTGTTTTTTTCTACCAAGCCGAATTCCCATTTTCTGGCCGGTTTCTTCCTGGTAGGGTTTTTCCTCTTATGCTCTCCTTTTTGCCCGACCATTCGAAATCTGCTCATTTTCCCCAACTTGACATTTTGTTCCCCTTCTCCCGATGTCTGATCTTCGACTTTCCTTCGATTGGTCAGTTCTCAAGCTTTTAGTGTTTCGGCCACCTGGGTTTGTCTTTGGTTCACATTTTTTTTTTTTCAATTCGCAGGGAAATCCCCTTTCTTATGACCATCTGCTGGTTTATGCTCTGCAGTAATTTTTTCCTCTTTCTAGAGTTCGTCTGGGCTTATTGATCCCCGGTTCCCCATTGGTGCGCTTTTTTTTTTAATATCTATTGTTTCCATGGCTACGGGCAATATCCCTTTTTTTTTTTTTTCCCGTGATGATTTTTTCCCTCATCAGCCTCCATTTTTCGATTCCCCCGTCCTGACTTTCTAGGTTTTCGCCTGGGGTGTTACTCTTCCAAGAAACTGGTCACACGTTTTTTCTAATTCACGAGAGTTTGCTGTCCTAGGGATGTGTCTGTCGTTTCTGATAAGATACCTTTTTTACTCCCATTTCCTCCTGTCACATGTCTAGTACTACTCCGTTTTGAGAGATTGACGTTCCCTCGCTATGTCCTTCTTTGTCTTATCGGCAATTTTTTCTCCAATTCCCGCCCCAGACCACCTCTAGTACCTCAAAGATAATCCCGTGAGGTCATTCCTTACCCCTTTTTGCCAGCTTTTTAAGATCTTGATTCCCCCCCCCCAGCCCCTCCCCCCACTGTCGCCGGCCCGCTTAGAGACCCACCTTGATGACACCCTAAAAAATCAGCCCTATTATATACGGCTACTTTTCGTAGTCCAGGCCTCTCTCTCTTTTCGCCTTTTCCCCCCCAACTTTTTTTACGATAATGCCAGCCTTGCTCGTAATACACACCCCGTTCCTCTTCAGAAGGCCGCATACTACCCATTCCAGATGTTAAGGGGGGGGGTGGGTTTTTTTGTGGGGGTTTTTGGTTGTGTTGGGGGGTGTGGTTTGGTGGGGGGGGGTGTGTGTTTTTTTGGGGTGTTTTGGGGGGGGGGGTGGTGGCCCCCTTTGTTTTTAATCAAACCCTTTCTAGGCCGACTTTCCCTTTAAAACCTGGTCACATTGCCCCCGCCCAAATAACACAACTTCCTCCTTTTGAGATTTGTCCCTTTTGTGCTAATGACCAGCTCTCCCCTACTTTCCCTTCAACTCCTCTCAGCGATTCAAATGTTACACGGTTCGGATTTTTTTCTCCCTCGAGAGGTTGAGCCCCCCCTCTTATCCTATTACGTCACGAGAGTCTGCAATTTGAACCCCCCCCCTCACCGATTGAGGTTCCTTCCGCCTTCTCTTTTTTTTTTTTCCCCCTGGTTTGTCGGGGAATATCCCCCACCATTCGCGGCAGAGTCACCTCCTTATAATCCCCAGATGACTTCCTTCTTTACCAGAAGTAAGAGCCCACACGGCGTTGCGATATCGAAACCCCCCCCCTCTTTACTGTGGTTGGTTTTTGTTCCGCCAGCGTCTTCTCTCTTTGATATGCCCCCCCTCACAGGCTCCCAAGGACAGTTCACCTCTCTGGAAACGACCTGCTCTTTTGAAGCAAGAGGCCCAAATTCCGATCACTGCGACGGATTTCTTTTAGTTCCTCTTCCCAGTCCACCACCTAACCATTGTCCTCCCTTGACCCACTGGATCAACTGATCCTCCCTCTTTCTCTTCGAATCGTTTCCTTTCAGACCCCCTCTGAAGCTCCTTAAGGCGCCTGGTTCGCTCCTGTGACAACTCTATCTTCCCTGTCCGCAAACATTTCTCTTGCCAACCCCATTCACCACAAAATTTTTTTTTCACTAAGGGCCTGCACATCTCTTCCACCGTTTCCAAACCACATAACTGGGACCCTTGTAGTCCAAGTTTTCCATATTTGTTGTAGAGCGGAAGATCTTTTTCTTTCCCCTCATTAGTCCTCTTCAGAATTGTATTCGCCTTCATACCATGCCTGCCTTGCTCACCCGGTTTCCGCGCCAAATACGGGCCCAAAAGAGTCCCCCTCCTTAGCCCTCCTCCAAGACTCTCCCCGCTCCTCCAATTTTGACCCTTCTTATCAAGCAGGTCCCCTCCTCTCCTCATCACGTTTATCCTATCCCAGTTTTTTTCTTAAGCCCCCCAGCGCCTTTTTTTTTGATCTTTGACACTAACCTCTTACCCCCCCGGGTTCTCACTGAAGGTATTTGACGGTTCCCTATACCCTCTAATTGTCTCAGGTCTACTTGCCATCGTAATAATTCGTCCGTTTTACGATGCATTCACACCCCCCATATATAAATACGAAAAATTCCCGAAGTCTCGCGCGCCCCTTACTCCTCTGTTCAAGGGGTTTCTCGTATCCCGTACCCTTGCCCCCGGTCACCACCCCCCCCCTCCGGAATTAAAAAGACCTCCTGGCCCGACTGTCTTTTTACTTTCGCGATTGCTCGCCTTCTTTCTATTACTTGGATAAACCTCTTTTTTCCTTTCGGGAGGCCTCCCCCCCCCTCTTCTCCCCAATCGTCCAGAATCGCCCTTTCAGATTTCTGGAAGATTCGTTCTCCCTTTTGTTGCTTTTTTTCACCACCACCCCAGTTCCAGGCCTTATTGGTAATGACCCCGCTTGGGCCCCTCCACAGCCGGGCCTCTATAATACCATTCGTGGATGCTGGCCCTCTCTTTTTGCCGACCAAAAACCAACTTCCCCAATCCGCTGACCCCCCTAGGCGAATCGGGAGATCGATCCTCGGTTTTCCTCCCCTTCTACTCTGAATTCTTTCTGCGCCTATAACTGAACTGCAACCGCCGTTACTAAACCGTGTGTCCCTTTCCGAACTTAAGGCCGCTACCCTTCCCTCTCTCTCTTAACTCAGTGGGCCCCATCCAATTTTATCCGAGATAAACGCTCATGATATCGCCAAGACACCTTTTCAATTGCGATTTTCCATGCAATTTTTCAACGGCTTGTCAGTTCTTACTCCCTTCCCTGATCCCATGAAACAACCCTTCTCCCCCCCCTACTTGACTAGCTAATCTCTCTTTTTCCCTTTTAATATCAGATTTAACAGACCCTTTTAGAAGCTCCCGCGCCTTGTTAGAAGGAAGCATTACTTAGTGTGTTTTTAAGATAGGACCCCCTTCCCTCCGTATTTCTCCAGAATAGACCCCCCTTTACCGCCCCAACCTGATTTCTTCCTTTTAAAAGAGGGTTTAATATACATCTGCAGCTCCCCTCCCCCCAATCCCCCAATTTCACAGACGGCCCGATCTGTTATGATACCGCCCGCATCACCTAACGGATGGACCTCGGTGGAAGTCCGCCTGCCACCTACTACTAAGTGAACGGACTCCTTTCACTACTTTATGAGGGGTTCAAGTCCCATCATTTATTGATTTCGGGATAAGAGAATTCTGCAGAGTGTGTTTTTCCCCCCCCATTAAGGCCATGGAACCCAGCCTCACTCCTACATATGTCCCTGCCCCCCCCCCCCCCTCGAGAAGAGTTTATCATATATTCTTCTTCTTTTATTCAAGTGTTTGTGGTGTCGTATTTTACCTATTTTTTTCTTTCTTCCCCCCCCCAAAGTAGAGAGTTTCGAAACCTGGAAGATAGTTCTTCCCTTTCCTTTAAGCTTTTCATTCCCGATCCCCCGAAGCATTGTAGCCCATGTTGCAAGGACCACATTCAAATATTCTCCAATCGCAATAAAGTGTTGAGGCCTCCCCGTACGTTATGCCCCCCCCCGTACCTGCAGGAGTATCTAAAGATTTACCCATCTCGTTTGGTTGATTTTTTTCCTCAATCCAGCCCCTAGATTCGTTTTACTTCCTTTAGCTTTGTATGGTTCTATTCCCTTTTGTGAATGGACCATTTCTTCCTCTATATTGGACATTACTCTCACCCTAGTTTGGCGATTGTCACTTTTTTTTTTTCAATACGTCGTTCACTTCCTCCCTCTTCCTCCTCCAGCCTTTGCAAGCCCCCGGATTGCTTCCCCCGACCCAAATGGACGTGCTTTCTCTTTGTTTTACCTTTTGTTGAAATAGGAGTATGTGAAGTAATTTTCTTGAGCTTCTGAGAGCGTTTAGGTTGAGCCCCCGTTTTGGGGCCCCCAAGCTGATCCGCGGCCTTTTCGTTCGACCGGGCCCAAAGGTCATCCCCTCGTCCCCATTGGTTTTCTTGAGCAAGAGACTTGAGTGAGGTATCTCCAGCAAAGTCTACCACAATTTTGTTCCTCCTTACGACAGTGCTCTTATTCTGGACGACTAATGCATATCCCCAGTTCGGTTAACGTTGTTTTTGCAGTCTGTTCAGTTTATACGCGCTCTCAGGCGAGTTTCCGCTCCCCCCCCCTCTTTCTCTCTTCAGAAGTGTTTTCCCTCGGTTCACCCGCCCTCTTATCTATCTGTGGGGATTTCCCCCAGTCGCCAGCTTTCCTTTTGTAATTCTTGAGTTTTGATCTCCTCGGGTGTCTCCACTTAAATTTAGGCCTCTTTGTTTTGTTGACTGGGCGGCAAACTGCCTCTTTTCGTCTTTCCCAGCATCTCGAGTTCTTATTGCTCAATGACAGTTCCGTCCTTTTTGGCCTCGAGGGTCCGGTCCCACCCCCTACCTGGCCGACCCATCGCCGCGCGCCCAGCGGCTGAGTTATGCTCTCCATATGTTTCCTTTTGGGTTGTGCCGTTTTTGTTGGTTTAGAGGTCTTCTTTTAGACTACCTTTCCCTGACCGAGTCAGAACCCCATGATTTGAGGGACTCGCCTACTTCGATCAACCCCTACCTTCTTCCCTTCCCAGGAGTCTGAGTTCTTGGAAGTGTTATCTCCTCCTGTCTCGCCCGGATTCGCTGTCAATATTAGCCCTGCGGCCCTACTATTATCATCCTCGACTGTTGACTTCCCTTTAATAAGATAACCTCGTGTCAAGAGGTTTCTTTTCAAAGATTTAGATCCTCCCTTTCTTTCCATGGGCTGTTACACTAGGACTCTTAATGTCCTAAACTGAGTATCTTCACTATTGCTTTTTACCCCCTCCTTCTAGTTAGTGGTTCCTCCGGTCAGCGTTGTTCAAGTCTTTTGCTTTTTTTTCTTTTTCCCCCGTCCCATTTTCCCACCCTAACACTCCCCCTCTCTTCCTCTGCATTTTCTTTCGTTAATGCCCCCTTAGCAGTCTCCTTTAGTACTAGCTTTCCTTTGTTCCTATTTACGCTACAACACCTACGGTGGTCGGATCTTTCACGCACCTTTTCACGTTCTGTGCTTTTTCTTCCCGCTCGTCGGCCCGCTTTCCCCCCCGTGTGTGGTTTCATTTTTGGCAGTGTTGTACACGATTCCTCCTGCTTCTCCTATCCGGTCTCCCTTCACCCCTTTCCCCCCTTCGGAAGGGGCCAGAGCGGACCCTCTCCTTTGCCCGGGATTCCTCCATGTCAAGAATGAGCCCGGTTTTTCCTTACTTTGCAGACAGATACGTAGAAGTGGCCTCGCTATTGTTTGGTTGCGGAGAGCCGACGTCCCTGGTTGTCCCTTTTTTGCTTTTTTTCTCTCTGGGTCTTCTCTCCCTCTTCTCTGTTAAAAAAACCAACCCCCTCGCGAATTCGTGCAAAGTTTTGCGGAGATGCCGATTCTTCATGAGCATCTTTTTAGGCCTGAGTTAATTCCCTTCTGGCCTTCCCAACCGACGCTGAACTTTCGTAGCTTTGGCGTGGTGGATCTCCCCCCAGTACGGAAGCCATATGAGGAGTCTTTTTTTTGACTCTTACTCGCTTATGAGTTCTTCTTCTGATACCGCTTCAGACTTCGCTCTCACAACGCCAAGACCGCAATTGTTTTTAAACCTATTTCTATTATTGTTCGAATGGAATGATTTCCTCTATGTTCAGTCCTTCAATGCTGATGGTTAAGAGGCACGGGTTTTGGAGCGGGCGTGTAAGTCAAATTTTTTTAGGTTACTTTCTCAATAATTTTGCACAGATGCATTTATTTCTAGAACCAGGCCTTATCATAGACGGGTTTTTTCCTCCGCGGCGGTCTTTTTGCAGCGGAGAACACCTTTTTTTCCTTAAATAGATCTATTTTTCATCCTGACTATCTTAGTCGGTTCGATCATTTTAAGCCCCTGAGCCATTTCTCGGACGCTTCCCTGCCTTTATTCGCTTGGGGTGTAAGGACTGTTTTTCTACACGGCACGTTGCTTCTTTGTTCCGGTCTTGGCGATTCCTTCCTCCTGTGTGTTTTGGCCGTCGATCCCCCCCCCCAGCGCATAACCCCGTGAGTGACCTTTTTTTTTTTGGGCATTACTCTTTTCCATTTGTTTTTGTTTTTGATTCTTGCTTGCGTGTGTTTTCTTTATTCTTTGGTTATTTACGTAATCCTAGACCTCCAGGAACAACCCCTGCATGACATGCCCCCTCTCCATCCCGCGCGGCTTCCTGACGTAAGTCGAGGGCAGATACTGTCGGCGTTTTAGTCACACCGCACCCCCCCCCAGCTGAACCTTGCCGGCATCCCCCCGAGGACAAAATGGCTTCTGTTTCATTTTCAATCCCCGGAACACTCGTTTTCTAGTGATCGGGTCTTCGGAGCCATGGAAATCGGACTCTTCTCCCCCCCTCGAGCGCCGGCACAAACATCCCGTCGCCAAAGTACGTCCCCTCCCCCGCGTATTCCCTCCCCCACGTTCCCACCCCCATGAAATTTTCCCGCCTGTTGATCCCGCAGTGAGAAGGTCCTTTCCACTGATGTACTTTTCTTTTCCAAGGTCACGCTCCCAAAAAATCCTGCTCCCGCCCCCCCAGACCCCCTTTGAATATTTCCCCCTTCTATTTTACCCTTTTCTTTCTTGACTCCCCCTTTCGTCCCCCCAATCAGTCCGATCCAAACCGCTTTTCGAGTTTAAAAAACTTCCCCCCGTGTCGTTGAGCCAGCTATCCTAGGTTTTTCTCAGACCTCCCTTTAATTTCCTGTCCTAAGGCTATATGGGCCCCCCCCCCCCCCCTCCTCGCGAGAAAGGAAGCATTAGCCCCCTTGTTGTCGGTCCCCCCCACTCCCCCCCCCCGCTACGCCCCCATCCTTTCCTTCTCCGGCAAGGATTCAGTCCGTACTTCCCTTTCCTTTCATACAGAAGTAAAGAGTTTCCTTTTCAGATGCGGCGATCGACCCCCCCCTCTTTTTGCAAAACTTTTTTTTTCCTTGCCTGTGTTTTGTGTTCCTCCCTCCTTTAGCTCCTGTGAGATCACCCTCCTCTCAGCGCAAACGGAACCAAAGACCATCGTCCTCTCCCTCCTTTCTCAATACAAGTACGTTTTTTTTTTCCCCCCCCCTACGCTCCTTTTTTTTTCCCCCTCCTCGCCCAGCCCCTCTACCCTGGTACTCATTTGAATTTTACGGTTTTTCAGCATCATTCTAAAAGGGCGCCCTTTTTCTTAGAACGTGCCTTTTAACCTCAACTGGACAGAACGGACTTTCTCGCATAGAAGTACCTTACTCCTTTTCTCTTTCAGTTAGGGGCCCTTGAACAATTTTGACCACAACCCAAATTTTTCCCCCACCCAACGTGTTTTTCCTTCGGGTCCTCCCTAGCTCTCCCCCCACCGGACACCCTGTGATTTTCCAGTGTGACTCCTCCCGCCGATCTTGTCTCTTGTTCTAGCTCTCCTCCCCCCCTTACCTTGCAAGTACTCATTCTTCCCTTCTTTCCTGCATTTGAACCATAAAGCTATTTTTCCCCTCCCTCTTCTTGTTAGGTTTACCCAATTTCCACACTTCCGCTCCCCGAATTAGCCCTGTCCACTGTCCCTTAGGCACCCCCCTTTCCGCATTTTTTCTGCGACTATCTTCAGTTCAGTCAGGCAATCTGATACTATATCAGATCTCGCATTTTCCTCCTTTGATATTGAAAGGCTGTTAATCTCTTGACCTTCTTTGAAACAAAGAGTTACCTTTTAGCCCCCCCCCCCCCTGCATTTGACGTACCGTCTCGCTCCGGTTAGCCGCCAAGTCCTGTTTATAGGCCATACCATTATCTTCCCGACTTACGCTGCGACTCCCCCAAGGGTTCCTTCCATAGTCGTACAATCCCACTTCCAGCGCCTTTGCCTAGTAAGGCCTAATGAACCTCTTCTTTCAGTGGTTTTTGAGATCGTCATGCAGTAGTTATTGGCCCCTTCTAACTCTAACCCACCCCCCGACGCAAGACTCCAACCCTGCGGTTTTTTATATTCTATTCTTAGGCCTTTTTCCACTAGCCTCTGGTTGCTTTTTTCGTAGGTTTGGCATGAGAACACGCGTGTACGGGTATTTCGTGTCCGCCTGCACCTTCCTCATCGATTGACTCTGTAATGGAGACCCTTTTTGCACTCTGCGCTTCTGGCATCCTTTAAACCAAAAACTTTTTCGACTTGCCTGACCGTCCACCACCCTTGAGGAGTATTGTCCTATTTCCTGACCACCCCAGTCCGGTCTTCTTCCCCTCATTTACCTCGGCTAATTTTTTCCTAACGGTGTGCGCGATACCCCACCGAGCAATGCTGCCTCCTTTTAGGACACCCAATCTGTCTTTTTTTTTTTCGCTCGGATGCAGGACCTCGATGTCTTCTGAGCGCCTTAAACTGACGACGGCCCCACTTCACCCGATGTTTTTTCCCCTACTCTGCTACGATAAGTACAGGAGTTGTTTTGTCGTCCCAGGGGAAAACTTGTTGGTAGCACTTTGCTGAGTCCACTCCCATCCTTCACGCTCTCCTTCTTCAAGATGGTTCCTGAATTGTCCTTTTTTCCGGCGAGACGTTCCCCCCGCCGCAGGAGATGTTAATCTTCAAACCTACGCCTTTCCCCTTCCTAGATGCTTTCCCTTCATCCCTTCCCCCGTATCCAGCCAATAAAGCCCTCTTTTGTGAATCAAGGAAGCAGTCACAGCTAGTGTTGTACGATCGGTCGTCTCTCGAGTTTGAGCCTTTCCATTTTTTTACCACCCCCCTTAATCGCCAACAGAGGATGAGACTATCGAGTTGTTGAAGTCCCCAACTTCACGGACCGTCCAATCCCCTGTCCCGCGGAATCATCTTCTTCTTGCTTGTCGTGAAAGCACCCCCACGGCGATTTCACTTTCCCGTCCAATCCACTCGTTTCCCAGAGGGAGTACTTTCCTCCTGACGGCAACGGCAACCGGCCTTCTGCCCGGACCTGTTAGAATGTTTTTCGTGGAGCGCGCCCCCTGGCCTTTTAATTTTCTCGGGGTACAACCAAAAAAAAAAACCCAAAACTTAAATGGGAAAAATTTGCCGCTATCTTCCTCTCTACGGTCGTTCCTCCCTTTTTACCTCCTCTTGTT
>Ga0179593_1809272_pt1 | contig 17578 bp, 21 predicted proteins | sample CZODoug2_1_08_16_FD_185931 | JGI IMG/M metagenome (GOLD analysis project Ga0179593, IMG submission 185931) | Vadose zone soil fungal communities from Angelo Coast Range Reserve, California, USA - CZODoug2_1_08_16fungal (PacBio error correction) | ecosystem: Environmental > Terrestrial > Soil >... | reverse complement strand
ACTTTTACCCTGAACGGCCTAAATGCGTGGTCCCCCCGAAACCGTTCCCCCCCCGCCGCCTTAAACCCCTTGTTTTGGATTACCCTTTTCTCCCCCCCTCCTTTTTCGGAATCTTTTCTGTCCCCCCCACCCGGAAACCGAATGTTCTCTTCCCACCCGCCCGTTCCCCCGCCTGTTCGGTGGCCTTAGTTTCCCAACCTTCTTTTTGGTTTCCAATGAACGTTGAAAGCCTCCTGCTTTCCGGTTGCTCGAGCTGCCGCCCTTGGAGGCCTGTTCAAACCGGAGCCTGGACCGTCGGCACCTGAGACTTGCCCCTGCCTGCCATTTTTGGTATATGAAAAAACAGCGCACCCATGTGGCTTTCTTTTTTGGACCTTTTCCTCGTTTCGTCGTGCCTGCTGACGCTGCGCGCTGCGAACTCTTTTTGGGTCCCCGGCTTGCCAAACCTCTCCCTTTCCGTGAGCACCACATGCTGAGTTCCTTGTCTTTTTTTTCCTTTTTTCTTTCCTTTTTTTGCAAAAAACCTCCTTTGCAACCACCCCTTTTGGTACTTCTTCCAAAAGCCCTTCGGCTTTTTGTCAATGTCCCAAATACTTGGCCCCCCCTGAAGTTCTGTTTCTTCTTCGTGTCTATTCCGTTCATATGGCCCCCAACTCGACCGGCAATCGGCTTCCCTCCCCAATTGCCTTGCCCCCCCCCCTGGGTCCTGTTTCTTTGCAATGATTACCATTTTAATAAGACAGTTTTTTGGTTTTTCTCTCGATCCCTATTTAGCGTCCCCGAAGTGCGCTTGCCGCAAATTGACCTGTGGTAGCCCTCTTCCGTTGCCTTTTTTTGCCATTATTCCACTTTGAACATCCATGTACCCCTGTCAATCTTGAACGAAGAACACCTCGTGTTTTCTCGTCTTATTAGGTGCCCCCCCCCCTCATTTCTCCGGTTTCCACGAGGTTGACCACTCCATGAACCTGACGACCTTTTCCTCCCTTTTTCCCTTGCCAAGTGTGTTTTCCTGGTGCGTCTGCTTTGGCTTGTTCAGTTTGGAAAGAGTTTTCGTAATTTTGGGTTTTCTTGAGGTCAACTTGGACCTCAGACGGACGGCGGGAAGCGGTTCATCCCTCCCATGTGTCTCCTGTGCTCTCCCAATTGGTCTTTTAAGTTCTTTTCTATGGTGTTCAGGTTTCGGTCTAAGGTTTGGTTTTCCAGTTCCGTCCCCCTTTTGCCTTCCCCTTGCCCGCTCCCCCCCCTGATGCCGCTCTCGGCGGGTTTGCGGCCTTGCCGTCTTTCTTTCGCGCCTCCCCCTTGCACCCCCCTTTTTTTTGTTTCTTTCACTGGCGCAAAATTAGGTTCCGGTTATGATTAAGAGACGTTGTTTCCCTTCTTTTTTTTTTTTCCCCCACCTTTCACAATTTGGTTTTTACAGGTTCCTTCTGCCCAGTGTGCTTGGTTTGGCAGTTTCCTGCTTTCGTGCGGGCTTTTTTTTTCTTTTTTTTCCACCCCCCCCCACCTCGTTTGGAGAGGGACGGGCACGGACGTTCCTTTTTTTGGTTTTGAGGCTTATTCCGTTTTTCACTCCTAGAACCTTTTGATAGCCGGTCAGCCAGCCGACACACGAGTCATTCCCATGCCCCCCCCAGGCGGCTTCGTTGAGCCGGTTTTCCACCCCCTGGTCCTTTTATTTCTTTCCCTGCGCCCCATCAGATGACCGGACACACCGCACCTTGTTACCCCCCCTCCGGTTTCGTGTGGCATATCGCGGTCCAGCCCGCCGGATTTTCAGTTTTAACTCGGCCCCCGACTGGTCTTCCGATGGGGGTTTTTTTTCACCCCCCCTTGGCCCTGCTCTTATAACATCCCCCCTTTTTCATGGTTTCATCCTTTTAGCGGCTCACCGGCAGCCCTGTCACTTGATCCTCCCTGCCCCCCAGCCCTACGGGTTAGCCCTTTTAAAACCGGATTTCCCCTCTTCCACTGACGTCTGGTTCGCAGCCCGCCCCGGCTCGTACTACCGCCGGGCCCCCCTTGTCCCCCCTCGTAAGTACCGTCCGGTTGTCGTTCACGCAGGGAATGTTTTTTCTACCCCCCCCTTTGCACGTTGTTATTTCCCTTTATTAATTTCGCTGATGGGGTCACCCCCAGCCGTCATCCTGGCTTTTCACCCCCCCCCCGCCAGTTATCCCGTTACTGGTTAGATTGCCCACAATGACACAGCACCTGTGCCCCCCATTCCCTTACCGTTTTTTCCCAACCCCCCCTTCGGCTACGCCACCCCAAGCACCGGCTCCGTCATCCCCGACCTTAACCAGCCTCGCTCTCCACCGCGAATCCACTCACCCCTTCGTTCCCACCTTTAATCCTTTAGAACCTTCCCCCCAACAAGAAATAGTGGGTCGTTCTTCCTTTCCCCTGTGTCCCCTGTACCTTGTTTCGGATACGGTCCTCCTTCCGGGATGAGGTCTTTCCTGGGAGTACAACCCCCCTCCCCTTCCCTTTTCCGGCACCACGTTTCGCATTCTCTCCCGAGGGTTCGAGGTGTCGTTTTGCCCTTGCCGAAATACCGGTTTTCCCCGTCCGGTACCCAAGATGCCGGGGTTTGATCCCTGGATTTCGTTCTCCCCTTCGCTGCGCGCCCCTTGCGGTCTGAGGCCTAGGTTTTGGGGGGTCGCCCGTCTTTTGTTCGTCCTTCCTTTTTCCCCTTTGGGCAATGCCTCTGCACGTGGTTGAGGGTTGTAGTTCACCTTTCCCCTAATTCCCCCCGCCCCCTCTTCCTTGTTTGGAAATTGCGGACGACCCAGTTTTTTGCTACCAGTTTACTCGGACGGTGGGCGGCCCTTATTCCGTACCTTTTTGCTGACTCTTACTCTTGCTCGCACCGATCCCTAACCCTTTTTTCAGTTTGGTCAAGGGAGTTGACGACCAGGGAGCCTTGACCTTTTCTTTCCTTTATCGGGTCGGTGCCCTCAAGATTGACATTCACCCCCGTCTCTGGGGGGGGCCCCCTTTTTTTTTCGTTGCAGCGCTCCCCTGCCCTTCGATTTTTTTTTCAAGATCAACCCACCGAGAGCATCCCCCCCCCCCCCATATGTTTCCCCCCCCCCTCTTGAAAATCCGCTCCATGTGCCCTTTTGTTAGTCTTGCTGTCTAGCTTCTTAGAACCTTGTGTACTTTTCTATTTTTTGTTGAGTGTCGCGGTTTTTCGCCTTGGCTTCCCTTCCGTGATGCGCCACAGCCGCAGGGCGTGTTGTTTTCCTTTTCCCCGTGCTTCCCCTTGCTTTTGTCATTTGCGGGTGCCACCCGGAAGATATCTCCCCTGTTTTTCCTCGTCTTTTCTTCCAGCCCCCCTCCCCCCCCCATGCCCAGGGGGCAGATCTCTTCGCAGCTCGTCTGTTCGCCAACCTTTCTACTGTCCCTAGGGAGAATATAAAGGCCCCCCCCGAGGTCTTCCCGGCCAACCCTTTTCCCCACCGCCCACAGCCCCGCCATGACCACTGTGGCGTCATTGTCCTGCCACAGATGGTTCCCTTGGTTCATCGTCATGGAACAATCTGCACTCGTTGCAAGGGGTCGGTCTTCGCCCCATTGCCCTGAGAAACCCCCGACCCTGAGAATCTCCCCCTGGCCCACGGTTTACCCACACCCGTCCCCGGGAAGAGAACAAATTTTCCCCAGCCCCGGCTTCGACCCGTCCCTCGAGAGTTTTTTGAACCCTTTAACTTAAATTTTCAGTTTCTCACCTGGCCTATAACATCCGTGGAAGTTACTGTAGTTTCCCGGCCCAGGTACTGCGGATTTTTTCCCGAATTTTTGCAGCCCCCCCTATCGTCGGATTTCCGGGACAGACCCCCCGGTCTTTGGGTTCGTTGTGTTCCTTAATTTTTTGGATGAAAAGAAACCGTATCCCCCTCTTTTTAGTTACTCCCCCCCCTTCCCCCCGTTGTTGGTTCTGTCACGTTTTTAGTCCGACGAACCCCCCCCCGACGTAGGTTTGGGGTTGTAGCCTGAGGGAAGGTTTAACTTTAACGGTTTATGGAGCCCAGTGTGCGTCCCTTCCTGGGGCCCTGATTTGTTAACCGAGGGAGGAGATCCTTTGCTTGTCTGTCCTTGCAACCGACTTTGGAGGTTTAGAAATCCTCAGACTTTTGAGTTGTCAGTGATGGGTTTGTTTTTCATCCCTTTCCTGGAGTTTTGGTCAGTCAAATGAGGCCTCTGTTCGTTGTTTTGGTTTTTCCTGCCCCCCCAGGAGTTCTTTGCTGTGACCACCCTCCCGGGCAATTTCAGGAATGGGGCAGCTAAGTTTTTTTTTAGAAAGTGACAATTTTTCTTCCCCTCCTACACCGCGAACTTAGTTAGTTTGGACCCGTTGTCCCGGCGTCTGTTGCCAGTGGGCTGGCAGAGGATGCAGTTCCCCCCCATCCAGGTGCTTCGAGGGATTTTCCTGGTTTTAAAATAGGCGGATAGTTTTTAAACGGTAGGGAGGGAGTATCCCGTGTTTTCCCTTTTTGCGAGACAGTCCGCCTGCTTCGGGTCCCCCCGTTGCCGTCTGTTTTCCCCCCCTTTCCTTTTTTTGCTCGTCCTGTTTTTTTCCCCGTTTGATTCGTTTGTTGAGCATAGCGGTGACGTGAGAACCCCGATTTGTTTTTTTGATTTCCCCACGGTCCTCGTTTCCCCGCCCGTGGGCAGCCCAAAGCCACGTAAGACGCCCCGGAGAAAAGCCGTCCCCGCCTTTTTTTCTTTTGGTTTTTTTCCCTAATTCCCCCAATTTTTTTTTTTTTTTTTTTGGTTTTCGCCCGATTGCCAAAATGACTTTTTCTTTTTTGGCCAACAAACCGATGAGCGTTTCACACAGACGCGTGACAACCGCCCTCGCCAAACCCCGCGTTGGTTTTTACCAACCCGCTTCCGAAGACCCGAATGACCCCTTTGGTTTTCCGCCCCTCCCACTGGAACTGTCCCCCGGACAACCCGCCTGATACCAAAATGCGGTGTTTTTCCTCCTTTTTTCCCGGAGCCCCCACAGATCCTGTTATCGTCACAAAAGATGGACCAACAGAAGGTCGGCTGGTTTTCCCTTCCCCCAACAGCCAACTCGAAGAGGTCTGTTTGAATGGACTGCGCCGGAAAACTTTCGGCTTGTTTTTCCCCCCCCGCCGGCGGCTTTTTTTCCCGTGCTGTTTTTTTTTTAGCCCCGAATTTTTTTTGCCTTTTTGTCCTAAAAAGTAGTTCAATCTCGTTCTCCGTCCCATGGGCACTCCCCCCCACCGCTCCCATGGGCCCGCATGTAGTCGCTTCCCTTTTCGTTTTTGTTCGGCGCCCCATTGAGGATGTGCCACCAGCCACCTGCAGCTCTCCTCACCGTTTTTTTCCCGGGGGGCTGAGGGGCCCCTACAATCGCCTGTTCCTTTCTTTTCCACATTGGCTTTTCTCTCTTTGGGTTTTCCTTCGTGTCAACAAAACAGAGCATTTTTTTTTGAGCCACCACCCCAATGTTTCAACAAAGCGTTTAGAAAAGTGAGTTCATGTCCCATCCCCCCCCCTTGTTGCCTGCTCTGTCCCCCGCGTTTCTCTTCTCTGCCACAAGGATTAGTACACTGGTCCCATAGGTCCTCACTTCATTTTTTTTCCAAGGACTTTCGGCACTTCTTTTAATCTCCCTCTGTGACCTCCCTCCTTCCTCCCCCTTGTGTTGTGTGATCTTATCCTGTTTTGTGTCATCTCCTGGAAAGGAAGGACTGGCTTTTGAAACTGCAAATTGAAGTTTCGTTTTCTTCCCCGTCTCCACCTTGTGACTTTATATCACGGAATATCCTATGGAGGTTTTCCAGAAGTCGTGCCAGGAGATTTTTCTCACCTTGCGACACTCGCGGTTCGCTTAATTATTTTTTCACTTTTCCGAAAGTTTTTTCCCCTCCCATTAACAGTCCCGGAATTCCCTTCTTTGCCCAAGTTGGCGCTCTTTCTGGGCTGGCCTCTGGCCCCCACTTCGTTTTCACGGCTGCTTTAGCTTCGTTTTTCTTCCGGGGCCTCTCTTGAGGAAGCTTGACAATTCCGGAACGTTTTCTCGTGGTTTTGCCCCCCCCTTTTCCGGCTGGAAGCTTAATGGGCCGACTGTTCTTCCTTTTCCCCCCGGTTTTCAGTTTCTCCACCTGGGCTGCTAGCTCTCTTTTTTGACTGCCTTCTTTCACCTGAAGAGAAGGTGGACTGATGAACACGACTTAGGCTCGTTGGGTGCTTTTCATGTTCCTCTTGACATCGGTCGTAAGATTTGCAGATATTGTCTCGTTTTGGATTAACCTACCTCCATTGGATTTCATGCTTTTTTTCTCTTGTCTGGATTTATTTTTTGTTTTTGTAATGAAGAGTTTCCCTTTGGTTTCTGCTTTCCCCCCCCCCCCTTTCGTTGGGCTCGGGGGTTTCCCGTTTTTCTCAGTCGTTCACTCCGGCATGTGGCCTTTTCTTTTCTTCAGCCCCCCCTCCCCGTGCGTGATTCCTTTTACCCCAACGCGTCTTCTCGTTCACGTCCTTTATTTGACTTTTGGACCTGCCGTTTTTTCTTTCCAATGCACTGATTTTCACCTTGGAGATACCCCCCTCAAGCGGGTTCGATTCCCCCCCCGAGCGGTCATGTGCCCCGTTCTTTTTTTTTGAACATCGTGACCCTGTTCGTCCTTGCCCCTTCCTTCCGGTGAACCTTCCGGGGCTCGCGCCCCTCTATCGTTGTTACATTCGCTGCCAGTTGTTGAACGGGTTTTTTTCTCCCCAAATGTTCAAGTTCACCCCCAACCGAATGGTTCACGCCTGTCACCCCCTTGCTTCTTCCATTTGTTGGTTAGTACGCCCTAGCTTGAAGTCTTTCTCCAGTCTTGTTCCCCCGTGTTCCCCCCCTCCTATTTTCCCTGGGGTCTGTCCCGCCTTGCTGTCTACCCCTGAGTTACCGTCTCGATGTCACTTCACCGTGTAAGTAGATCTTTTTTTCCCCCCCCAACCCCCCACGACCAGGCTCCCTCCTCGGACGGGTAGCCCAGCTCCTGCCCCGGTCTACCCCCAACCCTTTGTTCATTCGGCCCCTTTTTGCCCTCCCATGGCAAGTTTTTTTTTCCCTAAGAAGGATTCCCATCAATCCCCCTTTTTTTTTCCCCCCCGCCGGTCCCTTTTGGGCCTCCACATGCGAATACTTCACAGGAGTTTGTCAACTCCTCCGTGCTCCTCCCCCGCCCTCTTTGGTCTTCTTATACGTGCAAGAAAAGTTTTCTCTTTGGTATTTTAATAAGAGAGGGTTATCTTTCGTCCTTTTGCAGTTACCCCCGTCACCGGTCTTCACGCCTCGTTTCTTTCATTCGGCTAGTTGGCTTTTTCCTTTTCTTTTCTGCTACCTTTTGGTCCTGAAGATTCGGAAGTTTTCTCTTTGGTTTTGCCATGAAATGATCAACCCCCACTCCCTCTCCAGGGCGCCGTGCGACTGGTTGCTGAGCTTGCCGAGGTCCTCGTTTCCTCGTGTTCCCCATGTCGTCCTGTTCAGGGTTTACAAAGGGTCAATTTCTGCTGAAAGATTCCCTTTTTTCCCCCTTGATCGAGCTTTTTTCTTTCCACCCGGAACCGATGAGGGCCAATCGAAGGACCACCCTGGTTTTTCGCCTTTTGTTCCCTTGCCTGGGGGCGTTATGGTTTTTCGGACGTTTTCCTACCCCTGAGCTGTTTTTACTAACTTGTGGCCCGCGGCGGAACTTGTCAGGTGGTCCCCCGGTTCGCCCTTGTTTTTGCCCTTACTACTTCTGGCCCTCTCCAGTAATGTCCCCTGTTTGAAGGACCTTCTCTTCCCCCCGACCGACGTTCCAGCCCCGCTTTAGCAACTCCTTGTGCGTCCTCCCCCCCTCGATCCCCCCACTCTCCTCTTCCCCGATATCCAACTGTTGTTTTTTTTTTTTCCGCCTCGCTGATTTTCCACTTAGATGGTGACGATGTTGGCCTGTTGACGATTGTTTTGCCATTCCGGTTTAGCAAGTCGATTTCCCCCGTCCTTATTGTTACGCCCTCTTTGCCGTGGCCCACCCCCTGGAGAATCATCTTCCCTGGCGCCTTCCCAACAGCTGATAAGGATCCTGTTAGCCTCACTGTCAGTTTTTTTTTGTTCACGACGCCCTTTTGGCCGTTGCCTCCGTGTTGGTCCATTTCTCTTCGCGCTTTCGTCTAAAAGTATAAAGGACTTCCCCCCCCCAATTTTGCGCCGCACCGGTGCTTTCGGGTGGCCGGCTGCCCATTTTACCCCCGTTGGCGTCCCCTTTTTCCTGCACTTATAGGCTTGATGTGTTCGTAATTTTTGACCTTTTGTCTACCCCCCAACCCCCCCCCTTTCTGGAAATTCCCAGGGCAGACGGCCATTGCCGGGTACCGACGGTGAAGGGGTTTTTTTTCCCCCCTCTGGAAAAATTGCAAATCTCCTGCCCAAAAACGCGCGTCCCCCTTTCGCCGGGCTGGCCATTCCACTCCTTGCCGTTTGGTCTTTACAAAGAACCTCCAGGGAAGAGGCACCCCCCTTGTGCTAATCCGCCGTTAACCTGCGTTCCGGTCAGGGAGGCCCGTTTCCTTGGGAACGCATTTTCTGCGAGCCGGAACTTTTCCGGAGTTAATACCACAGGCGGTTCTTTTTGTTTTTTTTTTTTCTTTTGTTTCTCATTAAGTCTCCAACCCCTTTCCAGTGCTTTTTTTGGGTTTAGAAACCGTCGGTTCCCTGAGTATATATTCCGACGACCCCTTTAGGGCGTTTTCCTGTAGTTCGGTTTGTTCCGTTGTGGTTCCATCATTGAGGGATTTTTTTTTTTTGTCCACTTGTTGACTAGCCCTTTTTTGTGCTGTACCGGTTCAGTGTCTTGGAGGACATTCTCCGTTTTTGTTTAGAAGTCTTTTGGAGGATTCTCAAAGACGATTCTGTCCCACAGTGGGCTTTTTTTTTTTATGCCGGCCTGGCGTCGGGTTCTACCCCTGTGCGGAGAGCCTGTCGTGTTGTTGTTTCCCACACCCCCCCCCCAGTGCGGCGGAGGTTTTGTCCCCCGCCACTCCGCGAAAGAGGATACAGTTTTTTTTTGTAGTCCGTTGAGGCTTCTTTTGGTCTTCTACCCCCCCCCGAATAGGAGGAAGAAGGTCCCATGTCTCTATAGCCGGGCCCCCTTGGCTGCGACCGTCAGTGAAAGATTCGGCCTTGGCCCGTTGCGGTTTGTTCTTTTTTTCCTCATGACGTGTGTTTTTTTTTCCAGGGTTGAGGAAGTTGGGTATACCGTTCTTTTCATGTCGCTTTCAGTGTCCCCGTCGACGGTTTGGGCTCCCCCTCCAGTTTTTAACTCCCTTCCGTCCCAGTACGAAATAACTCCCCGGTTACATACTCCCACTCCGGGCCGGATGGACCGCTCTGGGCGGGTTGGGGATGTAGGTCTCTTTTTTGGGTGGCGTCCTTTGTTTTTTGTGGGGCTGCCAAACTTTTTTCCAGTATAAGGGGGCGTTTGTCAGCCGCCATGCGGGGGCGATGGTCGGGGGCACTGAACCGGTCTTTTTGCCCGCCCCAGTCCCCCCCCGGCTGTACCCCCACCCGCTCCCCCCACGGCTTTTTTTTTACAAAGGTCACCGATTTGCCCCCTACCCGTTATTGGGTGTACGCCTTTCTCCCTTGAACTTGACCTTTCTCAAACTGTGCCCCTTTGTCCCCCCCGTAACCAGCCCTGACCTCCGCCCTTTACAGACCCCCCGGTGTTTTTTGTTGATCCGGGCCACATTCTTCCCCAACTCCTTTGCCCTCTGACCCCCGGACGTCTTCGGCGTCTTGAAATGGCTTTTTTCCGAGCCCTTGTTTCCTGGGAGCTTTTTGCAAATCACTTTAGGCTTTTTCTTAACCCCCCCCCTCCCTGTAACTTTTTCCGTCAACTTTGCATTCGATCTTTCACTTTTTTTTTTTTTTAGGCATTGCCCGAAGGAAGCGTAAACGTACGGGCCTTGCCGGTCCCCCCTTGCCCGCCCGGTTTCATTAAAACCCGTTTCCCCTTCCCGATTTTCTCTCCCTTGCCGCTTCCTCCTCTTTTGCCCCCTCCCCCAGTCGTGGAGAACCCTCTGAAAAAGATTGTTTCCCCTCTCCCTTCCCCCTGTGTTTTTGCACGCCAACACATGCTTTCGAGGATTGTCGTCTGTCAAGCTGGCTTTCCCTTTTTTTTTGTCAACCCCTCTGAATTGTTGAAAAAACCACCACTGTTAGCTGCTCTTTCCCTTTCCCGCCTTCTGAGTTCCGGCTGTTCTTACAAAAACGTGCACGTCTTTCCTCATCGTTACTTTTCCTATTGTGTCAATGCTGTTCTGTTTCTCCCCGACACCCCCCTTTTGGCAACTTGAAGGTTCCTTACGTTGACGCTCCACCTTTGTTCCCCATATCTCTTTCCCTTCCCCTTGTTTTGAGTTCCGAGTCGTCAACGACTTTTTTTCCCTCCTTGCCCGTAATTGTTCTTTTTTGCGCTTGTAAGGTTAATAGCCATGATGACTGGTTTGTTTCCCCTTTCAATCTTCTTTCCCAGACAATTCCCCCCGGATTTATTGGAACAAAGATGTGCCCCGCGGCTTTGCACGCTCTCACTTTGTCTCCCTTTTCCCTTTCCCCCCCCCCCATTTCTTCCCACTAAAAATTGAAACTGACGACGGAATCCTTCCCCCTTCCCTTTTTTTTCCTTTATTCGATGGCTGTCTTCTGTTGGCTCATCGTTTCACGGGCCCGTGTTTTCGAGCGCTGTCGGCTTAGCCCTTGATTATCGTGGAGGATCTTTCTCTTCCGCCTGTGGAGAGGTGGTTTCATCACAAAATTTTTTTTTGTTTGGCTTTTTGCCCGCCTCGATGGGCCGTTTCGGCTCCGGCTTTTCCTCCCTCAAGGCCCGTTCGGCAATGATGTTTTTTTGTTTTCGGGGCTCTTGAGGTTTTACATTGCCGGAAGAATTCCAGGTTAACGGAGTTGCTCCACTTCCCCCCCCTTCCCTTCCTTTCCTGGGTCCCTGTTTCAGGACTGAAGGACATCGGTTCCAGGTGTTGGTACTCTTTCCTCTCCTTGCTCCGTGTTCACACCCCCCTTTTTTCCTTTTTGCTGGTGAGTCCCTTTGGCATTAGGTTTTGTTTTCCCTTTTCAGAGTGTACGTTTTTTCTCATTACACCTCTGTTTGGTTTTATCGGTTTTTGTGTTTCACGTCTTTGTGGCATCAGGTCGTTACTCCGTCATTTGGATAGGGGCCCCTTCCGACAGAAACGAGGGTTGTTCATTTTGCCCCCTACCCTGGTTCGGGCGTCACGCTTATACTGGGCATGGCAGACCCATTTGGATTCCCTGATTTGCCGGGGACCCCCCCTTTTGGACCCGGCTGGGTTCATCCCTATTTTATTGGAGGCACCGGGTCGGGTGGTCAACATTCCATCCTTGCTGTCCTAGTCTGCTTGGAATCTTTTGTCGGCTGAAAGAAGTGTTACGCTTTCCTTTCAATTTTCCTTTTTCCCGGTCCACCTGCACCCCCCCCACTCCACTGACAGTTTCCACCGCCGCCTTGGAGGCTTACACCCGGTGTGGCACTTTCCTCTCACTACTTTTCGCCGCCGAGGAGATTGCGGCCACAGTTGATGACTCTTTTCCCGGTTTTTTTTTAAGATGAATGCGGGATACCAACAGCCGAGTTACCGGCTTCCTCGGCTGACGGGTTTCACAAATGTGGCATCCTTGCTTTTTTCCCAACCCGACCTTTTATAGGTCAGGGTCAGTCCAAGAAGGACCGTCCCTTCTTCCCACCCTACCCGGTTCACGGGTACCCATATAGCTCCTTTTCCTCAGCCCCCCCGGGCTTTTCCCCCGCCCAGCCACCGCACTTAATTGTCCCTCCCTGCCCCTGCTTCTCCCAATGTCCATTTGCCAAAGAGTTTTAAATCCCCCGTGCTCCCCCTCCCCCCCTTTCCCTCCCCGGTGTGGTCGTTATTACGTGCGACCCTTCCGTGTTCTTCTACGGTTCCCCCCGTTCTTTTTTTCCTCGGTTCTTCCTTTTGTGTTTTCCCTCCGTCGGCGGTAAGGACCCCCAGTTTACGACTTCCCCTTCCCTCCCTTTCCAGTTTTTTGGTACGGGACCTGCCTGCCGGTGAACCCCGGGTACAGATTCCGGGTTCTCCTGCTTTCTTCGTTTCCACTGAGATTTTCCGGAGATCGTTTTTGTTTCCTTTTAATTTTTAAGATTGGACCCCAGATGTTCGCTTTTGTGCCGGTTGGTTTTTCTCTGCCAGGGGTTTAGCGCTTTTTTTTCGTACCCCCAGGGACAATTTGTGTTTTCCCTCTTTTTCTTAAACCCTTCTTAATTGAAAGTAATTCTCGAACGCTCACAATTCCCCCTTTTCGTGATGGCCCCTGGCGCTCAAACATTTGGTTCTGTTGGGCGCAGTGCCCTCCGGGTTTCGGTTCTTTGGTTTTGCCAATTTGTTCGTGCGAAAATTGGTGAACGGATCTGGGCTTTCTGGCGTTGGGCTTGCGTGTCGTATTTACCGGTTCGCCTGTTCCAAAACAGGTTTTAACCCCGCTGTTGGGCCTCAAAGATTGATCCCTTGGCCGTCGTGCGGGTATTTTACCACCCCCCTAAGAAGTGTAAGTTTTTTTCTCCCACCGAAGAGTTTCAGGACATTGGCCTCCAACCATGATCGCACGCCAACAATTTTTCCCCCCCGAGTCCAATCCTGACCTAGTTTTAATCCTACCTAATTCTTGTTGTTGTTTGCGAGGTGAGCATGTCCGATGTATTGGACGATTTCTATTGGAGTGTCGACGTTGGCGTTTTTTTTCTCACTATTTTTGTACGACCCCTTCTGTGTGCCCGGTGTTCGGTCCTTGTTGACCGCCCCCGTCTCGCTGTCTAGTATCATCCTTTTGAGGGGCCCACAATCTGCTACAGGCTCCACACCGCTTCCGTCAGCCCCTTTTTTCTTTCCCCTCCCCGGGCCCCCCTGCCGACGGCGTGGTTTCTCTCCTCGAGCGCTTTTTCTTTCGCCCAACAAACAGTTCATTCCTTCCAAACTTTCGCCGTTCCACAAAGGGCCGTCGGCCCCGTCCGCCCCCCACTGTGGCTTTTCCATTGCACGTTGGCACTATTTTTCGTTGTCTTTTTAGTATAGATCCCAACAGCTTTGCAGTCTTTGTGACTGGCGGGCCCATTGGCCTGGGTAACCATACAGGACCCTTGGCCCACACGTGCCCCCGGCCACCCCCCCACCCTCGTTTCGACCCCTCGGGACTAACCCCAATCTCTCACCATTTTTCCCCCGAGAGTTCTTCTCGCCTCGTTCGAGTTTTCTGATCGACTGACCAAGTCCCTTCCAGGGACTTTCCCCCCCGTTTTTTCCCTTTTTTCCAGGTTTTCGTTCAGGTTTAGGTGGGGACAGGTATGGACCCGCCGGGTCGATTCGCATTTTTTCCCTTCCGTCTGTATCTTTTTCTAAGGACAAACTCCCTGGTCGTTTCCGAGTCACTTTTCCCGAGGTAGAACATGATTTTTACCCGCTTTCGGCGGCCACCGTATGTTCCGTCCCCCCCTTTTTTGCCGTTGTCTTACGTAGTACCTCCCTCCCCCCCAGTTGACTTTTTCGGGGCGTGCCGGTAGGCTTTTTTCAAAACTCTGTTAATTTTTAATTGCCCTTTTATCCCTTTGGCGTTTTTTTGTTTAACCGGACTGAGGGAGGGCGCACGTGTTGCTTGGCGTTTGTAGCCGCCCCTTTTTCGGTTTGCAGTACAGCATTTGACACCCGTCTTTTCTGGGCTTTTTCTCGGGTGTCCTTTTCGGATGGCCGTCAACCTGATTAGGTTCGTTTTTTTTTTTTTTTTCCAGCGGCTTTTTGGACCCTTTTCCCCTGTTAGCCAAAGTACTCGTTTTTTTTTTGGAGAGTTTTTCCGGTATGTTTTGTCCTTCCCTGCCGTTTTGTTCTTTCTTTAGACCCCTTTCCCCCCAAAGGTGGCCGTTTGCCCGTGTTTTTATTCGTACGGGAAGGAGGGTGGTGATGGTGAACCCCCACCCCCTTTTTTCAGTGTGTTCTCATCTCGTGCGTGCCCGCGGCCCCTTGGTCGGCCTGTGAAGTTACCCGTCAGTGTCGTGGAGTGGAATACTTATTTTGTTGCCCCTTTCCCCCCGCCAGCTCCCCCTTCTGGTTTCCCCTTGATTTTCCAGTTTTTAAGATGTTCACAGCTGGCCGGCTCGTTCTCCTTTTCCACCGACAGGCGTTTTCCTGCTCGGTGTTTTGGAAAACCTTTTTGGTTGTCACTTTGATTCCGCCCTTGGGTTTTCCACCTCCCCCCCCCCTGAAAGCGTTTGAAAACCGTTGCCCGGCGCTTGGTCGGTTATTCATCCCTTTCGTGGGTTTTTTTTTTTTTTTCGGCTGGCCCGCCCCTTTTTTCCCCCCCCCAACCACTGCTTTTCCCTTGGCGCCCACCCTTACTTTCTCCTGCAGACGGCCGTGTTTACCACTCCCCGAGGCCCCGCAGGAGGGTGTTGTATTTGAGTACCCAGACGCCCCTGACCCACTGCACGTCCCCCCACTCCCAAGAACGGCATCGGACGTTTCTGACCTGTTTTGCCCCCTCCCGAGAATCCCGGTGCACACCGGAAAAAACGGCCCCCGGAATGTCGGCGGCTTCCCCCCCCCCCTCTTCCCTTTCCAGTGTCGGTGGCATGGAGACGCTGGAAACCGTTGTCGGCGGCGCTGTCGTGCCGTCGGATTTTTTTTCTTCGAAGCTTTGCCTTTTTTTTTCCAGGTCCCTTGGATTCTTTTTTTTTGTAAAAACCGCCTTTCCCGTACTACGTCTGGTCGCTGCCGCCGCCGGGGCATGAACACCACCCCCCCACCATGTGGTCGGCCTTTTACACATGCGCTTTTACCCGTAGTATTTCGTTTCGGCCTGCTGTTTTTCCCGCCCCCTGCGTTTTTCCTCACCGTTTTTCCCCCCTTTTTGGAAAAACGACGTCGTTTTCAACGCGCCCCCCAGCATCCACTCCACCCCCTTCCGGCGAAGGGTCCTTTTGTTTTTTTTGTGGAGTTCGTTCCTGATTGGTGACCCCAACCGAGAAATTTTTTAATGTTTCATTTTTTCCCCTTTCCTTTTGAAGCGAATATTTTAAATTAATGCTAGTTCCGCGCTTTTTGTCAATAAAACCTTCCCTTTGCCGACTTTCTTCCCTACCTCATTCCGTCCTATGGGACCAAGATTTCGACCGCCATTTGCTTCCCTCAATTGGGGGATTTCCCCATTTTTCTTTCCCGTTAATACTTTGTACGCTTCCACTTTCTATATTTGACACTCCCGCCCTTTTTTTTTTTTTCACTCATGGTCCATCCCTTCTGTGAGCGTAGAACTTCAAAGAAAAAATCCCTTTAGGCCTTTCCCGCCATTTTTGGTCGATGCCTGTTACTCTTTGAAACGGAATCTAAACTATTGATTTTCAAAGAATCGGCAAGATTTCTTGCACCCTCCCCTTCAACCTTTGGACTCTCGCTTCCATTAGTTGCATCACTTTTTTCCACCTGAGTCCCTCCCCCTGAACCAACATGCGTACTCTCTCCCGTGTGTTTGCCCAGATATTTTTCTCTTTGCCTTTTTGTTGGCTCAATTTCCCCCTTCCTTTCTCCTTCCCTTCTTTTTTGGAGGGAAGAAGGCAGAGCTTGGGGAAAGCTGGCTCTTTTCCTGCCCATGTTTGGCTTGTTTCATGCACACCTTTTTGCGCAGCCCCCAGATGAAGGGAGGTTGCCTGCACGGATTTGTTTTTTCCACTTTTCGTGCTCAGCTCGATGTTGAAATTTCGTGTTTTTTTCGTTTTCAGGCCCCCTGAGGTTAGCGGCCCCTCACTTTCCCTTCGGGCGGGTTTTCGTTTTTTTCCTTTTGGACGACTTTTGGTGGAGGAGGATTGCAGAGCTTGGTTTTTTCTGGGAGGCACCAACCCCAACGCATTTTTCAGTCCCCTTGGTTCGTTTCTGGGTTTTCGGTTTTCATGAGCTGTGTAGTTTGGCAGTCGAGGTTACCACACCAACATTCGTTTTTTTGTGCTCGGGCCTGTTCACGCGTCGTTAGCGTCTTACAGGGTCTAGGTTTCAGCATTGTGATGTAGGAGGCCTCCCCCCGTCCCCCCTCTTTTGGACGTATTCCCCCCAACACCTACCAAGGGCTCGGGGAGGGCTCCTCCCTTCAACTGCTTTGGAACTGACCCGGTGTCGCCCCATTCCTTGATGACCCATTGATTTTACACCCTTTCCCCCCGAGTTTCGCCCAGATCCCCTCCCGAGGCCTGGACCTTCAGTGTTTTGTAACCCCGTGGTGAGAGGTCCGTTGTCTTGTGTGAAAACACCCCCCCCTACCCGCGGACTCCTTTGCAGGGATTGCCTTTTTTTTTTTGTTCAGACTGCCCCCAGGTCTCCCTCCTGACCGGATTCCTGCGGTCTACTACCCGGGTTCCCTGGATTAATATCCCAATTTTGACCCGGTTTTCTCCAAGAAAAGTCGATCCCGTCCTGGCAAAGGATCTCCTTCTTTGAGGTTTCCTTCGCTGGTTGTCCCACGGAGAGTTCCTTTGCCATCATTAGATTTCCTTTTTTTTTCACCGGTGCCTATCCTTTCATTCAAACCAAGACTTTTTCACCTCTTTGTGCACTTTTCTTTTCCAGCCGTTGGTTCACTCCCCGCATTTTTATCCTTTCTTAAGGGAAGAAAGAAACCTTTTGTGGCTTCACACCCTTCCCCCCCCTCGCCCCCATATTAAATGAAAAAGGTTTCCCCCCCCAGCCTCCCCTGCGGCTACACTGCTAATCCCTAACCAGGTTTTCACCCGCACCGGTTCTTTCCCAGACGGTGTTCGGACCCCCTGTTAAGCCTGGGTTTTCCTCTGTCCCCCTCTCCTTTCTAGTTTATTTCCTTTGGTGGTTCCGAGAAACAGCCGACCGGTGTCCCTACCCCCTCATGCGCCTTTCGTCCCCAGGCCGGTCGTCCCCCGTTTGTTACCGTTTCACTTCTTCCAACTTAGTTCCCGTTTTTTTGATCCTGCGTTCGTTTTCAGTTTTCCGATCGGGCGCGACCTTTTTGTCGGACGCTGTTCCTCGCCGTTTCTAGACATGTGTTGCCTTTGTTTTGCCCCCCCCTTTGTTTTTTTTGGCATTGGTTACCCAGCCCAAGGGGCGCTTTTGGCACGCTTCCGACGGTTGCCAGATTTTATACGTTTTCACCCCACCTTTAACCCCCTCAGCCCCCTTTTGTTCAAGTGTTCCCCCGAAACAGGTTTTTTTTGCTGCTCCTGACGACTGCTTTGTTAGCCCCCCCTGGCGTGCGGCAACCTTTTATTACCCGATCTGAGAAGAGTTGGTCCCGCTTGCCGGCATTGGCGTCTTCCCCTTGCGGCGTTTTTCCCGGTGTGTTTTTTAATTATCCTCTTTTCTGGCCCTCCACTTTCTGCTCATTTCCCTGCCCTATGATGCTTACACGACATCGCACGTTCGCGCTCGGGACCTGTGTATCCCTCCCCCCCGCTGATCAACCTCCCCCCCCCTTTTTTACCCATCTATG
>Ga0179593_1389072_pt1 | contig 17578 bp, 18 predicted proteins | sample CZODoug2_1_08_16_FD_185931 | JGI IMG/M metagenome (GOLD analysis project Ga0179593, IMG submission 185931) | Vadose zone soil fungal communities from Angelo Coast Range Reserve, California, USA - CZODoug2_1_08_16fungal (PacBio error correction) | ecosystem: Environmental > Terrestrial > Soil >... | reverse complement strand
TGCCTGAAAGAGAGAATTTTTTTTCCCTTGCATGGAAAGGTCGCTTCCTTTTTCAGGATGGCTCACGTGTCCTTTTCGTCCAATCCCCCCAGCAACCTCTTCAAACACGTCTGCCGCCACCAATCGCTACCTCGTCTCAGCAGGATTGTCTTCATTGTAGTTCTATTATATGGCAGAGCCTTTCCACTTGCACCCCTATTCCCTTAGCCGTTTGGTGACGGTCGGCGTGACAGATGACGCGAGCACGAGGCTGACGCTGCCTAGATTTCAACGCGACAGTCAAATCTTTGCGATACACCCTTTTCCCCCTTTTCACCGTTTTTATGGCTTCATTCACACGAGAACAGCGCTCTCCACTTTCTTCCTTCTAAGGTACCACCTGTCCCTTTTTTCCAAGGCAACCACATGCTGCATGGTCGCAGTCCCGAGCTGTGCTTTTCGAGCAAGAACGTCCACTTAACGACTCTCTTGGACGAGCCAAGCACCTTTTCCTACCTTACGGATCAGCTCCCTTCTAGCTGCCGACACTCCTTAAGTGCCGCTTCTCTAAGAAGCTGCGGTCTGCACCCCCCCCTAGAACTGTCATTCGACCGTCCTCTCGTTTGATGACCCCATTCACGTGCAACCTCTTTTTCAACGTGACAAAAGGGGAAAACAGACATGCATCGTCTATTCCACAAAATCCCTTCTTCCCCCCTTCCACGGGCCACTGGCTTTTCTTTCCTGTCCCAACCTCTAGGTTTTTTACAACCAGTCGAGAAATATGTTCGTTCTCCTCCCTTGCTTTGCATGCTCTTTCACGTCACGCGTTGCTCGCAGCTCTCCGATTAGACAGAAGTCGTCCCGGTACTGCGACCCCCGCGGGTCTTTCCATCTGCGCTTTCCGATCGCTTTTCCTCCCGAATGGCGAAAATCTTCTTCCGGACGCTCACTCCCATTGTCCTACTACTGCCCAAACGATTTTCTTTTTCCTTTTACGTTGTACGCCCCCCAAATTCCGTAAGCGCCTATGTGATTGAGAAGTTTTCTACCTAGATTACCTGTTCTCTAGTCGTTTGAAAAAGGTATCTCCGCCCATTGATATCCAGCGCAGGGATATTCGCCCGGACTGGTATGCGATTCAGGGATTCTTATTTGCTAAATAACTGCAGTTTATTCCCGGGCCCCCTTAGTCCGACCGAAATTTCAATTCTGGTCGCTTTAAGCTGCGAGTTCGTTCCCCCCCGGCAGGAGCAGTTGTCCCAGGTCGCACTTTTCCCCCCCTTACGCCTTTTGTCAGCCACGTGAACGGTTAACCGGAGGCTGGAAAGTACATCCGAGCGCATTGCACTGTCAGGATGCTATTACCCACCCCGATGCGTCTACCGTCGACGTATACTTTCCCTGTCCGTTCCCCGCCGCACACGTGCCTTTTCCGACTGATTCCGCTTCCCATTGATTTCAACCGTTCATGTCTTTATAATCTCCTTTTTTTTCTCTCACGTCCTGACCCTTCTTATGGGCTTCCTGAGAACCATTAATATTGCGTCGACTTTGTCGACAGCACACTATTTTTCCGTGTGTCCAGATGGAGTATTCTCTTCAAGAAGGGCTACGTTTTTTGAAATTACCAGTTCCAGTTTTTTGTGCTCGCCCTCCCCCCCTAAGACCTCCCTCCCCCTGATTTTTGGATCAAGTAGCTGCCCCCATGACGTTCGGCCCGTTTACCCCCACCCTCTGGAGCTATTTGCGAATACCGCCGCGAATGATCACACTTCCTTTCCTTATACACTTCATAGTTAATAATACTGTTTGTTGAGAGTCTTGTGCGCTCCTTGTCTTGACATTCCTGTCCTGGTAAGGATGTTGCGATCCCGTTTTTCACTACGGTGTTACATTTGGCCCCGGCACTGTTTGAGTCTTTCTTGGCCAGCCGACCGATATTAGAACAATTTTAAAGTTGGCGGGAGCCCTTCCCTGTTTATTCATGCCATCGCAATTCTTGGTCCGCAAGGCTGCCCTCCCCTCCCCCCGCCTCCCTCCCCACGACTCCCCCCTACAATATCGCTTTTGCCTCTTTTCTCGTTTCTCTCATGAGCCCCCTCAAGTTGATTGCTGACGACAACTCAGTGTCAGATACATGTTCGGTTTTCCCCCCCACCTTCCGCGTTCCCCCCCCGGTTCCCGCCGGCTGCGGCTCCGTCGGAAAAACGATGACTTCCGATGCGTTAACCCTTTCTACGGCGCGACGCTTCTGGATCGTTATAGGGAAAGCAATGCCTGACAGACAGGATTCAGCCCCTTGAAATTGTTCCCCGGCGCTAGTGCTTCATATCGCACGGCATAGGAGATTTTTCCATGACATACGCACGACTCGGGAAATCGTCCATTTTCCAGAGATAAGTTGCACATACCTCCCCCGGCCCAACTGGCGGACCTCCACCCCTCACAGGGACCCTGCCAAGCGCGCTGCAGAGTTACGAACCCTCGCCCTTTCCTGCGGGGAGACTGACACCTGGGCGAACGAATAATTTCGCCAAATGCCCTAACTCGCAAATGATCAACATTAGTAATGTGCTTCTCAATCCCGATTCTCGACACTTGCAATTTTTTGGGCTACTCAAGTCCCTTAACACGGCGAGGACATCGACATTGCTCTGGCTATTGACACTCCCCCGGTTTCCGAACAGGCTTTTCCGTACTTTCTTATTTTTCTCCTACGGCATTCCGTCGAGCGAAAGTCTTTTCGCCCCTTTGGCTCGATTCTTTTTTCCGTCTTTCTCCGATCGGGAAAAGGCGGCTGGCTGCTGGATTGAAAGAGCCTTCTCCCCCCTCCTACCTGGCCCTTTAGTCCGGATGGTTAACCTCGCGGTGTAATATTAGATCAGGCCGTCCTCGCGGTTTGTTCCCGTCCGTCCCGGTCCCCAGTGTACTTTTATGTAAGGGCCTTGTGTCTCTCGTGAGAATCGTTCGCTTTAATTCTTTTCCCTCTACCCGAGATTGATGAATTTTTCCGGTCGGAATTTTACACCCTGTTTCGAGAGTTCCCGTTCTAGTCAGAGCTGGCCATTACTTTAGTTGGAGTACCGGCCCGTATTCCCTTGTTCTTGCCTTGGCTCGTGTATCCTCGTATGAGGCTGTTCGTTTTTTCCTACAGCTCCAGAGCGTTTGAATATTTCCCTTGACCTGAGCCAGAGAGTACCTCGTGCACTCGACTTTCGCGGTCCTTTCTGTCAGTAGTCGCGAACAATGAGAGTTGTGCAGGACGGCTGCAGTTTCATCGCACCATATTGATGAGCACTTTTTCAGCGTTTCCGTCTCTCCGTTCCTCCTTGCCTCTGCCTTCCCTCACGTACACCCCCCCGGTCGGATCTGTCTGACCTCTTTTACGTACGATGGAGCTTGAGGTTTTCGCTTGTGGCTCGACGTGTTCTTTCTTGGAGTTTTCTTGTTTCTTGGCGTGCGTTTCCTTATTATCTCCCCCTATGTCGTCCCTTTCCAGCCGAACCCTGCCTGAGCCGGAAAAACTCTTTTCTGCGCTGAATCTCGCACTTTTCCCCTTCTGTTTTGAGATTTTTGTGCTCTAAGCGCAGACCTGGCCTTCCCTTACTATGTTGTCCACGGCGCCTTCCTATTTTTTTCTTTGCTGGTGAACCAGTACGCCATCCTTTTCTTTTGCATCCCTCATAGTCCCCTAATCTCCCTCACAGTAATCGCACCAAGAGCGTAGCGCAGGTCTGTGGACTTCGCGGGCATAGCTATTTTCGTCTAGAGTCAGCCCGTCCCCATTCCATTTTTGTTTGTCGCACATGCGAGGACTAGACCCGACGACGTTGCACATTATCCCCCCCTAAGTGCTTGGGCGAAGCAACCTGCGATGTTCCAATACCGATTCCGCGCATTTTTTTGTCCCTCAGCCGCCCTTGGCCTACATGCCGCTCTGGGCTTCTATTTATCACCCCCTTCAAACCATAACACTGCTTTCTACGTCAACCGTCAGCTGTTTCTTTTCCCCGTCCCCAACGACCCTACCTTCACCCGCCTCGAACGATGTGTCTGAAAACGTAGTGAACAAATTTTAAGGGCCCCCTGACGTTACGCTCCCGGAAGGAAGTTGCCCAAGAAGATTTTGCCCCCTCTTCGCTCGTCAGTTTTTTTGCCATTAGCCGCGCATCTTCTGTAGAGAAAACGGTCCGCCAATGAACTAGAGCCCGATAACTGGGAAACACCCCAGTCCGGCTCCCGTATATCCACAAACCCGTCCCCATTCAACCCGGAGTCGTCAGGTGACACCCACGTATCGAACCGTCTTTGCTGTCAAGCTAGTTATAAGAGTGATGAACTTCAGCCCACCTTTGGGAGTGCTGTTTGCTTTGAGAATCCGCTTCACGTCACGCCCGAGCTCGCTCCAATTCGCGCCATGTGAATCAGATCGCAACGCATCGTGGTGCTTAAGCTGCTCCTGATATTGGCCGGCGACCCATTAACGGCGGTTTCAATTTGTATTTTTTTTCACTTGTTCCCTCTCGAGGCCATGCACCGGTTAATGCCTCTGTAGATCTTCTTTTTGTGCTTGGAGAAGCAAAAAATGGCCGTATTGCCTCGTTGAATTGGCAAGAAGAATACTTATCACCTGAGGCGATTCGGTATATTTACATTTGCAGGAGCGTATTTCGTTTCGTTTCCACTTTTTCCTTCCCTCCGACTTGATACGCGAGCGTCCGCATTCGTGACTCCGGAACCGTCAGATGTGTGGGTATTGTCATTTGAAGCTTTTTTTTCCCGCGTGCACGAATTTTTCCGCAGGCTTCCTTTGGGAATGCTTCGTCCTGTATTGCCCAATGAGTTCGTGTTTCACAGCAGCGTATGGGTCAGTTGGAGATGGGTACCTCGAACACGCGTGTGAATGCCCTTGAACGGATTCCAGCGTCGTTTTTAGTGCTGTCAACCGTCTGTGCTCAGTATGCATCCTTATAAAGCCCAAGCTCTCCCGAAGGGCGGTCTTTCCACGGCATCGTTTTCAGTTTGCAGCCGCCGCAATGGTTTGTCCCCCCCCCCCGGCTGGCCCCTTCTTTTCCGCATTGTCTGGTTTCAGCGGTCGGCTTTCGTATCCCGATCTCTACCCCCGACATACGAACAGTTGACGCTTACGGGGCTCATGAAAATCGCACGAATCGCAGAGATTGCGCGGTACTAGTTCTGGCCCGTCTGGAGCCTTTGCGAGCTTCGTTGAGCTCTTGCCCCCGATTTCGATGCTTGGGACATCAGACAGTCTAGTTTTAAGCAAGGAATGGGAGCAGACATGCGTAGTCCTCTCTGTCTTGACCCGTAGCGCACGCACTCTTCCGGTCCTTGCTTTTCACCAAACACTTCTTGTTCGCCAATCTGAAGCCACTCATCCGAGTAGGACATGACATCAATCAGGCCCCGTGCAATCTACTCTTTTCCTCATATCAGAGGTCTCTCTATTGCTTCTACTGTTTTGCTGAGCCTACGGCTCTTTCAGGAGTTGCCCAAGCCAATACTTGGACACTGGACAGAACGTCTTGGTTTGCTACGTTGCTCAAGTAAGAACTTCTCCTTTCTTTTATGATCAAACTTCTTTGGGGGACGCTCTCAAAGTTAGTGACGAATCGGACAGAAGGTCCGATCAGTTCCCTATTTTAGCCTAACTCACCGGTGCTGTACAAATCCCGTACCGATTCTTCAAAATGCGTCCGTGTGATTGATGCATGACAGGACCAGGTTCAGATATCCATGGCGGTGTAACCCCTTGGCGGTGAAGCTCTTTCCACGGAGTGCGGAGGAAACTAGATGCCGTTATATTAGGACGGAGAGGGTGCCCTGAGAGCCCTTTTCCCGTGCAATGCTCGTCTCCCTTGAAGGCCTCCAGCTCCCCCGTGTGGCGGGCGCCTTTCGTTAAAGTGTCGCCCCGGCCCTGCTCCACTGCACACGCGCTTAGCCATGACCGCCTTGACAGCGTCAAATGAATATCCATCCCCAGATTGCTCCGTCTTCGGACTAATTTCGTCCCTCGGGAAAGTCCTCATTTTGCGGTAAGTACAATCCACTCCCCCCTACCTGCGCACCGATGGCAGATCAGCGTATCATTCTCTGGAGTACTGACAACGTGGCGCCCCGACCCACCCCCTTTTCTCCATAGTACTCTCCGAACCGACCAACTTTATCATAGGTATCTCCTATCCCTTCCCTAGGCTTAACTTCCCCACTTTTTGTATTTCCAACTTCTCTTGGACATTGCACTGATGGCATTGAGTCGGAGTGCCGTCAACGAGCTTACGGTTCTTTCTTGTCGACGCCTCATTTTCGGCCGCGAAGCGTAACCCGGACTCACCGATGCTGGCTAATTCCCTATCTTGCGACACTCGATCTCCCGCGGAAAAAAAATGCGTTTTTTTTTTTTGGACGGGAGAGAGGCTGTCAAAGAGTCGCTTTTCCACAAAGCACGTGCACACCTCCTCCTTCCTCCGTTGCTCGTGATTGCTCACCTTACCCAGCTTTTAGTCAGGCCTGCAGGCCGTCCCCTTTTGTCTTGACGTGAGTTTCCGGTTCCCGTGACTTTGTTAATAGAGGTATTGCAATTTCCTTCACCTTCTGCGCTAACTATTCTTTTGTTTTTTAGCCTTCCCTGTTCTCCCCGAGCATGCCCCAGGTCGACAGTTAAAATTATAGCCTCCCGTGCGTCCGTCCTAGCTTCTTCGGGTCTTTTCCCCCTCTTTTCTGTTTATGTGAGACTGGTTTTTGCGCCACGTTATTTTTGGCCTCCACAGGAGTCGGTGGGTAAGTCGGTTCCTTTCGGCCCCCTCCCCCATCTTGTTTTCATCTATGCAGCTTTTGATGGCTTTCTTTAATAAATGCGCCATGATCGCCGGCGCTGGGTCTCCTTTCCAGTTTCTGCGAAATCATAAACTTCCTTGTGGAGGGTAGGTCAACGTTCTTCCTTTCTAGACCCCTCTCCTAAATTGTACGAGCTCTCCTAAGTTGAATCGTTTTGTGTCACACGTACCAAACCAGGATGACGAGATTTTTCCCTTTGCCTGCTTCCCCTTGCGACAGCCTCCAAAGCCTACGACGAGGACAAGGCCCTTCCGTGCTGAGCTGAGGTCCCTTTGTTATTTGAAAGCGCAGAGGAACTCCCTGGACGTTGTCTCACAGGATCTAAACTCCTTCAGTGCCAAAAACATATTCTGCCAGGGTCTCGTTACCCCTCCACAATTATCCGTTTTACCTCTCCCTTCTTTGATCGCGCGCATATTCACGTGTTGTGAGAGAGTGCGCGTCTCTCAGATCCAGAATAGCCCGTTCATTCGGAATCTTGTCTGTTAATGCTGCATGGGCAGATGGTCTTCTGACCCTTTCCTGAATCTTTGTTTAATATTGCCCAAACCGTCAGTTCCAAGACCGACAGAACAAGACCAGCGCCTCCCTCCTCTCAGCAGTTTAGCCTCTTCGTAGCTTGGCAGAGCTTTACTCCCTACCCCTTCCCCGCTAAATGTTCTCCTTTTTTGTGGTAGTTTCCCCAAGACCGATCCGAGAGTCTCCGACGAGCTCCAGCTTACTCCAATTGTTGCTACAAGAACACGGCAGCGTTCCCCTCCCGCTCTCCCCGCGCCCTTTTCAGGTAGTCTCCTTCCTCCCTGTTTCCCCAATCAATGGCGAGTTTCCACTACTTGATTACATCAGGCAGCCATAACCCCACACTGCATTAGACTACCTATCTGATGTTGGTCGCTCCAAAGACCGACATTAACCCCGTACCCTACCCGTTTCTTGCCCCCCCCCGGCAAATCGAGTCATTCATCAACCTACAGCTCAAGCCCGTAGAAGTGTCCCTCTTTGCATCGACATAAGTGGCTGTTCGCACTCTCGATAGAAATTTTCCGCCTTCGTCATCTCCGGAGAACATAATTGGTCGGCCCTGATTCCGATCTGACCACACTTCCAAAACTACTCATCTATCCGTCATCCACACCTTCCAACCTCCCCCCGATTCCCCTAACTGTTCCTCCACCTTCCTGCGATCTATAGATGGCACTCCCCCCCACCCCTTTTCTCCAGTGATTTCCGAGCAAGCATTCGCCTTGGCCCCTTTATGGCTGTGCTGGCGATTGCTTCCTTTCCCCCTCCTCCCCGATGGCTCATCCTGCCTCCCCCGATTTATCAATCTAAGGTATGGTCCTGCAAGACAACGCATAGTGATGCTCTTTCCCCCCCCTTATATGTCCGTGGAATTGCCGGTTCGACAGTTAATCGGTTTCCACGTTTTTTTTCCCAGTCCCATTTTATATAATGCCCCTTTCCCTGTCCAGATGTGATCGCCGTGTCAGGTCGGAGCCGACAAAAATTGTTCGAGCCTCGTCCTTGTCCAGCAGTCTTTTGACTTCCGTGTGGTACCGATTCCCGGCTTGCTCCCTTTCGTAAATGTTGTACTACCTCCATTCTCTATACGCCTCCCCTCCTGAATTCGGCACGGCACTTGCTCCCTTTTTGCTTGTCTTTTATCCCAACCTATCGAGTCTTACGAACGGCAAGTCATCTGAATATTACGGATGATAACTTTGGCCGCTGGCCCGAGTCGTTCTGGCTTCCATTGATCCCCTCATCTTAGCTGTGCCTTCGGGGTGCAGTACTTACGCTCGTTGGTCCGGCCACGACTTTCCCGACAGTCCTTTGTCGGCTGGAACTACCAGCGTTGTCAGTATTTTTGCCATTTACAGCGCGGGGTGTAGAGGGGTGGAGCGTCACATCCTCGGTTGCGTGCCGGGGACATGCCAGCCCGACCGCTTACGTCCGAGCAGATCCCATGCTTTTGCGCCCTCCGTCACGCAGTTTTACGCCGGCTTCCTCGTCTTAGGTTCCCCTCGTATGTCTTCCCTCTTTCTCTCGCACTCACAGAATTTGGTTTAATAATTTGGGAGGAATCGCCAGAGAATATGCTTCTCTGTCGCCCGTTTCGTCTGAGGTTCGGTTCCATCGTGAGTCCGTGCGCATTCCTTACCGACGGGTCTATGGTTTTTTGCCACCTCCCCCCCCAGTCTGCTCCGAGTAAGGATGTGCCAGACTATCGATGTTTTTCCCTTGGAGGCAACTTTCGCACCTTCCACTATTCCTGTCTGAACTTACAAACAGTGCTTATCCCAGTCTCCCTCCGCAGCACCCTCGACCTGCTCACTTCGGAATGATCCCATTCCTGGAAACCTCCCCACAACTCTCTTCCCCCGGTGTTGTTTTATCTCGTCGTTCTTTTGCTTCGTCCTGGTGATGTTCTCTCTTCCCGGGTCCCCTGCTTTTTCTTTCCGCCCGCGAAGATGCCGCAAAAAAATACTTTTTGTCAGGGGCCCCGTCCGTCCTTTGTGGTGCCCCGCCACATCACTCCAGCAAGAACACCAGAACGGTCTGCTCCGCGCACCAACACACTCACGACGTTGTTCGACACTAAAGAGACTGGAATCCCCAGCCGCCATACGTCCCCAGTGCCTTGCCGAGATGCTAACGCCTTCTTTCCTCTACCTCTGGCCCTCCCCCTTTTAACGCGTTGCATCTCAGCGACAATCTTTCGAGTGCGATCTTTTAAATGAGCCAAAAGCTCCTTCGTCCGTTTCTGTGGATGCGATAGTCTCCCCGCAAATTCATGTCTCTCTCATGAGCGGGCGTGAACCCATGTCCGTCCTCCTGTCTTCATTCCGTTGTGTCAAAGTCCCTTAGACGTCGTGTAGTTAAGGTCGACCCGCGAGACTCTTTTGTGTCCTCTTCTCTTATGGGAGCAATTAGGTATACCTATTCCTAAGCGACATTATTTTCGGGACGTCCCGTGGTGCTTACCACCTAATGCTTTGCCCTCCCCTCCTTCTCGCACTTTATTCCATCCTACCTTCCTGGTCCATGAAACCAGCCCCCCCAGATATGTGACGGTGATATTATCATCATTCCCCGCTTCGCTAATTCTTTTTCTAGGCCATTTCAGCATGCGATCCCCCTAGCGCCCACTACCCTCCTTGACGATTGGTCTGTTTACACGAAATGCCCTCGCTGTATCACGTCGAGATGTTTTCCTTACAGAACTATCCTGCTTGTTTTCTTCGCCCCAGAACACGGTATCAAAGTCTTCTGTATTCTCCTCCTTTTCCAATTTCCACCAGACTTCCGCTAACGCCACTTTGCGTCACCCCCCCCTCCTCCCTGGCTCTCTTCACCCCTTCATCTTTCTCTGAACCCTGTTTAGCGTTCTAGTGTCCTAGTTTTCCGGTATTCTTTTTTTACTCGGCCCCATACGTCAGGCGTATCTCCCCGGTCTCCTCTGATTCAACGCCCGTCTGTTGCGAAGCCGATCTTCCGGACTGAGTCTTCGAAAATGGCGGCTCTCCCTTTTCTCTTTGAAGAGCTCCCCCCACTTAATCGGAATCAATCCCCCCCTTTTAGCTGTTGTCCGTCTTTCCCTTTACCTCGGTTTTCAAAGAATTCTACTGATAGACATGCTGTTTCCCTCTTGGCAGCCGTTTCCCTCCAGTTGTTTCATACTTGATCATCTGTTTTCCCTGCCCGTCCATCTTTTTTTTTTTTATCGTGGAGCTTCTTATTTTGTTTCCCCCTCTCTTGAAGCCTGATGCGGCCCATTTTTAAAAAATTTTCTCTCCTCTCTTTTACTCCGCTCTTCTGATCAATGACACTCATTCTTGGGGAGTTCTGTAGTGGTGGCTGCCGCCCGTAATCGACTTTTTTCTGGTCTTTTGTCATTACCGGTCGGGGTGTTTTTAATGGCTTTCCTTTTCCTCTACAGCATCCAGCTCTTTACTTTCAAATGTTTTTGGTCTTTGCCGAAATTGTAGACATTTCTTGCCACGCTCCATGATCCTCTTCCCTTTTTTCTGCGTTTCTGCGCTGCTAAAGCCCATGAAACTGGCATGGTCTTTCGTGAAAACCGTTGCAGTTGTTTATCGACTTCGGTACCTTGGGAAGCGTTGCCGTCGAAGTTCCTCGTTTCTCCGGCCTTTTTTTGTCCTGTGGTTCCCACGTACACTCAAACGGGACGGATGGATGTTTTCCCTTGCCTGTTCCCGTTCTGCCTATCCTAGGAACCTCCGAGAATGCATTCCCTGAGGTATTTTTTGGTTTTTTGCGTTTTCCCTTGAAGGAGTTTTTCTTTTTCTTTTCTATTTCCGTTGTATCTTTCACAAGGATGTCGTAAACCCTTTCAGCAGAACACTCCCTGTCTCTTCCCAGCACCCCGAATCGATGCTCGCTTTTCGTGTGTATCTCCTCCTCTCTTTGGAGTCGCCTCTCTCCAGGGCTATCCCTCCTTATATTGTTCTGGTCAGGATCCTGGGTATTTGTTTTTTTTCCCTCCATTTGTTCAGGTTTGCCCCGTTTCTTGTCCAATCCAACCATTATCCACTTAGAGCACCCCGCGCGCCCTCTGATCTTTTAGTTTAAGCCTCGTTGGTCCTCTATGGCAGTATTGTCCTCAACGGCCAAGCCGTCAACCTCATCTTCCTCGTTGGTTTGCCCATGGCCAGCTGTCTGACTGCCTCCTCCCCGTCAATCGATCACCAAGGACTCACCTGGTGCATCAAATTTCCCCCCACTTGCCTTCTTTTCACTACCTCTATCCGCTCAGTTTTAATTAGCTCGACTTCTCTTCTGCTGACCCCATTCTCATTTGCTTTCTCCTTCCGAACCTTACTCAAGGCAGCCATCCCCCCATCTCTGTGAGAATTCAAACCTATATGGGAGTTTCCGACCAAACTCACCCTCACCCATTAAACGACTCGAACGTTCTTATGGCCCATCTACCCCTTAAGTTACTTCCTCTCCCGTAGCCCCCGACGAAGTACTTGCCTCTTATCGAATCGCCCACGTTCTCTCTACCCTTTTTTTGTCCTCTACCTCGCATTCTCTGTCTCGACCAACTCCTCCTTGAAACGATCTCACGACTGACGCGACCCTTTTCCCCCCCCTCCAGGGAAGTTCTTCCTTTTATCACAAAATCTGCATTCGCGTCACGGGTGTCCAACCCCATCTCTCCTCCTGCCCTCCATTGTTTGACCTCCCCGCGAGTTCCCTTGTGGAGTCGACCCAGTGTTGGCCACCTTCGCCGCTTTCATTTATTGATTTGTATTTATCTCTGATAGCCAGCGAGTGTCATCCATTCTATAGAGTCCCTCCGTGTCGCTCCCTGATAGGCTTAGCCCTTTTTAACCCCCAGACTTCTTTCCTGCTTCCGCTGTCTCCTCTCTATTGCCTTGCTTCCAGAGGTTTTGCCCCCTTCGTGCCCTGCAATGTCCTCCTCTATTCCCAAGGCATGTCATCCGCCAGTTTGTTGAGACTCAAACAATTGCTAGCGCCTGTGATCTTTCTCCATTCTTTAACATACCCTGTTTAAATTGCTGATCGGTTCTATTAATTTTTTTCGTCTTTTCTTCGCTTTCAGTACTCAGAGTAGCTGATCTAGTACCTTTACCTCGGCATCTTTTTTTTCGGTTTTCCACGTTGGATTTTCTTACCGGTAAGTTCACGGTCGTCTTTGTCACACGCTTTCTATGCATCGGGAAGGATCGAAGTAGTCTATGGTTCTTTTTCGGTCGACGTCTCTCTCGTTCTGGATGCATTTCGGAATGTTCCTGCCAGCACTACTTGCCCCCCTTTGGGAACTTCTTTTTTTTAGTTAGTTTGAAAACGTCTTCGTCTTTTCCTTCCCATAGCATCCGATCCCCTCTTATAGCTCCGCCCCGGCATCGTTTATTTCCCCCCCCTCTGCGGAAGCAGATGCCCCCCTTCTTTTCACTCCGCTTACTCGAATGTTTCATTGTGGTTCTTCGATCATCCCCTTTCTGCTCCTCTACACAGACGACCTACTTCTCCTGAAGAATGCGCAGGACCTCTCCAAGTTCTTAGCGAGGTGCCGCCGGGACAGTTTTCTTGGCCGATTTTTTCTTGAGATTTTTTTCTTCTCTTCTGTAACCCCGACGGGTTGATGGCGGGCTTGGCAGAGTTTGCTCTCCTCCAACTGTATTTGGGAACAGCTGTCTCTATTCTTTTCTTATTCCCCCCCGAGGCACGCCCTCTTCGTGTGTTACAACCGTATTTGCGAGTTCGCCGCGAAGCAATTCACCCCGGCCCTCTTCCTTAATGATCACACACCGTCTTCCCCCCTCAAGATTCTTTCTCCGCCTTGTTTTCTCATTCGATTTTTTCTTTTTGAACGTGGTGTAGGACTTAAGTCTGGCCCCATCTTTTGTCCTTTCGTTACTTGCTGCACACACCCTTTCTTTCCTGTTTCCTACCTTCTTCCTTTCTTTCTTTTGAATAACATAATTGCAAATTTCCTAGTCTTCCCCCTCCTCCCCTTTTTGTCGGGCTCTTAAAAATTTTCTTTGCCTTTTAATCTGACCTTGCGCGACCTTCTATGGCAGTAGCTTCTTACTGGCATACCTCCCCGCGATCATTCTCGACTCCTCTTTTTAGTCTCCTCTTTTCCCCTTCCCGCAATCATCCATTTTTTGACGATCACCCAGTCACATGGATAATCCAGCGTTAACACACGCGAGCGCTAATTCCTTTTTCTCGGCTCACCGCGGAGCCCTCTGTACTAGCGTGCCGAGTTCTCTCCTGGTCACACTAGTGACTCTTGAAAGGGCACCCACTCTCTCCCCCTTGCGACGACTTTGTCACAATACTTTTTTTTCCGTGGCTGTTTCCCATTCTTTTCTCGCGCCTTTTGTGTTAGGCCCTGCCCCCCAACTACCAGGAACCTGGTACTGCACTTAACGTCACGATCCTGGCTTTTTGCCCACTATATCCGATTTTCACAGTTCATTCAACTACTTCGTTCCTTCTTTTTTATACGCCTTCCAGTCCCCTATCACAACACACGACCTTCATAGTCCGAGTAGTCTTCCCCATCCTTTCATGTAAAGTTACTTGCCGCCTACTCTTTCTCGTTTATTGTAACCTCTCCCTCATACGGTTCCGTAAGCATACTTGATCCCTCACTTCCCCAGATCAATCTCTTATGGGTCACGATTCCTTATAACCTTTTCACTGATTTCTCCGGCAATGGTGGTTTCCTCCCGTTCCCCCTACCTGACCCCTCAAACGGGCGATTTGATGGCATATCAGTTTTCCTCTTCCTGTATGGACATTTTTCTTCCTCAAATTATTGTTCGTTCTTCGAGCCGTGCCTCATTCCGGCTGAGTCTTGTCGCTGACTCTTCCGTCCGATTCGTTCAATTTCCTTTTGCCATGATTATTGTATACAGTCGATGACTCTCTCCCCCATTGGAGAGCCTTCCGTCGTCTTTTTCTTGCCAAGAGTCCCCTCTTCCTCCCGGAATCTTGGCAGTATCTTTTCTTGCGGAATTCACCTTTAAATACAGGTTTCTGCATCCCCTGCAGGTCACCGCTGTTGATTTTCGTCGGCCTTTTGCCCTCACTTTTTTTCCTCCGGGATCCGTCCTTTTTATTAGATCCCGTTGATATCGTTGCATCTTTCCTCCGATGATGTGGCATTCCGCCCCCCCTTATCTTTTTGCTTTTTCATTTTTTCTTCTCGCCTTTTTTGACCACTTGGGTAGGGCTTCTCTTCTGCCCCTACCCGTGGTCATGGCCGTTTTCCCCTTTCCCCTTGTCTGCTGTTGCTGCTTTCTATTTGTTTTTCCTCCCCCTTCCCCTTTGATCTTTTTTCTCCCAGATTGGATGCGGCCCTTTTATTGCCTCCCCCTTCCTCTGGTGCAAGCTCCTCTTCGGCTTGTTCGGGCTAGGTTTCAGAGTCGGCTTTCCAGGAAAGAGACTTTCGATAATAAGTATTTCCCACGGGTTATATCACCTTTCTTCCTTTTGGGCCTGCGATTCCTTTTTACTCACAATCTTTCTTATGCGCACTCCCCCCACATTCGGATCTGAAGGTCCTTTGCTACCATTCTGCCGAGACCTGCCTCCCGGCATAATTTCTCTTTCCTCGTTTTTTTTTCCGGGTTCTTTTTTCTTTTTCTTTTGGTTCTTGGACCCCTTTTCTCGCACTAATTTCTCACTGCTGTGAAACTCCTCTCCCCCATGCCAGCTTCCCCCTACCGGACTTTCTGCAGAGTTTCTTTTTCCTGGTGCCTTTCTCCCATCCCCCGTTTGTGTTGTGAGTAGTATTCCTTACTCGCGACCAATGGCCCTTTCTATGGTAAGCCCGGAGTAGACCTTGGTAATTCGATAAACTTTCCCTCCTCCCCCTGGCCCCTTCCTCAAAGAACAGTTCTGTCCCCCTTCGGCCTCTAGACTGTTGAATTTCAGTGTCGAATCTCTTCCTCTGTACATTAGTTACCGATTCCAATCCTAGGTCACTTTTGCCACAATTTCCCTTCTCTCCCCTCCATTTATGACCCGCAAGCGATTCACCCATTGAACCCTCCCCCCTGAGACTAGCTTGTTTACTCCCCTAAGACGTGCGAAACTTAGCTAACTTAGACCCTTTTTTTGTCTTCCTTGCCTCCTGGACAATTCACTCTCCCCCATCCCCCCCCGTTCCCTTCCCCAGCAGATGCTTTTGTACAAAACCCAATTAACCTCCGGATCCTGCCTTCCGTCTCCCCCCCTCAACATTCTGAAGTTTACTCCTTCCCTCAAGCCTCTTCCATTGAAGTTGTCCTCGCTCGCAGTCTTACTTTCTTTGGTTTCTCTCCGTCTCTCTTTTTCCACATAAGTCAGCCCTCCTTCTGTCCAAGCAAAGCAAATTATCCGATGTTCCCCCGTCTCAAACAACCCGGATTTCTCACTTGCCATCCCCCCGATCCGGCCTCTCCGCTTCTGCCCAAATGAATTTCATGCGACCTTTGCCCTCTACGGCGTCGATGCTCTCTTCCACTCTAGTCCTCCTCCATTTCTTTTCTTAGACTAAGACTGGTCCTTGCTCTCCTGTCCTGAGTTCCCTCTTCCCCCATCGACATGTTTCCTATCAGATTTTTTCACGCTGTTCTGCCGCTCTGCCATATCTACTCAAGTCGATGTCATATTCTTGTTTGGCTTCGTGGTTTGCGACGCCTGCGGATTGTCATTTCGTGAATGGAATCTGAACGATCCTTGCCTCATCAAATTTCCCGGTCTTCACATTGCAGCATTCCTTATAAGCGAGATGGCTTTCCCTCGGTCCTTTAGTGTGGCTTTTACCGAAGAACCTAGTCCGAGGTGCCGCACTTACCGTCCTCTCGGTTTCCTGATATTATCTCGGTCAGGTGCTACTTTGCATGATAAATGTGATTATCTCCCCAGATTACGCTGTTTGTTTATAGCATTTGGACCTTAACGAAATTTTTATTAGGCTTCCTCTACCGTCTAGAGAATACCGAGCATCAGGATTCCCGCCTCTCCGTTCTCCCTTATATGAAATCCCTCCTCCCGCAAGCTTTTTTTCATTTTGCTAAGCTTGTAGTTTAACGCGCTGATGGTCTTATAATGTTTTTACTTCGACTTAATACAGAACTGACTCATTTTCCCCCGACCATTGTTGATTTCGTGACGATCTGATGGATTTTGACTCCGTATGTCGCATTCAATTGGGCTGGGGAATGTACCCATTCAGCCGTTGAGCTCCTAAAACCATAAGGTGGGTCCTCCCCGCGCTCCCCTTTATCCAGTTAACCTCTACTGGTCGACCAGAGTTAAGTAGGCGGTCATTATAATCTCCATTCATCCCCAGCCCTCAGATTGCAGAAATACCTAGGCCCGCAACATCATACCCCTTCCGTCTTTCTTCTGTATAGATCGTTCTGTGAACGGTACTGACACGCGGTACCTTCGTTTCTTACTGGATTGTCGCGATTCCACCATGGTTTTCACCTTGGAAGGACAGTCATAGGTTTTGCGTATGGAGCACGAAGCCCCCCTTTAATCCAATCATTTCGATCGTCTGGTCCTTTATGCTGACCAGCCCGCCCCGTCTCCTTAGGTTGAACACTCCTATCCCCCGATCTCACCTTTTTGAACCTAGTCCGCAGGCAGAAATGTCCTGATTTCTTTCGTTATAAAATTGCGTCAGCTTCTGTGTACTTGCTTTTTTCGCCCCCGATCATGTTCTCTCTATCAATTTTTTCCATACCATTGACGTGCGTTTGTTCTTTCCCTTCCCGTGGTGCTTCTGCTCAATCGGGAGTCGTCTTGTAATAGGTAGACGTAGAGCGTCGTTTCATCGGCAGCTACAGGTTTTTGTTGATCCCTTACCTTCGATAGGTGACGACGTTAAGCCGCCCCCCTTAGAAAAGTCCTTGCGCCTCCCTTGCGTACGTGCTTTCCCCCCTCCTAAACGGCATGCGCCAACTCTCCTTACTGACTCCCTGCTTGCTCTGAAACCGCACTGAGTCCTTTGTCCCACAATATCATAAGTACAGATTCTCTTTTGGACTAACTTCCCGTTACCGTCCCGCCTTTGGTTACACCAGCTCCATCCTACCTCTGTTTCTGTCGATGGTCAAAAATGCCATTCGCTCGAGTACGGTGCTGGTTATCCCCTTTCTCCCATAATACCTCGGTCGCAAATGATATCCCTCCGCCAGGAGCAAACTGTTCTTCCTAGGTATGAGTCTCTTCTCAATTCATTGTC
>Ga0179593_1735661_pt1 | contig 17579 bp, 24 predicted proteins | sample CZODoug2_1_08_16_FD_185931 | JGI IMG/M metagenome (GOLD analysis project Ga0179593, IMG submission 185931) | Vadose zone soil fungal communities from Angelo Coast Range Reserve, California, USA - CZODoug2_1_08_16fungal (PacBio error correction) | ecosystem: Environmental > Terrestrial > Soil >... | reverse complement strand
CCCCCCCCCCCCCCCCCCCCCCCAGTCACAAGCAGGGAATGATAGAGATTTCTCCTCCAGGCCCGGGTCGCCTCCACAGCGCGTAAAGGGTTATCGCGCCCGCTTTACTGTGCAGGTCTCTTTGATGATGTCCCCCTTCGGCGCAACCTGGATACCCCTTCTGAGCCTCCCCTTGCGCAGCGCAATCGGCGCGGCGCGAACGGAGCGTTTTCCAGCACTCTCTTCCCCCCTTTAACCCCCCAGAACAGGCGCCGATTCAGACGAGGAGCCGATCGCGTTGACGTGTCGATCGGGGCCTCCGCCATCCCGTTAAGCAGGTCGGTTCTTCTTTCGTCACGGACCTCCTTTCCCTTTTTTTGTTGCCGCGGAGCTGCACCTTCCTTCCGTTTGTGTTGTGGATCTCTTTTCTGTCAGTTTTTGCCAGCATCGGAAAATTTCCCCTGTCACCCCCCACGGTGCCCCAAGTCGGTCCGCTACTCTTTTCAACGACCTTTCCTTCCTTTTTCCCTCCGGCCCCGATTCTCCCTTTTCCCTTTGTGAATCATCGTCTGCTCTTTTTTGCCTGCGCTTTTTCTTCTGAGGCGCGACGATCCTTTTGCGCGAGCGTTTCGATGACGCAAGCGTCGGCGCAACGTACTCGGTATCCAGGTGCTGCCGCTGGGCCCTGAGATGAATCCCCATCAAGCCCCTTCTCCCCTGCGGCAGGCGTAAACGGGTTCAACATGGCCCGTGATGGCTCTCTCTAAGGGGCCATGATTTTGGCCTCTGAGCGGCGCATTTATCCGCGCCGCCGTCCGCGGTGCCCCTCTTTCTTCTTGGATGTCATCTGGCCGTCTTTCCCCTTCCTCCATCTGAAGCGTCAGACTTTCTTTTTTTCGTTGCAGCACTGTTGTTTAGCTGCCTCCCCCCACTTCCCCTATCGTACCCTCCTGTCGTGATAGCGTTGACCCTCGGCCCTGGCCGGCGTTTTGCTGTTTTTCCTATCCTGGCCGTTTCGGCGTTTTTCCCCCCTCGATGCCCTTCCAGTCCAAAGAATCTCCAAGCCCGGCGGGCGCCGATATCGTCTTTTGCTCGATCGCAGCTTTCTGACCAGTGACGTTCGACGCAGTCCCCCTTGATACAACGACCCATGATCTTCCGGGATGTCCAGCTCGCCCCTGATCTGTTCGGTGGTGTCTTTTTCCGTTCCGTGCTGACGTTCACGCTAAGGACGCGCTCCCAGGTTTTTTTTTTGTGCAACGGCAACATCCCCCCCCCTTTTTTCGTTTTTTGGGTCCGCCCGGTCTGCTGTTAATTAGATCAGCTTCCTCGTTCAGTTTGGTCGTGATTGGTCCTTGACGCGCGCAGCTCCCCTCTCCCCCCTTTGTCCGCGTGGGCTCAGGATGCTTTTGCGCGATCTCGATGTACTCTCCAGGGTGACTGTAGTTCTCTTCCTCCCTTCGGCGAGAAACGAGGGCGAGCGCTCGCGCACCTGTCAGAACACTTTAAGACCAGTAATTTCCCTCTTCGCAAGATGCCTGACGAGCCCCCCCTTCTCCCTCTCCTGGGAGTTGGTGCTGGTTTTGTTCGATTTGAGGACTGTTCTTTTGATGCTGTGAGATAGGAATGTCGCCCTCTTTTTTACCGTGAGTTCCCAGTCGAGCCTTGCTTTTGCGCGCTCCAGTTCGACTTTTTTTTTTGACAGCGTCGCGTATCACAGTTCAAGTGGTAAGTTCAACTCAGATAGCTGACAGAATGGACACGGCAGAACCCTTTCCTTTTTGTGGAAGTCTGTTGGTCCCTCGTCAAGAAAGCCCGCGAATTTCTTCGCGGGTTCGAGGATGTTGTTGGCTGGTTCCTCCTTTTTCTTCTGTTGGGGGTCGGGGGGGTGGTCGTCGTACGGAGCTTGGAGGGGGGGGTTTGGGGGGTGCGTGTGGTTTTGGGGGTGGTGGGGTGACCTGTTTCACCGAGTGCTCCTTCGCCTAGCTTTTTCTCTGCGCGCTCGATTTTCTTTAATAGGTCTCTTGAGGAGTTTTTTCCCAGGCGACACGTTTAGCCGCTGTCGAACTGGGCCGCCTGCTATCGCTGTGCGCTGATGGTCTTTTAGGGAAGCACCCCTTCCCCCTTGGAGTGCGCTTCTTTTCCCCCTCCCCCTTCCCCGGTGACTCCAGTACGACTTTTTTTTTTTCACAAAATCTCGTAGACCCCGCCCGCTTCGGGATGAACTTTTTCTCTCTTCCCTCTCGTCCTGGATCGCTCTTCCGCGAGCACCCGGGTCTTTTACGCCGTTTCCTGGCTTCTTTCCTTTTTTTTTTCCTGGCGGCCTTACGAGCCCCCCCTGTTCCCTGTTTTTTGCATAGTGTTTCTTTGGACCCCAGAGTATGACCTTCTCGAAACGGTTCGATTCCCAAGCCGTCTTTTTTCTGTTCGATTTCCCTCCCGCTCTGCGCAATTCCGTGCTGGTCGAGCCTGGGCTTTTGGTATCTTTTTCCTCCTTAAGTTGGGGTTTTTTTGAGAGCCCCTCCCAAGTCCCTGCCCCTGCAATTTGGACGCGCGATGCATCCCCCACGACCGCCTTTTCCCCCTCGAGCCGGTGACTTTCTTTACCGTGTTTCCCCTTTGCTCCTCTTTTTTTTCTTGGGTAATGTCCGACCTCTTCCGTCGTCCCCTTGCATTCAGCCGGCCGAGACTTCCGACAGGATCCGCGCGGCGCCCTTCCTCTTTGAAACGCTTCCCAGGGGATCCTTTCTTCTCGGTCCGAGCCTTTTAGCCCGAGATTTTGCCTGCGAGTGGTGCCTCCGCTCGCCGTCAGTTTTTTTTGACGTCCTGTCATAGTTCTCTGTGATCTGGGTTTACCCGCTCCCTGGGTTTCCCACAGATAAGCCCCCCCAGCGCACTTGCCTCTGCTTGGCCATTTCGAACCGCGGCCTTTTCGAAACTTTTTTTTTTTTTTATCCCCACCTTTACCCAGGTTGCCCCTAGGTCATGGCCAATCGATCTCTCTCCAAGCGAGGCTTGGGATAGGTTCCCCTTGGGCGGCTCCCCCTTGCGGCCGAGCCGGTTTTACGCGTCCCACCCAAAGAATCGGCTCATCGCAAGATGAACCTTTGGGCGGCGGTTTTCTCCTTTTTTTTGCACCTCCCACGGCCTGCTGCCAGGATTGTCTCGAAGCCTCCCAGCGCTTGCTGGACCTTTTTTCTTCTCGAACTTGCCTGCCAATCCTCCTGGTCCACGTAGATTGGCGAGAGACATCCCTTTTCTCTCCTCCCACAACCCTTTTCTGTTTTCCAGGATATCCCCCCTCCTCCGTCCTGCAGCAAGATCCCTTAACTCCCCCTTTCTCCTTCCTGTCCGTCGGCATTTCGCTATTACCTTTGCGGTTACGGGGTTCGTCTTTTTTTTTCCCCCCAAACCTTTTTCCCTCTCGCGCTAAGTCTCTTGCTAGTGGCCGAGCCTTTAAAAGCGGAGAGATTTCCCCAGTAAGGCGAGATTCGTCCCCCCAGCTCCAAGGCTTCCCTATTCGGAAACTTTAAAGGTTCCCCGATCCGAGAACGAACGACCACTCTCCCGAGCCCGCGTCCGTGAGATGCTCCCTAATCGCCAGTGCGCAAGCTAGTCGGTGTCAAGTTTTGCTGATTTTTTTGCCGTTTGCTTCTCTGGATAGGCGTTCTTGCAACTGTCCCTTCCTGTGGAAAACGTGCTTTACCACATCGAACAGATACTGTCGCTGGCGCTCCTCAGATCAGCCGCTGTGTTCCTTGTCCTATCGCTTTCTGCTGCCTGAACCCGGCTGGTCATGCTTCAAGCTGACGATTTATCAACAAGACCCGATCTCGCTTTTTTGACCTGACCGTTTGCGTAGGTATCGTTCCCCCTTTTTTCCAGAGAGCTTCTCCGCCCTGGCCAGGATAGCGCCGCCACGCTCAACACGCGGCCAGGGCAGATCGCGTAACGCCTTTCGCCGCGCAGAGTTTTCTTTGACGCTGTCCCTCCGTGCAAACAGCCACAGTGCTTCCTTCTCGGCAAGGCGACGCAATCTGGCTTTTTCTCGAGGCAAGCTTTGCCAAGCACTCTGCTGCTGCCCCTTTTTTTTCTTTTTTTGTGCGCCCGACCTTTCCCCTGATCGGCGCGCGCTCTCCCGCCCTTGGAGCTTAACAGCTCGTCCAAGGTTATCCTTCTCCCCCTCGTTTTTTAGCCCTCCTGGGTCGCTTCTTTTGCCTTTCAGCGCAGGTTCCTGGAGAATTTCCCCCCTCTTTCGCACAGAGAACCGCTCTCTTACGGAGCGTGCGCGCCGCCACTACTCGCCTGCCCACAGATTTTGCAGCCCCCTGCGCTGCCTCCCCCCTCCTCCCTCTGCCCCCGATAGTTTGTCTCCTCTTTTTGCGGCGCCCTCCTGCCGTCGTTTTCTTTACTGGACCAGGTAGTAAGGACAGTAATTCAGGTGTTCATGGTGACCGGGAATGTTCTTTTCCACTTTTACATCTCTCTCTCCTTCCCTCCTCCGTGTTGTTTTTTTCTCTGCTTGCCGTTTGCAGCACCTTTCAAATGACTTCCCCCTTCCTCCCTGGTCCAGTCCCCCCCTTGCTTTTCCTGGCCCGGACCAGATACGGCCAATCTTCCTTGCGAGGGATCCTCGTCTGCTCGGCGAGTTTTCCTTTCCGCGCAGGGTTTTTCCCGCTTTGCGAGGCTTTTTTTTTTTTTTTCTTTCGTTCAGCGGTCTTTCCGCTGCTTTTTGACGTTATCCAGGTGTCTCGCCTTCCCTGCGCTGCATGCAGAACGCGCTCGCACCAGGCGGCATTTTGTAAGCTTTCTGGATAAAACCCCCAAAACCAAAACAAAAACATTTTTTCCTTTTTCCTGTCGCGTCAGTCTCGGGCCCTGCTTTCACACGCGTCAGCATCTTCTTTTCGCGCCGCCGCCGCCGGTTTCCTTTTTAGCAGGGGGGTTTTTTTGGGGGGGGCCCTTTTCCGCTTGGCCCCCCCTTCAAAAGCCAGATGAGCCCGCCTAGAGAGGTGAAGCACTGTGTCTGTTGCAGCTGTTGTCTTTTTTTTGTTGTTTCCAGAGGCCCCTCTTCCCAGTGCCGCTACTTTTGCTTGATTCCCCTCCTTCAAATGACCCTTCTGTTTTTGAGTGGATTTTCCATCCTGGCCGTTCCTTGCGATGTCCCCTCCTTTTTCCCCGCCGCCGGACCTTCTCCCCCCCCCCCCCGCTTCGACTTTTCCTTCGGGCGAAGATTTTGTCAGCTTTATCTGCAGCCGTTCGGCAAGCGTTCCGTCCTTTGTGTACCCTCTTTGAAAGACCACCCCGGTCCCCTTCGAACTTTTTTTTTCTTTGAGTTCGCGCTCAGGATTTTTCGAAAGTTTCCACTCGTTTGCTCCGTTAACGCAGCGACAAGTCTCTCCAATTAGCTTTCTGAGTTCCCCCGGCACCCAGCTTTGGGGACCTGCACGATTTTTCGCGGTTTCCCTTTAATCCGAGTACTCCCTTTCAGCGCACGTACTCGTCTCGCGCTGGTAGTTTTGGTCTCGTGACGGTTTTTCGCAGCTCCCCTGAAGCCTTAGGATGCCCTTTTTCGACTTTTTTGAATATAGATTCGACCCTTTTTCCTCTCGCGATTACGTGCCGCATGTAGTAGCGTTGCCCTCCGGAGAGGATGAGCCCTAGTAGCTGCGCCCCCCTCAACCTGAAGCACCCGTAACGAGCGTACGTCTGCGCCAGATGCCTGACCGTGCAACGATTTTTTTTTTACCTGGGGAGTCTGGTGACCCGCCTGTTCGGTTTGCGAGTGCTGCAGGCCCCTCCTAAGAATGGCCGTCTTTGGAGGAGTTTCCATCTGTGGAAAGTTCTCCATGGCAACGCGAAGCATTTATTCCCGCTCAAGTTTTTCTTTTCGAGATGCCCTCCTTCCGCTGGATCTTTTCTCAAGCCGTGGTCCCCTTAGATGACGGGTTCTTACTCAGACGCTTCCGCTGGGCGAGGATCCCCTTTTGGGTGGAGGTTTCCTCCATGCCGTTGCGCGCTTCCCTTTTTTCAACGGCTCCCAGAGCGGATGACTTCCTTGGTTTCCGTGCGCTCGATTGAGATGTTCCTTTCCTAGGCAACCTGTATCGAGGCTTTCCCTTTTTGGATAGGCGCCAACGGCCTTCTTTCCTGTTTGAACTGGCCCCTTTTAATCGAATGCGGCTTTTGTGACGCAAAGTTCAACCTTTTTTGGCGCTGGGGTGGCCAAGATAACGATCCTGGATGACGCTTTTTCTTCCCTTCCCAGTACCTTTTTTCTTTCCTTTTCTTCGCGCTAACTCGTCCCCATCTTCTTTTTCGCTTCCTGGATTCCTTTCGGCTTGTCGCGCGCACCTGGAAGGCCCGTTGCCCTGCTGCTGCGCCTTTTTCTTTCATGGCGGCCTCTGAGGCCCCGGGCTTTTTTGGCGCTTCCTCGTGGTTCCTTTTCTTATGAATATTGACACTTACTAGACGGCAAGCAGGGCCTGCTCGCGTTCGTCAAGGCGCTTTATAGCGCGTTTCGCGCATTGCCGGGTTTTTTTGGCTGCCTCTTTCCTTTTTTTTTTGAGAACGATACCCCCCAGCCTTTCTCTCCCCCGCACTTTTTCCTGAGATAGCGAGATGCCCCCTTTCACTTTTTCGATGCTTGTTCTTTGGCCGTCCTAGTCCGTGTCCAGCGTCTTACATCTTGGTAATGTCCCGAACCACTTTTTTGCCAACACTTTCCCGCTGCAGTAAGCCGCGGATCCCCCGCAGGACCGAAGAGCTCTTCCAGGGGTGCGAGCGTCACGCCTTTAGAATCAAAGGAAGATTACTTTCCTTCTCATGGCAGCTTGTGTCCCGCGCGCATCCTTTTTTTTTACTCGAGCTCCTTTGAGGACTCTCCTTATCGTCCCTCCCGCGCCATCCCCATTTGCTTGGAGTAAAACAAGATCCACGCTCCACAGCGTCAATGCGACCTTTTTTTCCCTGTTCGTTGACCTCCTCCCCCTGAACCGTTGGCGCTGTTTTTTCCGCAACGCCGCCTTATCCGGCTTCCTGCTCTCCAAGCGAGGCCCGTGGGTCTTTGCAAAACAGGGCGGAAGCCTCGTTTGGACGGCGCGCCGCCTTTTTCTTTTTTTAGCGACCCCCACAGCCGCTTCTCCGCGGGTTTGGGTCAGCTTGGCTTGCTGGACCTTCACCACGGATAAGATGACGGCCTTGCGGTCTCAGCGAGTTCGCCCAGCGCGCCTGTTCCGCGCGCTTCCGCGCGCCCCTCCTTTGCCCCCAGATTGGATACCAGCGAGTTTTTTGAGCTTTTCCGCCCCAACGCCATTTTCAGCGGCGGCTCTCAAATCGATCCAGCCCCTGCGCACCCTCCTTTTCTTCTTCCAGTCCTCCTGTTTGTCGGGCATCCTGCCAGTTTCCGCGGTACTTCGTTTTTGCGGAACAACCGGTGCAGCGCAGCGCTCCGGTTTCTTTTTTCTTTTCGCCTTATCGGGCGAACTTTCCCGTAAGCGCCCGCGGGATACATCCAGTAAGCGAGATGCGACCTCGCTCCCAAAGGCATCCTCGTTTCCCCGCGTACCTGATCCCCGCGCTGAGCTTTCGAGACCTCGTTCTGTCCCGGGTACGTGCGCTGATCGCCCCCAGTACTCCTTCTGCCCCGCCCGATCCAAGCCCCCCCCGTTGCGACGATCGCTCTTTTGTTACGGAGATTTTTCGTGACGCTTTTTTCAAGCAAAGAAGTGGGTCCTGGTCCTCCCCGAACCGCTGGAGACTCCACGATCAGCCTTGATGACTGCCACTGTGGGAGTTCCTTCAGATCGAGTACTTTTAGGCTTTCTAACGTCTGGCCTTTTCATAGAGAAATTCTTCGCCTGACCGACTTTTCGAGTGGTTTTTCTTCTCGGTGCGGAAAGCGTTTTTTCACCAGAGCACCTCCTTCCCAGGCCCCTTCCTCAGTCCCCCGAGCGGCGACTACGCTGATTCAGAGAAGAGACGCGTGCGGCCTGCCGGCCTTTTGGTTCTTTCCCCCTGGCAGCGCCGTCACAGCCTTCTCAGTAAGTCCCTTCGTCGCTGCCAGAAGAGTTCCGCTGAGCAGAACGAATGTTTATTCCGGCGGGGCGTGCGCGTGTCTTTCTCTTTTTCCTAGTGAGAGTACCCAGCAGGGCCTTCTTGCGCTCAGAAGGCCAAAGCCTTGGTATCCAGTCTGCTAGCGGTACTTGCAGCTCCGATTTCTTTCTCCTTTCCGGCGGGCAACTGGACTTCCCTCCAATGCGCCAGAACAGCTTGCGAAGCGACTGGCGCGCGCTCTTGAGCGGCGCGCCAAAGACAGCCGTCGCCCATCTTCTCCCCCCCTGGCAGTTCCCCTTCCTCCCTGAGAGGGCTCCCCCTTTCTCTTCGTGTCGTATTTAGTGCCCCAGATCGACGCAGGTAGGTGGACTTCAGTTAGTACGGAACGAATTTTGGCCCACCGGTTTTTTCCCTTTGTTCCGGGAATGTTTTCCCACCGGCAATCTCTCTTTTTCTAGAAGCTGGCCTTCCCATTCCCCGCGTCACCCTTTCACGTGGCCAAATTAGGTGAAACACGTAAGTTTCCCTCCTCCCCCTCCCTTCTCCGGATCTGGTTCGGCCATCGACCCTTCGAATACCCCGCGCCTTGATACTCGTCTGCTCTTTTTTTTACTGGCTCCTGTGGCCTTCTCGCCTGCTCCGTTCCTGCCTAACCGTGTGCGCTGCGCAAGCTCTAAGGCGACGGTATCCAGGTGCCGGCAGGAGCCCTCCGCTGCCGCACACGCTTCTTTTTTTCCTTTAACGTTGACGCCCTTGGAGTCGGCTCGCCTACTATAAGGGCACTGATTTTTTTTCCGCGAAGCCGCATTCTTCGGTTTTTTCGCCGCCGCCGGTCTCATCATTCGTGATTTTTTTCGCACATTTTCTCCTGCGCGTGTGGCTGTTGCCGCGTTCCGTCTGCCCTGGTGCACAGAGACCCCCCCCCAGGCCGCAGGGCCGTACTTGTCCTGATTCCTGTTCTCCGCCCTCGTTTCTTCCGGCCTTCTAGGCCTTTGGTCCTAGTGTGGCCCCCGCAGCCGGATTTTTTCCCCGTCGAAACGGTCGGCCGAGATCGCGTGTGGTGACTCGTCCGCAGCTTGAGTCCCATGGACCCCCTTCGACCTCTCTGTACCCCGACAAAGGCTGTCACAGTAGCAACAGTTTGATCGTGAGTTCTTTTTTTGGGTTGGGGGGTGGGGTGGGTTTTTTTTGTTTGCTCGCCCGCGCCAAGTTCTGTCGGGCTGGTGTGTTCAGAACGTTTCCACTTCCGGTGCGTTCCACATCGCAGGACCTTTCCTTTTCCCCCCTGATAGGCGAAACGTCCTTTCTCCCCACCGCTCTGCTGGAACTCTGCACGTACTGCGTTTCGTCGGTTTTTTCTGGTATAGGAAGGCGGAGTTTCTCCTATCCGGGACGCGTGGTTCTTTTTTGCCTGAGAGATTCCTCCTTCCTCGCGTCCGGATGTACCTTCTTCGGCCCGCGTTTCTGGTATAGTCAGCTTGGAATCCGGAGCTCCCCTCAACGGTTTGTAAGAAAAATGAAGCTTCCCCGCGCGTACGAGGAGATTGCCTGACGAGATTCCTTCGGCGGGACCGGGCGTCTTTTTTTCTCCTGTGAGGTTTTCAGACGTCTCTCCTGGCCTCTTTCCTTTATTTGGTTGGCGGCGCTCCGAGATGTCTCTCGCCCATCTGTGGAACGTGCGTATGCAACGAGAGCCTTTTCTTTTCCTGTCAAGTCGCTTCCCCCCCCTATCGCGTTCCCTGCAATCCGTCTTGGTCAGGTTTTCCCGCAGATAGATTGAACGCCTCTGGGACCCCGCAGCCCCCATTTTCAGATGGGTCCTCTTCCGCGTCTGTTTCGCCGGTCTCTACAAAGTTTTGCACCGCCGGATTATGTTTTTGAGTAGATGGAGATCTTTTGCTGCCGTGTCTGAAATAGGCAACCTGCGCCGTTTGCAGTTGCACCTTCTTCTAGGCCTGCCAAGGTTTCCCTATTTTTTGTTTCTGGGTTTGGTGGTGGTGGGGGGCCCTTCTGTTCGAACTGGAAAAGTCACTTCCCTCCTTTCGCTGATGGAGAGTTTTTCTTGCCGACAAGGTTTCCCCCCTTTCTTTTCCGCTGCGGGTGACGCTTTCTTTGGAGACTCTTGAGAGCTCAACGCTCGCGGAGGCCTGGAGGAGCTCGTCTCCTGGATAGACAGAGGAGTAGTCCGTCATTCCGGTACGCGTTGCACTGCTGATTGTTTTTTGATCCTGGAGGAAATTTCTCCTCCCCGGTCTGGACAGATGCCTTCCCCTTCGTGGTTTGTTCTTTTATGAAATACGTTTCAACGTACTTAGGCAAAGACGTCCTGGCTAGTTTAGTCCAGGGCTTGATGCATCGTTTTAGATAGTCCTCCCGTTGCGGGTTCTTCTGGGTCTTGTTACTCGATAACCCGCCCCCGCCCAGGCGCTCCGCACGGACCCCATTTGCGCCGAGGGCCTCTGCCTTGACCCTTGGAAGTCTTCCTTCAGTACTCTGGGTAAGGGAAAGCAACCCCTTGCCGTCGAACACCGCGCTTGCAGCGTGAGCAGCGATCTCCGCCGGATCAGCGCGTTTTTCTTCAATCGTTTTTTTTTCCTAGGACGCCCTTCCACGCGAGCGCCTAATTGTCAGCTGAGCGTGAAAAGATCGAATCTTTTACCCTTTTTTCCGCTCGCCCCGTCATTAATGGAGGAGCCCTCCTTCTTTCTCCTGATCGGGATCTTTCCGTCCAGGTTTCTATCAGCTTAGTCTAGTCCTACTCGCCGTTCGGAACCCTCGGGCCAAGGCCGAACTTTTTTTCCGTTCCCCACTGCAAAGTTCCCGTCCCCCCCCATATAAAGGTTTTTCAGCGCACTTAGCGACCTTGCATGCTGCTTTTTTAAAAGGGCGGAAGCCTCCGCGTTTTCGGACGGCGCCTCGGACTCCGACCCCCCCCCGTACGTTCCTCGCCAGCGGTCTTTCCTGGCAGCGAGCTGTGCTGACCACGTGCATTTCATTTTCTTGCTCGTTCTCTCCAGCTCGTTTCCCAGCCCGCTTCCCCCCTCAATTCCTGCATGGCCCACGGTCCACAGATTGGACGAGAGCGCGAGGCGCCGCATTTTGCGGCCAGGGCTCTCACTCGCCGGCCTCAGTTCCGCACATTCCCCTGTCGCCGCTTTCTTCAGGCACTTGCGCCCCTCGTCCGGTACGGGCGTATCTTTGCCGGAAAAACCGGTGCAGCTTGCGCCCCGGGATGTCCCTCTTTTTCGCCCTCGATTTCCAGAATGTACATCCATACAGGTATGCAGACCTCGCGCAAAATGTTCTCGATGCGCCCACGCGTCACCGTCCTCGAGCTGCGCGCTGCGTCCGCTATCCCGCCCACTCGGACCTCTCTCTCGACTCTTCGGTGGAGTCCAGCAGAGACCCCCCGTAGGGTTCGCAGGCGCGGCTGGTGCTTTTTTTTTGCTGGCTCGTCCGATGTCCCCGTAAGTGGAAACGTGAAACCTCACCAGACCGAAAAGATCTGGTTTTTTGCTTGGCTCGCGAACTTCAGCGCTTGCGACTTTCTCCTTGAGTTTTTTTTCTCGAGTAAATTAAGACTGGTACATGCGACCCCCAGAACTGCTATAGCACACTGACGATATACGGCCCTGACCTCCCGTTTCGCTGGTTTTTTTTCCGCCGACTCCCCTCAACGGCCAGGCTCACCACGCAGCAAAAAATCCTTTTGCCTATCGGCTATTCGACGATCCGACAGGACTCTCCTTTCGGCCTTTATGTACCTATAGTTCCAACGCCACTTTGCTTCACCGTGATCGAAGGCGAAGATCCTCTGTCATCAGAGCTTTTTACAGTTGAAGATGGCACTCACCCTGCCTTTTGCGGCAACGGCCCTTCTTCTGCGTGCCCTCTGATCTCTCTCGGGCGAGCGCTTTACCCTTTTCCCGGGCCTCCGCTCTCGCCAGCTTGTTCTGAGGCATGCAGAAGCGTTCGCACCTGGATAAAGTAGTCCTTTGACCCTTTCTCCGCTCAGCCGGGCTTTTTCCGGAGCGGCAGCGACTCCTCTCCACAGCGGCTTCTTCCCCAGTACCCCCCCCTGCGCCGAAGGTCTCCTCGGGGCCGGTCGATCGTCCCGCGGGGAATTTCGTTCGTACGTCCCGATCTTTTTTTGACCGGGCTGGGCCTTTTTTCCTCACACGGCCATCCCCTCCGTTGTTGTTGTTTTTTTTCTGAAGCACGCCTGACCGGTGGCCTCTTTTGTCCTTCCGACACGGTCCAGTCACACCCTCCTTGTCCGGATCTGTTCGCCGGCCCAGACCACTCGCGCGCCGGCGGATCCTTTTCTTTTTTCCGTTCTGGTGTCTTTGCCGCCGCTGTGGTTTTCGGCGGCTTTCTGTTGCGCAAGCTGTCCACGTGCAAGGTATCAAGGTGAGACGCCGGCCCTTCTGCGCATTCTCACGCGGCTCGTCCCCAGGCGGGCAGGTCTACCCTGGAAGAGAGGCCACCCTGGCCGGGATTTTCCCTCTCCCCCGGGCCCCCCCTGGTGGAATCGATCTGTCCTTCTTCCTGGCACTCGCCCGCGCCGGTTCGAAGCAGTTTTCAGCCTGGTTCCCGAAGACTTTCACGTTTCCGCCCCGGTGTTCGGTGTCGATGTCCCCTTGTTGCCAACGGCCAACTGGACGCTAGCTTTTCTCGCCTCCTTTAGTTTTGCCGGCCGGCCTTTGCCGTTGCTCTGGCTCGATGCCAGCACCGCCCCCTTTCCCCGAGACCCCTGTCAGGGATCTTCTCGTCGTTTCCCTTGATTCCGTTCGGGCAACTCCCGACGTCCAGTTGAAAGACCAAAGGACGCAAGTCTCCCAGCGGCTGCTTCCCGGTGAGTGCGCGCGTCGCGCCCAGGATTTCTTTCTTGTTCTGTTCAGCATTTTTGGACGTTTTCTCTCGATAAAGCTCCTTCACCAGCCCGCCTGGTTACACTACGGTAGGGAGCACCCAGTCTGCTTTCCGCCGCCGAGTACTAGCGCACGTAATTCTTCCTTTGGTTCGTGTTTTTGGCTCCGTTTTCTATTCTTCTGCCTTTTGCGCTATTCGGAACGTAATGGATGATAATCAGCCTTGCTCGGCCCTTCATGTCGTTCGCTTTTTCATGAGGCTGAGCACACTTTTCCCTCCCTTCGCTGCGTTTTTCCACTCTTCGCACAGTCTTTCTCCGCCTCTTAAAAGAGAGCTCTCCTTGCTTTGGAGCGGTTCGTGATGCCTTTTCTTCTCTTTGATGGTCCTCTGTTTTTTCTTGTCTTTTCTCCACATCTGGAGTCGGCCATGGCAAAGCGCTGCTTTTGCGCGCTCAATTTCGCGAGCTCTTTCGAGCTGTTTCTCTGATAAAACGCCGCCCCCCCCCCCCCCCCCCCACACCCCCCCACCCCCCCCCCCCCCCCACCCCCCCCCCCCCCCCCCCCCCCCCCCCCCTGTCACGTGGTTCTTCCGATGGCTGATCATCCAGAAGGGCATCTCTGAGGGATCCGCGTCTGTGGCGGCAATCCCTCGGACCGTCCGCTTGTTTCCCTTAAATCGCTTGCCTCGCTTGGAGAGCTGCCCTCTAGATTGCGCTGTATGGTCCGACGGAGGCGTTCCATTTTCCTTTCCTCTCCAAGACGTTCTCCTATCTTGGAGCGTGCGTATGTTGTGCGCCAAGTTAAAACATGGGAGCTTTCTTGCGTGGGTTGCGCAGCTCCCGCCTGAATCCTTCTTCCCATTTTTCGAGGCGCTCCCCCGAGCGCATGATGAGGGCTCCCGCGTTGCGCGAAAAGAGCTACGCGCGCAATGGCCGGTACGCGTGGCCGGAGCTGATTTCTTGTCTTTTCTAGTGAAGCTGCGCGTGTTTTCTTTGGAAATCCCTTCTGGACACTTTCACGCCCCCCTCGTAAGCAGGATAGCGTTAGCCAAGGCGCGCTGCATTCTATAGAGCATTCCTTTAGTGGTAGCTGTTGCGTTCCTCTATTCCGTGTGTTGGAGTTGGATTAACAAGCCCTCCCATTCGCGAACCACGGACAATTGTTCTTCTTCGCGCGAGACGTTTCCCTGCGAGCTTCCTGGCCGTCGATCCGTGCCACCTTCATACTCTGGGTAATGTCCCAAACTGTCGAACCCCTCCTCTTCATCCGCGGCACAAAAAAATTTCTAAGCGGCTTTCTCAGTTTAAGCGTACCGGCAGGGGCGCCGTCTCTTTTCATCGCCCCGAGCTTTTGGTGACTCGATCGCCAGGTCAGTAATGTCGGTCGCCGTGCGTCCCCCATCCGGATCGGCTCCCCGTCCCCGCAGACATCTCCATTTTAATTGCGCCCCCTCATTTTTCTCCGCATAGCTGTTTTTCACCGCGGAAAGGACGAACCTTTTTCCTTGATAAGGAAACCCCCGCATGACTTACCCCTCGTATACAGGAGACCTTTCCTCTCTACACTCCCTCGATAGGTGGAACAAACTGAAAGACTCCCGGTTCCCTCGAGAGCTTCCTTTTGGCCGAAGAAAAAAAAAGAAGCCTTCCCTCTCCCCAGAGGCCGTATGGGATTCCTCCCAGTTTGGTCACTGACCATGCCCCTTGACAGTGTGATGGTGATACCGCCCTCCCCTAGAGAACCGAGGAAGAGTCTCATCGCGAACCCCCCATCACTTGCCCCTCTTGCGAGACGCAAAACCAGCGCGAGCTCCGCCACCAAGAACAGCGCCGCTTCCATTCTCCCATCGACGCGCACCTTAGTTCCTACGCTCGTTGCAGCTGGACTTTGCCTCGTAAGAGATGTACTTTTGTCTCAGGGTGCGGAAACGGTGCACGCGAGTCCTCCTTCTTTTTTTTAGTCATAATCGATTGGACAGGACCGTCCTCCTCCCTCCCCTGTAAGCGAGATGCGATTCGACCAAGTATACCTAGATGTTCCCCACGTCCCGAATCGAGGCGCAAGCTTCCCCTTTTTTCTCCCAGCCCCCGGCTCCGAACTTTCCCCGCGCCGAGGGGTAGAACCGGACCTTTTTTTTCCTTGTGTTGCGAAGATCGTCCGTAATTGAGTGATACCTTCCTCTTCCTTTTCCGTGCTGCCGCCCTTTCTCTATGGTATCCCACTTCATCCTCTTTTCGAACTTGGCCCAGACTAGCCCCCCTTTTTTTTCTTTCTACGTGCCTTCTCTTGAGACTCCTTCTAGGCGCCTAAGGAAAGAACGTTTCGTGGTTCGGGACCGGCTCTTTTCTTCCTCTCAAGGCCAGGCCGAAACCGCCTTAAAGGGAAGACTTCCCTATCGAAGCAGACATTCCTTTCTCGGGCCATTCCGCTGGGCTTCAGAGCTAAAAGGCAAAGTGCTGGTGCTGCCGACGCCCTATGGATTAACTGTGAATTCCCCCATCTCCGGACAGCTGACTTTTCAAGAACGCCTTCTGATGAACCCCGTCTTCTTCCCGAATTCGATTCCCCCCAGAAGGCCTTCGGCGTCGCGCGCACGACTCCCCCCCCTTTTCCCTAGCCGTACAGGTTCTTTCTTTTCCTTTTGCCGCTGTGTGATGAATTCCCTGCGGAGCACCTGTCGCCTTGCGCATGCGCCAGAGAAAGAAGGGTCGCCTCCTCCACTTCTCTGCGCGCCGCCCTCGCCACAGCTTTCTTTCTCTGCAGTCCCTATTGACGATTTTTTCAGGATTCTTTTTTTCATCCGTTCCTCTGTGACTGGTCAGTCTCGGACCGAAGTGGGAAAAAGGGTATTTTTTTCCCCCGGGAATGGACGATGCCCGGCACCCGGCCATATCTCTTTTCCTATTGTTTTTTTTTTCTTCTGCGGCCGTGTGCCTTTCCCCTCCTTGGGGGAAAATTTCCGTCCACCGACCTGCGTTCTGGGGGCTCTCGCTTCGCATCAGCGAGAGCTTTCCTTGCTGGAGCGCGGCTTTTCCTGCGCGCAGGGGATGTTTTTTCTCCTTCTGTCGTTCCTTCGCGAGCTTAGCAATTTTTTGGACGGTATCCATGAGCCCGCCCGGCCATTCCGATGAATGCCCATCCCCGAGCTAGACCCTGCTTGCAGGCGTGCTGGCGCTTGGTCCAATGGACTCCCCTCCTTCGTGCAACCCTGTGTCTGATCCTTTGGCCATGCTGGTGGGCGCGCCCATTCTTAGGCAAATCGCTCCCCTCCTCTTTGCGGATGGATTGGACTTCCTCTTTCCGTTTCCTCACAGTTTTCGCGTTTCAGACACTTTTTTTCTTTGGGCGCTGCGCGGCCCAGCGGCCAAAGGCCTCTTTGCCGCCCGCGTCCCCTGATAGAGTTTTTTTTTTTCCTCCCCCCCCCCCGATAGGCCCTCTTTTGACCTGCCGTTGCTGGGAGTCCGCTGGCCGACAACCCCTCTCCTCCCGTCCGCAGAAACGATCCTTTCTTTCGGTTTGGCTCTACCTTTTTTCCGTTCGGCCCCCGCGAAGCGGTCTTATTCTGTAAGGAACGCGTCAAGTCGCCTCTTTCGGGGAGTTTTTCCTCCGTCGCTTTTTTTTTTTTTGGCGTTTGTGATCGTTTCACGGCCAGCGCGGACGCGCATAAGGAGGAGATAGGAGCCCCCTTCACAAGCCTCCGACCCCCCACCCTCTCTCGTTTCTTCCCGTTTCTAGGGTTTTTCGTTGTTTGCTTCTCTTACTGAGGTTAGCTTCTTACTTCCGCCCCCCCCCCTTTTCTCACTAGCTTTCAATTTTCTTTTGTACTGGATACATCTCTCAGCTTAGGGAAAGGTCCGTTTTTTGAGATCGAGCAACGAGGCCCCCTTTCTTCGCGTTTCCCTGCACTCCACAGCGCGTACGGTGCAATACGGACGACGCCGCCCCCTCTCTATTCGGCGCTGGGTTTGGAGCCCATTTTCTTTTTTTTTGTTGCGTTTTCTATTTCTTAAGCTGTTGGCGCTCGCTGTGAGATAGACCACTTTTTGGACCGTGGCAGCAAAGAGAGCTTCTTTTTTCGCGATCTCTGCCTCGTAGCGCTGACTGATCAGACACATTGGCAGCTGAGGTCACTTCTTTTGGTCAACCAGAGAGGTTTTCCCCTCATTTTTTAAAACTCCAGCCCTTCTTGGGCGAGGATCGCTTTGGGGGTGTATTCTTCCCGACAGCGAGCTCACGTTTTCGGAGTTTTTTTTTTTTTGCAATTCGCTTTTCTATATCGTCCGATTGAGAGGTACCTCCTGGAAAAATGTCATCGGCGTGCTTTTTCCTGACCCTTTAGGTCTCCCTGAAATTCAGAGCCTTTCTGCCCGTGTGGAGGGCGCTTTTTTTTTTTACGGCAAGTCAACTGATTTTTTTGCGCCTCCTTTCTGCCGCTTCTTATTTCTTGCGGTTCTGCGAGAGTTTCTCTTTTGCCATGAGGGCTCGCGTCCTGTGATTTAGTCCCCATGTCAGGCCTTTGATTATCTTGCGGCCCTGAGAGACCTCTGATGACGAATTTGAATTTTTCTCTTCATACGTCTTTTTCTGGACCAGATTTTCCCCAAGGTAGCCCAGCCCCTCCTTCAGAGTCGCCAGGATGCCCCCCTATAGTCTTTAGGGTCCTTCTTGTGTTCT
>Ga0179593_1602578_pt1 | contig 17579 bp, 11 predicted proteins | sample CZODoug2_1_08_16_FD_185931 | JGI IMG/M metagenome (GOLD analysis project Ga0179593, IMG submission 185931) | Vadose zone soil fungal communities from Angelo Coast Range Reserve, California, USA - CZODoug2_1_08_16fungal (PacBio error correction) | ecosystem: Environmental > Terrestrial > Soil >... | reverse complement strand
CTCATCTTCTCCCCTACCAATCTAGGCCACTGTTTTCCCTTTGTCCGAAAGCCTAAAATTACTTCGTAGACGTCCATGACCGGTCAGCGGCCTGTCCTTTTCGTCTTACCTGCTGGCAACCCTAGTGCCTCCGGCGCCCCCCTTTTTTATCAAATCGTTTGAGAGAAAGCATGCCCCTCCTTTGGAGAGAAGGGTCTGCTTGGTCTTACAGACGGAGATGTTCCTTGGTCCGCTGCGCTTCCCTCTGATTTTTTTTTTCCCATGTCGAGCTCCGAGAGAGTACTTTCAGTGCCTTCTTCACCGGCGACTTTTTCCCCCCTCCGCGGTAGTCAATGTTCCTGGTCCGACCATCTATTTTTGGGACCTCTTCAGAACACTATCTCGGCTTTCAGGAACCAATAGCCCCCCCCCCGTGTAACGAAGGCCCCTTCTCAGCTTCTGTTTGAAGATTTGCAAAAAAGGCTAACTGCGCCCCTACTTCAAATGCGTTCCCCCCTCCCCCCACCTAAAGGACCCTTCGCCATCCGCGAGGATTCCTTTCCGCCTCCTTTGAAACTTTACCCTTTCCCAAGAAACCCTCTACAAAAGCACGCCGATTCCCCTGATTCCTTTCTATGACACGTACAACGAGTCTTTCGCCCAACCGCACCTTCCCCTCCTGATCCTCGCCCCCCCTCCTTCCCGACTTTGACCCGAGTCAACATCATTCCAGGCTGGGGTTCAGACGAATAGCCTTCGTTTCACACCACGTTGCCCTGTTTGTGTGTTTGCATCTGTTGCGATCCACCCCCCTATATTCCGACCTCCATAGACTCACAATGACGCTGAGTGTTTTAACCTTTGGAACACCCCAAAAATAGTTTCTGAATACTTGGGACTGTTTTCCTCCCACTCCGTTTCTTCACGTTCGGGGATTTGGTGCGCCAAAAGCACCCCCTCGCGTCCTTTTTTCTTTCTGGACCCGAAGTGAAAACCATCATTTCCCCATCTTCCTGCCTATTCCCTCTGCGGGTTGTTCCCAAATACGGTTGTTTTCTTGATTGTCCATTTTTCCCCAACAAACTTAAGGAGTCTGTCTACTCGCTTGAGTGCTCCCCCCAATTTGCGAAGTCTTTTCGGTACGCGCGGGCGGGGTTTTCGAGAAAACGCTTTTCACACCCTTTTTGTGGCGTCTTGAGTGCTTGGATTTCCGGCCCCCCCTCTTTCTTTTGGTGGCCACTTTTTCCCCACCCTTGAATGATCATAGCGGACGTCTTTCCTTATAGGCTTGCCCGTCTTTTTGAATTGGAACGACGGGTCAACAGTTACCAGACCTCCCTGTTTACTCGTTCTCTATTTAGGTAGTCCCTTCCTCTTCCTGTAAAGCGGGCTTTTGGATGTGGTTGAGATCTTGCGTACCTATCGGTCTCTGGCGGGGTTGAACCAAGTGCCTATATATTTTAATCCATTGTTGTGGAGAGCATGGGTTCAACAAGACAAGCCTTTATGATTCCTTCCCCCACACCCCCCTTCCTCCCTGTTTATGAGTACTGCGACCGCCATCCGTTGGCTTTTTTTTTACTAATGATTTTTCTGGGTTACCCTCGACTTTTCCGTTTTTTTTCTGTTCCCCCCGACAAGGCGACGGCACTGCTATTAACTAAAAGGAACGTTATTTTGCGCCTTCCCGTTTCGACTTAACGAAAAGTGATTTCCTCCCTCTTCTGGCCCTGCGAGTTCTTCCACATGCACTAAGCCCTCCGAACCCCCTTTCTTTTTTTTCCCCTTTATGAGGTTCTCGACCCCCCCGTCCCGCCTTTCCCCTATAGCGTAAAGACATTTAGAGCCCTTTGGTTGCCACGCAGCGGTCTCTCTATTCCGCAGTTTCTTTTTGGTAGACACTTATGGTTCCAGACCCCATTTATTTCTTTCCAAAATGCGAACCATCAAGGCCGGTTCTTCTTCGATTTGGCGCAGATGAACCCTTGTTCTCTTCCTAATCCTAGAATTCTTCCCTATGGGCATATGCGTGTTCGCCCCTACCCCCTTTAAATCTTTTCTTCAAAAATTCCCGAAAGGTCTAAACGAGGTTTGGTGTCCAGAACCTGTTTAAGTGGACCTGGGACAGAAAAGCTACATTTTCTTTCTAGCAGGTCCCTTCTCTTAGTAGTTAAAGTTTTTTTTTCTCCGACTAGGCACTAACCCGGCGGTGTGGTTGACCCCCCCTCTCAGTTTCTTTCCCTGACTTTCCCTCCTCCGATCGTAATGGTAAAGATAGGACCCCTTTTTCTCAGGCGTTTAGACTTGCGTGCTAACTAGACGGTTCCTCATCTCAATGTAAGTTTTCTCGCTTCCGTTTTTTTTTACCCTTTGTGTGTCCCTGAAGTTACCCCTTTCTATATGCGCAATAACTCGCGGCTGTCGAGCTGACCATAGTTCCTTTATTGTTTAAGCGGCCTTCCCTTAGTTCCTGGTATCGAGAGTTCTTTTTCACAATTTTTTCGGGGTCCCTTTCCCTTCTACCGATCTTTCTTGGTAACGCAGCCGATTTTTTTTAGTTTTTTTTTTCCCCACGCCCTTAATTGGAGATGTGGTCGAGCCTTAGGACACGCAGCGGCTTTCCCCCCCCCCCCCCCCCCTGGTTCTTCAGGTCGGCTGATTTTTTCTGGTATTTTCCCCCCCGGTTTCGCTCGAAGATTTTAAATCCTGATCGACTTTCCCTTAAACTTTCAACCTTCCGCGTAACTCTGTCGACCCCGCCCCCCCTAAGCGTCCTTCGACTTCCCAGCGCCTGCGGGTGGTGTCTCCCAACCCTCCCCCTCTTTGTGGACCCCCTCTCTTTCCCCCTACGATCGTTCCCGTAAAAGCTCGCATTAGGACCTCCTTCCTACGACAGTTGACTTCACTCCTTTTTTTTAGTCAGGCGGCGTAAAAACAATTCCCTGATGTGCGAGTCCCTAAGATCGCTTTCCCATTGACTTTTTTTTCTCAGATTGACTCTATCAATGTGCTTTGTGATAAGGGGTTCGTTTTCTCTACCCTTTTGTTTTAGTCTAGACTGAACACCGGATCCTCCAACCTTGGATTCCTTTCGCGGTAAATGCTCCAGGATGATGACAATGCCCTCTCAGATTTCCATCTTTCCCCTTCATTGTTGCTGAAGCGGACGACGACCTTTTTAAACGGCCGAAGTTCTTCTTCCTTAAGGGCGAGTCTTTTTACCTGAGCGGCTTGGTACCCGGAGCTTTCTCCAAGCAGGCTTCAAACCCCTTTTTCCATTGAGTTTCCCGAGAAACGTCTCTTTCCTTTTGATTTCCTCGCCCTCCCCTCCTTAGGGTTTTCCCCATTTTTGTACGGCCGCATGGTCATTTGGCCTGTTTACAGATTCCGTTGTCCCCTTCTTCCCGAGCTCCCCCTTTAGACCTGTTTACCTTCCCCTCCCTACAAGCACTTCCAGTACCGCAACGTTTCATCGGTCGTCAAGGCCAGTCGCACCCAATGTCCTTTCTTTTTCACCTCAGTGAAACCCTTTTTTTTCCGTTTTCCCAAATATCTGGTATCCCTTTCGTGCCCCCCGGCACCGCCTTCGCTTTGTGGATTACCGTCACAAAAACCAAAAGGAGTCCCTAATTCTACTCCATAATCCCCTTCTGTTGCCGCTTTCATTCCTTTCTGATGATAGTCCCCTCCGCGAGGGAGTTCTTTTCTCCCGACCAGATATTTTTCTGTCTACTTCCCCTTGCAACAGAAATTTCTCCCGCCTGTCAGCGACGTTCTTCCTCGTCTATGACCCCGGCGGCCCCACGCTCTTTCTTCCCCCAACTCCGGCCTCCCTTTCGATCCTCTCCTTCGTTATTTTTTCCGATTTCAAGTCTTTCCTGCCTTTTTTAGAGATAGAATTTTTCCCTTTTGCCGGGGCCGTCTGTTGACGTATACCGTCAATACCCCCCCCCTTTCACCCCTGCTCGATCCCTTTTCCCCTTCGTCTTCCATTCCCCCATAGACAACATTTCACAAACCTTTTGGTAATGTTTTTCCTCCCCAAGCAGGGATTACCACCGGTCGTCTGTTCTTTTGTAGAACAGCATTTATCCTCCTTAATACCTTCTTTCGTGACTGAAAAGTGCCGGACAACCATCCCCTTTTCTTCCCCCCTTTCTCATCGAGTTCTTTTTCAAGTCCCATCAATGGCTGGCTGCATACGGTCAAAGAAAATTCTCTCCCCTGATGTCCCCAAACCAAAGGCTTAAGAAGGTCCCGATCTTTTTCGTTTTACTCTTCTTTTTGTGTTTAGACAGATAAACCTTGTCAAGAAATGGGTTTTCTTCATTTTCTTCTTTTCTGTGAGTCCCTTTCGGCCGTTCAATATCTGTTTTTTTGTTAGCACTTTTCAATCCTAAAACTTCGGAATTCCCCCCCTCCCGGACCGTCGTTAATTTATATGCTTTTCCCTTGCGGGCAGATTCACGACTTTGGTCCCCCCTTCAGCTAACCAGTCCCAAATCTCTTTTCTCACTTCCGGAATCCCCTTCATATACGCTTTCGGTCCGTTTTTAGTTGGACGCTCTCTCGTCTTGCGGGACCAGTAGCGTTCGGGCCGGTGATTTTCTTTTTTTGAGATGGGTCCCCCCTCCTCCCCTGAAGTTTTAAGCAGACGATTACCACCCCCTGCGCTCCGCCTCCCCCTCTTATCGGACGGGATGGCCGGATTTTTTGATTTGGGGTGTTTAAGGAAGTTCCTGTGTCCAATACCTTGTTCCTGTTGCAAGCCGCCCCCCTGATTTTTTGCGCTCCTAGCCTTAAATCCTTCGCAAAGTTGGTCCTATCTGGCCCTGCATCGATTTCCAAATGCCCCTCCACCGCTTCCCCCCCACCCCCAAAAGCTTTCCCTTGTTTCTCTGTTTGCTGCTGTTCCCCTCCCTTATCCCAGGATAGACATTCTCTCTCTGTTGATATAACGCCTCGTTCCGATTTTTTATTTTTTAGCCTCCAGAGACCATGCTGCTTGTTTCCCCTTCCCTCTTTCGTGCGGCCGCGATTCGTTAGTGGCAGAACTTTCTTTTTATTCACTTGTCCCATTCCCCCCCCCCCCTCCCCCTCATTCTCAATAATAGAAATCTTCCGTCTTACCCCTTTCGCCCACCCCATCTCGCACGTTTGTTTGTTTACCCTTTTTTTCTCAACATTCCTCCCCCTGTCATTGACCCCGTTGGTTCCCCTTCCTTTCTTGCCTTCAACTTACGAAACGGAAATTGCGTCGAGTTTGTTTTTTTGAGAGGTTTACCCCCGGTTTAGCGTGCCCACCCACCACCGGGTTGAAGTGGGTGCTGTGTTCAACGAATAGACCTTTCAGACCCCCTTTTCCCTTTATGGTCTTTACTCGGTCCCACGACGTTCATCGGTTTTCTAGTCTCCTGCTTGCCTTTCGGCGCCTCCGAGTTGTAATCTTCTTCGTTCTCAACGTAATTCTTTTTCCTTTTCTGTGATTGGGTTTACCGATGTGATGCGTTCTCCAAGTTTTTGATTAGAGGCGTTTGCGTTCGATATATCGCCTTTTCTCTTGCCTCTTTCCCCTTCCGCCTTTCCGAGTGACCCCTTTATAGGCGACTCGTAGCTCTGTTTTTCCCCTCGTCTCCACCTAGGTGCGCTGCCGACTTTTTTTTGTTTCCGTCAAGCTGAGCTATTCTGAAAGTTTTGTCCCCCCCCAACTCAGAAATGAGATGAGTCTCGTTCCATTTCCTCCCGCTGGTGGGAACGTTGTTTGAAATGGTTATCAGGGTGTCTTTCTTTCTCCTTAGTTTTTTTACACCACTCTTTTGCTCGTCCACCTCGTGGCCATCCGGCTCCCCGGCAGCGACCACTTCCGGTTTTTTTTCCCCAGGTTCTCGTTCCTCCCCGAGTCGAAAACCCCCCCTTCAGCTTTCTGTCCCCTTGCTACATCTTTCTGGTCTGCCTTGTTTTGCCCCCGAATGTGTTTCCCCCATTTTTTTTTTTTCGCCTCTGATCGTCCCTCTGATCCGTAATCGTCCCCCCGCGCAGGTAGACCCCGCACGCTTGCCCTTACCGTTCTGACAAGAACGTCGCCTTTTCTTCGCTTATTAAGTTCCAACAATTCCTTTTTGAGATTCTTCCTTTCAGACTCTCATTTTCTCTCTTCCTCTCCCTTTCCCTCTTGCCTCCCCTGTTGCTTTGTGCTCGTGGTCTTCTTTCCTACCTAATACGTTTGTTCCCCCCCCCCGTGATTCACCCCCTTCTACAAGTCAAATTTTCCTCCGGAAAGCCCTGTTTCCCGCGATAGCAATGAACCAGTATCCTGATTTTCTCCTTCCTCGGCATCTCTTTTCACACCCCGGTTTTCCGTCCGCCGCCCTCCCTTCCTTCTCCCTTTCATGGTGCATGTCTTTCGTAAGAAGTTTCCCGTCGGTCTCCTCTTTTTATACGAGAGCTACTCGCTCAATCTGGACGGCGTACAACACCCTTCGGGTTCCTCCCCATACCGTTTATTCGCGACCTCGCAAGAATTCCTTTCGAAGTCGACAGGGTCTTTTTTTCGACATCGGCTTCTCCTTGCGACATTCCCCGGTCGGCGTTCGCGCGTTCCAAAAGAGTTTCCTAGATCCTCTTCTTTTTTCCCAGCCTCCTAAGACCCCCGCCCTAATTCCGTTCCCTTTCCCCAGTTCTTTCCCATTCCTCCTTCTTACCCTAAATTGCCTTTTTTGAAGGGTCCCCTTCCTTCCGTCGAAACTATCTCGGATTGTGACCATCTCTCGTTGCTCCCCCTACTGCACCTTCCCTCGACCCCTCTGGATAAGATTTTGTGCCACCCTCGATAAGGACCGTTTATCCCCCCTTTTCCCACGGCGGGTTCCATAATGCAACCTATGCTTCTTATTGGTCGATTGTTTGTTCTCAGCCCACCATTGTTCTGGAGACCCCCGCCAACTCCCCTTCCATCACCTCAAGCGATCTTGCGTTTCTTCCTCTCTTAACCCCGGCGGCAACGTGATGTCGCAAACGCAGGAGCACCTTCTCCCCGCAACCTTCTCTTTTTTGACAGCTTCCCTCGCACTATTTACCTTTGTTTTTATCTTTCACACCGCACGCGCCCCCGGGGTGTCTGCCTAGTCTTGTCTTACCTTCCGTAATCCCCACGGGAATCCCTCCTCCCGCACATCTTTTCTTATAAGCCCCCCCTTTGCCACCACACGTTATGAATACTTTCTTTTTCTGTTTTCCCCTTAACAAGTTCGTTGATTGGGGAGAACACGCAGGTTCGTTCCAGCCTTTTTTTCCCTTTCTATTATTTCAACTGGCTTGATGAATTGACCCACACCCCCCCCCCCCTCATCCAACCCTTTTCATCGCAGCCCCTCCAAGAAGTGCTTTTAAGGGTTGTACCCCTTAAACGGGCTCAAACAAAATACTCCGCGTCTCTGTTCCTCGCTGCGTGAGTCTGCCAGGCTCGAAGAATGTCTATCCTCTCCTTCGGGTCCTTTTGTTCAAGAGAAACTTCCCCTCTGGTGTCTCCTGTTCGTTTCGTTGCTTTTCTGTGCCCATATAGGTTCGTCAATTTTCGGAAGTTCCAAATTGATTCTCCGCACCGAGGTGTCCTTTCCCATTGATTGCTTGCCCGTTTCTATTGGCCCTTTCAGTCTTTGACAACAAATCAATTTAACTCCGGCAGACCGCCCTTCAATTTTTTATGAACGCTGATGGATGGGTTGTTACGCGATGCGTCTGCGGGCAGTCGCTTTAGTCGGTTGACCCCGTATATCTTTGCATCCCGGTTTTTAGATTTCCAACGCACTGACCCTGACCTACCTTTGCTCCTTTTGCGCTTCACCCCTTCCGCTACTCGGCGACCGCCCCTCTTCCTTAACGGGATGGCCGGTCTACTACTTTTGTTCTGCTTTGCCTTTGCCCGTCGCTGCAAACTTTTTCCCGGAGCTTCTCCCTTTTTGAAATTCCTTTCTTCCCTGTTTTTGGTCTAACGTTACCAAGTGGAACTCAGATATGGCCCTGCAGCGAGGCCCCTTTTTCCTTCCCGCCCCCCACTCTGTTTCCCCGGGTTATCGTCATACCAAAGAAACGAGGGAACTCCCCCCCATTCTCCTTTGTTTGCATCCAGAGGGAGCTTTAGCCCGAGCCGCATCTGCGTGATTGTTTCCCTTGCTTTACCCTTTTCTTTTTTCCCACATAGAAAGCCGGCCGGCTTTTTAGATTCTCTTGTCTGACAGTGCCTTTCCCTCCCAGTCTCCCCCTTTCGAATAATAGAACGTTTATCTGGCCTTCCTCCTTTCGCCCCAGTGTCCTTCTGCTTACCCCATTCCCACAATTCCCCTTCCTAAACTCTTTTTTGGTTTGACAGCCATATGGGCCCTTTCCAACGCGTCATTTATTCGCTTTCCTTGATTTTTTCAATTTATTACCCCTACATAGCGCAACATCCTAGGCACATCCCGGTCCTGGTAGTTGTTGAACTTATAGATAGTATTTCTCCCCCAGTCCCTTAGGCGTTTCCCCCCCTGCCACAAAGCCTTTTGATCCCCCCTCTTTCGGGATCAGCGGGCGCCCATCGTTGGCGACCCCTCCGTCAGAAGGTTCTATACGTAGCCTTCTGCTGTGATCGCGTTTTCTTTTTAGGTCCCTGTTTTTACGCTCCGCCCGATACGTCGTGCGCAAGCCTCTTCTACGCGCTCTTTTTTGACGTTGATTGGCCCATCCCACGTCCCCCCTTGACTTTCGGTCCTCGTAGCTCTGTTGCACTTCAACCACATTTTTCTTTTTCCGTCGGAGTACTATTCTCTTTGTCCTACTTCTGAAGCCTGATTTTTCCAATGTATGTACCCCTCACCGTCTTTCTTCACTTCGGCCATTGACATCCGATTGCGGAAACGTTGCTCCCTCTTAAGGGGCGGCTTAGTTCTTCAGAGGTTCTTATTTATAGAGATCTTGACCCGATGTGGAACCCGTCTTCCCTTCATTTCCCCCCCAATTTCCTGTCCCCTACGCCGTCAGGTCAGCCAGATGCGAACAACCCTCCAAGCGCTTGCGTTACCATTTTCTTCCACATTTTCTGCACTTTTTTTCCCCGCCCTGTGATACCCAATTCCCCCGCTTTTTTGACGACTCCCTTTCTTTCCTCTTTAAAAGAAGAGCAGTTAGCACCTGACTTCCCCTAGACCCCCTTCCCCTTCAGTTTCTTTTCCCTGTTTCCCCCCCCAATTTGGACGATTTGGCTCTACCTACGTCCCTTTGATTTTTCTTCTCTTGTCCTTTCCCCTTGACTCGCGATCCCTTTCGTGGATCAGTGGCCCTTTTTCTCTCTCCTTTCTTTTAACTCGTGTTGTGTCAGATTCCCTCTGGGTCCTGACTTCCCCCCTTCCCACTCGGCAATCGGTAAATGCTCACCCTGGATCCCCCCCATTACCCAGAGCCGCTTCCGATCTCTCCCCCCTCTCGCTGAGGTGACTCCTGAGCAGGAAGACCTTTTTTTCCCCCTTTATCCCTACTTTTCCCTTTTTGCTTCAGGCCCCCCAGAGGACGTTGCCCCTTTGAGTCGGTTCTCGCTTGCTGGGACGATATCGCTATTAGCTCAAGCCTCGCTCAAAAACCGTTGGATTTACCCTTGCGTTGAGGCGCCCAGCTGTTGTTGTTAGGCTTCCGGGTTTCCGCTAAGTTTTTGGTTCTCCCACTACCTCTCTTTAAAGTGGCCGGCGTTTCGCGCCGATCCTGATGTTTTGTTTTTTTGGACAAAACAAACCCTTTCGAGCTCTATTATCTCCCCAGAGTCCGTAACCAATCAAGCAGGAATTAAGACCAGCAACTTTTTTCCCGACAGCATGGCTTTTCCTTTTCCCGAGCTCTTTTCATTCCTTGTCCTGTTTTTCCCTCCCCCCAAAAGCCTCTTTCTTTCGTTGAAACCCTCGGCTTTCGGGCCCCCCGCAGATCGTTTTCAACGTACTTTCTTCGCGAAACATGTTTCCCACAACATTATACGACGGATTTCCTGTGAGCTTTGAAGCCCTCAAGTAACTATTCTATGAAGCCTCGTTTAGATCTTTTTGTCTTTTGACTTCTTTGGTGACCCTATTCTTCAACCTTTCCGAACCCTACTGAGACAGCATTTTTTTCCCCCCCTTCCCGGCGCCCCCCAGCGTCTTTGTCTCCCCGGCGCCCGCTGTTTTACCGATTCATCCTCCCTCTGGTCCCTGAAGCTTCAAGCTGGTTCCCAGGCCTTTGTCCCGATCCCTTTTTTTTTAACACCCAAGTTCCGCCGGTGTGAGGGGGTTCCTTCGTGCTCCCGTTCCCTTATACCCTGGACCTGCAGACTCCGCCATGTTCTTCCCCCTTCCCCCCTGACCCCCCCCTCCTCCCCCCCTTGTCTGTCACCCCCAAAAATAGTTTCTGCCCCCTTTGACCTTTGAAGCTTTACACGTCTCTGTATTGGGGGGCGACCCACGATTTAGTATGCCAGCTGCGTTCCTGATATATTATCGATATTTAGTGATTTACAAGTGAAGAAACAATTCATTATCCCTTGTCACTTCCCCCCTTTCTTTTAGAATTTGGTACCAAGCACTAATTCAAGGTCTCCCCTCAAAAATACAGGCGTCTCTGTCTACTCTCCGGTTGAGATGCAAACCCGGTAGATAATTTCTATCCGCGTCCTGTTCAGATTCTCAAGAGGCCTCTCTCAAGAAATTTTGTGGTGTTTGCGGTGGTCTTTTCCTGGCTGGTGAACCTCGCCTGCTGCAGGGCATATCTGAGTCGGTCCTTTTCGTCGTATTTGTAAGATGCGAACACCCGAATGGAAGTCCCCCCCCCTCTGTTCTCTCTCCCTCCCCCCTTAGATGTTTAATCTTTGGGCAAACCTTTTCCCCCCCCTAAGTAGTTTATCCTTCCTTTTCAGTTTTTACGATAATTTGCGGTCTCGCCGGAACGCTGGATCGGGATGGGATTTTTTTTTATGTTATTTTTTCTTGTGTTTAGTTCCCAGGTCGCATTTTTTTGTTGACCCAACCTTCTTTTCCTTGTTGTTGTCTCCACGGGGTTTCCCAACCCGACATGCTAATCTGCCGCTAAAATTCTTGAAGTACAACAATCCCATCAAGAGCCTTCTCTCCCCCCCTAGGAACGGTATGAATTTTTCACCCCCATACTGTCTGTTTGCGGCCCTTAGTGCAATCTGCCGACAAGGCGACGGTCAGCAATTGGAAACGGGGACGTCGCCCTAAGTTTTCTTTCAGTCCCCTCCCCTTACGAACAATCAGATATGGCCTCGAGTCCCCCTCTACACTCGCCAAGTCCAACCGAGTGTCTTCATCCTAGTTAATTTCCAAACCTTTTGCTCGAAAAGCTAGAGGGATACCCTTTCGTCCTTTTTTTTTTCATAACTCTTTTCTCTAGAAAGAGACGACTTGTGATTTTCTGGAGCTTTACATTTTCTGGACCCCTCTCAAGCAAGGTTTCTTAGGCACTTTCAGACGGATTCAGAGTTTAGTGAATTTTTTGTCTCCCACTTCCGTACCTTCGACTCCCCTTCATCTCTGTTTGCACCCCCTACCATGCGGTTTTTCGCCCCCCCCACCGCCGCACTTCTAGGTTACTTAAAAAATTCACGTCAATCCCCTAAAAGATTGTTTTGGAAAGTCATGTTTTTTCTTGCAAGGTCAGTCCGCAAAGAGTCATTTTTTGTCTGATTTCCTGCGTCCCTAGTCTGGGGATAAAGTTCCCTTCGAAGCCCCCCAAGAATCTGACCCCTCCAAAGGATTTTTTTGTTTTTCTCGTATTAAGCACAATCCTGGAACTTCTTTTCCGATCCTTTTCCCACACGTCGTTATTCTTTTCCTGATTTTTACTTTTTTTCCGTTCCCTCGTTGAGCACCTCCTCCCTGTTGTAATCATGAAAGTCTTTATCGAGTGATTGTGACTTCGGTTTTCGCTACGTGATGTAAAGCCGATCCCTCAGGAGCTCTCTTTCTTGTCTTTAGAATAGTTGAAGTTGATTTACCCTGGAACCGCCTTCGTCGTCCTAGCTATCTTTACGTTTTTATCCCTTCCACCCTTGTCCCGTCCTTTCTCCAATGTGCTCTTCCCCTCCCCCTCCCTGATTTCCAGACTTTATTAGTAAACCGCAGGCAATGATCGTCGCCTTTTCTACATTGACTTGCGGGGTAAAAACGGACCTGTCTTACCGGTTTTTTTTTTTGCCTGTGATGCTTCCTCCGTCTCTTCCTCTCTTTTTTTTAGAAGATGTCAGAAGTTATAGGTTTCCTCCCCGCCCTCTTCCCCCATGGTCTTTCCCTTTCATCGATTGTCGCACGACCCCCAATGCGTACCTTTCCAGTCAAGCTTTCGGGTATGCGGGCTCGTCAACCGTTTCCATCACGATGCTTTCTCTTGATTTCCCCATCCTTGAATCGTTTCATCGTCCTTTTTTCCTTTTCTTCACTCTCCCCCCTCCCCTTCCTGCTCATGAGCTGACGAAGAATGTTTAGGCTTCCGGCTCTTCGTCCAACCCCCTTCGAGCGTCCATTCGACTTTTTTTCTTGACTTTTATCATTAACGTGTTTCTCCCTTTTTTGATGGGATCCTTTTCCCGTGGTTAATACATCCTTCCCTTTCCCCCATCTTTTTGTTTATTACCTTGTCCGACTTTTTTAACCATTTCTCTCCCTCCCCCTTTCTTCCGATTTTCCTATACCCCAGAGTCTATTTTCGTCCCAATTCCTTTTTCCGCCAGTCCTAGGACGGAAAGCCTAACATTAACGTCCTGTTCGACACGTCAGCCTGCCGGAAAGGCCCCCCCCGTTTCGTTTCGTTTTTTTTCCCCCCGATTCCCCTCTTCTCGCTAAGCCCCTGTAAAAACCTCTTTTCTTGCCTTGAGCCGCATCCCTCACCCGCGGGAAGCGCCTTCTTCGCTTGCCGTTCTTGTGTATCAATAGGTTGCCCCCTCTACCCTGTTTCCCCCCTGCACGTTTAGATTGACGAGGATCCTTTTTTGCAAGAGTTCCTCTTTTTCCTACTTTTCCAAGAACTCTCAGAACTCAACCCGCTCCCCTTCCATGAAGAAACCTGTTCCGGTTCCCGCCCGGCGCCCCCTGTCGTTGGATCGACACATTCCCCCCCTTTCCTTGACGGTTCCCTTCCTCCCCACACGCATATTCTCGACCCACTCTTGGCTGGGACACCCCCCCCGACGCCCTCGTTCCCCTGACAGGCCCTTCAGCCGCCCGATGTGGATTCGCATGTTACCAGCTACGACTTCCTCTTTCACTGGCAATTCGGCTGCGTCCCTCACGGCCCTATGTCTTCTTCGACCGGAGAGATTCGTTCCCTACCGTCTCTTTTTTTTTTTTTTTTTTTTTAGAAACGTGACCCCCGACAATGGTCAGACACCCCGAACATCCCTCCCCATTCCTCTTTCTTCATCTATTCCCTATGAACCCCCCGGCAAAAGAGTAGAATTCCCCTGTGCGCCTATTCCCTTTCACGACTGGAAGCTCGTTTCCTTTCGTTCCCAGTCCGGCACAGTTTTTTGTTTTGAAGATATCAGAGCCCTTTTTCCACCCTTTAGGGGGCATATATCTGTTGCGCTACCTTCCGTGAATACCTCTCATTTGACCCTTCGAATCAGAAGCAAGATCTGCTCTTCCCACCCCCCCCCCCCTTGATGTCACCCCCCCACTCTTTTCTTACCGATGTTCAAGGCAGTAGTTCCCCCCCGGTTTTTTTTTTTTTTGGCTACCAGCCTTTTCGTATGACACCAGTTATGCCTATTTTTTCTTCGCATTTCCCTTTACTCCAACAATCCTTTTTTTTTCCGCTTAGCTTTGAACATTTGCAGGGGTACCAAGACAAACCCCCCTTGTGTCTTTGTTGCCTCTCAAAGACAAACCCAATTCTTCCTCCTCTACGATCAGATGCGTTTTCTTTCCTTGACCCCCCCATCTTTTTCCCTCCTTGAGCTTTCGTCGAGCGTGGAGGGGTTTGAGTCTTCTTATGACATTTTTTTGGCCTGTTGGAGGAGTGTCTTGTTTCTAGAAGTTAATAGCGTTTTTTTTTCCCCCACCTTTTTCCCTGTCCCTTCTTTTCAGGAATTGGGTTTTAACCCTCTGTCTCCTCCTTTCTTCGTCAGCCTTGTTCATTGGAGAGAAGGCAAAACTTCAACTTACCAAGACCCCCTCAGGTTTACCCCTGCCATTTAGAAATGGGGGCGGTCGCGCCTTATTCCCACGATTTTTTTTCAGAGAGCGTGGCTGTCAGAGGATCGCAGGGCGCGGTTTGAACCCAGGGCCCCTTCCTTTTTTTTTGTTGGCCCCCTTTTTTTGTTAAACCCCCCCCCCCAACTCTCCCGTCTCCTAGACCTCGTCCCCAAACATCCTCGTTAATGACCCTACTCTCCCCACGCCCCTTCCCGTCACTTTCTGCAGGAGTTTTTTACCTCTTTGTTTTTTTTCCTAGGCATTCTTCTTACACCCTCTGGCCGAAAGGTTCTTGGAAGGCCTACTTTAACCTGGAATTTCGCATCGGACTCAAGTTTAGTACTTTCCCAGTGCGAATCATTCAATGCTTCTCGTTTTTTTTTCACAATGTCTCCCCCCCCGCTCCCAAGATTTGTTGGAAAATATCCTTTTTTTTTTTCATTTTCACGCGCGTACCCCCTTCGCGGATAGAAATTCTCGGCTTTGGTTTGCATCTCAATCATGTTTTGCAGTTCAGATCATGAGTGATGTTTTTTCCCTTCTTCCTCCCCCGATTTGCTTTCCAACTTTGACGCACTCATTCGCTCCCCTTCCCCCTAGGTCAGCGGCGTCCCGTGTCACTGGATTTGTTTTCCTTTGAAAGTCATCCTCCTAGTACCAGTTCCTCTTTAAGCTGGGAATAAGAACATGCGTTTTCCCACTCCCCCCTTTAATCAGGTCTAAAAAAACGAAAAGGTTTCTCAGAACGAGTTTGGGTTTTTTGCCCCTTTTTTTTTCAAGTCGCATCAGTTTGCGCCCTATTCGGCACCCGTTTAGATCTTCCTTACGGAGATTCCAAGTTTACCTTCAATATCCTTCTTCAAGTGGTTTTTTCCCTTCCCCCATACTATTCTTCCTCCCCCATTCCCCCTTGAACCTTCCTCTTAATAGGTCAACGATCAGGCTCCAGTAGGGTGATCTCTCAGGAGGGTCCTCTTTGTTTGAGGCACTACCCCCCTTTTGAGCGGGTTAATCTTCGAGGTCCCAGACCTTTCTGTTATTTGATGGACCCCCCTTCTGCTTTAAATTTGCGTCTCAAGACCCGTTTTTGACCAAGCTGGCTTTCCCGTAGAAATACCTTATGGAACGGCCCCCTTGCAGTAGTTTGTGTGGATTGCTGTTTTTAAGTCCTTTCACCTTACATTTCCCCCCGTCTGAGAACGATATGTTTTTTTACGAAAGCCCTCTAGTTAAGAGTTCCCTGATGTACACAGAACAAGTTGTCAATTTTCTGATCCTCTCCCCTTTGTGCTCAGCGGGCGGGACCCTTCTACTTTGTTCCGACCCGGAGGCTGGTTCCCCCCCCCCGGTGAGATCCGATGTTATCAGGACCGGAAGAAGAAAAGTCCTGCCTGTCCACTTCGACGCGTTTCAGATGTCGAAACTCCCCATTTTTTCTACCCCCTAGGGTTTTGCGAAGCACCCTCTGCTAATCAACGGGTTTTTTTCAAGACTGATCGTCATCGTTTACTACACAAAAAACCCCGATCATGTAGACCCCTTCAACTTCCCTTTCCTTTTTCTGAACCTTAAGTAGCCGATTCCTTTGGCATTTCGTCCCTTCTTTTCTGTCCCTTGACTGATATGGGAGATATTCTAAGAGCTATGGTTTTTTCTTGCCTACCCTTTGGCCTAGGACCTTTTTTGGATTGGAGAGTGGTTCATTTCTCCTCCTTTTTTTCTCTTTCGCGACACCCGAGGCCCCACTGCCCCCCCCTGGAACGATGCAGGTAAATGATCCACCAAGGGAGATTTTAGAAAAGGACCCCCTCTTCTTCCTCTCTTCACAGGCATTGTTGAGGCCGGACGAAAGCCTTACACCCCTTCTACGTATTCAGACGTCAGCTTGAAGGAAGGCGACTTTCGGTTACCTCTCGGCTGGGCCCCCTCTCCTTTTATTCGATCCCCCCTCTGACGGCGTCAAAAACTCGGGATTGGATTCCCTGTCTTTTCGTCCCGAAGACCCCGCAGGCGATGTTCAGTCCTTGGTCTTTGTTTTCGACCTTTTTTCCCTTTGACGGAGGCCTTACAGTTTCCCCTGTCTCTTTTTTGCCAATCCTCGATGACGAGACCGTTACCAGCCTCCGTCAGACTCTCGGCCCTTCCCAAAGCGCTTGTTTCCGCCCTTTGTCACTTCATACCCCTTGCCGACCTCCCTTGCCCCCCCTCTTCTTCCGGTCACTATCTTCCTGACCACACGTAGATCGTGCTCAAAGACGCCACCTAAGCCGCGCTTCCCCCGATGTCAACAAGAGTCCCGACCTTATTATACAAGGATAATTAACTGGCCCAGGGCGGGAAGCTCCCCCCTCACCCTCTTTCCTCTTTAGCCCAAGCTTCATTTTATTGTTTCCAGCGATCTCTTTAGAGAACGGCTTTCCCATCGAACCCTACCCGTTCCCCCCTCCTCGATCTGAAGTTCCTAAGATTGTCCGGCGGTGAAAACCGAGTAGAGGTCGCCACCCCCCCCTCAGCCCTTTCCCCAGATAATTTTCCCCCTACCTTTAACTAGTGTGGAAGTCTTTTCCGTAGAGCACCATGGTCATGGGGGCTGAAGACACCCTTCGCCGTTCGTCCCCATTGCACTTGATTGTGTTTACTGTCCCTTGCTTTACCTTCCTTTCCTACCCCCCCTAAATCTCGCAAAGACGCTTTGTGCGACATTGCTTTCCCAATCCCCTTCGTTTTTTTTTTTTTTTTTCACCCTTTCCCTTTTCGGTGTTTGAGCAATCCGTGAGTTAACTTTTTCGGCTGGATTGGGGTGTGGGAATCAGGTTCTCTCCCCGGACCTCTATTAGAAGGAGGGTTTAGTCCTCCCCCTTTTGAAGCCTTCCCCTTTTTCCGACAGTCATCGCCGACGCACCGTCTGATTGCGCAGGGTGTCCCGCATTTTGGAGCATATCTCCCCCTGAAAAATAAAGGCGTCTCTGTATAAGCTCCCCTGTTGGAGCCCCCCCCCAAAGTCGAATAATGTTCTTCATCCGCGAGATGGCCGTTCTTCGGTTTTTTTCCTCAGTGACCTTTTTTTTTTTTTTTTTATTGTCCCCTTTTCAAGCTGGTTGGCTGGCGGTTTTTTTTCAGTTTGTCGCTCCCTTTCGCCCCCGCGAATGCAATATCTGAGGGCAAAGTTTTTTGTCACGACAATAAGTCCGGAATGCTCACTTCTTTCTTTTCCCTTTATAGTCTGTGTGAAAGTATCCTTGTCCCTATTGCCGGGTCAACTTGCTAAACCAGACCCCAAATCAGTAGTTTTTTCTTTACCCTTCCCTCCCGATCGGGTTTCCCGTCTTTTTTTTCTTCCTGACTTTTCTGGATTTTCTCGAGCTGAGTCGGCTTTTGCCTTAATCGAATGTG
>Ga0179593_1495608_pt1 | contig 17579 bp, 18 predicted proteins | sample CZODoug2_1_08_16_FD_185931 | JGI IMG/M metagenome (GOLD analysis project Ga0179593, IMG submission 185931) | Vadose zone soil fungal communities from Angelo Coast Range Reserve, California, USA - CZODoug2_1_08_16fungal (PacBio error correction) | ecosystem: Environmental > Terrestrial > Soil >... | reverse complement strand
CCCCTTCGGTGATAGCGTTCGGTCTCGCCAACGACGCTCCTCTGACCTTAGAAGGACTCTGGATGAAACAAAGAGACCCCCTTTCTGCATCACGGTCGAGGATCATCCGAACTCCCCACAAGTCTTCTCAGATATTTATTTTAAGGACGGCGCCTTTGCTCCCTCCGCTTAGTCCCTAGCAGGCAAGGGTTTTCCCCCTGATCGCCGGCGACCACGCATTAACGGCCCGCAATTTTCCGTGCGGTCCCTTTTTTTTTTAAATACACTTTTTCGTGGTCAGTACGGGACACTCCCTATGCTTGCTTCACCGAAAGAGGATCCGTCCGCTCCATCCCTAAATTTTCCCTCCTATCTCAGTTCCTCTCTCGAGTCCCCCACCTCCTCGGCTACCCGTTTAAGAATTGCGCTTCCTCCTATTTGGAATGGCCATTCCGCTCTGGAACAGTGTGCATGAATACAATTTACTTTGTCGAGAATAACCTTTCCTTGGTTCTCTGAATCGGCGCTTCCCCTCCTGAAAGGCGACCGTCCGTCTTTTTCTTGCGCAAGTCTCCGAGCGAGATGCAGGAGTTCTCTCTCCACAGATTTTCGCGAAATCATTGGCTGCAACGTCAGTCTGCAGGTAGTACCCCCTCTGTTTTCCCTGAACGGTTGGCAGCCCCGTAAACAAATTGTTACACGTATGAGTACGAGCCTCTCCTCTGAGGATTCAAGTTCTGGATGTAATTGGTTGCTCCTTTTTCAGCTTCTTTTTGAGCTTTACCGCTCTCAATGAAGCAGTCCCACTCGCGTCGTCCAGGACGGGGGTTCACTTCCCCCTCGAAAGTGACCGGTCCTCCCTTAACGACCTTCTGACCATAATGGTGTTTTTTCGCCTGCCTTTCGCCTACCCCTTAACTGATCGTTCCAAAGGTATTCGACCCGTTTTAGCTCCTCGCGGCGACTTTCCGAAAGAAAGTAGAGAACCCCGTCTCACGACCCTTTGCCTCGACTTTTTCCATCGCCCTTAAGACGACTCATTTGTGTATGCAAATTCCCAGGAGTCGGGACCAAACACCAACAAACCACCCCCACCAATTGCCCTCCCGATTCTCCCGAGGCCTCTTACATACCTTTGTCCTGCCCAGTTTTTTCCCTTCGTATTTCCACGGATTATCTACGCACATCTCCTCGACCCAAAAATGAATCTTCGTTCTCTTTTTTGCGATACGTTGCACCCTTCTCCGGAATCGACGCGCATCTCTTTTGTCGCCACGTAATGATCCCTAAAAACAGGCCGTCCCCTCAAGCCCTTTTTGTGAAACCCTTGTACGGATCCGCTCCTTACGTCTTTGAGTCTCTGGCCCCATTTTTTTCTACCTTCGAGTTCCTTCGTCGATTACTTGGACGGACGAGAATAGAACCTTTCCCGCCTTCCCTTTTTAGGACCTTGCTCGCAGCTTATCACTGGCCAAGTTCAGGCTCCCTCTTCCTTCCCCCCGCACTACCACTTTATTCTTTGTTCTCTCTTGCGTCCTTCCTAGACGGGATACTCCCCTTGTCACGATACACTCTCTTTTGAGCCGTTCCAGTCCTCTGCATCGGGGACAGACGTCGGCCCCGTACTTCCATTGTTGCGGTTAGACAGGCAATCGGACTCCATCGCGAGTCAGGGTTCGTGCGCTTTTTTGTTAGAAGTGGTTAAAACTCCATTTTGTTCCCCGGTCCCTCCTCCTGCCGTGTTAGTCGGGTTTCCGCCCCACGAGTCCGATGGTTCTGGGTCCCCGGAGATCTCGTAGTCGGTTCGGCACTTTTAGACGTTGAGGCTATGCGATGACCCCCCTTCCACGTGTATCTTAGGTCTTTTTTCCTTCAAAGTGTTTTCTGGCTCCACCTTTGGCCCTTTAGCGGTCTCCCCTATTCTCTTTCTCCTCGTTGTTGGAGAGAGGCCCGAACCAGGTCCCCTGTTTCTTCTTTTTCACATGGGATTTCCCACGCCATGTTAGATCCTTTTAGATTTCCCATTCCTCCTCCCCCACTCTTTTTCTTTCATCCCGCGGCGCTGGGCCGATCGACCTTGCGTGCCTCGACGACCCCTGAGGTTCCTTTCCTTGGAATGGGTTTTACCCCTCTTTTTTTTCAAAAACCCCTCTACCCCACATTTGCATTTCACCCCGTGCGCCTTTCGTTTCGATGTTTTCCCTCTCCTACGCAACAACGTAAACGGAGTTCCCATGCGATAATGGTGTTAATTTAGGTTTGGATTTCCCTTTGTCTAAGGCCTTGATCTTATGACGCCGACTTGAGACCACCATGGAGATGCCGAGATGTGCGCGGTTTCAGTCATCAGTCGATTACTTTTTCCTTGTCGATTACTCTCTCGACTCCGAAATGTATTGAAAGATTTAGCTGCGCGTGCAGTCCCCATGCTCGGACATCACGCCTTGCGCCTGGTAGAAACTCTTTCTGACTCAGCAGTCCCTCGTTTCCCTTTCTTCTTAGGATAGTACTCCGGGTTGCCCCCTGTCCAACTTTTTTTGGTGTCCTCCTCCCCGGTTTCTCGTGGCCGCGCGGCGTCTGTACCAAGAAGTATAGTCCCGGCAGCGGCCCCCTCGGACGGTTTAGGCTCGTACGTTGTTAGTCACCGACCCCGAGTGTTTGACCTCCTTCCCTAAACGGAAACGGATTCTGGTCTTTATCGCGTCGGCTTGCATAATAGCGAGCTTTCAAGTTGTATCTCTCCTGCGTCTTCTGAAACCTTTTTGTCCACAACTCTTTCCCCCTTCCTTGCTGCGGTGTTCGCGTTGGCTTCTCGCCCCGATGACGGACGTCCCCGTTTTGAAGAACCCCTTTGCGCATGACTTGGGCACAGATCTACCTAATAGTGAACGCCCGGATATTGCAGGCGGCGTTGGAGCCGCCGAGGTGAAAGCTCCTCTTCTTGGACCACCCCTGGAATACTCTAGGCCGGCGGCAGTAGAGATAGACTGAGCCTTACGCCTTTCCGCTCAACCGAGCGTCCCTTCTGATCGGACGTCCGTTGTCTAATAGTCCGACGGTTCGATTAGCCTTTTTTTTTTTTCCAAGTCCGTTTTCCTTCGGCCCTCCCTTTCCGGGTAATTGGATCCGACCTTCTGCGCTGCTGATGTTCCGGTTTTTTCACCTTCCTTTCTCTAGTCCAGTTTTCGCGCGTAGACGTCGGCGAACGCGCTTCTTTTAAATCGACGCGTCAAGTCCCGCACTTACTTTTTCTGCTTCCCAAATCCTTCACTTGAGGCTGTCTCCATTTCTTGAGTAGATCCCACAGCTCTCTCTGTCTTTGGATCGTCGGCGGCACGGTTGGCTGAAATTTAGGACGTGGTAGTAGTCGGGAGGGTAGTAACTTTCCTACCCAGATAGTATCTTACTCGTTGTGCTTGTTTAGCGTTTCTGGATCCTTTTTCCCCCGATTTCATTCTTTCCGATCGGTCCTTTACTTCAGCCGTTTGGGTAGTCCTCATGAAAAAAAGTCAGGAAATCCACTTCCTGTACTTCCCAAAGTCATCGCCGGATCTTGGCCTCATCCTTTTTTAGACGCCGCCTTTTTGACTCGCATTCGTCGAATGGGCCAATCCTGGCTCCTGATCGACTGCGTAAGGTGATGCGGATTCTATATAGAACCCCAATTTTTTTTGCGTGCTGCGCTTTTATGTTCCTAGATTCCTCCTTCCCTTTCGCGGCGGAGCGTAGCCGAAAATAACGGTGTTTCCCCAGGCGGGCCTTCCCCCCCTTTCTATATCTCCTTTCCCCTCCGTTTTTTTATGCTTAGCTAATTTCCCTGCCTTCCACCGAGTTTCGTTTCATGAGAACGAAGCGCCTCGCGACCCTTTTCCGCAAGGCTAGAGATGAACATCATTTCACCAGCGCTTCCCGCGAGGAGACCTCCTCAGTTCCAATTATCCATGAATCGAGTATGTGTTCGCTATGGCTCGAAGCGCGCATTCACCCCTGTCCTTTTCTTGCGAATAGCCCTGTTCAACTTTCTTTCCCCCCCTGATGACCGGTAAACTTGTCTGGTGCAGGATTATAAATCCACTTCTTTTTTCCTTGACAGTTTCAAACTTCTGTGATCAACCAGAAACCCCAATTCTCCGATTCTCCTCTTCTCCCCCCCCTAACCTACCGTAGGTACGCTACCTGATCTGCTTTAGTCCTCCATTGCCCCCCAACACGTCGCCAAGTGCTCGCCGCTCTGCGTCCGATCTGACGTTCATCTTTCCCTTTGGGGCTGACTCAAGATGGGGAGCCTTTTTCGTCTTTTCCATCTTCAAGCCCCAGGCGAGTTAATGAGAGCGCGTTTAAGGCAATCGCGAAGCGACGAATGGAATTCTCTTCGTATGATTAGTCCCGATATAGTCGAAATCCGCTGCCGTCAGACTTTTCGATAGTAAGGTCGTATACGCCTGTGTTTTCCCTTCCACCCTGTCTGCTGCCCCAGCTTCCTTTACAAAACTTTGATCGAAACGGTCCTAAGTGAGCCTCGCCGAGGCGGAGCTGGACGCGGATGGTGAGCGATTCCCTTTAATTTTTGTCTGGCCGCTATACGGCACTCTAGTTTACCCTCATCGCGCACTCTAGGCGGAACACTCCTCTTGGATGTCAATATCCTTCCCTTCTTGATTCCTCGACTATTCCTCGATCGTGTTCCCCCCAACCTTCAGCGAATTATTCGGTAGTCTCGGGCGAATGCGGATCAGTACCGTAGACTTCCCGCTCAACGAATTGTGGCCATTGATTTTTTCTATTCCCTCCGTCAGTAGATGCTCCCCGCAGGACAGGAGTAGTTCCGGCGATTAAGTTGAATCCATTGCCTTCCAAGCTCCCGCCCGCGCCTGACATCCGTCTGTTCGTACCCCGTAGACTTTTCCAACTCCCTTTTCTCGAGCCACGTACGAGCGACAATCGTATCTCGTTTCGGAATACCAGTTAGTGAATCTCTCCTTTTTTCTCTATTCCCCAGTTCGCCCTGTCTCAAAGCTCCTTCTCCTCCCTACCCCCCCCCCTCTCACAAGTGGCAGCCGTGTGTAACCCTTCTCGGATTCCCACTATTCCGCCTCCCTAGAAGTCCGACTTTCGGCGGTACTCCCTCTTTATCTTACGAATTCATCCACGTCGCTAAATGAGGCACTTTTTTCCTAGAAGATTATCTGACCCTAACTTCTTCTTGTGGCGCGCAGCTGTACTCCAATTAAGGTCGTTATAGTCCTCCCCCCGCCATTCTCTGTCTTATTGGTTATCAGAACATTACATTTGGAGAGTTACCCCACCCAGATACTTCCCTGCTACGCAAAATCTTCGGTCTTCACCCCTCGAGCCGTCCTTGCTCGACAGCCCTTTTTGCGAAGTGACCTTTGTTGAGAGCATCTCTACCTCTTCTGTCAGTAAATGACGGTGTGGCGTAGTTGTTTGACCGCTTTGTAAACATTCAATCTTCAGCCTCGAAGTTACCCCTTTATGCAGTCCCAGATATCTTCCTCTTGTCGGGCCTGAGATCTGTGTATGTCCTCCCGTCACTGTGAGACGTGTATTCCTTCTCTTCCAGTACGGCAATGTAGAGCATAAGTTTTCGTCGAATCACCCCTTGAAAAAAACCAAACCAAACAACAACACCCACTCCCCCCAAAACACAACACCCAACACAAAAAAAACCCCACCCCCCCACCCCCCCAACAACCCCCCCCCCCACAACCCCAACACCAACCAACCCCCCCCCCCCCCCCCCCACCCCCCCCCCCCCACACCAACCCACCCCAACCCCCCCCCCCCCCCCCCCCCCCCCCCCCCCCCCCCCCCCAACCCCCCACCCCCCAACCCCCCAACCCCCCCACCCCCCCCCCCCCACTGGGGCGTTTTGCTGTCATCTTTTCATATCGTGTTTTGTCTTTTAGATGCGATCTTCCGCGACTTTTCCCACGTCGGTCACCTTTGTCCTAAATTCTCTTCCCGTTTCTGCTTGTCCCTTTCCCTTTTTCCTCTTTACTCAGTGCGGCTGATCTACTACGAGATCTTGGCCGGCAACCATCGACCCCTAGCTTAGGCGTCGAAGATCCATGCATTTTTCTGCAGTGGTAATGGGGATCCACGCGCGTTACCACCACCTTCCTCCCCACCCCCTCGCCGACCCCACTTTCGCCGATCGATTGGATGCCTCCCCCTACCAAAAAAATGTTCCTTACCGGGAAGACGGGTCTTCCCGCCCGTCTCTTGGGACCTTTCCCCCGGCTCGCTTTTGCCGGCCAGATTGTCTCATCCTTGCTGATAGTAGACTCATAAGTGATTATGTTTTTTCCCCCTTCCCCCTTTCTTAGATATTCCGTATAACTAACTTCCAGTCCGAGGGGAGCGCAGTTGCTGGATCCTAATGTAGCTTCGGCCTACTCTCCAGACTTCTTTCCTCTCCTCGGTATCTTCGTTTCGTCCACCCTTTTTCTTGACGGCAGATGTTGCTTTAACTCTGGACTTCTGGAAACTTCTTTTCTAACGCCGTAGCCGATGGTGAACGTTTTCTGCATGTACTCCGCCTAGTTGGCCCACAGGATCCACCCGTGGCGTGTTGTAGTAGTTCTCTTGGTGATCGCCTACCTTGGTCCGCTCGCCCTTCTTCCGATTTGGAGAGAGATCGACACGTACGGCGTGGCACGCGAACGACTCTGTTGTGTCGGCTGGCCTACGTGTTCGTGCTCTCAGCCTTTGAGGAGACCCCTCCTTCCTGAACTTCCTTTCACTTCTTGTCCCCCTTGGCTGAGCATCGCGTCGCAGCTTTCACTCTCGAGTGTCCTTTTTCCTTTGCCTTCAATATTGCGTAGTCGGGCAAGTACCCTCCAACCGCCCAACGTTCGTGCTTTTTTTCGTTTCCCTTGCCTTCCTCCCCCGCCTCTTACTAGCTAACCACTCGCAGATTTTCAGATTCGAATTGAGTCTCGATGCAGGAGTGAACTCCCCCTTCTCTTTCCCTCCCCCTGATTATTCTTCGCCCCGGAGGATCATGATGTTTGGAAACCCAAAGGGCCTTCAGCTCTTTTCCATTCGGCAGGCATCAGTGAAAGCCCCCAGCATTCGTCTCGCCAAACGAGAGCATACCTTCCCCCCCATCCTGAAGGGTCCGGTCTCCTTTTTCCGACACGTTTGGACGATGTCGTGATGTAGCGTCTGCGAGCACGACTTCTTTTTTCAAAGTGCCTTTCCCCCTACATTTCTTCGCTGACGCCTTCTTCAGCAAACGATTAGCTTTATCCCCCCCCGGTTTTTCAGGCTAGCTGCATCACTTCTTGTGGAGTAAAACCTCATATCTTAATGCGCATGTTTCATCTCATCCTCCTTGAGCTTACCCGCCCTACGGATTGCGGCCAATGTCGACATGTCCAATATAGAGAGTCGCCTCTACGTGCATTCGTATATTTGTCAAAATAGCACCCTCGTATGTTTCTCGTCTGACTCGAGCTTAAGCTTACTCGTTTTTTTATTGGATACCGAGCGGGAGCCTCATCTCCGGTGAACAGGTCCTGCGGGATTTTCACTCCTCCCCCATTACAGAACTTTTTTTCTGTTTAGAAATAATGAAAGTCCGGCCCGACCTAGGGTCCCGAAAAGTCATCGCAGGCTCTTTTTAGTCCCCGATCCGCCTTCCTCGTCATGTTATCGATCGTCATCGCGAGCATCTCCTCCGATTCTCGATCAATGATAAGACTGTCTCCTTGTGATTTTCCTTCGACCTTGCTTCCTCCCCCGATTACGATCCTTCGTCCCTTCGCGGGTGCCTAGTGTGCTCGACCGTTGACCCAAACGGATGTTTAACAGGAGGCCCCCCCCCTCTTTCTACTTACCGTTGTGTGTTCTCGTACTAATACTTCTACTAAGGTGTTCCCCAGCCGTGTCGTTTTCACGGTCGAGCAACTCCTGCTCCTCCCCTACGTGACGAAGGAAGCTTTGAATCCGAGGACATAGCACCTGGCCCCTCTTCTCTCATTATCACCATTGAGGCCAAGGTTCATTTCCCCTATCGCCGCTCTATTTTTCTCTCGCTTGAATGAAGCTGCGCATCCCGCGCTGAAGTTAGACCCTCGCCGGATCCACTTTTCCCTTCCCAGACCCCTCGTTCCGATTTTTTTTTCTATCTACAAACTTCCTTAAGTGAAGTCCTTCAGGAAAAAGTGCCGCTGAACCGCAACCCCCTTGACGCCTCTTCACAGGATATAAACACTAAAGCCACTCTTTCTATACGAGCTAGTTAGAGGTCGTCCTCCTCTTTGCTCCCCGTCTGCATGGCCGCCCTTTTTTCCTCCTCCCCGTGGCCGAAGCGCGCCGGCGACCCCTCTTTCCATGTGGCATAGATCAAAGAAGTGTGGGCTCCTCCCTTTCCCTGTTTGTTTCCTTCGCCGGGCGAGATACCTTTCTTCATGGAAGTCTGTCGCTCGATTTTCACTTCTGTTAAGTTTACTAATTGACGTTTTCCGGCGTCTAGGCGAAAAAAGTTATTCCTCCATTACACCCTTGGCTGCCCCCCCCCCGGTCAGCGCGCCCTGGTCGTCTCCCGCTTTCCACGGAAGTCGTGCTTCTTAGCTTTCACTTCCATCCCCCCCTGGGACTGAGAGGCATCGATATGGACATTATACGCGCGGATTTTTGTGTCGTGAGACTCCTTTTGGATTCGCTATCCTCTCTCATGTACCACGGCACTCGCCTTGTCCGGAGGGTTTCCAATGGTGACGTTCCTCCTTCTGCATTAAAGACGATGGATGCACCCTATAATTTTCGTTACCCCCCCCCCAGCCCTTTATTACTACCCTTTCACCTTCCCCCTCTTTTTTTTCCAGCTGAGGTTGCTCGCGGGCTTGTTCGCTCCCTTCCCGAACGTCTTAAAGCCGAAGAATGCCATCGACTTCCGTTCGCGTTCCTTCTCGCAGGTGATTGTAAGCCCCCCCCCTTCCCCTCTGAGCTCGTCTAGTGAATGGACGTTTGATCCGGACTCCGTTACTGCCAGTTCGGTAAAGTTTTCTTTCACGGTCTTTCTCTCACCGTTTGACCATTCCCCCCCCCGCGGCCAACAAGTGCATCTTTTTTTTCTCGGGTTTCTTTAGATATTTCCCTCGTTTGACGACCTTCCGCGCGCCCACATAAAATCTTATTTTGATACAAAACAGCGTTTCCCATATTGTAGCCGGGTGCCCTCCCCTTTAGTACCGATTCCTCCTGCCTCCCTGCCCGCACCGATTTCTCGTCTCGTGCTTCTACATCAGTCCCCGCATCGGCGTTTATTACAATGGGACGTTACCGTCCCCGACCGCTGAGCTTTTCTTTCTTCTAGTCGGAGCTTTCCTTTTCTCCTTTCCCCTTCTTCCCAGTTTGGATCGGCTCGCGCAGTGCATTGCTCTCCGGTATTGTGTCTGAAACCGTTGTTTCTTCGATCACCTTCCCGTCCCTTTTCCTCAACCCAGATGGACGTGATACACACTGTCTCGTTCCGCTCTTTCAAGTACGGCCCTTCCCTGAACTTTTTTTGCTCTCCGGTGAAAGGACGATACGAAATGCGCAGATGGTGTGTCTTCTTTTTTGTTCCTCGCCGTCTTTTTCCCCTCGTTGTACCCGGCCAGCCTGCCCGCCTTTATCGTCTGATTCGAGTAGTATTTTCCTTCCCCCGGAGTTCTTTCTCGATCTGACAGAAGGCCTAGTAATGGCTCGTGAGCTCCGACGTCAATTTCTTTCTTCTTTCCTTGCTGCTCATCAAAGGTTGATCCGGCCAATTGACGTTCGCGGCAGGACTCTTGGCCTCTCCTGTTTTGTTACAGGAGAGATATGCTTTTTAACCCAGGTGTGTGTGGCCTTCTTTCCCGATTCTAATCCTCCCTTTTGATTCTCCCTTTCCTTCGAGATCCCTTATTTATAACCGTATAGAGGCTTTTAAACCGCGATAAGATCTCAAGGGTTAAAATCTCACTAATTCTTGCCCGGCGCGATCAACCGTTTTGCCTGGTTGACCCCTTTTTGTCCCCCCCCTCATCCCACCACCACATCCGCGAACCCCTTTGCCTTTCTTCTATCGATTCCCCCCGCACCCCCACTAAGTAAGGGCCGACGGTTCCCTTTTCCCTCTTTTCGCGGCCCCTGTTCCTTGACGTTGTGATCGCCCTTTTTTGTCCCTCTAATGCCGTGAGATTCCCAGGCGTTTTCAGTTTAGACAGCCGTCGCGTAGATGACCGAGAATTTTCGGTCCCCGGCGACGTACTGACATCGTTTTCCCCCCATTGACCCTCGCGCATCGTATGCAGAATCTGAGTCGCTTTTTCCCTTCCCTGTAATTGACCTCCGACTTTGACTTCTCTTTAACTTCGAATTTACTTCAGGTCCGCCGAAACGTGTGAAGTCTTCTTGCTTCGGCCTCCAACTTTTCCCAAAGGCCCTTCTTTTGCGCGTGTTGTCGTCCAGTATCTGATCGGGCTCCAACTCCGCGTATTCTCCTTGATTCCTTTCTCTCCCGAACGTACCTGAACTCCTTCAAGGTCCCCCCTTTTTCTTTCTTGTACTTGTTTGCCAGAAGCCGCCTCGTTTTTAAACGATTTACCTGACTGCAGAAATTCGGTCCCCTTTCTCTAAGACTGCGCCATTCCCCCGCTTAACTTCTCCGTAGATGCTCTGTCTGCTCCCCTAGACTCTTTTCTTGAACGCGATGCCCTCCCAAAAGTCGATTTCCCAACTTTTCTTGCGCGTGTTCTGTTGATCTTCTTCCCGCCCCCGATGACGAACGACAGAGCTCCCCCCCTCGCATACATTTGAGCCACATCGAAATTGACGTTTCCGATGCCTCATAGTCCTCCCGCCTTATCTTTCAGTCCTCGTGTGAACGCCGGGAGTAACCGTGGCGTTCTTTAAACCCCTGTGGACACGTGCCTTCTTCCTTGTCTCTCCTGCTCTCTCTCATCCCCTCCTTCGTCTACGTCTCCGCATTTTTTGATTTCGAGCTATTCTCAGTACGCCTGTTCCCTAGAAAAGTTGTAAACTCTGCCCTCACGAAAGCCCTTTCCCGGAGGATACCCTTGCGTCTTTTTCCTTTTTTCGCAGCACCAATGATTTCGCGCTCTTCGGTTTTCGCGACGTCCCTCCGTCAATGACTTGAATGCTGCCAATCTTTAAGCGCTCTCATGAGAATAGTAACTGAGACCCTCGACCCTATTCGCCCCCACGTCTTTGTTTCTTTTGCTCTCCACCACTTACGCTGAGCGCCTCTCGGCGCGGATGGCAGGGCTTTGAACGCGCCCTTTTCAGTTGTGGTAGCTATGCAGTCTTCTCTCCCGCTCTCGGTCTCTTGAGTGGCTACTCGCGGAATCTGTCAATTTTTTGTGCCCTAATCCGCTACGATCTTCCTTCAATCAAGACTTTGCTCTCAATACCTTCCCTCACCCCGGCTCCCTGGTCCGAAACCCTGTTTAGAAGCTTTACTCCCAGATAGTCCGCCCTTTCTGTGAAGAGCAAGTTTTTATGCATCGCTCTCCCACCGCGCTTGCGTCCTGATACGTCCGTGCCTGTGATTGGTAATAATCGAAATTTTTGTCGATGTTCTTGAGTTAATTTCGTCCTTTTCTCCCGCGGAGTCTACTTTGTCTCGACTTGAACGACCTTGATTCCACAGGCTTCTTTAAGACTTTACCTTGTGTTGTTGTAGAGATATAGGATCCTCCTGTTGGTGGCCGTTCGTTCTTCGCTCCCCAAAGAAGCAGCCTACTGAGGGATGACGAGGCAGTGATGAACCCTCCCCCTCTTCAGCGGGGCATCAGTTCAGGAGATACTCCCGCACGAAAAGGAGTAAAGTTGCTCTCTTGATTCCTCGACCGATTTGAGATGCCCTCTTTAGACGACTTCTTGAGATTCACCCCTGTCGGCGAAGGATATGAGCTTGAATATCATTATGGAACAGGTTAGGGCGAATGGTTGTCTGTGGTATTATACCCTCCCGTTGATGACTTTGAGTAGTTGCCCCCCTGGAGTTCCCCTATTAAAACGTACAAAAAAGTGTCCTTGCCAGCCTCCTACCTCTTACCCCCTCACGACTTACCTACGATCTTATCGAGTCATCTAATAGGATCACGTAATTTCCCAGCTTTCTAAGCGATGCAGCCGTCCCCCTCTCCCTTCTCTCCATCGATTTTACATTTTGGCTCTATCACAGATTGGATCTCATCCGCGATTGTTCACGCTAAACTCTGCCAGAGATCCCATTTTCTATTTTGTCTCAGAGCTATTTTAAGCCATTACTCGTCTCCTCATTCTTCTGAGGATTTTCTCTTTTTCGATGCTAGTGATTGTGCTGCCTCCAGAATCCACGAGAAGAGGTAGTACGCGGCGGTTTCCTTTTTCCCTTCCCCAGAGGACTTTTTCAAATTTTTTCGAAATTCTTTCCTTCTGAGACGATCCTCCTCCGTATTTTTATCCAGCTCTTCTTATGGTCGCGAGACGGCTGCTATATACAGTCTATGTCCCTAAGGCACCTTCCCTCAGTCCATCATCGCGAACCTCCTCATCGGCTTCCCTTCCATCACGGCCTCTTTCTTGAACTATCCTTATTCCTTTGTCGGCTCGCTCACTTCATTTCCAGATCTTTCAAAAGCCCAGGCGACCCGTGTCTGCTCGGGCGTTGTTTCATCTCTGCTATGTCCCATCCGCCCTTCCCCGCCCACTGCGCCTACTGGTGGCATCGACGGCCTCTTCCCTCGCGTTTTGCACATCCGATTGTCTTTCCCTTCAAGTTCCAGCTATTTTTTTGAGGCTTGAGTCAATTCCGTCCCGCCTTTTTCGATCCTGCTCGCCATCGCCTTTCCTTTCAAATTGCGCTTTCATTTTCTTCCCGAGCCCTACCGTTATGCCAGAGAACACCCGTTTTTTTAGTTGGTTTCCTGGCCCAGTCCGTTTTAGGTCTCTCTCTCGTTTAATCCCGCTCTTTACGGCGCTTTTTGCGCAAAGATCCACCGTTATACCCTCCTCCAAAAGGCCTTTTTTTCCCCAGTTCCTCCGTGTTTGCCCAACCTCGCGTATTCTTTTCACTCGACGCTTTCGGCGGATATAATTCAACTGCCATTACAGTTACAGCGTCCCTCCCTGATGTCGCTTTACTTGTTATTGCTCCCTTGACCGCTTCTCCATACGGGGGATTCTTCTGCTTAAGCGTAAAGGAATAAAGTCTATACTCGCGTCGCAATTTCTCGGTACTAATCCTCGTTCTTGTTGTTTTCCCATACCCTCCCGCCTTATGTTTCTACTTTCTACCCAACACTTCACAAAAGCGGCAGTTCAAGGGTAGGACACGGGAACAGCGATGCCACGGATGACGTTTTTTGAGTTGTTAGACATCCACCTCCCCTCGGTTCTCATCGGATTTGTTCAGTGCGGCATGTGGGGTTTCTGAAGTTGTTTACAGTTTTTGTCCAGTTTTCACAGCGCAGATCGTCGCGGCTCGATACGCTCGATTTTTTCCCTCAACGGAACTTCTCTCTGCTTGATTCCAGCCGTTCGAGTTTCCTTTTTGATTTTTTTTTAGATCCTTCAGGCAAATTTCTGCAGAATCTTTTTCTGAATACCCGGTGAACGAAACACCTTTTGGCCGTTGCCCTTCAGGTCTTTTTTTCTTTTTCCTGCCTCCCCCCTCCTTGTTTTGTTTTCTCTAGCACCCACTTTTCCTGTGTTTTGGTGATTCTTCATCCCCGCGGCTAGAAATTGCCGTGCCGGCTTCAACCGTACCTGACCCTGCTGGAATCTCTACTATCTTTCTCCGTGGATTGCCCCCCTCCCAACATCGCTCTCTCTTTCCTCCGTCCTTTTTAGATGGCCTGTGGACCACGGGTCAAACAACCTGCAAACCCCCATCAACCCCGCATTTCGTCGATCGTATGTTTGATTCTGCCCACGTTCCTCCTTCCTACTTTCTGTCCCTCTCTTTCTTCCCCTGTAAGTTCGTTATCTCCCCTCGTCAGGCTGATGTACTCAGAAAAGTCTCCTTTATGAGAACAACAAGACGGAGTATCCATGCCCTCCTTGCGCGGTCGTGCGAGGTTTTCTTCGACTTGAGTCGTTCCTGCTTTTATCGCGAAGAACTCCATCCTCTTTCGCTCTCTTTTTGAGGCGCAGTTCCTTCCCATTGAATTTCTTTGACCCTTTTCCGAACCTATTGGCGACCCTAGGAGGTATATATGCAGTCTCCGCGATCTTTTCCCTTCTTCTGCCTTCTTGCTTTTACTCCGGATTTTTTTGTCCCGTGCCTTTCTTTCCGTGTTTTCTGTTTTTTAGTGTTGGTGAAAAAGAGCGTTCCTTTGCGCCCCAAAAAATCGATTACGGGAGGAGATAACGAACGTATCGGCGGCCCCGCTCACTCCGTCTGAGTTTTTTCCCTGCGCGACTGTACGTGTTTTTCGAAGCCGCTTTTCACCACTACTCAATCGGAACCGTTCTGCTTCTGGTACGAATCCAGTAGGCACATGGCCTCCCACTCGCCGAGCTGCTCTGTCTCTCTCCATCTCCCTTGCTTCTTTTAACCGCTATTCCTTTCCCACCGTCAATCGTGGTTTTCGCCCTGCTGTAGAATTTTCAGCCAGACTTTCAAGTCGCCGAAGACAACTGCGCCTTTGTAAAGATTCGAATTCCGTAGTCGCTTCCTCCCCGAGGCGGACCCCCTTGATATTGTCTTTCCAGTTTCTTTGATTGCCTAAGTTAGAGGAACGTGACTTGAGTAATCTGGAAGATCCAGACGTGAAGGCGTCAGTTATATATCGCTGCCCTCCCTTTTCTCGGCAACATCTGTCCCCCTCGTATTCCTCCCCTCCCTCGTCGGATGCTCGTCTCATAGGTTCCATAGAAAGTTTCAAACCTTAGCCTTCACGCACCGTTACGTGTAAAGGATACCCGTAACTACTTCCCCAGCGACTTCTGTCCCTTCCTCCCAAATTTCACATTTCTCCCGCTCCTCGTTTCTTTAATAAGGGACTTTTCCGCGGGCCTTATTTTTCGTTCGCTCCTTGATGTCAATCGAATCAGTCTTCCCCTTAGAAATGGATCAATTAAGATTTGATCAAACACTCCCATCGGCTTCGCGCCAACGTCTTTTTCTCCGATCCACACTCCTCCCCTCTCCATTCCGTGGAGGAGGTCCATTCTCCTGCGGTCCCAGAGCAACGCTTTTTGAGCCTAGGAGTAGGACTCCTCTCACTCTTCGTTTTGTCTACCCGTTACGTGAGTTGTTCATCAGAGCTTGGAGAGAGATTTAAGGTGGAAAGGCGTCAGGAGTATTTTCAGCCAATTAAAATTACGTTCTAAATCCTGCAGACCCCCCAGTCGGCCCTACCCTTTCGGGTACGCCTTCGCGTTCGGTCGCTATATAGCTCGCAGCAAGTTCATGGAAGCCTACTACGATCCCCATAGCCTGCTTTTTGACCATCGATCCTTCTAGATTGTACGCTTTTCTCGGGATTCTCTCTTTCTTTGACAGATGTAAGACTTATGTCTTCCCTTTTACAATTAGCGGGCTTTTGTGTTGACATGAACCACGACGGTTTTAACCGGCGTCATCCGAATTCCTTTCTTCCCCTTTTTTGGTTAGTGAAGGGCATGCCTCGGTGACCCTGAACTTGTGTTTTCCCCCAAGACTTTGTTTTCACCTTCTTGCCGAATCCACACCCGACGAGCAGAGGGACTGGACTTGGTGATCATCATCGGACGCTCGGCATCCCTTTCCCTGAGGAGCCTCCTCTCCATCCCCTGTACAGTAGTATAGTCCCTTTGCAGAAGGTTTGCTCCGAGATTGCGACCCTAAAAGAGCTAACCTTTCCGTCTGCGAAGCTCCTTCGACCATCTCCTGATAACTTTTCGGTTTTTTTTTCTGTCTTTTCCTAGGGTATGTAAGGAGCATAAAAGGAGTGACGGAAGTACGGGAACATCAAGGAGATGCTCTGATTCAACCGGCCAAAGTTTGACGAAGCTTCCTTCTCTCTACCCCCTCGAGTTCCAGACTCATTCTCCTGTCGCAAGTCTACTCATCGTCACAGTAGTCCGTGGCAGACGCCCTCCTCATGCCTTTTTCCCTCTTCGCTCTATCGTTTTTCACCATTGTGGATCGTACCCTTCCGTTTTGAGCTAATTGTGGTTCAGTTGAGCAGCTGAGGGAGAGATAGAATGAACTGCGTCGATTTTCAGCCCCCCATTTCTCTTTTTCAATTTCCCTATGCGCCTGTCCTCCTGCCGTCTGACGTTTCCACAACGATTTTTCTCGCTCCCTCATTTGGATGCCAGTGTAAGAGAGCAGAAGGCAGCGAAGTTTGTCCTTTTTACAGGTCCCTACTGGACTTTTACCACACTCGTCCATCGAACGGCTTCCTCTTCTTCTAGCCTCGCCCTTTCTTCGCCTTTTTTCCGTTCGTGATGGTTGCGAGAGAAGAAGGCTTGGGATGTACTATAGTATAGTCAATTACAAGGAACTAGCGTCGGGGGGTTACCTTAGACCGTCATCCTGGACCCGGCATCCATCCCAGACCGCTTTTTGTCCTTTTCTTTTTTTCTCTCGTCTTGAGATCCCCTCTATCCTTTTTCCACCAAGCTCAGGAGAACCCTGGCGGGCTTAGTCATCGGAGAGACCAATAAGAAAGGCGGAACAAACGCTCCGAAGTTTTGGCTTCCCCGACTTTTTCGCTTCCTCCCCGTTCTCCTTTCTTCGTTATTCCTGTTCAAGCCCATGATAGGAGAGTCCTTTGAAGATTGAAGCGCGAGTACGATCGAGACAGGTCTTCCTTCCTTTGCAATTCTCTTTCCACGCTCCGGCTTCTTACTACACGTACTTTTCAAACTTCTCGTATTAGATTGAGGCGATAATTTCGTTTCCGGAATCGGCGACAGCCTGTAAGCGCTCGGGTCCTCCCGATCACGGTTTTCTACGACCCCCAACGAGCACTCCTGTCATCGTGGTTTCACCCCTTCGGTAGTACGCCTTCCTCCTTTCGTTCAATTAGGCGTTCTCTTTTGCACAGGTTCTACCTTCAGAAGTCCAGCGATCGGGTGTTCGGGTTCGCTTTACTTTTACGGAACGCTCCCTCGCCCGTTCTCGCACCTTCTTCGGCTCTTCCCCTCGCATTGCGCATTAAGGAATAAGTCGGATTCTCTCCGCGCTTGAACCAGCGAATTTTTGCATTGGGTGAAACCAGTTAAGCCTGGAGCGCGCGGCCTGTGATCTACCCCCCCGTTGCCGGATACCCCCTCGCTCCTTTTTTTTCCTGGCCTTTTCCATTCTGTCGTCACGTAAGGAAACCTTTGTTGCGTATCGGCAAGCAACGGCTACAATTGCGCCCTCCGTGTGTTCGTGCGGATGTTTTTTGTTCTTGTTGTTTTACCCTCGTTTTTTCCCAGGGCCTTATGCAGAACTCCCCCCCGCATCTCTTTCGAAGACCAATAGACGATGGCGCAGCGGAGATTTAGTCGCCGGTTTACAGCCCTTCCCCCTGAGTACCTTTTCTTATCTTTTTTTTTTGTCTCTTGCCCCCTGTCCCTTCTTTTTTAGGTCGCTCCAAGGTGAGACGCCCCCCAACCGTTAGCGG
>Ga0179593_1379123_pt1 | contig 17580 bp, 22 predicted proteins | sample CZODoug2_1_08_16_FD_185931 | JGI IMG/M metagenome (GOLD analysis project Ga0179593, IMG submission 185931) | Vadose zone soil fungal communities from Angelo Coast Range Reserve, California, USA - CZODoug2_1_08_16fungal (PacBio error correction) | ecosystem: Environmental > Terrestrial > Soil >... | reverse complement strand
TTCCCTTTCTTTTTCCCTCCTTGGGCCCGCACGGCTTTTTTTGGGGTTTGGGGTTGACTGGAATAGCTTCTTTCTTTCAAAGATTTTGAGGCGGCTTTCTCCTTTTGACTGCCCCCATTCTCCTCTCCCTTAAGAAGATATTGTTACTTTCTGCGCGGTTTGTCTGGGGTTTATCGCCCATGGGCTGCCAGACTTGATGTCGTTTCCCTCGTTTCTGCCACATTCTGCGGTTAATCCATGGGCGGAGAAGTCAAGATTGGAGTTTTTCTGTTTTTTCCTCTCCGCTACTCCTCCTTCATCTTACCTCCGTCCGGCGGTCCCTGACAGTATTGTTGCCCCACGCATTCTCTCCGTTTTTCCCAATAGGAAGTTTGTCCCTTTCCCCTGTCTACCGGTTACCCGGTCGTCCTCTTCCCTTTTTTTTCGCTCGCTCTTGTAGTCAGCCTCCTCCCCAGATCTCTCCCGCAATAAGACCCCGTCACTAAGCCTTTTTTTGGTTTTCGGCATTTCCTTTTTCCACCTGACGGGACGTTCACACCGTCGTTGACTTTTGTGGCCTTGAGTCAACCTTCCCTCCCTAAGTTACAGGTTTTTTCCAAGACGCCTACTTCGCTGCTCTTTGCATTTCCTCTGGTTTTGATTCCCCCCACGACCTTTGGGTTTCCAATAGTTGCCCTACGTATTTTCTTCCTCTGTCATGAACGACTGTTTTTTTTCCTCTATGGCTTGGGCCCGAAGTTTTTTTCCCCCTTTGCTGTCCAAGCCCCCAAAGTAAATCGCGAGTCTTCTTCTTTTTACCCCCCCCTTTCTCTTTTCACGCTCTTCCCCTTTCCCCCCATTGAGTGATTTGGTTCCGACAACGATTCTGGTATTCCCTACTAAACGCTCAGCTGCACGATTTATCCCTCCCGAGCAGTTCCTTTTAGGAGTCCTCCACTCCTCGACCTGTTTCCCCCCCTCGAATGGCCTTCATTACAGCCATTCTCCCCCCCTTCCTATAAACCGGAATCTGGTTAACCCGCAACCCGCTGCCCGCGCCTTCCTTAGTGTTTTTTTTCTCTTGACCCCGACAACCGCTCAGCCCCTCTCCCCCTCTATCTCGTCCCCCCTCCCCACGCCGCTCGTCCCGCCTTTAATAAGGTCCTGAAGGTCCCAACCCGGCAAATAGACTTCTAAAACGCTTTTACTGATTTCCCCCCCCCTTCCCTACGCTGTCTTTCTTCCCCGCTTCCGGTAGTGAAACCTGGGATGCCTTCTTCCGATAACATAGAGGGTTTCTTGCCTTTGACCCCAGTGATGCCCTCGGTTCTTGACCTATAACTCCCCTTCCCTCTATTTCCGCAGCCTCTTCTCTTTTTCCCTTCTTTCCCCCCAGGTTTTTTTTTGACGCCGTCCCCAGAAGAATAATTGACCATAGCGCGTGAGGCCCCCCGCAAGCCCCTGACACCTTTCACTCCGACCCTGGAGCGACCTCTCTCACGATGAGTCAGTTTACTGGGCCGCGATGCTGTGAAACTATGCATGCGCGAGAAAAAGGCATTTGTACGTTGGAGCTTTTGGTTTTCCTTCGCAGAGCGTTTGTCCCTGCTAGCAACGCACCCCCATACCTTCGTGCTCACCCCCATTCTTCTCTGTCTCCCCCCCTGAGCCCAACCCTCACATCTCTTTTCTCCCAGTCTCCAAGAAACTCCGAATTTGCCGTAGGATTTCCTTTCATTCCCTTTTTGTTTTTGTGGTCCGTTCCACATCGTAGCTCCTTTCTTCTGAGACAAATGCGTAAATTTTTATTATTAGAATATCTTTCTCGTGTGACATCTTAAGGTCACCTTTTTTCTGCGGCGGTCTTTCCCTTTTCCCTCTGAGTTGCATGTAGCGTGTCTTTGGGTACCCCCCTGAATTTGTTTTTACTTTTGTTTGCTCTCCCTTCAAGGTCTCGTGGATGTCGAGCTCATGAATCTATCTCTTTCCCCTTACTTTCCACTAAGGTTTCCTTTATTCATTGTTCACAGTCCCCCCCTTTGCGATGTTCAGGGTGAAGATCTAGAGGCAAGAACGCCTTCCGTGTTTTTGCTTAATCCCTTGGTTCGTGAGTCTTCTTTTGTCCGTCTGTACTGCCCCTCCCTATGCACTCGCTTTCCACTCCAGTTGAAATTTTTTTTTTCTCCCCGTTTCCTTGACCCTCGTTTTTTTTTTACCAGGGTCCTTCTCCCATCCCTACACGTTGCCCTCATTTTCAGTCACCTTCCTTCGAAGGCCGGCATACGGGACCCTTGCCATGCTTATCCTGAGTGGAGATCTAGACAATCCCCACGCCAAACACCCTCAGGCCAGTATTCCGGGTTCTTTATCGCGGGGCTTATTCGTTTCTTATCAGATGCCCCACACACCCCCATCTCTCAAACGTGCTTCGTTCTCCGTCCCGACATCCCTTTCCTGCCCCTTTTCTTCTTTCCCTTCCCCCCCTATCATCTTTGTTTTTCTGAGAGAATTTTAAGTTCCCCCTTATTTCCCGCTGAGTATTCCCTTTATAATCCTGGGTTTTGCTTTGGAACGATGTGGTCTTTTCCGCGGCAACGCACGCCGTAAACGACGAATCCCCCGAGGTGCGATCCCACTTCCTTTTCTTCCCCTGTTTTCGTTGTTTGGTAGGTGGTTTTTATTCGAGTTTCCCCATATCCTTGTGCAGGGTTGCAGCTCCTGCTAGGGCACCCTGTCATGTCCGGATTAATTCCTCTCCCCTTTTTATTGGATTTGTCTCCCTTCATACTTGTTTAACACCTCCTTTTTTCTTCCCCCTGCTAAAACACCCCTTCAATTTGTGGCTTTCCTTCTTGAGTTCAAGTCTTTTTTCAGTTTATACAGTAAGGAACCGATCCCCTCCGATCCTTGGGTTTTCCCCTTTCATTATCTGTGTTTCCTCTAGTGCTTTCCTCTCCTCCCATTCTCCTCGCGCACTGACCCTTTCCTTCCCTTATGGGACCGACCTTTCAGTTAAGGATCTGAATAGTCCCCTGGCCTCAACAGATAAGGTTTTCTTTCTTCCCCCCTATGTTCCCGCGTCGCCCCCCACTTCTCCCTCCTCAATCGCTTAATGTCCTTCCCCCCCCCACTCCCGCTAAAAGACTCCCCCCTCTAATTTTCACCTGACATGACATTCATCTTGCATTTCTCCCCCTGACGATTTATAAGAGATGTGCTTTTTCGTGTCGGCCCGACGACTGTGAGATTTTCTCCCCCCTTTCCCCCCTTAGCCCGAAAGATCATAATTGTGCCCCTTCTTTACCTTTGGGATAGTATTTTTTCCTTGCCCTCATCTTCATTTTTTTTCGTTTTACGATGAGCGCCCACGTCTGGCCACCCGGTTGGCTGGTTCTGTGTTTTCTATAAGTCCTCTTTTTGGATAGCCTCCTTTTAGAGTTCGCTGGCCCGTGTTCTCCTAGACAGGCATTTTTGCACCGCTTTCAAGCATCGCCGGCGTGCCCTCTTTCTTTTTTTTTTTCCATCGGTCGGGGTGACAGGCATTTTCTTCCCTTGGTTATAGACGATTTCACACTTTATTATGAGTTTCCTTTTTCAAAAAGGAATCTCTGAATATTTTTCCATTGCCCTCCCTTTTCTTCTTTAGTCGGCTTTTTTCTTTTTCCCCCCCTCTTCCCACACTTAGGTGGTCGTATCAATTCACATCTTTCCCACCCTCTCGGTCTGTCCTCTCCTGAGCGTCTTTTCCGCCTTATCTTGTGAGCTCACTGAGTTTATGGTTCACCGCCCCCTTTCTTGGCCCCCTCATCTCTTGCTCGATTTCTTTGTTTCCTTTCCTTCTATAGTGATTGTATGTTCGTTGATTTCGGGATTTTCCGAATGTAGGCTGGCCTTATGATATTGTTGAGTGCTTTCTTGGGCTTCCAGTAGATGATGAACTTAACGAGTCTAGATTCCCTCTTTTTCGTGCAAAGTCGAGACTTATGTTATATATTAAAGTTGTGCCCCTCTGTCCTAGAGTTCTGCCTGGGATATACCTTTTATATTGGTTCGTCTTTTCTTCCAGGTGGAGTCATATGGTAATGATGAGAGGTTTCAGTTATCGGCGCTTTTTAAGCTTCTTCCTCCTTATGCTGTTGGGTCCTGGCAATTGAAATAATTCCACATTCCCCTGCGGAGGGGCAAGCCCCGCGCAGATGACATTAGCAATTGCTTTTATCGACTACCTCCAATCTCGACGTGTCGTCAATGTCTTGCTGAAACACCAGGGCCTTTTTAAAGAGCGGCCCCCCGTCGTTTGCACCTGTTATGGCTTCCTATACCCCAATAGTCACTTCGGTCCTTCACTCTGTTTCTTCCCCTCTGTCGTAGATAACTCTTTCCCCAATCGTTGATTTCCTCTTCTAGTAGTCCCGGACACCCCCTCTTCCTTGTGGATTTTTAGAATCAAGGCGCCCGTAGCCCTGTCTGAGTCCCTTCCTTCCCCCTGCCTATGTCCCCGATATGTACCCCAACCCTGAAAGTTTCGTTTCTTTTCACTTGTCTTGGATGGCACTCTTCTATAGCGTATCAGATTTTCCCCTAAATTGCTTCCTCCCCTTTTGTTTCGCCCCCAGTTTCAGGTCTAGTGCAGGGAATTTTGCTGGTTATTCTGGGACTTGAGCGCCCTTAGCTTTTAAGATCATCGACCTTGCATGGTCCCCCCGAAGCCTTAATGGAGGGGTTTTTTGTGTTGTTTTGATCGGTCTCTCTGCTTAGCGTCTAGTAATCCCCCTTTCCTCCAGGATATTCTTCAAGGGGATGATAGGCCCCTCCTTTCTTATGTCCAGAAACATCAGTGACCATCGTCCCTCTCACTCTTTCTTCCGGATGCTTCTTCCCCTTACCCCCTCCTAGCTATGCTTGAACTATTGTAGGTCCTTTACTAGAGACTTCACCCCCTCTCGGAATCGTAAAACCTTCTACCTCCAGTCATCCCCCCCCCCCTTTTTTGATAGCGTAACCAGCGCAAGAACGTTGACCATTTTTCTTTCCTTTTTTTTTCCTCCCCCGGTGGTTATGTTGCGAAGTCGTCGTCTGGGCCCTGTTTTCTTTTTCTTTTCTTTCCTCTCCTTGTGTGGGACTCTGAGTTTTCCCCGTACACTTTGAGGCCCTCTTCTGAATACCTCCCCCATTAACCTCCTAGGTCTGCAACGATTTTCTTTTTTTTAGTAAGAGTGCAGCATTGCCTGTCTACTCTGCGTCACTTTTTCCCTTTCATGGTGGTCCCAGCTGTGCCGTGTCCCACCCCAGATATGCGGGCGGTGCCTTGATTCCGTCCTCGGACTATACCCATCGGTCTTGCCCTTGATTCTCCTTATGTCCTAGATGTGCTCCGAGTCGTGCAAATATTGAGTCCCCATCATTCCCCATGCGCCCTCTTTCTGTCATTATCATTTGCCTTCCTCTCCGCTCTCTCTTCTCCTTCTTCACTCTTTCGGCAGTAATCCATCTCCCACCTGACCGGTGCAGTAGAGTGCCCGTCAATTGACGTTAGCAAACTTTCTGGGCTTTCTCCTGAAGTGTCTTGCTCCCCCCCATCTTTAACCACTGATAGCGTTGTCTCCCCCCCGCAACCTAGCTATCTGCATTGATTGGATGTCCCTTGTGACCATCCCCCCATCTTGCAATGAATCTTTTACTTCCCACCGCTCGTGAAGGACTTCTCCAGCGGGTCCCGGACCTTAGGTTTTTCACCCGCTCCCGTCTCGCTTCCTCCTCTCCCCCCCCAGTGTCCCCCCAACGTCGATTATTTATCTTGCTTCTCTTGTCAAGCCTCAGATCCTGTCCCCAATTGCCATCCTTCGTTTTTCCTGATGGGTAATCCATACAACCCCTCCGCTTCCCCCTAGAGTATCCCCCCCTCCTCTCCCAAGACGACCCAGGACCATCGAGGAAGCCCCCCCTTCCCCTCCACTCTCAAAATCGCCAAATGGCGTTTCCCTTCATGAGACGTTTTAAAGTCTGGCCACCCCCGTCCGTCCCTTTGCTTTCCCGCCCGGGCAGCGCTTTAAAATCCTCTTTTCCCCCTTCAGGTCATTCATACCCTCACACGGCCGCCGCAAACGCGCTCTTCATCTAAGCCAAAACGCTTAAGTACTGCCCCCTAAAGACCCCCCTCTTCTTAAAAAGACCAAAGCATCGTCCTGTTCCCATATCTCTCCATGCAACGCTTTGTCCTTTTTCCTGGGTTGCTCCCCCCTTTCATGTGAGCTCAACGGATGAGACCTCTCCCCCTCTTCATTGAGGTTTTCCTTCCCCCCTATCTGGTTTGTTTAGTGATATGCCCAGCTTTTGTCTCCCTGAAGTGTGAAACTCAACGCCGCCGACTCTCCTTCCTTTCCTTTCCCCCCCCCCCTTTGTCCCCCCTTATCCCTATCTTTTTTTTTTTTTAACTACGCCCAGAATTTCAAATGTCCAAAGAAACAGATAGGCCACCGCCAAAGAAGGAACGGACTCCGGACCGGATGCGCTGCTCAAGCTCGCCCTGCTTTTTCCTCCCTATTGCTTCTTTTCCCCCCCCCGTAGGATGCTGACAGGTCGCTTCAACCGTCCCTTTTTCCTCCCAGAAGCCCCCGATGCATTTTTGCGCCGCCTTATTCATGAATCAATCAGCACCTCCACGGTGTCGATTTTCACTCTGTTCCTTGTCCTTCAGTTTTAACCCTTGATCCCCGCCCTTCTTTCCCGTTCTCAGTATAAGGGTGTAACCCACCGCTCCTACTTTCCGTAATTCATGAGTTCTCTTTACAGTCCAAACGATTTAGTCCCCCTTTCGTCGGGCGTACCCGGCGAGCCCCCCTTCCCCCTCCTCCAGCCCGCGTTTTAGGGTAGACTTCCTCTATTTTCCTTTCCGGTGTGAAACTCTTGCCGGTGCTTTTTCTAATTATCCCTGAGCCTTTGATCTTCTGTTTTGCGTCGGCAGCCGAAACCTTCCCCCTTTTCCCCCTTCTTCACTGTGAGCTCCTGTCTTTTGCATTAAACCCCCCTCTCCCCACTGAATTTCCCCTTTTTCCCCTTGGCACAGTCCTTTCCTTTGCCGCTTTAAGGTTTTTCCGACTCGTATCTGGCCCGTCGGACGGCATTGCACATTTCTGCGGACCAGTTACAATGAGACCCGGTTGTTGTTCCTCGGGCGTTCCCGGTTCTTGTGTCATTGCAACTTGACGACCTGAACCCCCTGAACCCCCCCAAGGATTCCCTTTTTTTTTTTTTTCAGACTCTTTTTTCCTCCATTCTGCATGCGACCTCTACACACACGTTTCCTTCTCCCCTTCCCCTGAGTGGAGCATGTTTCCTATCTTTTGCTATGAAAGTCCTCATGGTTTGATTCGCCTACGACCACACCCCTCCCCTTCCTCCCGTTGTATTATCGAAACCTCTTTGATTCTTTTTTCTCCTTGCGATTCCGTTACTAATCCCCCCAGCTGAGCTGACCCCCCTTGTGTTTTTCTTTTTATAAGAACCGATCGTTGCCCACCCTTTCCATTTTCCCCCAACTGCCCCTTTAGCGCTCTCTTTCTTTTTTTTTTTTTTTTCGATCCTAACAGGTGCTACAGTGTGGCGATTCGGTTTCTTTGCTTTGGCAATGGAATTTCCCTCCCGGCCATCTCCCCCCACGATCCTTTTCCCCCCCGCAACTTGGACTCCTCCCGATTTTGCTCTTTCGCCCCTCCAACGTGGGGTTGTTCCCGGGAGTGGATTGAGCTTTCCCCCGCTGCTTGATACTCACCTTGCACCTTCGCCTTCCCCTCTTTCCCCCGGTGTTTCTGTAGCTTCTCCCTTGTATGGTTCTTTCTCTTCCGTGTCACGTCTTCTTTTCTCAAAAAAAACTTCCCTTTTTTCTGGTCGGCTCGACGAGGTGCATTGTCCTCGCATTCTTTCCCCAGTATCTCCACAGCACGAACGTGGTCTCTTTCCTTCTCCTGAAGGTGCAACGATCTCCCCGAAGATCGGCTCTTCCGGAACTATGGCCATCTTTGCCCATTTCCCTCCTACTAGTACTTTTCTCTTTGTCTTTTGGAATTGCAGCTGTACTTTAATGTCGAATGCGACTGTTTTCGTCGGCAGAATCTCAACCTGACTCTCACCACCATTAGCATGAGTGACAACCGGCACTCCCTCGACAACAATCCTCCTCTTCCTGACCTTGACTTCAACATAGATTGAATGTTAACCTCCCCCTATCCGAGTATGAAATAATCCTTTCCAGACGAAATCTATTTTCTTTTTTCTCCACGTTTCAACCGCTCATGACTCAGGCAATATCTCTTTTTTCTTGATTTCATATTGTCTAAAGAGTCAGTTTCCTTGTCCAAGGGTTAAAGCCATAAAATTTTTTCCCACTTTTCCCCACTTTTGTTCCTTTGTTGCTATCATCGTAATTCATCTCTTTCCATAGACCCCTAGACAGGTTTTGGCCCATCTTTTTACTCGATGTTACAACGTTTGCCTCCGGAATTTGTAATTAGATATTTCTTTGCTGGTCTCTCAGGCCTGCCCTTTTTTTAAGGTAATTGTGCTGGTTTAGCTCGGGTGCACAAATATGCGTTTCAGGTCAACCTCCCCTTTCCTTTGCCTCCTTGTTTGAACTTGCGAAATGAAGTGATCTGTTCTGTTCGGTTTATTTTGCTTAACCTTTGATCCCCACTTTTTTCCGTATCCCAATCCACCTCTATTTTGAGTTCCTCGAGGAGCGCTCCCGGGTACACCCTCGCGGTCACCTATGCGCCTCGGTGGTCTGGGGTGCTTAAAGGCACCTTTTTGGTCCATGTCTAGTGTCGATGTTTGTTGTCTTTCCCCTTTTTTTAATTGTGTCTGGTATGGGCGTTGACTTCGTCGGTCCTTCATTCCTTCTTTTTATGGGTAGTTGGGCCCGTCCGGGGAGGCGGGTTCGATTGATGCAGGGCCAAAGACTCATAAAGGAGAATTGACGTTGGTTGAGTCGCATTCTTTTCCTTTCTTAAAGTTTACAGTTAGAATTTCCCGCGTCTTTTCTGCCCTCTAGCTGTGCTTTTTTTGTGTTTTTCTGCGTCCCGGATTTTCGCTCTCCCGAGTTCCTGCTAGGGACCTTTCTTTTCTTTCCGGATATTGAGGTCTCTGGCACGGTTATTTCTTCTTCCTACCCTTTCATTCTGTCTCCCCACAAGCCTGCTGAAAGAGTGCTGACACGTCGTTCAATCCAGTTATAGCTCCAAACGGACTTTCTCCCTTGCGTCGCTCCGCCCACTTTTTTTCCCCTGGAACCAAGAACCCCTGACACAACGTCTTTCCCATTTCCTAGCCTAAGTTACTTCTCCTGCCCAACTTCACCATTAAATCCTTTTTTAACTAACGCGTTCATGCATTCTCCTCTCCTTAGTAGATGGGACCCTTAAGTGGTGATTGTTTTCACAGGCGAAACAATCCTTTTTTTCTAAGGAATTGTCTCTTTTGTTACCCTTGTCTTCCTCCCGATCGACAAAGGCACGGATGCCTTTTCCCTGATGCTGATGAAAGTCTTTGATGTCGCCCCGCTCGTCAGCTGCGCAAGCCCTTTACATCACAAGTTTATACCCTCTCATTTGTGCTCCCCCAGGTAGTGAGGTCAATTTCTGATTTACCCCCCCCCTTTCTTACGATGTTTTCCCGAACGGAGCGCATGGTGGAGCTTTTTCTCTCTCCTCGTGATTCGCCAGACTGCCTCCCCTTGAGTATAGTTCTTTTCGTCGGACTCCGTAATCAACATGACCCCCCCGCCCAGCTTTTGTATACTGCCAGTGGATGATCTGACCGCTGCCCAGTGCAGGGTCTTTCCGACACCCAGGCCAAAATCATTTACCCCTCATTCCCTAGTCTATACCTCCAAAATTCTTTCGTTTCTTTCCTCACTCTTTTGACAAGTATTGATTTATGCCCTTCGCGGAATTTGAGAAATCGATATAGAGCCATCTTTTCCAACACCCTGCCGATCGATTCAAAGTTTTTACAAAATCCTTTGCTGTGTCCTAACACGAAGCAATCCCCCCTCCTCAGTGTTTGTTGAGTGTATATAGAGAAGGCCTCCTTCTTTTTTCCTCTGGGAACGCACGTCTGAGAATTAACATTCCAAAGATCTCGGCTCTTTTTGCCTTTTAAGTTCGACCTCCTGCGTAGGATACCCTTCATATTGTGACCCCCATTTCTCCGCAAGGTTCTTGTTTTTACTAGAGTCTCCTTGGTACGATGATTTTTTTCCGATTTTTTTTCCTCCTTTTGCATTTCCCCTTTTTATTGCGTCGTTAGATCACCTGTTCTTTGTGAAGAACTATCTGGTCGGTTGTGAACCTGCCGTCGCCGATTAACATCGTCCCCAATACCTTACCAGGCTGCGTTCGTTTCGTCCCCCCCTTCCTTGAATTGTCGCTCACAATATCCTCTCCTCCGGTACCCACTTGCCCTTATTTTTTCTTTAGACGCTCTTTCCCTTTTTTTTTGACCCAAGTTAGAGTTGCCCTTTGTGGTTTATCCCTTCCCCTCTCTTGCTCGGCCCTGAGCTCGCTTAATAGTTCCCAAGAGTAGCAGGGAACGTCTCCCTATTGCCCGTTTTCAATCTTGAGGGCATAGGAATTTTCATGACGAGTACTTCGAGTTTCTCCTCCTGAAGGCTTGTCTGCCCGTCCCCCGAGGTCGCCACTGACGAAGTGCTCTCAATTGCAGCGATGGAACTTTCTTATTCCTCGACCTGGAACGTGGGTCACATATTCACTGTGGTTTGGTGTTTATCGGCCTTCTGCAGACAGTTAGTTTTTTTCCGCTATCTTTGTTAAAATCCGGCCTTTCCCCCCAAGCGACCAGTGGCTGAAAGAGACACCCCCAACGTGACTTACCAAGCGCATCTTGGGTAGGATACATTCCCTTTCGCGCTTGCGGTTAATCCTTCTTGCTGGGGTCGAACCGTCAGGACCCTTTTTTACCCCACAAACCTCTTCGCTACGCGTCCCTCCCCATACCCTTTCCCGCGCTCTCCCCCCTAACATGTTTTGCCGAAACGTTGCTCAACCAAACGGCCTGAAACACCAGAGAACTTTTTCCCAAGTTCTTTCCCACCCTTCCCAACATCTTCCCTAACTTGATGCCCCACTTGAGTCGCTTTTTTTTCTTAATAAACTTGTCCCCTCCTCCCCCTAAGTGCGATTCCTTTCAAACACCTCCTGTAGTACCGCCCAGTTGCCCTCCCTCAGACCTCAAAAGCCGCCACAAAATCTGCCCCTTTCTTGCCCCATATTTTCAACGCCCCTCCCTGATTTCCTTGTTTTTTTTTTTTCCCACCCGGTAGCCCAACCTTTCCGATTTACCTCTTGATCACGTCTGGCTAGACCCCTTAGCGAAATCTGCAGACCGAGGCATGCTTTTTTCTGAATCGGCCCCAACCTCCGTTTTTTCCCCGAAGTGCGGGTACCCTCCCCCTCCACTCACTAGACGCCCTCCAGTGGCCCATGTTTATTCCCGAGATCCTATGGAGTGTTTGACCCTCAGCCCTCCATTGGGATACTCTTTTTTCAGGAAACTCCAGCACTGACACCCTTTTCCCCTCTTCCCGGTAAGATCAATCCTTCTCGGTTCGCAGTGGTGCCCCACCTTGTTGATGTTGGCTCTACATTCCTTTTTCCCTGCCACCCCCATTTCGCGATGGCGCTCAGGTCTCCTCTCCTTCAAAGTATCCAAAGTTTCAGCATCCCCACGGTTGTCTTCCTTTGGAAAACATGGTAGGTTGACTGTCTTCTCAGGAGCACCCTTGAGCACCTACATTCTTCCTTCTGCGAAAGTATGCTACTACTTCTTCCTTTTGGCTAACCCATGCTTTCTTTGTTGGGCTGTCTTTCTCAAACCACTTCGCGTTTTGCTTCCTGGATCCCACCTCCTTCCCTTTTTTTTTTTTCAATCTTACCCATTTTTGACTCTCTTTCGTTGAGTTTCATTCATTATTTTCCTACCAGGTGGATCCCTTTGATTTAGCTCTTCCCTTTTTTTTTTTTACATTCACTCTGAGCAGCAGTTCTGCTTTCCTGAGTTGTTGGTCTTTTATCCCTTGCCCCTTCCCCAACTTCTTGGGATTCCGTTTCAGTTCCTCCCCCCAATATGGTAAAGCTACCTCTACCTCGAATGAAAGGTGGTGAGTTTCCTTTTTTGTGAAAGCACGTTTGTCCGCGAGAGCGATCTCTCTTCCCGTCCCCTCCCCTTCCCCCGGTTCTTGACTCAAATTTCATGCCGGTTCACCGAATCCACCTTTTCGAGGAGTGTATTACTTGAATGGCGACCCTCGTTCTTAAACCCCTTCCCCCGCCGGATTTGAACTTGTTTTTTTGTTGCTCCCCTCGTTTGTACACCTTTCTGTTTCAGGCTTTGACCCACCACTCCGGGACTCTCTGACGCCCCCCGGAAGGGCATATCCGGTGACCCCTCTTTCCAACGTTGCACTTTGGAATATGAACACTCCCCTGTCCCCCCCCAAACGTCCATGTCCTTTGTTCTATCGTCACACCTCGGGCTTTTTTTCGTTTCTCTCTTTTCTCCTTAATGCTCACTGAGCTGCCACAGTTGTCCTTGCTACCTCCCCCACTCTCTCAGATGGCCCAATATTTCCCCCCACCCTTGGCTCTCTCCTCCGTTTTGTTAGTCTCTTCAGGTTCCGGGTTTCCCATTCTTCTGTGAGTTCTCCTCCAGCTTTTATTGGGTCTTCAGGCCAAGTCTTTTCCGAATCGATTCAAGAAATCCTAACGAGGTTCCACTTAGAATTTCTTTCTTTTTTTTACCTCCTGTGTGGATTCGAGATCCCCCCCCTCTTTTTCCTTCGAGCGAACCGTTAGTAGGAACATGTTGTCTTTCCCCCTCTGCTTCCCGGTGACTTTTCTAGCACTTGTTGGATTCGTTCTCCCTTCCTGACTGGTTAACAATTTTTCCTCTCCTTTTTTCCCCACCATTTCCCCACCCTCCTCTTTCTGTTTTAAAGCTAGGGAGTCTCTCATGAGAATTCGTTCACCTCCCTTAGACCCTCTCCGGGATTCTGTAATTTACAGGCAGAACGGTGAACTGTTTTTCCTTCCTAAGTCTAAAAACATCGGTTTTTTTGACTTGACCCAACAAGGTTAAACTCAGTACTCTCTTCCTCTTTGTATGGGTGGCCCCTTCTCCCCCCGGCAGCAATGATTTCGTTACTTCCCCGAGGCTCTCCCCACCCCCATATCCAATTTTTATCTTGCATTCCCCAAACGTTCCACGCTATTTTTCGACGAGAATTTTCTTTTACGAACTGACCTTCCCGACGGTCCCTCACTCTCTTTCTTACCAAGAGGAAGTCCTCTTGTCGCCCCTCCTTCTTGATGTTTAGACTCACATCCTTCGTTCAACGACACTATCATCACTCAACCTATCTCTTTAGGGAGTTGATACAGCCCCCCATCATATTTCCATTTAGACAGTTGTTCTTTTTGCCCGTCAGTTGCCAAGCTGACACGTTGGTCTGGTTTTTTTACCCGCTTGGAAGCAGCGGCTAATAACTCGTTCCTGAAGTGGTCGTCATCATCCGTTGCAACAGCTGAGAGCCGTTTTTCCTTTCCTCTTATTTATTCTGGATTTCCCTTTTGAATTGTTATCCTTCTCTTTTTTCCCAATATTTTTTTTTAGTGTCGCTGCAACCAACCCCCTTCATCCGGTCCCTGGGAAATTGAAAGATTCCTTCTTGTCGTCTGTATGTCTTCCCCACTTCGGAGCCACATTTTTGTTTCATTCTCTAAAGATATAAAATTTTTTCCTTTGCCCGAGAATAGGTTGCCGTTTCCTTTCCCGGTCTCCTATAGGTAATCATCTCCTTTTGCTCACTTCACCACGTTTACCCTCGGTTTTCAGTTTTATTGATCGCTGGGCAATTTTTAAGAGGATTCTTTCTTGGGAGTTCTGAGTTTCGTTTACTGAATGATTGTGTGAGGATGCATTAGAGGCGGTCGCGGTTCCAGTCCCCGGGTTAGAGAGGCAGCCTTTCCCCGTTATTATGTGGATTTCCTCTCTTCTGTTCTTGGGTTTTCCATACGACTTTTTTATAGCCCCGGGGTTCTTCCTTTTTCTATGGTGTGATCCTCCCGTTTAGGAGTTTTTGGCGTTTGCCCTTCTCTCCCCTGTGCGGGAAAAATTTTTCTCTTATCTCTTCCTCAGGTGGGTGCTGGTCCCCCCATTCCCCCCTTTTTCCACTCCTGGTTCCTTTTTCGCATCTATGTCCCCGAGAAAGTCCCTGACTACGATCCCACGGAGTTGCCTTTGGTGCTGCTGCCAGCCAACTTTGTCTCTCCGAATTCCACTCTCGATTGAAAAAGATGCCCTTCCCCCTTTCTTTTCTAAGCCGTCGATTTCCGCACCAATTTCCCGTCGAAGTACCCCATCGTTTTTTTTTCCTCCCACCGTTTCCCATGATCAGCTTATCTCTTCTTTTCTTTTCGTCCACTCTTCATCTGGCGCTCCTTTTAGCTTGCCCCACCCAGGCACCCACCCTTCCCTGTATTTCGTTTTTTTTGGTCCCCCGGACTTTTGGCCCCCTATCCACGGCAAGGATGAGGTTCCTTTCTGATTCTTGAGAACTCTGTGCTTCCTTTCGACGCCGCAGTCGTCCCCTTCTCTCCCTTGGTTCCTTCTGGAGTCAGTTGACCTTCTCCAAACTATTTTTGTGGTGTGGTTGGTTGGGGGTGCCCTCAATAGCCCTCGTGTTTTTTTTTTGAATCCTCTGAATGACGACGCCGCTTTTTCTTTTCGTAGTTCTTTCCGATATTATCGCTAGTAATCAAACATGACCCCACCTCCTTAGTTTCTTTTTTTTTGACCTGACCTTGAATCTTCTTCCTACCCCCCGTCCACGTTTTGAATCACATCTCTCATGGGCTTTTCCTCCAACAATCCGTTGCTCCGCCGTGAGCTGGGAATCTGTTTATCTTTCGCTTCCTAGAGCGAATCCCTTCTGGCTCCCCACCCTTCCCCCAGAAGCTAAGTTCCATTCACTCCCCCCCATCTGATGGCTTAACTTTCCCAGAGCAGGCCATCTCCTTTTTCCTCCACTCTTGGTAGAGCTGATTTGCCGCCTTTCGTTTTTTGCTGGGCTCCAGCCTCTTTTGGAGTGGGACTTCCTCTTCGTTTGTTCTATGATAGTTTTTGTTTCCGCTTTATTCGACTCCTCCTCCCTCTTCGGGATTGCTTATTTCCTTTTTTCTTTTCGTAGTAGCACGCATCCAGGCTATCCCGATCCTTGCGGTTCTGTGGAGCATGCCTTTTCTCTTTTTATACCGGGAGAAAGATTTTCTCCTTTTTTGGGCGTGGGCTTTTCTTTTTCTTTCTTCCTCTTCCTACATAACTCACCCCCGGTCCCTGTAGTGATCCGCTCTTCTCCCCCCACGCCTTTTCAGTCCGATTCGCCCCAGAGTTTCATTCATGAATCCCGCTTTTTTTTTTTTCCCCGGTCTTGGTCCAAAGGCTGACATTTAGATTCCCTAATGCCTCGATCGTCTCTCCCTATCCCCCCCGGTAGGAAGACGCATCTGTGCGTTAGCCGTTTGTTTTCGAGATGGTGAGGGCTCCTTCAAGGTTCATCTGGAAACACGATACTCGTTTTCGCCTGCAGTTGGTTTTTGCTCTCCAAATCCTCGCCCCCCCCCCACCGGTACCGCGGTCCGCCAACCCATACGCTCTTTTTTCGTTCTCAGGATTGCCTTTTTTTTTTTCTGATCATCGCCCTATTCCTGTTTTGTGTGTTGACTTCTTGCCTGACCTTTAGATAACGACCTGCACAGTACCTTTGGCCATATCGTTTTTCCACGCAGCCTGTCCCTCGTCCACTGTCTAAAGAACAACTTGAGCCAACGTCGATTTCTTTTCTTTCCCTCTTCCGGTCTTGCCCTTTCTCGCTGCGGAGCACTTTCCCCAGTCGTCTTGTCGACGATGAGGGTCCTTACCCCATAAAACAGAGGCTGCCCTCTCGAGTTCTTTGTCGTGTACTTCCCCGCTCTACTTCGTCCTCCAACGCGCCCATCGCGCGCCTCAACCCTTTTTCCCTTTTTCCCAGAGACCCCGGCTCTCCCCCCAGAGGCCTCGAAACGTTTCGCGACATATCTTTCACACGTCCTTGGCCACATGGCTCGTTTCCTTTCAAACGCTTTTCTTTTTTCGCCTTGGAAAATGTAGTGCCGTCCCCGTTCCTCAAGACTCCTCGACCAACGCTAACACTTCCTTTTATCAGGCCAACAAATCCTTCTTCACAGCCCGGAATCACTAGCCTCTCCTTCACCTTCCCCTCCCAGCAATCAGAGCCTTAAAGTTTTCTTTTTGCCCCCCTTTGCTTGTTTCGCACCTACCCCATGCCTCCTTGACTGATCCTTCCCCCCCGCCCCGCGTGTAGAAATTCTTTTCATATGCCCTGAGGCTCGCCCAAACCATAGAGTTTAGACTTGAATTTCTTCCCTTTACCCCCTCTCCTTTTCTCAGGAACCTCCATCATCCGACAAGACTTCTTTTTCTTTTTGTGCCCCCCCATTCTTTTTCCCTTCGATTGGTGGATTACCTAGAACATAATTTTCGTTTCCCAGAGAGTCAAGCGATCCCCTCAGCCCCTTTTCCCCCGAAAATTGAACCGTCCTCACCCCGCATTTCTCTTATGAGTCGTTCCTTTTAGGGTGACCACTTAGTGCCTAGTTAAAGGATCTTCCCCGATCAAAGCTCTGCTAAGCCTTTCCTGTTGTCGAAGTTTCCTCCCCACGGTTTTCTTAAATTTCCCCGGTGTTTTTCGAGCGCACATTCCTTCGGTTTGTCTCGTAGGTCCTCCCCACCGAAATTTTCTCGATTCTTTGGCTTTTCCGTCTCAACACTCGTCGGCGTAGTGGTCCGTACCCAAGTTTCCCTTTTCCCTACGTTTTTCTTTTTTTTAGACCTCATCTTTGAAGTTTTGGCGCTTCACATTTTTCGCAGTTTCTCGTTTTTCTTTTTGAATTAATTAAAGGATCTCAGTGAGCTTATTGTTTGCATCTCTAGCATTTATTGTCAGTAGCCCACTGTGATGTAGGATTCAACCTCTTACCAGCGAATTCTCTCCAATAGGTCCTTCGCTTTTCACAGTTCCCGTGTAGAAGCTGGATGGTTGCGCCAATGCGGACGTGACTGCCCCCGCTTTGACGCCCTCGTGCATTTCCTTCCTCTTCCCAAAGACCTCCACGTCTATTTCGGTTCGTCTGTTCTTTTTAATACGCGCACTTTAGCCCTAACCATACCTGGTCTCTTGAAATTTGTTGAGAAACCCTGCCCCCTATTTTTTGTACACCTTCAAGCGGACCCGAATCCAACACGTCTAATGATCTTAAGGCGAAGGCCCATTCATTCAAGTGTACCATGTTTTTTCAACGCCTTGCAAAATGCAGATAGTGCACGACCGGTAAAAAAACCCCGATTCCACATTCCCCCTTGTTTAAAAATATAGTATTGTTTCGTTTACTCGCTCTCTCTTAAGTAAACCTGACCGCCCCCCCTAAAGGTCTGGTATCCCCCCTATTCCTACGAAGAGCGCCATAATTGTTA
>Ga0179593_1586407_pt1 | contig 17581 bp, 22 predicted proteins | sample CZODoug2_1_08_16_FD_185931 | JGI IMG/M metagenome (GOLD analysis project Ga0179593, IMG submission 185931) | Vadose zone soil fungal communities from Angelo Coast Range Reserve, California, USA - CZODoug2_1_08_16fungal (PacBio error correction) | ecosystem: Environmental > Terrestrial > Soil >... | reverse complement strand
TTCTATGCGGCCGCGCCTTTCCTTTTTGTTGTCATTGAGTGCCGGAGCACGGAGTATGCCGCACCTATTCCCGGGCGTGGGCGTCCAATCGCCTTTTGACGTGCCCCTCCCGCTTTCGATAGCATCCCTTAATCCCTCGGCGTTTTTTGTCTTTCCCCCCCCCTTGATTACTCTCCCCCTTTTCTAGTAAAGGGTAACGAGTCCGAGTAGAGCTGATTCCTACGGCTCGTTAGGAGAAGTCCTCCTCGCACCAGCGACCTGCTTGTGATGCCTCCTCTTCGCATTCTGTCTTTCGTTAGCGATTTTTTCTTTGGGTCCTTCGTCCTCTCCTCTGCCTCCCTTTTTTCCTTCGAAGGCGAGTCGCGTTTTTTCTCCGTCGACTAGTCCCGTGTTTTTTTCACTCCTGCGCTTTATCGTAGAGGCTCCTAGGGTTCGCGGGGCTCCCCCCTTCTTTACGTCGCTCTTTTTTCCGCGCTCATATTTTTGCTATAAAAATTATTGGGTGATTTGACGTGTTTTTCGCAAGGAGCACCTTTGCCGCGCGCCCCGTAGCTGTTTTTCCGCTGCGATTAGCCGCCTACGGGATTTTTTTCACCGCCTTCGCATTCCGTAAGCGCGCGCCTCGTCGCTGGACTATGCCTAAGAATTTTGGCCTTTTCTTTCACCCGATTTGCGAAGGGGAAATCCCAAGAGTCTTTCTCAGAAGCCCGCACTTTTTTGTACCAGAATCTTCCTTAGTCCACTACTAGCAGGCCTTGCCTCCTCGGGCCTCGGTCTCTTCCCCGCCGGGAAGTCCTGGTTCCTCTTTTCGTTAGAAAGAGGGACTTTCTGTGCCCTTTTCTCTTGATCTACTTCCCCCACCACTTAGTTTTTTTCTTCTCCCACGAAACTTATAAGCGTCAGTAAGGTCGGGAAGTATTGCTTGATCGTCCTCTAATAGTCGATTTCCTCCACTAGGTGCATTTTTTCCCTTTGTATCGAAGGGGCCACTTAGGATTTCCTCCCTTCCTTCTAGTGACCTGCTCTTCCTAAGCCGCAGGGAAGTTTTCTTGTTCGGGCTAGCGATATCTCCTGTGGCTATGATTAGGAGCCTCTCGCTTCGACCCAACTGAGACTCCCCCCATTCCCGCGAATTAAGATAGGGGGCCATCGTTGCCATCGCCGCACTCAACTTTCTCCCCCTGGCCATTTCCTAGATGGGTTCAGGCTTTCAGTGGAGATTGTTGTCTCTCCCTTTTTCGGACTTTCTCTTTTATAACTGAGGATCCCTTAGGAGAAGTTTGGACTTTTCGAGTCCGGTCTGCGCTTTGCCCACTGGCTCTTAGTAGTGACTTGCTTGTTCCCACCGGGTTCCCCTTCGACGACTCTAGTTCCCTCGGGGCTCTACTAGGGCTTGGCTTCGGATGAGGTTTTTCCCCTCATAACCTGTGTCTGCTGCTTAGAAATCACCCCCGTATGAACCTCACATTGGACTTTAATCGTTGAGCAGACGGGCCCTGGGGTTCTCTCCGTATGAAGATCGGTTCCTACCGTTGTAGCTTACTTTTGGAGCCCCCCCCTAGCTATCATCAGGCTTAGTCTTTTTTCGCTCCTCTTTTTTCTAGAGCAGCCGAGGAAGATTCGAGCCGCCGTAGAGACTTCCTTGCATCATGGCTTACATTTCTCGTTTTCCTTGGTCAGGACACCCCCTTTCATGACTTTCCCCCTATCTTTCGCCCTCCGCTCCCCTTCCGACATCGTTTTTTTTTTTCCTTTTTTATTAGAGATGTAGAGGCCTGAAGCTTTGTCGACGCCGATGAGGCTGCCCTAATATTCCATGTGGGGCGCCCTTCCACAGTTCTCGGTGAGTAGCTTTTGTTCCCCTCCTTTTCCTACGTTCTTTTTCCCCGCTCCTTCTTTTCAGTCGCATGGCGCTCCAAGTTTTCTCGTAGTGGGGCCGGCCCGGGCCGGTCCCTCGGAGAGCCATTTTCTGCGTTCCTAGTTCGTTCTTCCGGATTCTCATATCTGTGTTCTCGAGCAGAGCAGACCCCGAGCCTTTCTTGCTTTGTAGGATGTTACCCAATCACCTGATTCGGTTTACTTCTTTTTTTCTCGTCAAATGTCGCGGGGTTCCCAGACCCTGGCTCTCTGCCCTTGTTTCCCCTTTGAGACAACCCCCCCAAGCCTCCCTCCTTTTTTATTTGCCCCCCTCTTCTTTTGCGACTTTTCGTCGTGTGAATATACGGGTAGCCACTTGTCTTTTATGTTCTGTGTTCTTCTTACCGCCAGAAGGACTCTCTGCATTTTTCTCCTCTACTCGGGTCGGAGAGAAAAGGGACCCGATTAGATGTACATTCGTTCTTCTCGTGACCCCTTCTTGGGTCGAATGAAGAAGGCAGTAGTCTACACTTTGACCGACCTCAAGACGTTCCCCTTCTTTTTCCCCTCTGAGCTAATCGCTTTTCCCCCTTATGCCTATTCTCCTCCTCTTGGTGCCTGAGAAGATACCCGAGGTGGAACTATATTCTCTCAGCCCTTGCCCAGATATGTCCCCTTTCGGAGGGAGGCTCCTCTCGCCTTTCCCCCTTCGTCACCCCTCAACAAAGTTGGAAAATAATAGGTCCTTTTTCTTCTAAGTACATTTTCCGACTTTTTATGTATTCTTCTGAAATCCATATGTAAGGTCCCAGTGTCTTAGTCGGTTCCATCTTAGTCCAACCCCCCCCCCCTCACTGGGGATCCGTCTCTTCCCCCTCCAGAAGTCAACTCAACCGCTGGCTACGTTCGCTTTAAACGCCTCCTGATCCTTTTTCCCTTTTTTTCCTGAATGCTATCTCATTGCATCACCCCCAACCGAATTCCCCTCTTCCTTTCCGGGGGTTCTCGCCCATAAGAAAACTCCGATGACGTCACTCCCGTCGGGTTCCGGGGATCCCTGACAACATCTCTTCTATACGTTACCGCCCTTTTTTTTCGTTTTCCTTCTCGACATTTTCTTTTCCCCCGTGCCGGCCGACGAGGAGACGAACCAAGACGCCCTTGAGCGCAGGCCTCAGCCCCCCCCTTCTTTTTCAGACCCCGAATGGACCCTCCCGAAGTTATGACTCCAGCCCATCTCTTCCGTTATGTTCTTTTCCTCTTCTGACACTAGAGAGTGCTCTGCTGCGGCAGACACGGTGCCCCAGGCTCCCCATTTCATGCTGCGCGAAATACCCCAACCCTCTTTGTAGGTCATTAATGAGGGCTTCCTCTCCCTTGTCCGTTCCCCTTCTTCCACCGTCTTTCTTTAAGACATAAAAAGTTCCCGATATTTGCCCGCCCCATTTTTCTTGACGCGAATGTTCTTCGATCGTGCCGTCGGCGACTTGCGTTTCCTCTCTCCCTCCCCCCCCCGGCGGCTTTCACTTCCTGCCTTTTTCGTTAGAAGCTGAGACGGGCCTCTGCCGGGCGCAAGTTCACGCAGTTCATCCCCGCCCCACCTTCTTTCCTCCCTTTGCGATCATACGTTTTACTCATTTTCTTTGGTCGGAGCGTTTTTTCCGCCTTTTGATTTAGGGTATTTCTGGTCATCCCTATCCTGCCCCCATCCCCCCGTCGAGGCCACCCGGAGTGCGAAATTTAGTCGTCCTCTTTCCGACCCCTCCTCCCCCGAATGTTCATAATAGCCGGTGTGTCAAGCTCGAGGCGTTCGCTTTTGATTCCTCCCGGCGCGCTTTCTTCTCTCTGGGAACTCGACCCACGGCTCCCCTTGGCCTAGCCTCCTCTCCCCCTCGTCGCCTTTGGAAATCTATCTCCCTGCGCCCAGATTACCCGGCGTAACTGTGGATTTTTTTTTTTGCTGGGCATGCATGCCCTTTTTTTCTCTCGGCATTTTTTTTTACTTTTCGCAACCCTCGTCTTCCCTTGTTCCGAAACCCTGAGACCCGCAGAAGGTGAGCTGATCGCTTCTATCTACTTTTCCCAAGACGGCGTCCTATGCGCCGTCTTTTGTAAGGCTTACTTACCAACGGTCTGCGGCGTGTTTCTCGAATGCCGGTCTTTTTTGATCCCCGCACTTCTTTTCACCCCCCTCTACTTCAATTCTCTACCCTGGTGCGTCCTCGATTAACAAACGAGGGGGCCTTCCCCCCACGCAAGGACACCCCCCCTTCCTACCCGTCTTTGATAAATTTCCAAGTCCGACATCCCCTTTTTTTCTCAACCTTTCTCCCCCGTCCGACCGAGTTCGTTCCAGGACCCGAGCTGGGGCCCGACCTGCTCAAGGAGTTTCTCTTAGCAGCCTCGGTCAACCCGCCGTTTTTTGTTTTTGTCCTCTTTCCCTTTCTCACTTTGCCTTGGTAGTCGTTTGGCCTGTTGCTTCTGCCCGGATACGAAGAGACCGTCCGAATGGGTCACGCTAGATTCCCCCGGCAGAGAGCCCCGGTTCCCCTTCTCTTCTGTTTTTTCCGATTTCGCCAACCCCAGCGGCGAGCCGGGCACGGGTCGGGCGCCCCGTTTTTTCCCCCCATCCCCCCGATCGAAGAGGTTGATCCCTTAGTTTTCACCCTCAATACCCCCTTCTTCTCTTGCCCCTTGCGCCGAGACCCGATTGCTTTTCGGCACGATCAGTGCTGGTCTGTGTCGGATGCGCCTTGACGTAGTCGCGCGTCCCCGAGTCATGGACCGGCTACTTCTTTCTTCACCTTTCATCTTCCCGATGGACCTTGATGCGAACCCCTTCTCCGAACGACGTCCGCGGTTTCGCCCCCCCTGGAGCAGCCGCTTCTGTTTTTTTTCCCTTTTGCTTCCCCCCGATTCCCGATTTGAAAGTTTTTCGAGGCTCGATCGGTCGTCTGGACCGTGGTCTACGCTTGGCGTTCCACTCGCTCCCAGCGCCCTTGTCCGTTCGAGTTCTTCATGCTTCATGCTATCCCTCCTGTGGTTTTTCTTCTTCGTATGTCTCCCTCCAAGCCGGCACCTTTTGGGGGATACGCCGGGGCGACGCGGTCAATGACACTCTCCTTTCCTTCGGTCTCTATATTCCCCTCTCTCCCTCCTCCTTTTTTTTTTTCTAGAGAGGATATCTGTGATCCCCGCAGCCGGCGCGTTTTTTCCTTTCCTGTCGCTGCCCCCGTCCCCCCAGGCGTCCCGCGTGCCCCGGGCGTCTCCATAGGACACGTTTCCTTCCCCTGACTTGGTCCCGATGCCCCTTCCCCCACTGTTTTCCGCTTTCCTTTTTTTCCAGACCACGTTTCCTCTTTTTTTGACAGGCCACGGGTTCCCTCGATACTAGCCGATCGAGCTTGACTTTTCTTTCTCGGGAAGGCTGCACCCTCTTGAGCCAGCCACAGGAAGGATGTGTGATCGCGCCCCCCTGACTCCTGGAGATTTTTAGGTGGTTCTTTTCATCGTCCTCTTTCCCCCTGTCCCTTTCGGAGCGTCGCCGTCCGTCTGCGTTCAGTGGCTCGCCTGGAACGAGTGCCTTTACTCCCCGCCCGGAGCTGATCGTCCCGATGGTTCCCCTGTTTCTGTTTGGTCTCAATTTCGCGGCCTATGCGAGCCGGCTGACTGCGCGACTTCTATTCTCGTCGTTCGGGGGCTGGACGTGTCCCCTCCGCGAAGGTGAAGGTTTTCTTTTTTTTTTTCGCTTTTTTTTTTGTTCGCCTTCCTCTAGTTAGCGGTAAGAAGCTTTGGGTTCTCGTCGCCTTGTCCTTTTTTGCCTCTCGGTCGGATCTTCACTTTTTCTCCTTTCGGCTTTTCCCATCGGCGCCTGCTTCTAGACCCCCCGTTTTTATTGAAGAATCCCTTCAAACCCCCCGGCATCGTGCAACCTTCTTTTTGTTTGTGAACATGAAACTCGGAAGTAGTCCTCCCTCGCAGGGTGCTCGACTATAGTGCCCTTTTTTTCGACCCCGTTATGCGGGGACCGTCTTGTGCCCGATGTCTATTCTGACCCGAACCTCGATCCCCGTCGGTGAACTTTTCGCTCGGCCCCACGCTGGCTTTCTCGTTTTGCCTCCCGACAGATTTTATCCTCCTGACGCCTTGAAGTCGGTTTTCGGCGGCAATCCTGATTTTTTGAGGTCATCCAGACCGGACTTCTTCCCCTTCCGAGAAGGACGGTTACCAAGATTTACGTAATTTAGGCCATCCTAGCAGCTCGGCCCCCGATCGTCTCTTGAAGGGTTCAGGTCTTCTTTTCTCCCTCCCCCCTTCCTTCCCTTGCTTTCCCTTTGTACCCATTATGAGTCGTCTTAGATCCTCTGGCCATCTTTTTTCTTTTCCCTCCCCTCCATCAACGAGACTTCCGCTTGGGAATCGACGGTGACGCCGCCCCCCGCCTAAAGATGGCTTAACTCCTGGCTTTTTTCTCGACGCGGAACCCATATGCTGGAAGAAGCTATAGAGTTTAACCCTGACTCTACCCGCGCGTTGGAGATCTGTCCCTCGTCTCTAGAGAGATTTTCCCCAGGCCTCTTCTCTTGCTCGCTTACGATGGGGACCATTGGTCGTACCATCGCAGCATAGAGGTCCCCCCATCCTACTCCGAGGAGGGGGTTCTGGTCTAGTGGCTAACCCTTTTTCCATCAGTTGATTCCACCCCCTCACTATCTCCCGATCCTTGAGTACACTTTCTTCTCGCCCTCCGGGTGAGGCGGTCGTGTCCTTAATCTTTGGACTTTTTTTGCAGGCGTCCCCCGGCGCACTTCCTCTGCAGGCTAACGCCGCCCTTGTTTGGATAGATACTTCGTAGCTCCTTTAGGTAGTCCATAGCTCGTCTCCAGCCCTCTTGCCTCTTTTTTTCCGCCCTCCCCTCGCTGTTTGGTCGGCAAGACCCCATCCGACCCTCATTCCAATGGTCTCCCCCGCCTCGGCCCCCCCCGACCCCTCCGAAAGAGTTCGTTGGGATGTTCCTGTATGTTACATTTTTCTCTGCATGCTGTCGCGCGATCTACTCCGACTACGGAGCCCTCAGCAGTGCCCTTTTGATTTGTGTCATCCCTACGGGCGCGTCCTCCCTTTCAGCGGTACGTTTTTTTCTCCTTTTCGTTTTTCCTCTTTCTCTTTTTTTTTTTTTTTTTGTTTAAGTGGGGGGCACGGAGTTTCTGTCCCCTTCTGTAGAGCCCCATTTCTTCGCCGGACTTTTCTCTCCTCTCAATTCTTTCCGCGTTTTGGCCGTGCCGCGCCCCGCATTACCTTATTCATTCCCCCTTTATCAAGGTTTTCCTTCTTTCTCCCTGGACCTTCTGGCCCTTTCGTGGGGATTCTATCTCCGACAAAGTCTTGGTTCCCCCCCCGCCTTGGTTGTCTTTTCCCCCTTCTTACCTCCCGACGCTTAGGCTATCCATTTTCGTCGTCGGTTCCTCCGGGTAGCCCCCTTTTCTTGTTTTTTTCGGTTTTTCTGACTCCCCTCCTGATTAGGTTCTCCTTCCCCGATTGGTTTTTTCTGGAGCCGAACAGGAAACCCCTCGATTCCTTCCGGTTTATCTTTGCCTGGTTTTGGTTTCCCTTTTTTTTTACGCTCTTCGACATTTCGGCGACCTATAAGCCCCGACCATCTTCAGGAATTTTCGCGTTCTTAAACGGCTTTTGGATCTCTCCTTCTCTCCTCCCGCTTTTTCTCGAGATCCCGCCTGGTGGACCAGCGATTACGAGCAGTGCCTATTTTCGACACGTCTACGAGGACTCTTTAGGCGTCTCCTGAAGTTCTCCCCCCCCCCTTGTTTCTCATTTTTCTCCGGTCACCTGGACGTAATTGGGTTCCTCTCTGGTCCTGTCCCGTTGTCCCTCTCCTTGCCTCTCGAGGTGGCTTGTCCAGACTCCCAGCCTCCAAGACCAATGGGTTGACCCCCTCTTCACCGACATACCGTCGAAACACCTCCCACGGACCCCCCCCCCTAACTCCCCTCCATTCTGGATACCCTTACCCGCCCCGGCTTTTCCCCGAAGCACTCCCTGCGCAGAATACCCAACCTTACACCCTCTCCCTTTGGGTACTCCTACCCCTAGTACTTGGATTCGACTGGGAGACGCTCGAACACGCTCCCCTTCTTGTTCCGGTTCCGACTTCTCTGCGTCCCATACTTGCCCTTCGCTCTCCCTCTTCCTGCCGCCGCCGCGCCGTCTCACTAAAGACAAGCCGAGTTGCCTACCAGTCTTCGCTTTTGAGGCCCGCCCAACTTGCCGATTCGCTGTTTTCCCCACAAGATCATCCCCTCGACGATGTTCCCTATGAGGCGTGCTAATCAAATGAGGGAGTTCATCAGACGGCTGCCACGGCTTGAAGGCACTTCCGTATTCCCCCTGATTCCCCAACCTCGTTTCGTTCTTAGGTGGCCGCTGGCCGTCGACCCTATCTTCATTCCTCTTCTTTTTCTTTGCTACCCCTCACACGCTCCCCCCCAGTCGCCCTGCCCGCCTTTCTTCGAGCTTCTTCCGACCTTCGGCCTCGAATTCTGCCTACACTGCTGGATTACCCTGCCTGCCGCCGGATCACTAGGATAATCAGCGGAGCCGGGAGCCTGGCGTCACCGCCTCCTCAGTTCCCGAACTTCTGAAATTTGCTCAGCGGCGATCCTTACTAAACGGAGTGATTCTTCCCGAGTTAGATGAGTTCGCCCCCTCGTCTTTTCTGGGTCGTGATGATGGTCCGCCTCATCCCGTCAGACAAATAACGAACCTCTCGCCTGATTCCCCCGACCCTTCTTTAGAATGTCGACCCGTTTCTGCCCAGCGATTCACGACTTACGCTCCGGTTTGGCCACAACGCCGCTGATGCGGATCCAGCGAATAGCTTCCCCCAGGCGCGCGCTCGATTTTCCCTGAGAACCCTCTGAGTTAACACCCCCCCCGCCCCCCCCCCCCCCCCTCCAATTAGACAGACCGCGAGGGACCTGGCCAAGAGCCATCTTCTTTTCTTCTCTTTCCACAATCCATCTCCCAGATTCATGTCCCTTGCGTGCCCGGAGTGGGATGTTATGACCGAACCCCCCTATCTAATAGTCCACAGGTCTCAGCTCCCGTCCACGAGACCACGGGCCCGCCCTCGATCCTTCAGCGCTGCCCCCCCAGTGGAAGTCCACGCGGATGTTGTTGGTAGATGTACTTTCTTTTTTTTTTTTCGGTTTTTACCTGGAATCAACAACGTTAGGCCATGCACCGTTCCCGTCCCGTTTTCATTGACCTCATTTTCTAGTCCGTCCAATTTTTTCCTCCTTTTCCCCCGACCCTACGTCCAACTTATACTTCGGCACGCTCTCCTGATCCCCCGCAACGCTTGCCCTACCAAACCCCTCTTCCGATCTTTCAAGCGTTCTTTCATCCCATCGGCCCACCCATACCTTCCCAGACACTCCCCCTTGTAGTCCCCGCGTGACACGAGCTGGTCGAGCCCTTTTTTTCTTTCGAGGCGATATGTAACCCCCCACGCCTGCGTTTTCTGTTCCCAGTGAACAGGACTCCACCGTGGCACCCGTTTCGATGACCCCTGGCGGGCCGAAGCAAGTCTGACTCAGTGATATCTCTACCTCTGCCGTCCTTTGAGGCGCGAGAAACCGCGTACCTTCGCCCCTTTCGATTTCGCCTCCCGGAAAGGGCGTCGCATGCGTTGCCCCAGGTCCGCGCCGGCCCTTCTGATGCACTTCCCAGCATGACCCTTGATAAGCCTCTTCCCCGCGAGCACTTAGCTTCTTGCCTTGCGTCCCACACTGCGCCAATTCTGAACCCTATGCGAAAGGTCTCCTCCGGGTTGTGCATGCGCCGTTCTATGTCGGCGTTCGTCCCTTTCCACGCAGACGTCCGTTCTCCGGCCCGACAGGTCATCTTTGCCCGAGAGGCTCATTAACCGCCCCCCACCGTCTCCGAACGCCCTCTCCATCGTTTTCTCTACTCTCAACGTGCGGCTCGACTGCGTGCTCCCCTTTTCACTTCAGCAGCGCCGTCTCCAGTAGATAGGTTTCTTCCCTCTTCACCCTTTCGTGATACCCCTTGTCCTCGTGGCGGGTCAGGCCTGCGCCGCTCTTGGTTGAACAGATTTTCCTAAGCATGTTGGGCCGGTCCAAATTTTTACTCTCGGATACGCCCCGCCCCAGCTGGTCGGATCTATAACGCCTGGGCGCCGGGTCAGTTTTCCCACTTCACCTTCCTTCCGTTTGAGTTTTGCCTCTAGTATCTCTTTTCCCCTTGTTGTGATCTCTCCCCCTGCGCCGCCGCCGCCGGCCTGAGGAGTGTCATTGCTGTCGTTAGCCCTCACGCGGTGACCTGAGGTTCTTCTCTCCGGGGACACTTCCCGTCCCCTCGTTATATTCCGCAACCGCTTCTCAGTGCTCTTGACCCGCCCTTGAGTCTGACCTCGTTTGATCGACCACTTTAAGACGAGCATGTACTCCGAGCTGCTCTACGGGCTCCTTTTTGAATTAAGCTATTCTTCTCACCCTTCCTGCCCCTTTGATGAGGGAGAGTCGTGTTCGGTCGTTTCCTTTCCCCCTCTCCCCCGATCGGCATCCTATGATTCGGAGTCCTATCCCGAGTATGCATGTCACTTTCGCGAGAGATAGTTCGCATCATACCCAGCCGGCTCTGCTCGTCGTCGTGCACTCTCGTCTTCTGCGATGTGCCGGGTTCCTCGCGCGGTGCATGGGGGGATTCCCCGGACTTCACTGGAGTCAAACTCGGCTAGTGCGGCCGTACGCGCGTCCGGCTTCCCTTTCCGGCTCTCCGGCGCTTTTTTCTTCCGATCTGTTCGCACGATTTGCTCCTCTCCGCCCCCGGCGTTTCGCGAGTTCTTCACGCGGATCTCCTGCCTAAGTCGAGGTCGTTGGCGAGCAGGCCCGCTGTTCTCGACCCGGTTTCTTACCAAGTCTGACCTTTGTGACACCTGAAATCCCTGGAAAGTCGTCTCCGTGAGACCCCCATTGCATACGAAAAGAAGTCTTGCCTTTTGATAAATAGGTTTTCCCATGTTCTCTTGATTTTTCATCTTAGTTAGCTGAAGAACGCGTGAGTTCGTCCCCCAACACTTCCAGTTTCCCAATTTGATTTCCTTGCCCAAGAGTTGATGGAGTAGGCTCTCTCCAAGTAGTCATGTAGTACTGTAGTGGAGTTTCCTTGCGGTTCTCTGGCCAATCCGATATCGTCGGCCCTTCATCTAGTCGTGTTCTTTCCCGCATCCCCACCCCGCGAGGACGGCTCTACCCCCCCTAATTCCTTCAGTTCTCGGCCACACCCCGACAGGGGGTGTTGCTTCCCCCGGCCCAGTAGAGGAGGGAGGGTCTTAATCTTCTCGATGAAGCCCAGTGGCCGATGAGATCTGCGTAGTCTTGCGCCACGAGACTCCAGGCAACGCGGAAGTTCCCGACTCGGGGCATCGCCGGTGAAGCGACCTTTGATTGACTTTCTGGCTGGCCCTTTGTGGCTGATGTGTTTTTCTCCAGCAGTCGACGTTGATCAATCGGGATGCTAAGTCCCGGCCTCGCTACCCAGCTCGGAGCTTTCCACACCGGATCAGATTTTCGTGCTCATTGCCTTTACCAATTAGGCCGAATTTCCTCTTTGTCCCGCTTGCGGGGATGTTCGTGGATTGATTCAATACCTCCGCGATTTTTATTACTTCCAGAGCCCCGACCCCTCCTGTGTACATCGGACCTCCCCCCTGAGATGAGGTCCTCCGGGCTTAAACTCGGCGGAACTTTTGTACGACCGTGCATTCTTTTGGCCCGGGGCGCAGCTCCCCTCGAGGATGCGAGAGGCTCCACGCATTTCAATCTCGATGGCCGAGGTCGTCTCTGACGCTTAGAGAAGATCAGGAACTTCGAGATTTTGCTTGGTCCCGGAATACCCAGAACGCCTTCGATCCGCCTCCAAGATGGAAAACAAACTCTGTGGATGCCGCTCCCCCCTTGCCAGCTATTTCGTCCCGCCGTTCTAGGTGTATACTCTGAGGTGGAACCTCCCAGTGCCATCGGCGTCGATCTTTGTGTCTTCAGCGCTTGAGCTCCGGTTCTTCCGGTCTCGCCTTTACTTAGCATGGAGGTAGATTATGTTTTAGAATGGGCGTTAGCCTTCTTCGGCCGGCTCTTTCGCCCGCGGAGAGCATTCTCAGCTGAAGCGATCCTGATCCAGCCGTAGCCGGTTTGGGGATCCGCGTTGGCGAGATAACGAGCCCCCCCTTATCCTTTTGAGCAAGTTTCGGCTGTTCCCGGAATCTGGTCTCTCTTCCTTTTTGATTTTGCTTCGTCCAAAGTCGTGCTGGCCGCCCGAGTTGCGGGCCCTTGCGCCCACGGTCCAAAGTTTTCACTTAGGCTGTTTGTTTTTCTCTTCGTTTTCTCTAGGGTATAACATTGTCTTGCGTATCTCCTTGCCTGTACCGACCTCATCTCGATGCCACTGTTTCGACCGCACAGAGTATCGCCCAAATGTCACCCCATTACTTTCATTCTCTTACCGATGTTTGATCCAAGACTGTCTCGGTGAAGTCGTTCGTAGGCGAAGTAGAGAGTCCCCCTCTCGTAGACGTTCGACGATCTTTGTGCCCTCTGCGCGATCGAGGTAGTCCACGTAGGGGACTCTCGTTGTTGGGTTTTCGTCTCCCCGACATCCGTTTTTCCGACTCCGATTCGAGAAGCTGGACCCGCCCCAAGTATAAGCGGATTCGGTCCTCGCCCTTCGTTCCCTCCCAACTTCTGGGCGATATGAGCTCCTGCGACTCGGGTCCTGTTCCCCTCTTCCCTCGGTCTGTTAGAACAAGGGCGATATACCTTCAGAAACCGAGTCCATCCCATGGGTTTCCACCCCGGAGATTCTCGACACAGTCGCCAAAATTTCTTCGGCTGACGAGCTCGAGTGCCCGTAACGGATGCCTTCGGTCGGGGTCCCCGCGCGATAGAATTCCTGAGCCCCTCCTCGGCTAAAGGGGCAAGACACTTATAGAAAGGCCTTTACTCGCCCTCTCGTCCTCCCCACCACACGAGTAAGGTTTATCTCGCGCCAATCTCCGTCCGGGTACAATGGCTCACTCTTCTTGCCGACTTGCCGCCTCATCCCACAGAAACACTTTATTCCATGCTCCCCCTCTCTTAGTTCCACTTCTCTCCCCCCCCCCTCTCATCGCGCCTATTGGCATGGGCGTTATTTTACCGAACATGTTCTTTGCCGCCGAATCTTCCTCACATTCTCAGGCCCTCGACATGGCCAGCGCACCCCAATACTTTGTTTCGCTCCGTTCGGCGCCCGCGGGATCTTCAGATGCGGCTTGGTTCTTTGCCTGCCCAAGCCCTCTCGTTCGACCGGGAGCCCGCTTTTCTTTACGTTTTTCTCCTTCTCGTTTTTCTTTGCGTGATTATCCTTCCCTGATCTCCTACGCCTGCCGCGGCGAAGTCCCTTTCTTTCTGCCTGGCCAACTTCTTCGATAGTTCTCGTCCCTTGATCCCCTCCCCCGGGGCGATCCCTCTTTCCATGAGGAGGCCGGGTCTATTCTGTCGAAGCGGCTCGTTTGTCGTTTTGATATGTGAGATGACACACAGTTGGCCTGTCCTGGCGGAGCAGCGCGATAGAGCGACTCGCCCGAGCTACCGCGGATCCTCCTTCCGTCGCTTGAAAAACCATGCTTCGAGTCTTGGTCCCTTGTCACCTTGTATACAAGATCTATCGCGGCGTGTCTTGCTACGAGTGATTAAGTAGCGTCTTGATTGGATCTGGTTCCGGGGAGAGGAGACGGTAGAGGGCCGCGTTCTTACCCCTCGCCCCTCTCCGATCACGGTGTGTTGTGCACATTGCCGCCTTTCCTCTTGCTGTGGCGAAATAAGGATAGTTGCCACTCAGGGCGCAGCCCCTACCCCGAGAGAGGGTTTTTTTCCCCGGGACTCGAAACGAGTGAGATGTTGTTTGAGTATATGACCAGTCTCCAGGCATACTGCGATCGACTTAGGTGGAGGTTTCTTTTACATCCGTGCCACTTCGCTCCTCGTTCAGCTCGCTGGCCATGGTCCAATTCATCTTCTTCGGCGAGTCACCTTAAACGCGAGTCCCTTTCTCTTTCTTAGGGCGAGCGTTCTGGGATGAATATTATAAGCCCTATCTCGGCCATGGGCTTCAACCCTCCGGCCCGCTAGAACTAACCCGGCCCGGCGGGCCTAGATGATCGCCGCGGAACAGACGCCGGACTTTTGGTAGCGGCGCCCTCTTGTCCTGCCTGGAAGACACTTCCCCCCGGCCCGGCACCGCTTTTGACCCGAATTCCGCCGGATCACTGCCCAAGGACCAGCTCCACTATAACCATCTCTTCTCTTCGGCTTAGGCGAATAAAACTTTCCCCCTTGTGCATGCAAGGGCCCCTTGCCTCCTTACCTAAACTCGCCTTCCAGCTTTCACGACCCCTCCTTCCACCTGGAGCCCAAGCCTCCAGATCGGCCTTTCGCTCTGGTCCAGAGACTTCCCTTTTTTTCACTTATCCGCTCCTGGAGTTAAACTGTTTTCCGTCTCCTTATCAATGAAAAGTGGTAGATAAGCGGATGAAGAGGCGATCTCCCCCCCTTTTCAGTAGATCCTGATTAGCGCTATCCGGCTCTTCGCAGCGCACACCCCACCGGCCCACCTCCCTTTCTCTCTTCGCCTTCGTTCCCCCCCTCTCTGAGGCAGGCCCTGGTCCTACTCTCCTCTTGTCAGTCCAGCCCACCGCTACGCATTTGATCAAGTCTCCCCTCGATCCCCTCTCTAATAGTTCCAGCGGCGGCTGTCCCCCCGATCCTCCAGGCCCGATATCCTTCCCGACGACTCCGCCGGGCGTTTTAGGAATTTCCGACGTCTTCGAGACCTTTCCCCCCGCAGACGTCCGCTTCCTTTACTGACAGATTCCGATAGGACTTCTCAGTCCAACCGCCTGAGAACTTTCCAGCTCCCGCTTTTGCCCTCGCAGCCCCCCCTCCCCCCTTTCCACTTTTCGCCGACTGCGGTCTTTCCATTTCTTTGTCGAGCAATTTTTCCCTCGTACGGGAACCCTTGTCTCTCACTGCTCTTCTGCGTGGCATGAAGTTTTCGCCTTTTTTTTTTGCATGCTAGCCTCCCGAGTCGGTTTCCCCTGTCAACTTGCGAGGGTCTCCTGCCGGGCCCAGTTTTTTTTACGCAGGGCCTGACAGGCCTCCCAATGCACTCTCGCCCGGCGTGGGCGGCGGAGCTTCATCGGCTTTTTTTCTCTTTTTTCTCTTTATACTTTCCGATCCCTCTGGCGGAGCTGAGTGTATTTTTTTCCCTTTGGCCCCTCTTCCTCGCGGTGCCCGGGCGTGGACATTTTTTTTTTTAACAGCCACCGCCTTTATCCTTAGCATTTACGTTTGCGGATCCCAAGCACTCTTCTCTTTTTGACTCTAAAAAGGTTGTTACTTTTGTACTTGACGACCGGAGCTGTATTTTTTTTCTCTTGCTCAAGTCGAACGCCCGAGAAAGAAACATTCTTCCGGTATTGCGTAGATTTTTTTTCTAGCTGCGTGCGGTTAGTGGTTTCCTTTCCCCGACGTCCTCTATTCCATGCGTGATCGAGCAGGACTTCTTTTCGTTTTCCCGCCGGCCCTCACGTGAGATTTCCCTCCCTGCCTTTATTTCGTCGAGGCGCACTTGGTTTTCTGTAAGCCCTTCCCCTCTTCCTCTGAGCTTGGGGTTGACCCGCGTTTATTCCTCGTACGGTTCTCCTTTGCCTCCGGCGGCTTTTGCGGGCCCCCGCTCAAAACCAACCGGGCACGGCGCGACTGAGATGGTTTTACGCGGCGATAGAGACGATTTTTTCCCTCCATTCTTTCAAACGCTAGGGTACGTCAGATCTTCCGCTTTTTTCTATTTTCAGTCTTGGCGCACCTAGGACGCTTTCCCCTTTGCCCCGTGAATCCGTCCGTCTCCCAGATCCCTTCGTTTGTGAACATTCCAATAGAATCTGTTCCTGCGTCTGCTTCTACCAGCTGGCTGACATCGGTTGGTTTTTTTTTTACGACATGTTTTTGACTCGTCGGCGCTGAGACCTTTGGCAGTTGGGTGGCCGCGATTCTTTGCGTCTGGGATCTTCCCGGCTCCTTCAGTCCTCAAGTCGATTATTGAGACGTTTGATTTTCGTGTGATCCTTGATCCCCTTCCCTCTAGTACCAGTCTACCTCGCTTTTTCGCATTGTCCCCTTTCGGATTAACGTCACGCTCTCTACCACCCGCGGTTCCGTACTTCTCGGGCCAGGTCTATCGAGTTTCTTTTCCGATTTCGGCTTTTGTTAGAGAGGATTTTTTTGATCTTTCTTATACCCCAGTGGACGATGATACCGGCGTCTATCTAAGTCCTCTACCCCCCCCCTTCCCGCGAATTTCCTTCTGGGACCCTTTGACCCTCTTCTAGATAAGATGTTTCGGCAAGGCCCTTCCCCTGTCTTATTTTGTGCTGGTTGTGAATAGTTAGACGGTGAGTCTCCTTCTACTTCGTCGCTCTTTTTTCTCTGCTCGGCTCCCCTATCGCCGCTAATTTTGCTCTTTTCCCACACTGGATTATGTGTAGCTTTCTTCGGTTCAGAGAACACCCATTTCCTCCTAGATTTTTGTGGGTTACCCTCATGGCCGGGGCGTTTTTTTGCGGGGTTTTTTTTTTCTGAGCTTCCCATCCACTGACCCTTTCCCCCGGACTCTTTCCTTTTTCTCCCACTAAATCGAAACCTTTGAGTACATTCCTTCCCTGCCCCTCCTTATTCTGCGGTCTTTCTTTGAAAGGATGATTTTTCACTTGTAGACCTGCAGCGCGACCGGCGAAGATTCTTAAGGTCTTCAGTGTCGGTTTGTAGAAGCTCCCTTCCTTTTTCCTCCGTCCTGAGGTATGATGAAATCCGGTTCGTGCCCTCCTGGCCTTTCCTCCTTCGTCTTTCCTTTTTTAGGGAAATCCCTACGAAGTACCGCGGTTCCCGTACCCCGTCCCCCTTCCCCTCCACGAGTGATCTCTCTCTTTCCCCCTTTTCTTTTACGGAAGAGCCCTCGAAATAATCTCTCTTTGCGGGGTCCCTTTTCTAATTTTCTCGTTCGTCCCCTCTTTTTTCCCCTTGAGTTAGTATCCCGATTGAGATAATGATCCTTTCTTCTCCTGGTGTCTGCGAGCTCAGCTATGACGTATCACGTACTTATCTTTTTTAAGATCGTATTCCCTCTTCTTGTGGGTCTGCTAGAACTCGGCTATATCCGAGCCTCCCTTGGTCTTTCTAGGCGTACCCCCAACCTCTGCTTTTCTCCTTCCCTTTTTGATTCTTTTCTACGTCGGGGCACCCTCCCCCGGTTCACGTTCCCCAACAGTGTCGAGCCGCAGGCGGAATTTTTTCTTTTTTTTTTTTTTTTCTTGTAGTTCCTACTTTATCCCCCCCCCCCCCCCGTCTTCTCGTGGGATGGACAAAGAAAGAAGTGCCTCATCTGCACTGGGGTCTCCAGTTACCAGATTGGCCTTGAGCCACCTTACCTGAACAACGTACTTCAGGAGCTACCTCTTGTCTTTGAGCCCGCCCGGTGGGGCCTTTGTACGACTGTCTCTGGAAGTACCCCACGTTCGACGCCCGACTCGTCTTACCGTTCGACCAGTCTCTTTGAGCTAATTAGCGTCCACAGTGATTTCGTTCTCTAG
>Ga0179593_1670935_pt1 | contig 17582 bp, 41 predicted proteins | sample CZODoug2_1_08_16_FD_185931 | JGI IMG/M metagenome (GOLD analysis project Ga0179593, IMG submission 185931) | Vadose zone soil fungal communities from Angelo Coast Range Reserve, California, USA - CZODoug2_1_08_16fungal (PacBio error correction) | ecosystem: Environmental > Terrestrial > Soil >... | reverse complement strand
ATCTGATCGCTTGTTCTCCCCCCCCCCCTCTCCTTCTTACCCCCCCCTTCCCCTTGTGCCCTACCGTCCCCCCCGCTTTGTTCTCATTGGTCCACGACCCTATTGCGTGATACAGCTACGGTCCTGAGGACTTACCAGAGTTCCTTTCCCCTTCATTCACCTCCGCCCCCCCCCCACCCCTCAAGGAACCTCCGGGGCCCGTCTTTTCCCATGTATCCACTTTGTATGGTTACCGATTAGGACAAGCTGGCGTCGGTTTGTCCCTTATTTATTTTTTTTACCGTTCGTTTTTCTATTTTTGTTCGAATATTTGCCTGGAACGCCTCTTCTTACCGCGTTCTGATTATTGGTTTCTTTTAGGTTTTTTTTATGTTTTAATCCTCTTGTTTTGTTATCACCAGGCCTGCCTTTGTTTTTTGTCTCTTTTGAGGCTGGGATTTTTTTTTTCCGTACGGTTTTTTGTAACCATCCTTTACCTCTCACTTTGGTTTTAACGCCGACACTTTTATTTTTTTGGTTTCTTCTTTGCCCCCCCCCTGCCTCTTCCCCGATGCCGCCCTTGGAGTCCATTCCCTTCTGTATGCTTTGTGCTTCTCTCTTTTCCGACCCTTTTTTTTCGTTTCCTTTTTCCCCCGCCGTCACGCGTTTCCTTTTCTATCCCAAGATTTTTTTTGGCCCCCGTTTTGGTTGCACCGTGGCCAGCCCCCCCCTACTTCCCTTTCCCGATCCCGCCTTTCTCACCCCCCTCCCACCACTACTGCTTTTTTTTGTTTTTTTAACTCAACGGGATTGTCTTGTGTTTGCCTTTTGGCAACCCTGGTTTTTTTTGGAAAGGGATTCTCCCTACCCCCGTTCTGACTTTTTTTGGACGTTGACCACATGAGAAAAGTCGGCGTGGACCGTCGATCAGCTTTTTCACCAGGGCAGTCTGGGCACCTGCCTTGGCTGCCCCCCCCCTTCAGATAGGGCGACCTCATTACGTTACCAGCTCTTTGATTTTCTTTTTGCCGATGGCGACGACCTAATTAAAGTAAACAAGGCGCTTTTTTTTGTTTTTTGCTTTTTTCCGCGGTTTTTTTTCGTTTCAAACCTCTTGCTTTCGCCGGTTGTGTTCCCAAGTTTACTCTTTTTATCGTCCCCTACAAAGCCGCTCTCACCAAGGAGCGGTTGCGTTTTCGATGCGTTGCAGGTTTCATGTGACTGTCAATTTCTTCCCGTTTGTGATCTTAATTCCCCCCCCAAAGAATTTGTTCTATTAACCATGTTTCTGTTATCCACGCTTGCTTTTTTTTCCAGGCCCCGCGCGCTCGGTCCAATTGGTACCTTGCTTTCTTTTTGTAGCATATCCGCCCAGGCTGAGATTACTTTTTGATTTTTGGGTGGGTCCTCTCTTCTACCCCCTGTGATTCTTCACGGGGGGCTCTTGCAAGTTTTTTGTTCCCCGTCATTTTTCAACAGCGTGATTTGTTTTGTTTTCACTTTGTTCCAGTTTTTTGGTCGTTTCGTTCTACTGTTATCTCCTTTGGTTTTCCCTCTCCCCTCTTTGACAGATCCTCCCTAGGTTGTGCGACAGCACGTTTTTTAGCCTTCTTGTATCCGGCCTCCCCCTCTCAAGCGGCCTCTTCCACCCCCCTTCCCGCCCCCCTTTCAGCCTTTTTTTTTTTTGCTTTTGATGTACCCAAACATAGTTCAACCAGTGTTCCCATTCGTGGCCCCCCCGTTGATGAGTGCTTTACTTTGGGATTTCCTGAAATCCTTTTTCTTTTTTGTATTGCCAACAATTGCGATCCACCTTTCCCCCTTTTCAGGGTACCCTGGTAGTTTGTTTCTTTGTTTCCTTTTTTATTTTCTGGTTGTTTTTCTTTTGTTTTTTTGTAGTTCCCTTGAGCCTTCGCCTTTATTTTTTGCTTTTTTCTTTTCCTTGGTGTTTTCGACCCCCTTGACTTTACCCTTTCTTCTTCTTTAGTAATTCCACCCCCCCGCAAGAATTCGCGTCGGGACCTTTCCCCAGAGAGGGCCCCTCTCCCATGTCGGTTTTTTTGATTATATGATATCCCATACTTTCCACCCATTTCTTTGCTTGTAGGAAAGGAGACCCTGCCACCCTCCTTGGAATGGCTTGCCCGGCCGCCCTGCACCTCGTCTTGCGTTCAGGTTACCTCGTTGTTCTCTTTTTTTTTCTTTTTTTCAGTCACCCCTTTTTCCCCTCAAGCCACCACCACATTTGGTTATTTTTTTGAGTTTTTCCCATTTTTTTTGTTTTTTGTTGTGCGTTTTGCGTTACGCGGCCCCGCGCCCCCATCGCCGCCTTGTACGGTATCTGCTCTTTCGGATCACGGGGATTTTTGGGGGGAATCCCTCTCCCCCTTTTTTTTTTTTTTTTTTCTCCCTTTTTCCCCCGTTTTTTCCCCGCCTTTTCACGCCCCCCTTCCACCGGGCCCTTGATCACATTGATTCTGGTTACTTTTTTCCGTCCCCCTCCTGTTCCCTGTTTAGCGCCCTCGTACCCACACAAAGTGCCTTCTTTGTTTTAGTTCTTCAATCCTTACCTGTGCGTCTTCATGTTTTGATTCTTGCCCTTGATACGCGACCCCACATCGCTCCGCGCGCAGTGCGTTTTTTCATGTTTTTCTCTTTCATCCTCTTATAATCTTTTTCTTTTTCCCCCATTTAGGTTATTTTGGCTTTGATCCACAACACCACCCTTGATCGTATTTTTTCTCGTGAATTCAACTTCTGACAACTTTTTTTTCTGGGTCCAGCTTCGCAGCCTTCCCTACCCTGGTTCCCTCTTTTTGATTTTTTTTTTTTCTTCCCCTTCTGCCATTTTCCCTTTGCTTCTTGTGGATCCAGAGAATGGTGCCGGCCCCTTTGTAGATATTAGTTTCAGACGGCCCTTTAAGGTCAATTTTTTTAGTTTTCACCGTTTGTTTGATATTTTTATTTTTGCCAGCCAAAGGCCTTCCCACATTCTTATTTCAAGGAGGGCCGATTCTATGTTTTATGTGTCCCAGATTTTGTTAGCCAGTCTAGCCGTCCTCCTCCTTTCCGGCTCGTTTACCTCCCTCCTCCCCTTTCCTCTCTTTTCAGTTTTGCTGTGCCCTTTTTTTGAGAGATTTTCTTTGTCCGAGTTCGTCCGGACGGGTGCTCTGTTGGCTGATTCAACGTCCATTGCAATTTCCTGATTAGAGACCACCCTGTTTTGTCATTCTGGTTTAGCGCAATTTGCCGCCGGTTCGGTTGGGCCTGTTCCGGTTTTTTCCTCCCTGCTCTCCCCTTTCTGAACCTCTCACAACAGCCCTCTTGTTTTTTGTCGAATCTTGGTCCGCGATCACTGCAGCACCTTCCCTCCTACGCTCATTGTTTCCACCCCCCCCCCCTTTTTTCCCATTGCTCAACCCTATGTACCTTCCGGGATGATTTTGTACTTTCATCCTTTTGTCCTTACCGTTGGTCGATTTTCGTGGTGTTTGTAACACCTTTTTCGCCCTGGTTTTTCCGCCTACTCTTTTTTTTTCGCACCGGTGTTGTCGGGTTTAACTGCCAGCATTGTATGTTTTCTTTGTTGTCCCCCTCCCCCCACACGCGCCCCCTGTTTGAGCCCTTCATTCCCCCATGACTATTAGATGATCCCCTCCCCCCCCCTTTGAGAACACGGTTGCTCCCGCTGGCACTGGCATTTGTTTTTTTCGATTCTTTAGTTCTTCCTCGCGCCCTTCCCGCGCACCCCCCCCTGCAGCCACCCCATTACCGATCCCTTCGGATACAATTGTTTCGGTTTTTTTTTGCGGCCTGCAGTGAACCCTTGGTATTGTTTCACTTCCCTCTGACTCCTCCTTTTGTTCTCTTCTCTTCCCCGACCTGACACCCACACTCGCACCCCAAGGACACTTGAACCGGGTATGTCTCCCCGCCGCTCGTTTCCGGTCGCCAACCATGCCCAGACACCGACCCCCCCTCTGTGGGTGGTTGCTGACGGCTCCTCTTGCGTTTAGGAACCGCCCCCGGCGTTTCACCTTCCCAGCTTTTTCCCAGAATTTCATTGCACCAAGCGACCCCCCCATGTATTATGTTTCCCTCACCTTTGTGCGTCAGCCCAGCATTGCTTTTCCTAGCCTGCTCTTTCGGGCCCCTTTGGGTTTTCATCTTTCTTTTTTCTACCGGTCACCACTTTCGGATGTAGCATGAGGGTCGATCCTTCCTTCAGCCCCAACTTACGAGCTCTTCCCCTCCCATCACGCGCTCCTCCCCTCATTCCCTCCTTCCGTCAGGTCTGAAGAGGCAGTCCGCTGGTGCTCCCCTCAGTTTTTCTGGTGAACTTTGTACGGACTCCCGTTTATTTTACCTCCTGTTTTTTCCGCTCCGCTGGTTTTTCCTCGGCGTGCGCATCACGTTCCCCACAAGCCCCCCCTTTTTGGGCTTCCCACCTTAGCTCCTCTCTTCCAGTATTCGGGCCGCCGCACCTTATATTTTTTTTCCCACCCCCCATCTGGTTGACTCAATCTACCGTCGTCTTTTGTCGGTTTTTTCGGCACCCCCTCTCCCTTCTTTAGTTTTTCTCCGCTCTCCCATCTAATTTCATCTTTTTTGCGATATGTCGACACTTTTGCCACGTTTTTTCCCAAGCGGGCCACACATGGAGCAGAGTCCCTCCGCACGCAACCCGCCATTTTACTATTTTCCCTTGTCCCCCCCGTTGGCAATCAACCTCTCCCTTTTTGACTTTTTTGAGCGCCGCCGTTCCTCTTTTGTTTTTCCTGGACAACATGACACTGCACCCCCCATAAAGGCTCCTTTATTTTACTTAAGTTTTTCTTGTCTTCTATGCGGTTAAGTCCCCGTTTCTTTCCTCCACCCCCCCTTTTCAAGAACTGTCCCCACCCCGGGCCAAACTCAGTCCACATGTCGCCACCCCCACCAACACCTTTCTTCGTCGCCCCATCCGCAACATCCAATAAATCCCAGGACTGTTTCACCTTTTGAATGATCTCCCTTCCCTTATGGGTTGCCAGGCCCCCCTTGTGGCCATATTGTTTTTTCCGGAGTGTCCTGAGTCTCCCGTGTGTTTGACGTCTTTCTCATTTTTTTCTGACAACACACCCCTCGTCTCCTCAGGTTTTGTTTCTGTTTTATTCGTTCCCCCGTTGCGGAGGGACGCATGTTTGGATATACTCGTCTCAGGGGGTGGGGTTTTTTGAGGAGAACACATGTCCCCCCCTTTCTTTCCCCTTTTCTTAGCCCCTACGTTCCCCCCCGTTCACCGGGTCGTCTTTGAAGAAGTTAATTTGTCCATTTCCCCCAAGGCCGCTTTAGATTCTATTCTCGCGTCCCCTGGCCCCCCTCCCGGTTTGCCCAACGGCTACTTCCTCTTTTTCTATTTCACTTTGATCCCGTTACCGTTCCCCCAGTTGCACGCTGGTCCATGGTTATGGTTTCCCCCCTTTTTTTTTTCACCGTGCCCCCCAGTTCCCTGGTCGGCTGAGTTACCGGCATTAGCCTTGTTGGTGTTGCCACGAGGCCTCGGCTCTTATTGGACGGGCGTTGACATGTTGGAAGTTTTTTTTTCGTTTTTCTCCATTCAATCTTAGGGGACCTGTTCATACGGATGTCGGTCCCCAATTGCGTCGTTCACCAGGCCTCTATCTCTTTTTTTCCTCCGTTGTTTTGTTCTTTGACTTTTTTCGATCTCCTGGTGAACAAAACGCCCCCCCCCATTATTGGTCCCGAGCCTGGAGCGGAACACGGCTTCCTTTTTCCGCACCCAGAGCCAGAGTTATTTTCCCTTTCCAGTCCACTTCAAAAATTGTGCACTCTCTTTGGCGTCCTTTTTGAGACCCAAGCTTTGGCGATGGGACGTTCCTTTCAACCCAGGTCGAATGCCTGGAACTCGGACCGTCCGTTTTTATGGGTTCGCCCTGGTTTTTTTTCACCCCTGCTCACCTGGTGCGTGGACGTTTGGCCACGCGGATCAACAGTCCCTGACAATTTTCCCCGTCCCCTTTTTGCCCTTCCACTTTTTTTTTTTTTGCGGGATTGGCTGCGGAGTAGATTCCGAAGGGGGGCCTGGATCTGACCCCCACTACTTTCCCCCCCAGGTTTTTTTTTTGGGACGTGGTTCTTTTATTTTTGTGAACTCCCCTGCGTGCTGTTTTTTCCCCCCCTGAGGGCCTTTGATTTAAACCCCCGTTTTCGCAAACCTTCTCGCGGAAAGCCTTCTTGTCATGGAGGAACGAAGGTTTTGTTTTTGGGCGCGACCATGATTTTGGACTCTTCCGTGGGGTACAGTTTTCAGCTCAGGGCTGCCTCGTTCCCCCATTTGCATTAAATGGTTTGCCCACTTTTTAAGTTCGGGAATCACAGTCTTTTTCAGTCTGGGGAGGTTTGGATACTTGCCCTCCTCCCCGTTTTTTTTTTTTAGGAGACGTTCAAGATCTACTTCTATTTTTTTTTCTTTTTTTTGTTTTGGGCGTTGTTGTTCCGCGGTTGTCCCAATCTTTCTCCCTCGTTTTTTTTCCTTTTAGCTTTTTCTTGAAGCCAGAGGGTCTCCTCTTCATACCCTTCGGTCCGTATTGTTTTGTTCTCGATCCCCCGGTGGAATTCTTCCTTAATTACATTATGTCCACCTCTTCTCCCCATCTTCCTTGTTTCTTTCCGTGTCAAATTCTTTGACGGCGGAGTCCTTCCTTCACCAAGATGATGTTTCTCCATGGATTTCCACACCGCCCCCACACGTGTGCACTTCTGCGCAACGGCCCGCTTTTTCCCAAATTTGCTCTCACTTCTTTCCGACACCTCGCAAGGGCAAGATGAGATTTCATTTTGTCGAGGCACGCAGGGTCACCCACCCCCCAACACACCCCCCAGTTGCCCTCTCTTTCCCCAAGGCTACTCTGCCGTGCTCCGGACAACCTTGTGTTTTGGTTATTGTTTCTTTTTTTCCTACGCCTTTTCACCCGTTCGGGGTTCTTCTGCGAAAATCGCACTTTTCCGTTCCTTGTTCGGCTATTATTTCTTACCTTTTACAAGAATGCCCTCGATTTGGTGCTTTGCGTGTCCCTCCCTTCGATGGGGGGTTTCGGGTTTTGTCTCTTCTATTCTTTCCGCCGGGCGGCCTCTCCGTACCACACCCCCATCTTTCCGTTTTACCTTTTTTTTTCGTGCCCTTTCACGGCCGCTCTCTTGAAATGCCAGATGAACCTTCATGGGTTCTTTTCTAGGGCAAGTGGTTTTTTTCATGAGTTTTTGCATCTCCCCTTTCTTCTCTTTGTTTTCTTTTCCCGGGTGTGTGTTTGCCGTTGCTCCGCAATTTCACCCAGGTTGCCGAAAGTCGTCTTCAGACCATGAGTTTTCTTTTTACGAACCCCCCCGTCCCGCTCCCCCCCCCCTTTTCCGGGCAGGTCCAATGACTGGGTTCTCGATCTTCCAACCCCTTGACAGTGGCACCCATCTTTGTGATCCAGGCTGTCAATGCCCTGTTATTGCGTGACCCGGGGGTTCCCCCTTTTCTTTTTTTCCCCTCGTTCTTCAACCCCCCCATTTTTGGAGGAAAGTTTGTTTTTGGTTGGTCTTAGTGGAAGATGCGCCTTAATGTTTTTTTCGTTGCTTGCGTGTTTGCCTCCGACGTTTTTTGACGCTCCGTTTTTTTTATGGAATACCTCTTGCCCCCCAGGTTCGTGTTCTCTTTCCTAACTGTCCTTGAATCCTTGATTCCCTAATGGCCTCTCTTTCTGGCGTGTTCTATTGTTCCCTTTTTGCGACGTTCTTTGCATGAGTCCAGCCTCCCCGCTGCAAGCTTGTTATCCGGTTTTTATGTGATTCCTGCATGAAACTTAGGGACCTTTTGTCTCTCCTGCCGCCGTTGAGGGGAACCCCCAATAGATTGTCCATTTGCTTTCCCCCCCTACTTCTTTGGTGATTTCTTCCCCCCAGGGTTTCTGTTCAGATTAGACCTCCTCCCTCCGTTCAGTCTGGGCAGCCACTTCCCCTTCCCTGTCTTTTTTTTGTGGCTGCCTCCCAACCTTTTTTTCAGTTGATGTTTCTTCCCGGTGCTTTTTTTCGCCTGTGACTTTTTTCAGACCCCCTCCTGGGAAGGTCCCTTTCCAACCGTCTGTTTTTCCTTCATACGTCTTTCCTCTTGCCACCTTTCTCTCTAACTTCCCCATGTCTCCTTCCCTCTGCCTTTGTTTGATTCGGTGTTGGCCAGATTTTCTCCCGTTTGACCCGAATAAGCTCGATCATCACGATCTCTCTCCCTTTTTTTTTTTTCCTACTCCTCCGTTTTTTTTTTTTTTTTCTTACTTTACTTTTCGTAGGTTGCGGTTCACATCTGGAACACCCCGTCCCTTCCATTTTTCATCGCTCCTGATATGGTCCCCTGTTCCGTGGCCTTTTTTTTTTTGCTCCAAAAATTTCTTCTTGATACTCCTTTCAAACACCCGTTTTTCCTCTCATGGCACCCCCAGATCTCTGCCATTTCCGCCCGGGACATTTTTGAATCCACCATTCTCCACCTTTTTTCGTCCCGACCTTCTAACCCAGCCCATTGTATTGATTAGTGGCTGAATACTTTTCCCATGTCCCGGACCTGTATTCGAAGCTGCCCATTGTTCTTTTTATCCCCTGAGCTTTTGTTGACGGGTTGAGGACCGTTCCAGGTTCCAGTTGTGGTCTGTTTTACGTTTTTTTCTTTCTGCTTTTTCGTTTTGTGTTGGGTCCCTCAACGGCTTTCTTTTAAAATTCCCTGCGCATTTCAGGGTCGAATTTCTGCGTTGCTCCCCCACATACACTCTTTTTCCTTTTTTTTTTTTCGCTTTTCCGATGTTTTAGGGCGGGAGATTAAGTAGCAAATTTTGGGTCCTTCGTTTTTTCGTTTCTTTTTTTCCCTTCAGCCTGAGCATTTTTCTTTTTCAAGGGATCCCCGTGCTCCGTTTCGTTGTCTGCTGCCTTTGTTTTCTTTTTTTTTCTTCCTTTCAATCGTAACGGCCCGTCACCCTGCTCTTCCTTCAGAGCAAGCAACTTCCTGTTTCAAACGTTCCCCACCGCTACCTTTTGCCACCCCCCTTATCCATGTGGGGTGCTGAGCTCACTCCTTTCTTTTTTGACCGCCGTTGTCTGAACCCTTTTTCCCCTCAGTTGCGTCAAACGTCGCCCATTTTTTGACCAATGCGATCACGTATATGTCAGACCTTGTTCCTTAAGTTTTTCTGCCTTTTTGCCTACTACGCCTTCCCTGTGCGGCTCTCGGGTTCGTTCTCTCAAGTTCCCTTCGTCACTTCTTCTCCCTTTTTTTTTCCCCCGCTCCGCCCCACAAGACGTTTTTTTTTCCTGGGACCTCATTCCTCATAGCGGTACTTTTTTTTACTTCTGTCTTTCATTCGCTGCGCGTTCCGAGGAGGCGTCCCTAAACTAGTTGCACCATGTGGTTCGGATTCTCTCCCGGCTGTGTGTCCATTTTCTGCCCTTTTTCCACGGGCCTCGTGAGTGGGTGGCCCCCCCTCAGTCGTTCTCACCGCATTTTCTTTCGCCAGTTCCCCTTCGAGGGGCCTCCCACTTCTTTCGATATAGTTTTTTTTCACTCTTTTCCCCCCCCAAACTTCCCACGAGGACCCCCCTTCCCACCCGGCCCCGTCTGTTCGGTTTGGGCCGGGGTATTTCCCTCACCCCCCGCCCTTTTTAATCTAATACTTGCCTTGAGATTGTTCTCTCTCGAAAGGCGGAGGTCATCTCCCCCGGGACCCACCTTTTGCCTTTCTTTGCGTCTTCTTCCACCCAGGGGCGCATGTGCTTTCCCCCATTGGGAAGAAACAATCTCTTTTTTTCCTTTTACCTTAGCGGCACTGCCGAATTTGACAGGTCTCCCCCACAAAACATTAACACTGCAACTCCCTTCCCCTTTCTTGAATGCCTTGGCCTCCCCTCCGGGCTCTTCGCCACAGCGTTCACTCCCTTTTCTACACCCGTCCTTTTAGGCAAGAGGTTTCCCCACCTTTTTTTCACCCCATTCTCCTGCCCCCCTCAAACCAACTGTTCCCCCCTTTCTTGTCGTCAATCGACTGCACCCTACCCTTGACTGTTTCCTTCCTTGTCCCTTTTTTATTCCTAGATTGGCCGCTTTCTTTCTGCCGTCCCCCCCTGAAAAACAGCTGTGACCCGGCCGCGGAGATTTCCCCTTTTTCTCTTTTTTCTTTTTTTCACTTTCTTTATTCTCATGGGTTACGCGCCACACCCCCCTTAGTCTCCTCCTGCCCCTTGGGAAAACTTGACCTTTTTATTACAAGCTTTTTTTGCTCCCCTTTGTCGTGAAGGACGCTCAGTTGATTTCCTGCCTCCCCCTGGGTTTTTTCTTTAAAACCTTCCAAGCGCATTTCGTCCTAAGAAACTTTGAGCACTATTACCCTGGTTCTTCTCTTTAGAAGTTTTACCAGTTTTCAAAGGAACCCGTAGGAGGCCGCTTTTTGACTTCGCGTCCTGAGCCGGTCTCCTAACAATGGAAACTTATCCAACCGAGGGGTGAGTTTCACCACAACGGGCCCCCCCTCGGGGTGTGGCATTCCCTTTTTTTTGATTTCTGCGTCCCCCCAGCTCCAAATTTTTTCTTTTTTTGGCCACCTAGTCCCATTTTTCTCTTTTTGTCAATCCCACCCCACCCCCCCTTTGCCCTTTAGGCATGCCACCCCCCCCCAGTTTCTTCTGAGTTTCCCATCCCCCCTCACCACCTTTGTCTGATTTCGGGTCCAATAGCCTTTCTTATGTTCGGGGACGGCTCGTGCTTTCCCCCGATGTTTCACCCTTTCTGTGTCCTTCCTTTTGGGACAATTAATTGTCACTTTTCCTTCATTCCTTTTACAGGCTCTGTGGGACCAATGATTTTTGGCGTTGTTCACCCGATATCTCCCCTTCTTTCCCTTTGTTGAGATAATTCCTTCTAATGTTATTTCCCCCTGAACCAACGAAGGGAGTGGTACCCTCAGGCATGGAGGCCCCTGTCCTCTTATTAGATTCCCTCTTTTTTATTTTCCATTAAAGCAAACCCACCACCTTCAACACATGTTGACTGGGACACAGGTCCCCCCAGTCCTTCCTGCAAACACCTACTCCCCTTTTTGGATTCCTGCCGCATCCTTTTCACCCCACCCCCCTGTGTCTCCATTTTTTCTCTTACCTTCCCTTGGCTATGGCCTCCTCCTCTTGGTGTTCTCTGGGTGGTCGATAAACCACCCGCCTGACCTGGTTCCTTTGTCAGCTGTTACCCGTTCCTGGATTCAAACCCGTCACCCTAGTCACTTGACGAACACGCGTGAGTGGTGTGGAGTTTTGCGACCTTTTTCCTTTTTAGTCGTTTCCGTATGACACAGTTTCCACCGGGCCCCCCCCCCCTGTGTTTCCCCTCTTTCCCCCCCTCACGCCCTTTTTTTTCCTTTGATCGGTATTGGATCGTTTTTGTTTTTTCTTCCCCTCACCCCTGATTCGATGGACAACTTTAACGCGGTTTCTAACTGCTCAACCGTTTTTCCCTGAAGGATCTTCCCGTTTCCCATCAGGTGTTATTGCCCCCCCTCCCCTTTTTTTGGCCCCGACCATCTCCCAGACGTTTCATTTTACCTGTCTGACCAGCAGCGCCTCCTTTTGGCCGGGTCCCCGGGTTCTCCAATGTCCAACCGTATTTTTTTTTCCCCCCCATCGGGTCCTCCACGGGGGTTTTGTTTTTGTAATACCTTTCCACGCCCCCATCTCTCCCCAGTCCTTGTAGGATTTTCGCAGCTATTCTTGAGCCCACGATGAACTTTTTGGCAGGTTCTCCTGCTTTTTGGCGGTTGAGCGTTTTTTTCACGCCCGTTGTAAACATTCTCTAAATCGCGTTGGTTGTTGTCAATTCTCTACTGTTTTTCCTCGAGTTGGACCTTTTCACTTTCCTTTTTTTTTTCTTACCCCTTTGGTCTTGGTGTGCATGTTTCCGTTTTTTTTCCCACCCCGCTTCTTGCCCTTTTGCTCATTAAATTCCCTGTTCTTACCCTTTCCCCTTCTGTTACCCTGCTTTCCGTCTGCCTCCGGACCCTCCCTTGTTCCCTTTTTCCTCCTCTTTTTTTTACACGCAAGGCCTATGTGTATTACTTTTTTCATTTCTTTTTTCCCCTCTCCCGGAGTTTTTTTTTTCTTTTTTTTTTCTTAAAATCTTCCTCATTGCCTCCTCTTCCCCTACGCAAGGGACGTCGCGTTATAATAGGTTTCTTCTGTTGCCCCATCTTCATGGTTTGATTGCGTCCCCCTCCCCCCCCCCAACCCCCCCCCCCTCCCCCCCCCCCAGAAGTCATGTTTTCGATTCCTCCGGTATTTTCCTTTGTGCTCCCCTGCGAGCTCTCCCCTCCCCCCCCTCGGGGTTTTCCAGTCAGACGCTCTTTTTAGTACCACCAATGGTCCCAGCCTCCAACTCGTGGCATTCCGGCTTCGCTCTGATCCCAGACAGACCCCTTCCCATGCTACAATCTATTCATTGTCATGAGTTTTTTTTTCGTTTGCCCACCCCCCCCCGGGGGCTTTTTCCCCTTTGAGGGACCTTAGACCTGCCCACCTTCTTCCTCAGTCGTCCCCTCGAAGCACTTCTGCGGGTCCCCCCCTCCTCCCGCTTGCCGTGGAGGAGGGGCACCCTATTGTTGGGCCGATCCCCCCCCCCCGGCACATGTCGCCTGACTTTTTCGGACCTTTTTTCCCTTTCCCCTTTGCGCCTCTTATGGTTTCTTTTTCAGAAGCGTCTTCTCCGCCCGGACAGCCCGCGATCCTCCTTCCCCCTTTGGTTGACTTTTTTTTTTGATTATGGACGGCTGCGCCTCCTTCGTCTTTTTGCTCTGCCTTTGACGTCCGTCGAGTCCTCCTTGAACTGGCTTGTCGACTCGCCAATCTTTTTCCCGTCTTTTTCTTACACTCCCCTGTGCCTTCCCCTTCTGTAATGGCCTCGATGCTGGTAGGGCGTTGTACAAACCTTCCGACGTCTTTTTCCGGCCCTTTCTCTGTCTTCCCTCCCCAGGTTCACCCTTTGTCCTTCCCCGCCTAGGTTATTTTCTTTGAAGTTCGCCTGAGATGGCATCTCCTCCCCCGCGAAGTTTTTTCCCCACCTTTTTTTTTTTTGCCCTTCCCCCATGTTTTACCCGTTTTCCCGTTTTCACCCCTTTTCTCTGGTTCTGACTTTCTTGGTCTTTTTCAGTCCCTTTCGATAACTTCGGCCTGACATTTCAGCCCCTTCATCTTCCTTTTCTCTTTTACACCGCCTCTTTCTTTAATGTTTTTTGCTGTGGATCCCCCCCGTCCCCTTTTCGTAGAATTTTCGGAGGTGCGGACAGCCTTGTCCTATATCTTCCCACTTTCCCCCTTGTCTTTTCCATTTTCCCTGTCCTCCCCCCCCTCCCACCGCTCTTTTCCCCCTTCAGTTCATAACAAAGGTCCTCCAGAACATGTGGTCATATTCCTTTTTGATGGCCCCCTTTCTCCTTGTGATTTCTTTGTTAGGTCCTTTCCCCTTCCGCCGTTCGAATTCGCTCGATTTCCGTTTCTTTTACTCCTCTCCCGGTTTTGTGTTGTTTACTAGTCGTTCACTTTTTTTTTTGATTTGTTTCCCGGCTATTCTTAACATCTGGAAACCACCTCAACCACGACATGGTCACTTCGCCTACCATATGACAATTTCACTTTTTCTTAGCTTCCCTTGTTTTTTTTTTTTTTCGATTACCTTCCAGGGGCCCACCGCGGTCCCTCCTGACCTTTCCCGTATCCTCTGAGAACTCTAACCTTTTTCCGGAAATCTCTGGGTTTTCCTTCTTTCCCTCCTTCCCCTAACCCCTTTTTCTCTTGAATTTCTCCCCCTGCTAACACCCAGAACGGGATGAGGATTCCTTTTTTTTTTGTCCCGCTTCCTTCCTCTTTTCCTTTCATTTTTCCCAAGGAGCTTCATTCCCCCCTGACGGGTCAGCACGTTGTTGTTTTCCCTTCTAACGCTGCTCCTTGTGGGTTTTTCAAACTTGGGCGCTTTTTTTTTTTTTTTTCGGTGTCTATCTTCTCTCCCACCCCCCAACCGAGTTGATATTACCCAATGCTCTGCGTCCCCGGCGATGGGCAGGTTTTCTTCTGCGACACTTCCCCGTGCTCCCCTTTTGTTTTTTCTCCATCTCTTTCCCCCCTACAGCCCCCCCCCCCTTGCACCCCTTAGCAGCAATTAGATCAGCCTTTCGATAAATACTTCTTTGTTTTTTTTTTTTTTCCAGTGTCCCCCCTCCGGGTTCTCGCGACCTTTTATGATGGTTTCCCATCCATTCTTTACATGTCGATTTTTCTCAGCCGGAACCTTAAAGGATCCCTCTCCTTCCGTCACGACCTTCCGCCAATTTCTCCATGCGGGGTCCTTTTTTTTTTATCATCATGCTCCTTCGACGCGTCTGAAACCACTCAGCAGCCGCCCCTGCCCAGAACATCCTTAATGCAATCTTTTTCATTTCCGGTTTTCATCTTCTCTCCTCGTGCACAGTTTGCTTTTTGCCTAATCGCACTGCCCCCCCTTGTAGAGGCTCTCGGGTCCTCGTACGCCTTCCCGTGTTTTTTTTTCTCCTCCCCTCCATTTTTTTTTGCCTTCGCTGCGTCCCCCTCGCCCAAGCGCGTCCTGATTGAAACCCCCCCTTCCCCTCCCCCCCCCTTCCTTTTACCTAGTTTTTCAGGATTTCTTTTTCCCAACGAGAGCGTTTTTTTTTTTCCCTCCAATCTCGGTTTTCCGTGCGGTTTTCTGCCCTCCTTTGACTGTCCCTTTTCCCCTTTTGGTACCTGATCCTTTTCCAGCATTCTTTCTGAACCCGCGAGGTTCCTTTCCTGTTTTTTCGTTCACACTTCTCCCACTCCCTCGAGGGAACCCATACCATGCACACATGGACGCTTCGATTCGCCCCCCCCCCCCCCCTTTTTCTTTTTTTTCCTGTCTCCTCTTTTCCCACCCCCCCTCCTGGGCCCTTTCTTCGCCCCCCCCCCCCGGGCATCCTTTCCCGCCACCCCCTCGCTCACCTCCATTAATCTTCTCTTCCTTGGCGCCTTATTTCCCTCGTTAGGGTCCCCCTGGTCTCGGTCCGCCCTTTTATTCTCTCTCCCGTGTCCGGACTTGGCCCCAGTTCCTGATTACCTTTTTTTCTTACGTCTTTTCCCCCCCCCCCAACCCCCAAATCTCTTTGAATTGGTCTCCTCCCCTGCGTCTCTGAATTTTTTGATCTTGGTTTTCTCTAGCACCCATCAGCTCCTTTCCCTGAAAGCTTATTACTCCCGGTTTCCGATACCCCACCAGTTCGTCCACTCACTTTTTGTTTTACCACTTTCCTGCCCAAACTAAGAGCCTTTTTTTCCAATTTACCTTCCACCTCCTTCCTTGCGCCTCCCCCCCAACGATCCCCCCCCCCAAAAATTTTCTTTTCTTGTAGAACTTACTTCTCTTTTTGCAAAAATGTCCTTTTTTCCTCACTGCCTCTTTTCCCCAGGCCCTCCCTAATTTCTGGGGGCATCTTTCCTGCCGCCCCCGAACGTTTGTGCCCCCGGTCCTGACTCCCCTGTCTTTTTTGATCGATTCCCGGACCTTTTCTTTCCCATTGGTTCTCTCCCAAAACCCTCCCCCTTTCTTCTCGGTCTTTCTCACCCTCTTTAATTCCCCCAGCCCCTTTTTCCTTTGCGCAAAGTGACGTCCTCTCGCCTTCTTTACCGGCCCATCAGGGGTGAGGAGCCCAGCAGCAGCAGTCCTTCTCTTCTAGCTTTTTCTCCTCCCTCTCTCTCACGTTTCCCCCCTTGTTGTTTGCCCCTTGTGTGCCGTTCCTGGTCATAGGGCCCTCAACCCCTCCTTTCTCGGCTTCCTCAAAACGGTTCTCCCCTCCCCCCTCCGTTGTTTTTTTTTTTTTCCATTGGCCCCTAGGCCTCTTGACTCCTTGATACCTCTCCCCCCGCCTTGTCACAGACCTAAAATTCCCTCGTACCCTTCCCTTATCCTATCTTTTTGCCACTTCCCCCTTTTGCTTTTTTCTTTGCTTTTCTTTATAGGACTCCCCGGCCCCTGGTTCATGACGCGTTACAGTTCTCATTTACCCTCTTGTGTTTTCTTTTCTTCTTCCATCTTCCCTCTTTTTTTCTTTCTTGTGGCTCCTTAAGGAGTTGGCTGTTGCCCTCGCCAATTTTGTTGCTTTCTTTTTGAGGTGAATTCTCTTGAAATACTCTCTGTCTTTCTTTTTTCTCCCCTTCTTTCTTCTTTTCTTGTTCCTCCAGCCTTCTCCTGTTCGGGGGACCCCCCCCCCTCTCCCCCCCATGCTCTGCCCTGTTGTTCACCAGTTCCCCTCTCTCTTGTCTTCTCCTGTTTTTTTCTATGATCCCGATTTTTTTTTTTTATCCTTTTGTAACAAATTCCCTCTCATCCTCTTGATCATTCCTTGCAACACCTTTTCATCGACCCCAGGCGTCTCTCTTATTTCCATGCCCCCCCCCCCCCCCCCCTCCCCAGGACCTCTTTTCAACCCCCGGGTTTTTTTTCTTTCTTCGCCCCACCGTCAGAAGCTTTTTTTTTATTTCCCTTCTTTGCCGCCCCCCCCCCTTTTTCTCTTTTCTTTTTTTCTTTATTTTTTTTCCCCCCATTTCCAACAGCCCTTCTCCTTTAGAATCTGGTTTCCTTTCCCCACCTTTTTTTTTTTCCCTTTTTTTCTCCCGGGCCCCCCTTGTGTTTTTTCATATTTTTTCCTTCTTCCCCCCCCTCCCTATTCGCCCCCCTGTGTTGCTCCCCCCCCCTCATTTCACCCTCTTCGCCTGGACCGGGCAGTGCTGTGTTTTTCTGTTAGTGTACCTTTCAAACGTTTTCCCCCCTTTTTCCCATCTGCGCCCTTTTCTCCTGGAAGAACAATCGCGGCTTTTGCCTTTTTCCGTTTTTTTCGAAGATCCTCTTCTTTCGGTCTAGCGGGGTTTTCCCTTTTTTCGATCTTATTGACCAATGGTTCAAAACGGCTCATCCCCAAATTTTTCTCCCTCTCCCCCTTGAGTGGCTTCCCTGAATTATTCTCCCCTGTGCCCTTTCTTCTCCTCACCCCTGACTGCTTTTCTGAATCCCTTGCTCGTCCTTAACTTCACGTTCCTGTTCCCACATCCGTTTTTGGCCGCCGAATCGGTTTGGGGTTTTCGGGTTGCCCATTTCCTACCCTTCTTTTCGTGCCCTTCGCCGCTCAGGGTCTTGGCCGCGTCACACCACTGTTCCTTGGAAGGCAACAAGTTTCCTCTCCTTTTTCTTTTTTTTCTTTCCTTTTTTTTTGTCCCCCCGGGGAGTTGCTTTACTACCGATTTTCCTTGTGAGTCGTTTTTCCTCTCCTCCCTCTTTTTTCTTCGTTTCTCTTCTTTCCCCCTTCTTTTCTTTGTTTTTTTTCACTATTCTAAAAATCGTTTTTGGTTTTTGCTTTTCTTTTCTTACCAAAGTCTGCCTTACTGTCTCGAGCCGGCCTCGGAAGCCGCTCACTCAGAATCGTTTGCCAGTTTTTTTTTTTTTTTGTCATGTTTCTTCACACTTTCGGACGGAGTCTTTTCTTACTACTATTCAA
>Ga0179593_1663324_pt1 | contig 17582 bp, 18 predicted proteins | sample CZODoug2_1_08_16_FD_185931 | JGI IMG/M metagenome (GOLD analysis project Ga0179593, IMG submission 185931) | Vadose zone soil fungal communities from Angelo Coast Range Reserve, California, USA - CZODoug2_1_08_16fungal (PacBio error correction) | ecosystem: Environmental > Terrestrial > Soil >... | reverse complement strand
TTGCCGCATAAATGCAGTCCTTTTCCTGTGTCGAGCCTTAGCTTCTCTCTGGTGTCTATGTGAACCCTCTCAAAACTTCCGAAAAATTCCCGGAGGTAAATTGAAATCCTCTCTATTCCCCTTCTTATTTCAGAGTCCCCTTTTTTTTCCACTTTGAGAGCCATTTAGAAAGATCCCGTTTCCGTTCGAGCCGACTAATTCCTTCAGGACTACCTTTCTTCTTCCTGCCTTCAAAATCCAATATCCCCCTTCCCTTCCCCCCGTGTCTCTTTATTATTTAAGATCCCCTAACTTTGAATGTCCCTGGGGTTTTCTCGCCCACCTTCGTTCTTCACGGGCGGCTTCCCCTCCACTGACTGCTCACGCCGAGAACCTAACACCGCTTCTCATGTCTTCCTCGTTTATCAGTCCGATTTTTCCCCCCCCCTATCCCAGCAAGGATTATGGCGTTCTTTATGTTTTTTCCCTTCTGGTTTAATTGACGCCGTTGGCGCGGTCCTTACCTTTCCTTTCCCGCCGTCCTCGCGCACCCCCGCCGTTTTTGCCCTCCTCTCCTTCGAGTCCCCCTTTTTCATTAAGAAGAAAAAGTGCATAGCTCTTTCTGAGCCCAGATTCCCTTCCCCTGGCTTGCGCTTTTTCCTTTTCCAGAGCGCACTGCCTCCCCAAACCCATCATGGAAAAAATTTTCCCGAGACCACCTCCCCCAATGATCTTCCTGAGGAAAGGTTGCGAGCGGTTCTGGTGTGCTGCGAATCATGAAGCCCAGGTCCCCTCTCACGTTTCCCCTCCACCTGACCCATCCCCTCCCTTTTGTTGAAGGAGCGCTCCCCTTTGCAATCTTACTCGTCCTGTCCTCGCGTATTTTTATGCCCCCCCTCACCTGCCCACTCCCCTGGGCCAGGTGACCCTCCCCTCCCTCCTGAACCTACACTCCCCCGAGTGTTGCCTAAAAAAAATTCCCCCCTGTACCCCTTTATGCCGCTGTGACTCTGTGGCGTACCTCTCTTAGCTTTTTCCATCTGCCCCCGTAATGAGCCCAGAGGTGTCCCCCCGTTTAGCTTTTATTTATACCGACCATTTTGAACCGGTTTGAATCTCTAAGCCACTTTTTTTTGAACTTTCTGAGGGCTGGCCATGACCATCAGGAATCGACCCCTTAGGTTTTTTATGAGTCCTTTTTTAAACAAGTAGGCAAGTAGATGTCCTCAACATTTGAATTATGGATAACTGTTTAGTTATTTCCCTGTTTCGCACACTGAATTTTCCCTCTGTCAATTTTTGGAGTGATCCCACTTCATTGGCACGTTTCCCCTTTGTCTTTCCCCAGTCCTTGCAAGGGCGACGCCCCTCCCTCCCCCCAATTTTTCAGTAGTGTCAACGAGTTGAATCTGGTGGGTTTCTTTTGACCTCTTTGAGTCATGTCAAGCTCTCTCCTTTTATGGTCTCCGGTTACACCCCCTATTTTCGCGGCCTTGTTGGCCAGTTGTGAGTTTTTTTTTTGAGAGATGCTCTATCCTCGTGGACGCCTCTTACAACCCCCCCCCCCCTGTGCAGATCCGCTGATTCTTCATACCATTTGACTCCCCCTTTCTTGAGGGCCCCCCCCCCCCCGACGCATTTTGGGCATTTCCCTTTTTTTGAGTACCCTTTGACATCTTGCTTTAAGCCCCGCAGTCAGCATCTCGTATCTTCTTGCTTTTTTTTCTTTTTCAAACTTCGTTCCTAGTCGATCTTTCACCTTTGGCACGAAAGTGTTGAAGAAGACCCTTCCCCCCCCCCTCCCATTTCCCCTAGGGATGAACTTCGTTCGCACTTTCCCCCATCTCTGATCTTCTTTCTACAACGCCCTCGACCCCCTTTTTTTTTTTTTTTTTTTTTTTTTTTTTTCTGTGAGTTTCCAAGCGCGTTCCATGTTCTCTCCTTTCCACATCCCAACCATCTGCGGGAAGCACTTCCTTGATTGGATTCCTCTTTCGCAGAGGTCCCCTTATTTTGAATGAGATGCGTTCCCCTTTTCCTCCTCTTGCCCCCTTTCAATACGGGAGGCGTGATATAGGTTCTCGATCATACTCCCCCCTTTTCCTCTTTGTTGAGAGATCCGAGACCTCGTACCTCTTTTGAAGAATTTGTTGTTTACACGCGAGACCCCAATTCCCCTCATCCCCCCCCATGTTTTGAACCGGCAGTCGTCATTCATTACCACTTCACACGATCACTGCACCCGGGCTTCCCCTGATGTTGGGTCTTTGTCAGATTCTTTTATATAGACCCCTTTCTAGTCAATATGGACAGTTGACACGCTCCCCTCCCTTTGGTTCAATCTTCGCGCGTTATGATACAAACCCGGGCAGCGCTTTAGACCTTTTCATTCCCATCCGATCCCCCCTGAGGGATCAGGTTTTTCCCCCCCTTCAACCCTAGTCCTCAAAGCTTCGCTATCTGACCGTTTTTCTTGCATTCAAAGTTGTCCTTCTCTGTGGTGCTTCAATCCCCTTTACTCTTCCAAATTTTTTTCAGTGGTTTTCCCAGTCACCCGCGTAAGGGAGGGAAATCGTTACATTCATCATAGCTAATATCTAGCGGCCGGCCCCTTTTCCCTCGTCCGCCGCTACTTTATAGGCATACCTCTTATCTCTCCCTCCCCCCCACCCCCAAATGAACCCTGCCCTTCCCTCTAACTACTCTTGGACCGCCTGACAAATTGTGAACGAGAATTTTCCCTTGTCCTACTTCTCCAAGCCACCCGATTACTCTAGTTAAGTTGATTAACCCTTTTCTGGCCAGTCCCCCTTCTTCTCCCAAAAACCCCTTTTCCTTTTCCAACTTAGGCTATTCCAAAGAAACAGGACTCTTACTGTAGTGGTAAACTCCTGACTTCCCCATTCCTTTTTTGGGTGCTCCTTATACGACCTCCCTATTAGTTTTTCTCTTTTCTCTCCCCCAGTTGCCTGAAGGTGTCGGACAGAAATAAACCGTTTCCAAGTGAGTCTTCCTTTTCGCCCCTATGGACACCTTTAACTTTCCTCCCCCCCCCAAATGTTTTCCCTGTAATGGAGATTCCCCCCCTTTTCCAAATTCCCCTTAATCCCCCCCCCCTAATACTTTTTCTTATCCCGGCTGGGAGAGCAAATTTGCTCATTCTTTTCTTCTTCCCGCCCAGAGTCCCAAGCTGATTCCTTTTCCTTTTTTAGGTGTAGGTTTTTTTTTTTCGACCCGTATTAGGTGGGATGGGGCTTTTTCCTTTCCGGTTTTCTACCAGCTTCTTTTGGGTCGCTTTTTCTTCCTGTCTTCCCCCCCCCCCCGACGATTTACTTCATCGATGGTCCCCCCGAGGCTCCCCCTTTCAATTTTGTTGGTTTATGCCTGGTTCAGTGAGAAGCCCCCTTTCCTGCTTAACCGTCGTACAGCATTTCTCGGTCTCTCACGTTTTCTTTGGACTGTTTTCAGGGCATGTATTTCATTTGCTTTTTTCCCTCCTTTTTCTACCCTCACTCGTCTCTTCTTTTTGTTTACCCCCAAAGAAAGGATCCGCACTTCCCGCCTTTTTTTAATGGGTCCTCGTCGACGATTTAAGCGGGGCCTCTTCCCCCCTGGTTCCTCTTGCCGTCAAAGGGCCTGCCAGAAGGCTCCCCCTCAGCAACGATCCCTACGGGACCAGGGCTCTTGCTCAAACCAGCATGCGCCTGGGAACAACTTAATCCCCTCTTTTTTCAGCTCGGTACTGACAGTAACCCACCCTTCTTAACTGGACGTCTTCTCGGAGGTGAGCCAGCTTCCCCTAACCTCTTCTTTGACCCTGCCGCCGAGGCCCTTGTTTTGGATAGCGATCTGCGCAAACTTCACTTTCAATATTTGCCTTTGACCTATAGCCCATACCCACGTCGCTTAAATTTTTTCTTCTTAAGGCCGGCCTTTTTTTTATCCGGTCGTGAAGCCCAAGGTAGTATACCGGCTCCCCCCTTGGGTATTTTCCGTACCAGCCCTGCTGTATTGTCCTCTGCTTTCTTTTTATTCTTTTCCTGCTGCCCACCCCAATTTTATCGACTAGGCAAAGACTCTCCTTTATCCTTTGATTGTCACGCCCCCCCCAATTTTTCTCCAAAGTTTTCCTCCCCCCCCTTCCAGACTGGCCTTAGTCCCTGCTTCTTCCTTCTGCATGTAGTTTTCCTCTTTCATTTTTTATTCTCGTTTTTCAAGTTCCACATCCATGTCATTGTCCAACTAGCCTCGCCCCCATCTGGCGGCCCTATTTGTTTACAACTCTTTTTTCCTCCAATCCCCCGAAAACGGTTTGTGCATGATTAGTTTTTCCTTTATTTCAGCAGAGTCCCCCCCGTTTTCCCACCCCCCCCCTTTGACCCAATTTACTGATTTACCTGCCTTCCTTTTCCCTTTTCCCCTTCCGACCCCATAATAAATTTTTGCTTTCCTAGACCACCTCAAAACTCCCCCTCTCCGCCATACCCCCTCCGTTTTTGTCTCTGGATAAAGACGCGGAACGGAATCCTGTTCCCTTTTCCAAATGTTTTTGCGATTTTACGCACAACCACCCCAGTTTCTTTTTTTTTCCAACTTCTTCCTCTTACGAGTATGATATAGGGATAACCTCCCCGCCCCGCACCTCTATCCCCCCTCCTTTATGGCCTTTCGCTCCCTTGATGAACCCAATCTTTTCACGTCCCCCTTTTTTCCCGGGGGTCATGATGTGGGACCCTCCCTCCCTTGTCCGCGTTGTCTGGTCCTACCTCTATCTTAGACGCACCCCCCCGCGTGGTTCGGGCCCCTCGTTTTCCCCTTTTCGGAAGGATTCCTGAAGGAAAGTGTAACCACTCGTTCCCTTGCGCCGACCGTTCTTTCGACCTTCCCTCCTTCCCCCCCTTGTTCTCAAATTATGAAATTGAACTCTCTCCCAGTTCCCCCACCTACAATATTCCCTGGGAACCCCAACCTTTCCCCCCCCATCACTTGATCTTACGTCTCCATTTCTTCATTCCTTAGGATTGATAGCCTCACATGGTTTTCATTGGCCACTTTCCCACTTTTATCACAAAACTCGCCCCAATTTCCCCTTGGTTTTTAAGTTTGTTCCGATTTGCAAATGCAAGAACATTTCTGGTAAGACCGGCTACCTCTCCTCGGTCCCAGCACATGCCAACGAAGCTTTTACCAATTTTTCCACCCTTTCTAGTCCCCCCTGGAACGACCAACAAAAGACTGGCCCTCCCCCCACAACCCCTCACTACCTCCTTCCCCCGACGTGGTCTTTGGGATGAGCTTGTCTCCATCCTCTTACTTAAGTTCCCCCTTTTCAGTGAACCCCAGTTGACAGAGGAGTTTTGTTTTTATGTCCCTTACTTTTTGCCCCTAATCAATGCCGAGGTCAGCCACTTTGATCCCTTCCCCCCCTTTTTAACCTCTTGGAGGCCATGTGCCCATCGTCCCTCACCCCCGGATGCCCATGTTTCTTCCCCTTGCAAAGCCGTTTGGGCCCCTACCCCCTTCTTTCGAACATGTCTTTATTTTTCCTTGTTCCCCTAACCGCTTAATGAGTCCTGATTACTTTGAACTGCGTTAATGACCTGTTTTTACTTCCGCCGTTCCCCGGACCTCGGTTGAACGACTACTACGTCCCTGATTTTCTTTTTTCGCCCCTATGTACACCAGAAAGTAAGTTCAGCCCGGAACCTCCCTGGTGCGGTTTTCTGATCGATAGGGAGCTTTTCAAGTCCTCTCTTCCTTCGTTGCAGGTACATTTCTTTGCCTGCACATTTAGTCTTTTCGGGTTTTTTTCCCTCTAGAGAGCGAGTTTCCGCTTTAGCTTTGACCTTCAACGGTGCTGCCCTTCCCAACTGCGAGTCTATTCTCCCCAATTTGTTTTCAAAGGTTCCCCCCCAGACGCTGCTGTACAAACCCCAATTCCCTGGTCCCCTTGCTCCCATCTTGACCGTGTTTTCTCCTCTCCACGCTCTTTCCCACTTTGACTTCACCAATATAGGGTCAATTAGCAGCTCACCCAGGTTTAAGCTCCCTTCCAACCTTTCGTGCCGGACCTCTTGCGAATTAGAGGACCCCCCACGCAGGGCCCTTCTTTATTCCTTTTCAGTTCACCCTCTGATTTACAGTCTTTTGATCCAGCCCTTCTTTTCGTGCACCCTTTCCAAAATCAACGGCAATGTACCCGACACTCCGGGAAGCCCGTTTTGCAGTGATAGTGGTTAGATAATTTCGCGACTCGGTCAAACTACTTTCCCTGTTTTCTTTCGAGATGAAAATTAATTCCTTTCCCCACAAACTGAGTGGGTTGTCTCGTTTAGTCTCTCCCCCTGTTGTGGTTGAGATTATGACCGCGACTTCTTTTCCTCCTTTATTTCTCAGCCGGGAAGGGATTGTTGTTTTCCCCCCCACTTCCCCGACCACACCTTTTCCCTCCTTCCGAGATCGAACAATGCTTGAACGCTCTGAAGGCCCCCCTCCCTAAGTTTTTCCCACCCAGATAGACCCCCGTTCTTTTTCTGTTGGTTCTTTACGGCTCTGTAGTGAAGAGCCTGCCTTCCTCTGCTGACCCTCGACCTTCCGGTGAAAACATGCAATCTTTTCGCGGCCTTAGATCCCTAATTTTTGCCAAGCTCTTTTCTTGGCGACATCCCCCCTCCCGTTCCTGCACTCGCGTTCCTCCCTGGTGGTTCCTCTTTTCCTTTAGGTCCCCCCCCGTGCCCAACATCTCTGATAGTCCCTATATGCCAATAACTTCCAAATTGAATCGCCCGCAGTGTTGATCGATTCACTCGATTCCTCTATGCCTGATGGTTTGGTTTCACCTATACGGTTAGGGTGTATACCACGTCCCCCGTCCTTGCCTTTCAATATACTTCGACTTTTCTGTTTGACCCAACCCCCCCCCTTTTTGACGATGGCTGCCCGCTACCCCTAGACTCAATAAACAACAACCCGCTACCCTCCGCTCATAATTCCCTCGTCCCCCCCGCCGTTTTTGACGCCATAATAGAGTCCCCCCACCTTCCAGTCCAACTTAGTCTGCTTTAAACTTTAATTCCCGGTAGTCCCTTCCCGAGAGTCCCCCCCCCACCCTTTTCCCCTAACTTCTCTTCTTCAAAACCCGCCCGCGCGTGAAGGTCTTTATAGGTCCCCCCTGTAATGCGCCAGTTACTTCCCTTGGCCGAGTTGAATTCCCTGATCCCCTCCCCCCGACCCTTCTCCATACATTATCCCAGAGACTAGTCGTTCTTCCCCCCTATCCGCCCTGTAATAAGGATGCGGCGCGCGCACGTGGGGGAAAACTTCCTTACCTTTCCTCCCCCCGTGAGTTTCTGAGATTACCCCCAAAGTTTCCCAATTCTTCGTCTACCCCCAATATTCCCCTTTACTTTTCCAGCAGATCAACTCCAGCTTTAGTAGGATTTAACTCCGAAACCCCCCTAGTAAAGACTCGGGCAAGTCCCCTTCTCGTTTAGCGTCGGTTTTTAGTCCTTCTCCCGGTGGGGTGGGTCGACCTTCTGATTTTTATTGGACCAGGATTAGTTTTTTCCTTTGCGGTTTGACTTACATTCTCAGGTCGAGAACTCCCTCTGTGCCAATTTTTGATTCCCTTATCCATTCACAAACTTATACCCTTGATAGTTGGTTTGATAGGTCCCGGGTTTGCTTTCTCCATCCTCCCTAGAGAGCCCCCTACCTAACATTTTCCCCTTTCGGTACTTTCCAATGGATGAGTTGTTAGAGTTGTGATTTTAATTATATTGCTTCATTTAACTTCTTACCCTTCGGAAGTGTCGTGCCAGATACATGCTCCAAGCTCGAATTTTTTTCATGAGACTTCCCCCCCGCCCCCCTGAGTCCTCAGTTTTCCAGAGACCACCGGCTTCGAGCCCCCGGTGACGGGCCCTATCCCATGAAGGTCTTTTTTTTCCCTGCGTCATTACCCTTGCCCGTTGCCCTTAGCAACTCATGAGCCGGCCCAAACTTGTTCAAGATATTTTCCTCGCGTATCAATAATGCCCCCCCGGGAGTCATATTGTGTATCCCTTCGTGCTTTAGTGATATCCAGTCTTTAGGCCTCTCCGAATCCCCCTCCTTGGTTTTTAGGCGTTGTCTTTCCCTACCACCCTTCATTGGGCCCTGGCAGCGCATTCTTTACGATACTTTCCATTTTTTTCCCCCAACTCGCTTTTTCCCCCGGCCCGTTTCTCTTGAGTTCTGCCTTTCCTTGACCCCCCCAAACCCTGCTTCCCTGCAGGGAATTAGGTAGCCCTTCCTGGGCCCCAACTGAGTCCTCGTTTTCTATTCTTAGTCGGCGTCTTTCCCGCGTCTTTTGCTGGCACCCCTTTTGCTAAGTTTCCCCCCCCCGGCAGAACCCCGAGTGCATGTTTCCCCTTTTCTGCTGTCACCAAGTTTTTCTCCATGCCCAGCCGGCCTTTCGCATTTTTTTCCGGAAACCCCCCCCCCCCACCACCAAAAAAACACAACCCCTTTGCTCTTCAACAGTGTCCTGCGTTATTTTAGCCTCTTCCCACCCGAAGAAATGTTTTTGGGTAGAGTTGTTGGTCTATTTTTTCATCCTTTGGTACAGTTTAGGCTCTGCCTGCCGATTTTCTTCACAAAATTTCTTCTTCCAACTGGTTCTGACCCTCTTTGAACCACGGCATTTTTTGTCCCAAAATTATGAGTCTCCTCTTTTTCCCTTTCCTTTTTTCAGCTCTCACAAGAATCCTTCCACACGAATAAACCCTTTTGAAGTATCAAAGAGGTCTTCGTTAATTCTTTAATTTTTAGTCACCTAAGTACCCCCTTTTGATCGAAAAGAAGTCCACCCCCATACCCTCAACCCCGACGTTTTTTAGTCGGCTTCTTCCTGCCACCGGTTTCCCCCCTTTTCCCCTGACCCTGCGTCCGTAGGACAAACCCCCCGTTTTCCTACCTTCGTTCCGCCTCTTTATATTCGCCACCGACCCCGCGACAGCCCAGTCCACCTCTTCCTCTTGATTGCGTAAGGGACCGTCTTAGCTGGGCCAACATATCTGAATCTTTCCCCCCCCCGAGCTGAATGATGTTTGTCTTTCCTTTTCTTTAAGACGATTTTGCCTGAAGCCACCCCCTCTCTTCGTGGCCTTCGTGCGCCCCGCCCTCTTGAGCGTCCCCCCCCCCCCCTTTCTCGGAAGGATCCACCCCGTGAAGAATACGACTGCTTTGCGCAGCCTGTCTTTCCACCCTCCCCTCGCCCCCCTTATGGTAAATTTTTTTACTTAGCGCCGAGTACCTCCTTTGAACTCCTTCCGACCCGAAACAACTGTCAATCCATGGATTCCTCAGAGAAACTTTCGGCCCCCTCTGTTATTTTCCTAGTTATTAATGCAAGAAAGTCCGCCCCCCCCCATCACCCTCCACCCCAAGATCCCGTTACATACCATTTTGGAATGCCTCGTTTCACAAGTATGGGGGGAAACATTGTCCCGCCGCCGGATTCTCCTTTTTTCATCTCCCCACCCCCTTCCAAAAGACTTCCTGTTGTCCCCGAATCCCTCACCTTAACCTCCTCCCCCACAACTGTTCCCCAAAAAGCCCTAATACCTCCGTTCCCCGGAGACCCTAGGTTGGTAGAGCCCCTTTTCTCGACTTTTTCCCGCTTCCAGTCCGCGGCTTTCAGGCTTCTTCCAAACAAGTTTTTCTCTAGCAGAGGATTTTTTGCCTCAAGTAATTTTTGCACGTTTTCCCTTGATTCTAGGTCATCCTTGAGACAGGTGGCAATTTCCGTTGCCTGTCATTTTCTCTTTCCCCCCATTTTTTAACCTTGTGTTTATTGTCACTCTTTTTTCCCTCTCCCAGAGCGGATCAGAACCACTTTACTTCGTTATGTTTCGTCTTCCCTTTTGGCCACCGGGCCCGAGCCAAGGGCGATTGTTCCATGAGTCCGGAAAGTTTTCTACTCCGGTTTCACACTTCTTTGAAGAGCCCTACAGTTACCCCCCCTTCCCATTTTTGTGTTTTTTGCAGGACTAAACCCAAGACTTACAGTTTTTAACTAACTGCTTGGACCTTTTTTTTTGTCCTCTTTTGGCTTCTGTTTTTTTGACTCTTCGATGTCCAGCAATTCTCGTTTTCCTGGGGATACTTATTGAGAGGTACCTTCTCCTTTTCGGGTTGTTTGTGTTTCTTCCGAGCCCCTTCGCTTTTTTTCTGTACTCGAGTTCCTCTAACCCCCATGTTGAATGTCCCGCCTTTGAGACTTTGACTAACATTCTGTGTCTTTTGTCCTATTTCCCCATGCCTTTGTTACCCCGTATATGTTCCGCTTTTTTCATCCCCTTATTTGAGTGCTCCAACCCCCTGTTGAAGTCCTCCCTACCTTTTCTCTTTATGTAACCAAAGATTTCCCAGATCCCTTTTTTCCGTTTGCCCCCGCAGGTGGGGATCCTTACCTCTCCATTTCGTGTTTTCCCGTTGTCGGCCCTAATTCCTTTCCGCCCTTCACTTCCGCTCCCCTGAAGGGTATTCTACCCAGGGCTCTTGCCCAATGTCCGCCCTCGGCGCTGTGAACTCTCGTTCCCTTTCTTTAGGCCACTACATCCTAAATTCCCACGCAAAAACATGCTTCCCTGACACGATCGTGGGTTGTCCTTTTTTCCCATTCCCGTATCCGCGGCAACTCATTGTTAGAAACGCTCCTGGATTCCTCTGCCCAGTCCATTTTTAATTTTTTTCCTTTCATTCTTGCCTCCTTTCGATATCCCCCCCCCCCAATCCTTTTTTGTGTGGATCGTCTCGCCTTAGCGCACCAGTCTCCTTCTTTTCCCTGGTCTGGTCCCAAGCCGACAACCCCTGTACCTCGCTGCGTAGAACCCACGTTTGCCCCTCGTTCTACGTTATTATAATCCAGACCCCAGCTGAAAGGTCCAACGGTATTCCTCCCCATCTTGGAAGGACGCATCTTGTATTCTACCCTCTCCCTACCACTTTTTCCTACCCCCCCCAGCTCCAGCTGGCACAGCTGCACCCTGACTGGAAGCGGATTAGGATTATCTCATCCCTGTGTCCTTTCCGATTTTTCTTTCCCTCCATACTAAGTTATGCCCCTCAAATTTCTTTTGTAATCCCCTTTCTTGATCCCATTATGGAAAAACTTTTGCACTGCTCCTATCTATTTTTCGATCGGTCACCCCCCCCAATCACGTACCTGCATTTAAGATATTTTGCTTTTACTCGAATCCCCTCCTAGAGCTCTTCCCAGTGGCCATATATTTTTGTTTACCCAAAAGAGTCCTGGGTTTTCCCCCATTTTCAAAATTACCCTTCTTGTTTTTCTCTAATATCTCTTCGTCCTCATTTGGTAGTTCGCCCTCAACCCCTTAACTGGGTGCGGTGCCTCTCTAAACCCAACCCCCTACTGCCCCCCCCGGGTCCCCCCACCTCTGAACCTGACTACCCCCTCTTTTGATACTTCCTGGGACCCGCTCCAACTTTTTTCTTCACACCTGGAATCCTGACCCCCCCGATTAACCTATCTTCATTTCCCCTTACATGTTTGTGCATTAGTTCTCGGGCCGAAAAATGCAAGGTAACTTATTCGTTTTTAACAGGCCTTCTTGAAACGTTCCTTAATTCACACATGTAATGAGTTTTCCCCACTTAGCCATGCTCCTTTAATCTTTCTAAGTACCCTACCACTTACTGAATGTTTACCTATTCCCCTCAGAGCCGGGAAGTGTTCTCCTTTCTTTTCATAGTTTTCGGCGATCCTCAAATCGACTTAACTTTTTCCCCCTTTTCCTTAGGACGTTTTCATTCTCACAACACCGCCCCCCTCTCGTCAAACAAAATCCTTTTCCTACCCTTCCCAACCATAATTCTCACCCCCCCTCGAAGTGGAATTAAGTCCCTTTCCCTTTTATTTTCCTGGAGCTTTCCCAGTCTCCGCCCCAATAGGAAAGGGAGTCCGGATTTTTTATTCGTCGGTTGTTTTTCTCCCTTGATCTTAGTCCTTTCAAGCGTAGCTGGTCTTATCGGGTGGCCACTTCGTGGTTGCTGTTTGGTGTCCAGTGATGAATAGGCTTCGGGCGGCTTACATTCTTCCGCTCTGATTAAACCTCCTGAGCTCCTTCACACCGTAAACTGCTAGTGGTTGTGTCCTTGGTACGTGATCCCTTTTTTTTCATTAAATCGAGATCAAACATTATAGACCTACATCGGTTATCCATTCATTTTTAGCGTTTTGAATTTTTGAAATTGTTCCCTTTTCTGCGATGTATCCTATATAAAATGGGCGTCTTTTCTGTAGTCCCAACCCAGTTTGCCCCCTTCTCTTCTGATTCCTCTTTTACGGAGTTTCGCGATCTCCGCTTTCCCCCAACTTGCCCCCCCAGTTGCTCGCCTTCTTTTGAGCAATAATTTTTCTTCAGCTGCAACCCTTCCATTCACGGTGAAATTTCGGCCAAACCGTCAGACGGGACCCTTTTTTCCAATCCCTCCTTCCCACTCTTACCTTCTCACGTAATAAGACCCATCAAGGAGGAAGTGGGCCCTTTACTTCGCCTTGAGTTCTCAGTAATACGTTCCAGCGCCCTTCACTTCCCCCAAACCTGCTTTTTGGCAAGCGCGGGCTACCGACTGAAACCCTTTTCAAGGTTTTACGTCTGCGATTTTCCATACTCCGTAAAAACCTTGCGCCCCTTTGGGCCCTTTAGGAGATGCGTTTTCTTCCTTCTCCTTCCCAATGTTACTGCAGTTCGCCTCGTACATTTCCCCTACAGAGTCCCCAGAGTGATCTCTTTCCCTTCAAGGCTTCTTTTTTCAGCTAGGGGATATCCTTTGAACGTGACATACCCCTGAAATAGTGTACCCCATAGAATTTTCCGTTACTTCCCATTTTTCTCTTTTTTCATAAAATTGTGCCCTTCCCTTATATCCCGCTCCCCCCCCCCCTATCATGGCAGGCAGCTGCTAACCAGTTTTATGCTCTCTCTTGCAAAAATTCTTCTTTCCCCTAATATCCCTTTGTGTGTTGATCTAGACTATCGCCACATTATTCACTTAGGAATTGCCTTCCCTATGTGCGTACTTCTCGTCCAAACTTTTTTCTGACATCCTACCATGTCTCTCCTGCAATGGAGTATTCCGGTCTCCTTATTTCCAGAGCCCCCATCGCAAAAGTTCCCCTTCGCCATTTCCTCCCAATCCTTCCTTCTGGCTCTGTTACCCTTACTACTACCTCATTTTTTTTTCTCCCTCCCTGATCAAGGAATTCCCAATTTCAGCCCCTTCCACAGCGCCTTGGGTATCCTTCGCTAATTTTCCCCCTTGGACATCCGTTTTGGAACCCTGAACTTTCCCTCTCGCCCTTCAAAACCAGTACTGATTCACTTCAGACTCCCATCTTTATTATATTTCCCCCCCCCTCCGCTCCTCGCCCCCCTTTTTTCCTCATTATGGCTATTTTCCCCCGAAGCTGAAAAATATTTAGCAAGTCTCACTTTTGAGAATGCTTTTTTTGATTTCACGCGCATTAAACGTTTCTTACCGGATTTTCCGACGTAAAACTTTAGCGCGCCCGTTTCCGCCTCTACCTCCTTTTCGCGGCCTTCCAGCGGAACTTCTTAGTCGCATTTCAACAAGGCATTAGCTTCAGTTATTGCCCCGCCCTGACCGTCTCGACCCCTTTTTAGAAATCCTACTCAGCCGCCACACCCATTAATTACCATTCCCTGAACCCCCCTCCCCCAACGAGACCCCCCCCCTGTGATGAACGATTCATTTTTTTGGGACGATACGTTTTTCTGCATCTCCAGTATCCTCTCCTTCGCCGCAGTAACTGTCCCCCCCCCCCCCAATAGCAATTCCCTGGCGGCTAAATTTGTTTCCATCTACTTTTTCACCCTACACTCGTAGTACCCGGACGTGTGTACTCCCCCAACATGCCCCCCACGACTTTAACCGATCCCCCCCCCCGTTTACCTTCGACCCTTCGCCCCAACACTCCGGGAAGCCGGTTTCAACCACCGAAGCCTCCCAGTCCCTGTCCGATTTTTGGGCCCCGAGCTTTTTCTGATCTAAATCCACAGTTCCCTGACCCTCTAGCTTCACGTTTCTTGTCTTGACGAGGATGTTGTTTATGACCTACATTTTTGGAACTTTTGTGCCATCTACCGTTCTCACTGTGTAAGTAACTTGGGTCCATCGGGACGGAAACAGGATGAGGCAAATTACTGTCCCTCTCTGGCCTCAACCCCCAGGTCGGGCGGGGTGCATCAATTCGTCACCCGGTATGGATTCAGTTTACCCTGGTTCTCCCACCAGACCGGCATAGACAATGTGTCGATTTTCTGGCTGCTGCGAATGACAATTTTTTTGTTTTTTTATTCCGACCCGTCCGTCTCTATGTGTCTTTTTCAAACCCCAGTTCCCATCGTTCCCCATTAATTTTTTGTTTTCTACTCCCACAACGTCACACCGTAATGCCCATTCTGATGGGACCTCGGGTCCCAGTTACTTCTTTTTTTTGATTATTAGGAGCTGTTCCCCCCCCAGTCCAGAGTTAAGATTTTCTTCTTTTTCACTTCTTTTGGGAAATTGGATGAGTGTGCTTCTTTTGTTTGTGCTTATCCTAATGGAGGATTAGGCTAGCCTGGGGACTCCGTTCCCAAACACCAGATTACAGATAATCGAGACTTACCCCAGTGTGTTGTTGTTTTCTTTTTTTTTTTTTTTTTGTTTTTTCTTTTCTCTTTTTTTTTTTTCTTTATTTTTTTTTTTTTTTCTTTCCTTTTTTTTGTAACAATATCTTGACCACTGTCTGCTTGGGATCAACCAAAGGAGGCCAGTTAGCATCCGACTTTTCTGATTACCGTCCCAACACAGACCCTTAAGCCCTCTCTCTCCATTTTGAAGTGAGCGATGTAAACAGCTTTACCTCTTACTTCTTGAAAATTTTTTCGTTTGTAGCCTACCCGCGACCTCGTCGGAACTCTTTTTCCCTTGAACCCTCCTTCCTCAAAAGCCCAACCTCTTTTCCCCCTTGTCTTTTTATTGAAAGCCGTTGCAAAATTTTCGCCAGGAGTGACTCTTCTCTAAAGTGGTAATAGTGTTCCCCCACCAGCAGGCGTCACCCCCCCCCTGACCCAATTTTTGGAAGCCAGTCCTTTCTTGTTTATCTGTTAACACTTTTATTAGCTTTTCCACTCCCTTTTAGGACCTTCGAGGGGGCGGGGCAAATTTTTCGCTCTTTCCCGACCCAAACCTCTTCCTGGGGGCATACTTTTTATATATATATTTTCCCCCCTTCCCTCCTTTTTTGTTTCTATAGCTTCGTTTTCAGATAACGATGTGTGAGGCACCCGCCTCATATGACGTATGGTCCCCTCCTTACTGAAGTCCCTCAGATTATCGAAAAAGGCTCCGATTCATTAATTTAAATCAAGAACCCTATAAATCCCCCGGTTATCAGCCCAAGATGTTGGGTCTTTTTACTTTTTCATGTTTTGCCGTTCCCCGGTCCTCCCTTTTTCCCGAGATGCCATCTACTGCTTCCTTTAAACCTTTCCGCCGATGAGGAATTCTTTACCAATTTCTGTTAAGAGATTTTTTTTTTTGGCTACTCGAAGTTTCCCTACTTTTAAGCACCTTTGGATACCCTGGCTTTTCGTCAAAGTAGGGCCACCCCCATGCCACACCGACTAATCCTGTTCTGGTTACCTGCACATCACGTCAAAGTTTTCTTCTAAGTTTTCCTTCTTAGTTTTTTATTCCTCCCCCAACACTTCGCGATTCTCACTTCCCATCTTGTTGTGTCCAGTCCACTCGTCCTGGCACCCTAGAACCTTTCAACCTCAATTTTTTAGACTACTTCAGTAGATGATTTCGGAACCATCACCCCTTGGTCTCCCCCTGCTATAGCCCTCCGTCTCTCTCAAAGGAACCACCCCCAACCCCCCCCCTGAATTTCCCTCTAAGAATCTCATCCTTCTAGTGTATCTGGAACTCGCATTCCCTTTGACAGCTACCTACTCCTCGTCACCAAATTCCTCCCTCAAAAATCTTCCCCACTCCTCTTTCTTTGCCCTCCATTAATTTCAGTTTTTCTATTCGTAGACCCCCCACCCGACCAATTAACCGGTAGGGAGAGTTCCCCCTTACCCCTTTTCCAGTTTGGACTGTAGGACCCCCTTTCCCGCGCGACCTACCATACATACTCCCCCCCCATCCGAGGTTTCTCAATCCCTGGACGACCCCTCCCTCACATTGTTTCCCCCCACTTCTTTTTTTTCCCTACAAGACTTTGAGTTGTTTGGACCATCGACATTTTTTCCTGTAGTTTTCCTTTACTATGTAATGGCCCCCCCCCAACTTCAAAATCACCCCCGTGACCTTCCCCGAGCATTATGGATTTTTCAAAAATTTTCCACTCTCTTTCATAAAACAACTCACCCCCCATCTCCTCCCTATGATCCCTCCAATCTTAAGTCCCGGTATTTTCTTCCGTTCCTTCTCCTAAACCAAAAAGACAAATTGCTGGACTTTAGGTATTCTTTTTTTGAACCTTTTTCTGGGGGGCCTAAGTGGTCTGAGTTCTATTTTTTTTCTAAGGGACCCCCTTTAGTGGGTTGCTGGGGCTTCTTATAGGACTCCGGCGCTTACCGTTTTTCCCTATGGAAACTTTTTTTCGATGCTCCTCCAAATTTTGTCTTAAATGCCTTTTTTTTTTGGTGTGTGGGTGGTAATTGTGACTTTCTTTTCATTATCTTGGAGAGGTCCCCACTTCGGCCCTCCCAGCCATTTTCCAGGTATCTCTTTCGTTTTTCTCCCTTGGACGTTTCACTTGATGTTCCTTGTGCTGTCGGCCAGCTCTTTCATTTTATCTTTTCATCCTTAATTGTTTCTTTACACTAAATCTCTCACGCTCCCCTCCTTGCTTTTTTCCCTGTGACTGACTTCATTACGCCACGCTAGGTGCGAGACAGTCGTATATTTTTTCACCCCTGGGCTCGAGCCAGACTTTTTCCTCCTCCCTTATCGTTTTTAAAAGGAACGGTGCATGTCCAAACAAATGCAGTGGAACCCGTTCACCCTCTTAAAGTTTTCCCCTCTTTACAATGATAAGTAATTCTTCAACAACCCCTGAGGTAATTCTGTAGACGTTCCTTAGTCGCCGGATCACTTCCTGAGTTTCTTCTAGCCCCCGCAGTGACCCTCACCATGTACCCTTTTTTATGCGTTTTACTCCTACACACAATTTTCACTGCTTTGGACCTTGTTTCTGGCTGCAACTTCTATACCATTTTTTTCCATTGCCGGGTTTTAGTTCCTTTTTTGGGGCGATATTCGGCATCTTCCCTTGCAGGGCTCCGTTGCCGAAGGAACTGCCTGCCCTTTTTTCTTTTTGGTAGAAATTCTGATTTGCGCGGGGAGAGCCTTCTTTTCCCTTGATGGCAATATAAGCAACCGCACTTAATCCTCCCAACCCACTTTGATTGCCCGCCAACTTTTAGCACTAGTTTTCATTTAGCCCGCCAATTCGGCTTCTGTAAGCGCCAGGTACAGCATATCTAATCTCAGTCTTCTTGGCCTTAGAGCAGGCA
>Ga0179593_1701375_pt1 | contig 17584 bp, 25 predicted proteins | sample CZODoug2_1_08_16_FD_185931 | JGI IMG/M metagenome (GOLD analysis project Ga0179593, IMG submission 185931) | Vadose zone soil fungal communities from Angelo Coast Range Reserve, California, USA - CZODoug2_1_08_16fungal (PacBio error correction) | ecosystem: Environmental > Terrestrial > Soil >... | reverse complement strand
AGTGTATCTCTTTTGATGGCAAAGGCCCCTCATTATGGCTCACCCTTGTTTTTCTCTCTTGTCGCCGTCAATTTTGGCGGGGCTGGAAGGCTTTGCTCATTTTTTTCTGGTCCTTCCTTATAAGGTCTCACTACTTCATCCCGTCCCACTTGCGTGTTAGGAGGTCTCTTGTTTCTGGTCGATAAAGGGAAAGTTGATTCTGTTTTTTTAGCCCATGGGCTTTGTTGGTTTTGTTGGTTTGTATTTGATCAGCTAGTCTTTTCAATCATCCTCGGGTTAACGCGCCATTTTCCTCTTCTCCTTTCCTCTTTTCAGGGATATGCCGAATGCACTGCGTTTTTGGCTGATAAATAGACAGACTCGGTCCCTCTCTCTTTTTTTTTCCTTTTATTCCTCTTGGACGAGGTGGTGCTTCCTTTTCGCGGCCCCCGCCCACCGGCGCAAAGAACGTGAGGCATGGCTGGATGTACCCTCCCTCTTCTCCCCATTCGTACTCACGGCCACCCGTCTTTTTTTTCCTTGCTGGCTTGATAATAAGGCCGCGGTCTCATCCAGTCATCATGACGGCCCCTTTCCCCCCTCCTTCTTGCGCATTGATTAGCTGGTTTTCAAACAAATTACAATTTTTTGGATGCTTTCGCCTTCCTTCTCGCGGTGTGGGCCCAGGGAGAAAGTAACAAACACTTCTTTTTCCCCCCTGTACTGATTGTTCGACGTGGCAGAAACGTTTCCCCTTTCTTCGGAGTTGAATAAGCTGAAGGGGTCATGTCTTTCCCTTTTCCTTAAGGCTCACCAGGTTTTGGTACAAGAAGTTTTCCTTCCCTTCCTTTAGGTAAGCAAATACTCCCTTTTTTTTTTCCTGGCCACCTGAATGTTGTTGTCCTCACCTCGTCTGCGTCCCTTTTTTTTCTCTTCGTTTGTGTCCAGTTGAAGTCAGTAACAACCGATTTTCTTGTTCTCCCTTCTTTCTCTTCTTTCCCCTGCGCCATCTCACCATGGCGCGAAAGCTGTGCCGGTGACCTTTTTTTTTTTGGAACCCACCGGATCCGGATACTACGGCTTGTCATTTCATTTCCCTTCCCCCTTTTTCCGCTGCAGGCAGAAAATCTGAAGACGTTTCTTTTCAAATCCTGTCGAGCACGCTGATTTGCTGCTGCATTCTTTTTTCCTGCCAGAATACACAGAGAAGGAAAACCTTCTTCCCCCTCTTTCCTTTCCTTCTTTGAGCAGCGCCTCACCCTTCGGTATTCGCCGCATTTGTGCGTTGCAACTTCACCTTTTTTTTTTACCGTTACGCTGACGAGAATGATGAATCTTTCCCCTTTCCTTTTCCCTCTTCTCTCTTGTGTAATTCAATGACGCAGTTGGCCGGCCAATTCCACTTTTTTAGAATCAGAGATTTTCCTAGCTTTCAGCTTTTCCCCCCCCCTCTTCCCTTTTTTTTCCCCGCCGCGAAGCTTTCTTGCTCGCATTGAGGGAGATCAAAAGTAAACGTTAGGCCATCGTCTCCCCCTTTTCTTTTTTTTTTACGTTGCAGTCAATCTTGTATGCTCGTGCTGGAAGCGAGCAGCAGACCATCCATTTTTTCTTCTGGTGGAAAACGCCTTTGCCGTCGTATTTTTTTCTTGCACAAAAACAGCACCGCATAATAGCCCTCCTTGCCTTCTTGTTTTGTGACTTTTTTCATTTCTGGTTGCCATGCGGCCGCCCTGCCTCCCTTTTTTCTTTTCCCAAACTGTAATGGGGGTTTTTTGGCGGAGGAGAGCGTTTGCTCCCTTTCTCTTTTCACACTTTTAGTTGTTCTCTCGTACCATCCTCACGGCCGTGTGCCGGGAATGACGGTGAAAGATCCCCCTGGTCCTTCCCTCCCGGTGCTTGTTGTCACCACTGGGCAGGCGAAAATCCCCTCTCCTTCGTAATGGGCGTGTACGGCGAAAGCGGTCCTTTTTTTTTCCCTTTCATCGAGAATTTCCGGCTCTTCGATCTTCTTCAACAGGGCACCGTAATCGTCCCATTTCTCTTTTTCCTTCCCCCCTTGGCTTCCTTGCAAAGGAAGTTTCCCGCCCCAGAAGAACCGCGTTATCTATTTTTTTTTTTTTTTTTGCGTTGGCAGTACGGCCGTCTTCCCCTCTTTTCTTCCTAGGCCCGCGGCCATCGCGCAATATCCTTTTTTTTTCCCCTGTGCTCCACGAATGTCCTGATCGTCCCGTTGTCGCCATTGTCCGCCGGTAAAAGCGGGATTGGAGAACTCTTCTTTCCTTCCCTCTTTTCCTCCCTCAAAACCGTCGTCGAAAACGGCGCCCGTTCCCCCATTGCCCAAGTCATTGAAAAGTCGCTCCTTTTTTATTTTTTTTTCCCTTTGACGCACCGCGGTTTGAAAACGTTCCTCCCTTCTCCTCTTCTTTCTTTTTCTCTTTCCCGGTTAAGGTAGTGGGTTATTTTCCTATTTATCCGGAATCGGTTGACGGATCACTTTTCATCAGGCACACCATTGCCAGGCCCGCTGTTACCTTTTTTCTTGTCCCCTTTTTTCTTTCGTTGCGCGACGGCGTGAGTGACATGTTTTTTTTTTGCCACGAAGACGTGGACGGGCAGCTCTGGAGAATCCTGGCCCCCCCCTCTTCTTTTTTTTTCTCAGCTTCAAAGCACTGACGGCAGGTTTTTGGCCGCGGGTAGGCCGACATGGACAACGCTTCTTTCCGTGTCCCCTTTCCCACGGGCTTCAGTCACTCGCCTGAGGCTTTTCTCCCTCCCTCCTTTTTCCACAGAGGCGATGTGTTATTTCCAACCTGCTTTTCTCCGTAAGAGTCAAAATTCGCCCCTCCCCCTTTTCCCCCGGTGAGAAAGATATTCTCCGCCTTCTTCCTCTCGGCGCTTGTTTTGTCCCCTTCCTACTTTCGGCAGGAAGGGTGGGAATGTGAGGTAGCATTCCCTTCTGTTCTCTATTATCCTCAGAAACTTCCCCCCCTCCCTTTTCTTCCTCTGACACCGTCAAAAGTAAAGGTAATTCTTCACGCTTGGCGCCGTTGGCTGGCGCTTCCACACCTCTTTTTAAAGCGCGCCTGCGATGCCCCTTTCTTCTTTTCCTCTTTTTCTTCTTCCGTGCTCACAGCCGTAAACGCAGCGGCTTTCCGGTGCTCGAGGTTGGCTGAGTCGCGCCGATGACCCTTTTTTTTTCTTTCCATTTGTAATGGTGTTGGGTGAAAGTCTGGTGTCTTCCCCCTTTTCCCTGTTTTATCCGACAGTAAATGGCATTCGTGTTCTTTTCGTTCCGTGGTGTGCCAAGAGCATCCCTTTTCTCCGTCTTTTCTTTTCGTTTTCCACTGACTGTGGCGTCACAGAGCAATGGGGTCAATGGCGTCCCCCTTTCTTGTTCTCCTTCCATTCTCTCTGGATGGTGGCCGAAATCTGCAAGGTTCCTTTTTTGGTCGCCGTTTGTGTTACTTGCTCTTTTCCAGTGCCCTTTTTCATTCCCCAGTGCAAAATAGTAAGAATTTTTCCTTTTTTTTCCTTTTTTCTTTTTTTCCCCCACTCAAAGCGATGGTCGTCGGCCCCTTTTTTAGCCGATCTCATAAGTGAACGGTTCTCTTCCTTCTTTCCTTTTTTTTTTCCCCTTCTGCGTCTTACTCTAGCTTTACACCGCATCCGTGTTGTGTTGACTCTTTCTCCCTTCTCCTTCTGCCCGAATGACGGAAGTACCGTTGTCATTATATTCTCTCGTGGGCCGGACGACCGCGATTGGCGTGGAATGCTCCTTTTTTTTTCTCCTGTTAAACCCTCCAACCAAATCTTACTATTTTTGCACTTTTTTCTTCTTTTTCCCTTTTTCCTCCCTTTCCCCGGCGACCAAACACAAACACGGTGCCCTATTCCCCATCCAGAGCGCCGTTCAGGTGACGATCCTCCCTTCTTTCCTTTCCCGGTTCAGTCCAACAGGCGGCACGCCGAGATACAATGCGCTTCGGTCCCTTTTCTTTCTTTTCCCTTTCCTGCAAAAGTTTCCCCGACTACTTTTTTAATGCCATTTACTGTCGATTACAACCTTTCCCCCCCCCCCGGTTTTCTCCCCAACCATTACCCGCTCAGGGTGACCAATGATTTCGCCTTCTCCCCCCCCCCCCTTTCGCGACTCAGCCCTTCTCGGCCGCTGCGTTTACGGCCTGTGAGTCCTTCCGCCTTTTCCCCCCCCTTCCTCCAGGCCACTTGGTTCCATCGCCAGGAGCGCTTTATCGGTTTTTCGTTTTTCCTCTCCTTCTTTTTTCCCCCTTGCTCGAAGACAGCTACGGTTACCTTTTTTTTTAATTCTATGGTGCAAGTAGTGAAGTTAGGATTCATTAGAGCACCTCTCTTCTTTCTCCCAACCCCCTGTGATAAAGTCGGGGAGGAGGTGTGTTTCTTTTTTTTCCCCCCCCCCCTTCCTCCTTCATTATGTCATGAGAGTTCTCACCTCTTTTTTTTAGCGAATTTTGCCTTCTCGCCTCCTGCGTCACTCTAACTCCCGGTTGTTCCCCCCTCCTTTCTTTCGGAACCCTTGAAGGCATTGGGCATCGGCATCCTGGCCTTTTCCTCCGTGAAACAATGGCTCTCTCCTTCCAGCCCCTTCCTTTGTCCATGGCGGGCATACCCGCTGGCACACCTTTTTTTTTCGGGATCCTATCGAGCGGCATTCTTCCCCCCCTCTTTCCTTTCCCCCTTTTAGTCAACACTGCCGGTCAATTTTCAAACATGTCCCTCCCCTTCCTTTTTCCCTTTTCCTCCCCCCCTTCCGCGGGTGTTGCAAAGAACCAACCGGCAATTTTGTGACTGATCATTTTTCCTGTCTCCCCCCCTACCTCCGCGACCATCAGCTTACGATGAGGACTTTTTTCTTCCCGTTCCCCTTTTTCCCTCGCTCTCGACAATAATACGTCGGCAAACGTTGCCCCCCCCCTTTCTGCGGCCGGAGGACTGACCCCCCTTTTTCTGACTTTCAATGAACTTTGGCAATGTGAAATTGGCCTGGTTTTTCTTTTCTTTTTTCCGACGGGGGCAGCGGCTGGCTTCTCAGTTCTAAGGCCGCGTTTCCCCTTTCACTTCGACCACTTTTTCCTTTTCTCTTTTTCTCCCCCTTTTGCCAACCAACCTCCTCTGCCGCGGCCGGCGCGGGTCCACTCCCCCTTAATAATGCCGGTACGGCAACTCCCCCCCCCCCTTCTCTCTTCTCTCACGAGGTTTCTGGGGCTGTTTGTCTCTTCGCGGGACGTCTTGCCAGCTTCCCCACACCCCACTTTACGATGGACGGTGCCTGATTTTCTCTCCTCCCTTGCCATTCTCGATTACTGCTGTGAGGGTTTTTTTTTTTTTCGCCGGAAACGCCCATGTCCCCTTCCTTGCGAAGTTCCCAGGTGGTGGAAAAAGTCAAGTCCCCTTTCGTTCTTCTTTTTTACCCTCCCTCAGGAGACACGGCCGTGGTTTTGAATTACCGACTTTTTACCTCCCTTCCCCCCCCAAAGTTTTTCCCCCCTTTCTTCTTCTTTTCCCCGCCTCCTTGCCGCAACTGGATACCAACTTCACTTCGAAGTCTGGCGCCTCTCCCTCAAATGAAAGAAATTGTCCCCCCTTTTCTCCTTTCTGCTATATGCGGTGCTGTTTGTGCATCAAGTTCTCAAAAGACGGAAAAGGCGTTTTCCCCGCCGCTCCCCCTTTTTTTTTTTCTTCTCGCGGCCTCACGGAAGCATAACGATCTCTCTTTCCTCCCCCCCTTTGAGACGCATGGCCTAAAACGTGGCACTTTTTCCCCATACTCATGTGTTCCCGGCGGCGGCTCCGTTTCTTTTTCACTCGGAAGTCTGGTTTTTTTTTTTGGTTCCAAGTGAAGCGAGGCCCCTCCCTCCCCTTTCTAATTCCATGTCACGTGGAGGGGCCGGCCCCCCTTCTCCCCTTTTTTTCCCTTTTGCATACGGTGAAGGACCCTCTCAAGTCAGCGTTAGCGTCACCGCTCTTTTTTTTTTGCACGTGCACATAGCGGCGATCGCGGAATTTTTCTCCCTTTTTTTTTTTCCCTCTGCCGCTGACACATCGATCGAAGGAACTTCCCCTTTTACTGGCAGTGGTCAGTACGATAACGACTCCTGCCCTAGTCCCCCCAGAGATATTGCCGTTCTAGATGGGGGCGGACGGGATTAAGATTTCCTTTTCCCTCTTTCCTTTTCTCCTGACAGCCGGTCAGTATCGTCTTTTTTCTTCACCTTCACCGGAACAGATTAGCAGCCCGTTTTTTCCCTTTTTTTTTTTCTCTTTTGGCTTTTAGTCCAGATCGCGAATGTAGGCGGGCATCCCCCCTCCTTTTCCCCCTTCCCCCCTCTTGTCCGGAAGAAAGGGCGATTCACAGTCGCCTTCCCTCCTGGGTGCCATGCTTTTAACATCCGTCACGGAATTCTCCAGACCGGTCCTGGACGTGAGCCTGCGGACAACCTGGGTCTCCTTTCTCCTTCTCTTTCCTTTCTCTCCCCTTTAGCTATCAGCCTCCGTAAGAGTTTCTTTTTTTTCCAAGCGGACAATCAGTACATGTTTTTTTTGCTTTCCTTTCTAGTGGGCTCCACCCGAGATATCGGTGGTTTCTCCTCCCTTCCCTCCTCTCCTTTTTCCCCCCAGAACATCCCTCTAATCCGACCGGGGCCGTCCTTCTTCTTTTTTCCCGGACTATATAAAGCCAGCGACAAAATGTTCTTTTTCCTCTTTTTCCTTTCTTTCTCATGGAGGAATGGGACGTGGTGCTTCTCCCCGTTCTTGCCGCCGGTGGATCTTTCCCTTTTTCCGCTCACCGGGTGCAGTCGTTGTTTTCAGGACCCCCCCCTTCCTTTTTTTTTCCCCTCGAGCAAAAAACCAACGATCTAGTCTGTCTATTACAGCAACCCATCCACTCCTTCCCCTCCATCCTCCGCGGGCAGCTCGGACTATTTTTTCCCCCTTCCCCTTTTTCCCCCTTTTCCCCGAAGGATGATTTGCGTCCTTTTCGCCATAATGACGGTTCTTTTCCCACCCCCGGGACCCGCTTCGATACCAATCCCCTTTTTTTTTTTTCTTCTGCTAGTTGGTTATCCTTTTTTTTTTCGATGATTGGCAAAGCCAGCCGTACTTCTGTCTTCCCCCTTTTTTTTTTTTTTGTAGCTGATTGAAGCTCACCTCTTCCCCTTTTGAAAACTGGTCGACAATAGTCCGAGCTGCCTTTTTTCTTTTTTCCTTCCCTTCTTGATGGTGTTTCTCACTACGGTGAAAGAGTCGTTTGGTTTCTCTTCCCTCTTCTTCCGAGGAGTCGCGGGAAAAAAACGACTCCCCCCCTTTCTTTTTCCCCCCCGCCTAAGACGCTCCACCGGCGGCCAAGTCCTCCCCCTCACCACGTAACAATTCCTCAATGCGTACTTCCCGCCACCGTTCTTTTCATTGGTCTTTCGTCCCTTAAGGCCGCCGGTCTGCATTTTCTTTTCTTTCTTCCCGGGAAAGTATGACGGGACTTTTTTTGGCCCACCCCCCCACCTTTTCTTGATTGCGCTGGCGATTTTCCTTTTTTTTTTCTCCTCTATCGAGGGTGGAGCCAGCGTATGAAAAGTAACTTTTTTCCCCAAAAAACATGTAATGATTGTCGCCTTTTTCCCTTTCCCCCCGAGCCATCTTCGGAGTATGAAATAGATTCATTTCTCTCTTTTCCTCTCTAAAAACAGTTCCCTTCTCACCAGGTTGTCAAGAAGCTCACGTCACTTTCCGTTCCCTACTTACGTTTTCTGATGTTTAAAAGCATGGCACCCTGATTTTCCCCCCCCCCCTGTTATCGAACGGTGGATTGATCGCCCCCATGTGTACAGTGAAGTCCTTCCCAACCCTTTCTTCGGGTCTTCATGGACATTCGCGATCTGTACGCCCGAGCCAAATTCCCCCTTCCCCCCCTCTTCTTTTCGTTAAATGTGACTTGAGGACGTTTTCACCTTTTTCATGCAGGTAGCCCAGCAAAAGGTCTCGCCGCGTTCCAGGCTCCCCCCTTCCTCCAGCAATTCGACCAGGGACAATTGCCCCTTTTTTTCTCTTTTTTTGCGGGAAGGAGTAGTGATCGTACGTGTCCCCCCTACACCAGATAATTCCACCTTTCCCCTTTTTTCTTTCAGCGGCCTGAGCCAGGAGAAAACCCACCCTTCCTTTTTTTCTTCTTCCTTCCTATCGCAGCTATGTGCCGCTGCCACTTCCCCCTCTTGAACGAGGAATTGATGAATACTAATATGGTCTCCCCTTTTGCACCGCGGTTGTAATTCTTCAGGTTTGCGGACCACTCCACGTTCTTTCTTTCTTCTTTCTAAGTAGTTGAAGAGCTTTTCTCGCTTTCAGCTTTGGACCCCCCCCCTTTTCCTCTCCCGCGCGACCGCCGGGAACACAGGTATTTTTTCCCTTTCCCGTTTAGGCCAGGCGTATACAGCTGCGTTGCCCCCTTTGATTCTTCGTGATGCCGCGCGCAGAAGCCCTCTCCCCCTTTTTTTCCCCCTCCTTGCCGTCGTTCTTGGAAACGACATCTACCCTTTCTTCACGCCGCCCTTTGCATCGGAAGGCGGTGTGGGACAAGGGCTTTCAGTTTTTCTTTTTTCAAAGGCCCTTTATCCAGTTGTTTCGCGAGAGCGGGGAGCTCGGTCTCCTTCTTTCTTTCCCTTTTTTTTTTCCTTTTTTCTCGTCGTACCAGAAGTCGGTCCTTTCCGTGTCGCCGGAAATTGACGGTCGCCCGCTCCCCTTCCTTCCTTAATGTTCCACCACCTGGGCCGGAGGCAAACCCCCTTTTCTTATGGAGTGTCCGGCGAACGCTTTCCCAGCCCGACACAGCAAGGTAATATTATCTTTTTTCTCTCCCCCCTCTTCATCCTGGACCCGTTATCGTAAAGTGAGTTTTTTTTTTCCCTTCTTCTAAAGGGACGTAGCGCGTGGTATTCGCTCCCCCGAGTTCTCTCTCCCTTTTTTCCCGGATGCCTTTTTAATTTTGCCGTTGCTTCCCCCGTCCTTAGTCCAGAGTTGGTTTTTTTTTTTCATCGGCATATCAGGAGGCTTGTGTTTTTTTCCCCCCCCCGTTTTCCCGAATGTCCTGATCGTCCCTTTAGTTAAAAGCAGGTTGGCCCCTCTTTTACGTTGGGAATAGACTATTTGACCGCCCCTTTCCCCTTTCCCCCCTTCTCCCGCCAAAACCCAAGGCCCCCCTAAAAGTCAGCGACAGGCGTTCTTTTCCCCCCCCTCCTCCTTTCGACGCCACCTCTTTCCTTTTTTCCTCCCTTCTTATTGAGGAGAGCGGAAATGTCTCTCGGTAGTAAGTAAATCATCGTCACGGCTTCTTTTTTCTTTGGAGAAAGCGTTTGCTTCCATTATCCTTTCTTTTCCCCCCCCCTTTCCCGGCCCGATTGTTCACATTTGTTTCTTTTTTTTGGATGACAGCAGTTGCGCGCGGCTTTTATTTCCTTTTCCCCTTAGGGTTGTCCGTCAAGACGTGGAGGGCAGCTCTGGAGAATCTCCTCTCTTCCTCTCCTCTTTCCCCCTCCCTGACAGTTGAAGGTTGTTTTCCTTTTTGCCAAAGCTTCTGTACGGGGTAAAGTAGCTTCCCTTTTTCCCTTCTCCTCCTACTCCTGTCAGGAGTGCCGATGCCCCCTCTTCCCTTCTTTTACTTCCAACCTGCAGTTAGAGTGACGCCTGGCGACCTCTCCCTTGTCCCTCCCCGGGCAGGCGCGGTAGAGAAACGATCAGGCTTTTCCCAACCACTCCCACACCCCCCCTTCCCCTCCTACCTTCCCTTCTCTCGTATTGCATTCTCTGTTTATCCATTTTCTCCCTTCCCTGACACCATAGACTCTTCCCCCCGTAGATGTCTTTAGCGTTCTTTTTTGGTTGTCCCGCCACACCGATAAATTCCTTTTTCTCTTTTCACGATGGTGTCAGGAGTGCACGTGCTCACAGCTCCCCCGGGGGAACAGGTGACTCGCTTTGGCTTTCTTCTCTTTTTTTTGGCGAGGTCGAAATAGTGGTAACCTGCTTTCCTTTTTTTTTTTTTTTCTTTCTGGTGAACACCGGGGTTCAGGTTTTCTTTTTTTCGTGGTTTCCCGGCGTAGTCCTTTTCCTTTCCCCCTTTTCCGGTTTTATCAAAGAGCTTCAACTGTGCCGAAGCTCATGTTTTTTCCTTTTCTTTTTTTTCCTTCCCCTGGCTGCAATGGGTCACGCGGCAGTGACTTGCTGAGTTTTCTTTTGTCCGAAATCTGCAAGGTGGTCTCCCCCCTTTTTTTTTCTTTTCGCCTTTGTACTGGCGAATTGCTGTTTTCCCTTACCCCATTTTTTTCCCCCCCCTAGTAAAGAAATTTTTTCATGGTTTAAACTTCTCCCTTCGTCCCTCTCTGGTCGTGGACAAAGTACTGTTCCTTTTTCCTTCCCCCTCTACTTCCGTCTTTTCGGGCAGTGGCAGTACTTTGCGTCTTCCTTCCGTTGTTTCGTTGTTTTGTGTGTTTTCTTTTTCTTCCTGCAAAGTACGCACAGAATTACGGCCCTTCCCCTTTTCTTTTTTTCCAAAGTATTGGGCGACGACAATCGATTTGGGAGTGGGAAAGCGCCCTCTCTCTTCTCTTCCTTCCCTTCCCCCTTCCCTTTTACTTTTTTGAACTGGGGATGCTGGCACTGTCCACAGCATTCCCCGGCGACAAACACCACACGGTGTCGCGTCCCCCTTCCTTTTTCGTTCATTTGACCGCTCACACAGGCAATGCGCAGTTTCCCCTTTCTCCCCCTTCTTCACGCCGGAGTACACCATGAGCTTCTGGCATTCCCACGGAAAATGACACCCCTTTTTTTTTTCCTTGACCATTGAATGCGATTTATGGTCGGATGACCCCCTCCCCCCTTCCCCCCCGCCCCTGCTTCAACAAAAACACCATGACCGTCTTTTCTTCGCCCGCCAAACAACCTTTTTCTCTTTTTTTTTCCCAACTCTGCGTTCTGCCAGCGCGCTGTTCTTTTTCTTTTCCCCTCCTTGACAATAGACAGCGGTTCCTCGTCTTTTTTCCGTAAACGCCAGCCAACGTTCCTCCCTCTCGAACATGCTACGGTTACCCCCTCTTTTTTCCTCTGTTTCCAGTAGATGAAGTTAGGATCCTTCTCTCCCCCCCGAGAATTGCATACGCTACCTCCCCCCCTCTCTGGGTGTTTTTTTTGAGTGGTTGGGACAAAACCTTTTCTGATCGTTATTAACCGCGCTGCCTGGTCTTTCCCTTCCGTCGTCGGCCGGCGCGTCACTCTACCTCCCTTTCCATTTCACTACATCGCTCTTTCGGAATTTCCCTTCTTTTTTTTTCCCTCCTTCCTTATTGAGTGACGGTCATTCCCGTGAACACTTCCCCTCCTCTTTGTCAATGGCGGCTAAACGCTGCCACCCCCCCCCCTTCACCCCTTTTCCTTTTTTCCCGCTCTCTCGGGCATCCTATCGAGCTGATTCTCCAGTCCTTTTCCTTTTTTTCCCCTGTCCCCTTCCCAATTAAAAACATGTCAATCCCACGCCGGCTTTCCTTCTCCGGGTTTTCCCCACGGTCAAGCGGGCCTGGCAATTTTTTTTGTCTCCCCCCTTTTCCCCCGGCTTTATCGGGCACCTATCCTTTCCCTTTTTTTACGATGAGTGACTGTACTACCCTTCCCCTTTCTTCTCCTTCCGCTCATTAAATCCGTCGGAAAACGTTGTCCTTCCTTTTCCCCCCGGTGTCTGAGGCCGGCGGGATTTCCCGCATGGCGAATGACTTTTCCCTTTCCCTCTCCTTTGGCCGTGCGACGGTTTCCCTTTTTCCTTTCTGGCGGCATCTTTTTTACGTTCTACAGCCCTCTTTCCCCCTCTACCACGGGACGATCAGGACATTATGGCCCCTTCCCCACCATAAGGATATTGAGCGATGCCGCTTCTGTTAACTATAAAAACCATTCTTTTCCTCGGGCCCCGCAAATACAACCGCCCCCCTTTTTCCTCTCTACAAGAGGTTTCTGTTATAGAATAACCAAAGGCGCTCCTTCCCTGCGCTTCAGCCACACTCACTTTTACGATGCTCCTACTCTCATCGCAGCGCGAAATTTCTTCGGGCTGGTATGCCTTTCCCCCTCTCCCCCCTCTTCCCATGAGCAGTCGATGGGCTTCTCCTCCTTTTTTTGAAACCATTCAATTTTATCTTTTATAAGTCAATTAAGGCGCCTTTTTAAGTGGAGATTACCGATTTTCTTCTTCTCCCTTTTGAAAAAGTTTTCCAGTCTCCCCCCTTTTTTTCTTTCGCGCAAGTTGCACTTTTTTCTCTTTGATCATTACCTAGTCGGGCCGCATGGCCCTCCCCCTCCCCCCTCTTTGTCAACCGACGTCCGATCACCTCCTTTTGTTTGTGAAATTAAAAGCCTCCCTTTTTCTTTCTCCCCCCTCCCGGTTTCCAAGCATGAGCATTGGATGCATTTTCTTTCTTTTCCCTTAATCTACAAGTATGAGATGAGCAAAGTAAAAGTGACCCAGTCCTTTAAACGTGGACTTTGATATACTAAATGCGAGGCCCCCCGAGGTGGTGGGGGGGGGGGAGAGAGTGCCTTTTTTCCTTCCTTTTTTTGCCCTTTTTAAAAGCGAAACCTCCCCTCTTTTCTCTTTTTCATTCCCCCTGACGTGGAGGGGGCCGCACTCCTTTTTTTCCTTCCCCCCGCGGTTGCTCACGGTGGCATACGGTGACTTTCTATGAAGAAAGGTCTCGTTTCCTCCCCTAGTATTTAGATTTTGAAGTTGCAACGGCCCTTTCTAAATACTGAGCATCTTTTTTTCTTTTTTCCTCCTTCCAGTGCCCATCGACGACGGAAACTTTTTCCTTTTTTTTTCCTTTCTTTTCTCCCGTTACGATCAAGGACTCTTGCCTCAGCAACCTTTTCCTCCGGGTCGAGATGGAGGCGACGGTATTCAGATTTCGGTCCTGGCACCCCTCCCCTTTCTCTTTCCCTGTCAACTAGACAAGCCGAGTAAGTATCAGAGATCTTTTCTTCTCCTCCCCCTTCCTCTTCGCGCCAGGGTGAGATGGCGAAGTGCCTTTCCTGTCGGAGGGCAGACAAGACATCGGTTGTCCTTCCCTCCTCCCCTTTGCCGGCCCGAGGGGCGTTCACCGTCCGCTTCTTTTTTTTTTCCCCCCCCTCAGGGTGGCAATGGCTTAAAATCCTCCTCAGAACGGGCATTGATTTCTCCCCTTTTTTTCCCTTACGCCTTTCACGAAGGTTATGAGTCTTCTCCCCCCCCCCCCCCCCCTCTAGTTGCGCGGGAGGATGAAGTTTCTTTCGCATTTCCCCCTTACCGTTTTTTGGCGGCTCCACGATTCCTTTTTTTTTTTCTTTTTTTTCTCCCCCCCCTCTCTCTCCCCCGGTGGTTTGCTCCTTACCAGCGCAAGCCCCCTTTCCCCCACCAGTCCTCCCTTTCTTTTTCATCCGTCCCTTGGGCCGTAGATGAATGGATTTCTTCCCTTTTCCTTCATCTCAAGACAGCGACAAATTATATTTAAGACGGACGGGTGTCTTTCTTTCTTGTGGTGAGGTCCTGCTTACATCAGCCAATAGGGCTCTCCTTTTTTTCTTCTTCTCTGTTGTTCAAGATGAACCGGGTGCCTTTCAAAAATCGGAACAAGGCTGGACTACCTTTCAGTCTTTGCTTACCGAGTCTGTCTATTATCTCCTCCTTGGCCAATATCCTGACGGTGTCCTCCCTGCGTTTACATGAGAGTTAACCCTCATCTTCTTTTTCTTCTTGACAGTATTCATTGAGGATTTGCAAATCCATCTCCCCCCTTTCCCTTTCCCCGCTTTCTTTTTCTAATAATCGTTGTTTGTTTTTTTCCTCGCGGTTTCCCTTGGTAGATTGATTGGCAAATCCTCCCCCTTTCCTCTTTCTAAGGAAAAAGGGAGATCTTACGAATGATCGTCTTGCTAGCCTTTTGACCAGGTCTTACCTGGTCACGCAGATTAGCCCACCCCGTGCTGCCCCTGTTAGGCGTCCTTGGTCTGTCCTGTCCTCTTTGATGGTCCTTGCCCTCCCCCGGCATTTATGTTAAAGGGTCCGGCGGCGCCCTTTTGGGCGCACATTTTAAAGACTGGCTTCTCATTCGGCTCCCTATTTCATCTTCAGCGCGCTGGTTGTTGGAGCACTCCCCTCTTCTTGTCCCCCGGACCTTGTGGGCGAGGGTCCTTAGGGTGGGGTCTTGATGAAGTCCTTGGGGGGTCGTTCCTTTGGCCCGAGGGGTGTTTAGAGTGGAACGGATTCATTGTTTTCATGACCTTCTTGCTTTCGCTGTAGCTGGCTTGAGCTCAAATAATCCTTGGTTTCCCTTTTCCTTTCCCCATCGTCTAGTTGCCCGCGTGAAGGATCTCCTTCTTCTTGTGTGATGATAATAGGACAATACCCCCCCTCTAAGTTTTCTGCTCAGAGTGAGTAACGCCTTTTCTCTTTTTTTTCGGGAGGAAAACAAACGACCTTCCTTGGGGGAAAACCCCCCCCCCCCTTCCCTCCACTTGGAAAAGAACTTTGATTTTTTTTCTTTCCTCGACCAAAACACGTCCCCTTTTCCTCACGCAACCAGTCGTTCTTTACCTCTCCCTTTTCAACCTAAGGCCGCTTATTCCCTTCCATTTTTTTCCTTCCCCGGTCGGAATAAGAAAGTCTGCCGTCTCGGTGGTTGGGCCAAACCCCCCTCTCTGTGGAATTTATAAAACCACCGATATCGCGGGTGGTCCTTTCTTCCCTCATCGTGGAGCCGCCAAACACCCTTTCGTGGCGAACCGTCACGCCTTCTCTTTTCCTCTACAGTTGTTTCTGTAAAGAGGACGGGGCTCCTCTTCTTCCCTTTTTCCCCCTTTCCTGCTCACAAGGTGGTTCCAGCAGGCTCCTTTCTGCTTTCTCCAACTTTTCTGGCCTGACTGTTGTGTCCTCAACCTGAGTAGCGACGGTGACCTCCCCTTCTTTTTCCCCTTTTAATCATTAACCAAAACGATGTTGTTTTTTTTTCTGTACGCGGAGGCCAAAGCTTCCCTTCTCCTCCTTTTCCCTTCCTTTTCAATTTCGTGCCTGACGTTGAACAACCCGGATCGGATCCTGACCCTCTCCCCCTCACCCCGGTCTCGCCCGCGTTGCCTCTTTCCGTCGACCGACAAATTCTAGACCCGTGCCCTTTCTCTCCCTTTTTTGGGGAGGAGTCGTGATTCCTTCCTTTCCCTTTACCTTCAACCAGAGATTTTTTTTTTCCCCTATCGAGGTGCAGCGCAGTTTCTCCCTCCCCCTGAGCAGGCTCTCAGATTCGGCAGATCGCCGCTAGTTGCCTTTTCCCCTCCCCCCTCTCCCGCTGAACGCGGACTTGCTTCCTTTCCCCCCGTATGCACCTGAGACACAGCGGTTTCTGCAGTTTTTTTGACGGCCCACTCCACGTGCATGGCATCCTTTTTTCCTTTTTCTTTCCTCTTTCAGCTTTGGAAACCAGCTTACGGCTTGGATCCCTTTTTTTCTGCGGGAAAAAATGAGTATTTGCTTTCCCTTTCCTCGTTTAGCCACTGTTTCGCTGGCGGGGTAACTTTTTTCTCCCCCCTCCCTTCCTTTTTCTTCCGCGAGAATCCCTGAATGATGGTGAAAACGCCTATGCCGTTCTTTTTTTTCCCCTTTCACAACCAGTCCGCATAATCATAATAGCGCCCTTTTTTCCCTTCTGGCTTTCTTGTTCTGCGTGGCCATGTTCCCCGATTCGAAGTGTGAGGCACCCCCCCTTTTCTTGGGGAGATTCCGGTGAGAGTTCCCTTCCCCTCCCCCATAATTTAATCCCACATGCATATCACGGCGTTCCGTCCTTACGTGTAGAATAGAAAGATCAACCTTCTTGCTGAATGTTTACACCCTTTCCCCTTCCTTTCCTCCTGCGCATGTTTTCTTTTTTTTCCTTCCCCCTTCTGACCAGCCCGAACAAAGCAGGGAATACGATACTCCCTTCTTTCATAAGGGGAACAAGTATCGTAACTTCTTTTCCCAGGCTCCCTATTGAAAGGACCTTTCTTTTATTCCTATCCAAACAGCCCCAGAAACCGCTCTCTGTCATGAGGTTTTTGTTCCTTTTTTGTCAGACGTCTTCCCCTCTTTTTCCCCCCCCCTCTCGGCACGAGGAATCGCGCCTTTTTCTTTTTTCCTCCCCTGGTGCTTCCCCTCCTTTTTTTTTCCCCCCCCCCCCTTTGGTCTCAGGGTAAAGCCGGTCCCCTTCTTTCTTGAATCGACTATGCAGCAAGCCGCTCCCTTTTTGCACTTTTCCAACCAATTGCCATTGCTCCCCTTCGTCCCGAGCCAGGAGGATGGTCAGTCCCTCCCCTTTTTTCTACGAACCGAGTTTGTCCCCCTTTCTTCTAGACTTTTGCAATGTCTCGATGACGGTTTCCCCCTTTTCTTCTCTTCTTCCCTGCTGATGGTCGCGTGAATATTTTCCCCTGTATTGATCCCCCCCCTTTCTTCCTCCCAGGCCTGTGTTACAGTTGGTTCTTGCCCCCCTTTTGTCTTTCTGACCTCAGTTTGAGCGCCGGCGTTGATTGCTTCTTTTGTTGCACGAAGACCTGGTTGCTTTCGCTCTTTTTTTTTTTTCTGCACTCATCGGAGCTGGCAAAAGCATGACCGTCCCTTTTTTTTCTTCCCCTCCCCCTGTACAAAGAGGCTGTAAGGGGTAAATACCTCTTTTTCCTGACGGTCACTCCGGCCTGCAGGGAGTGCCGTCTCCTCCTCGTTCTTTCCTTTAGTCTTTCAACTGGTTAGAGTGGACGCCGCCTTCTTCTCTTCCTCTCTCCTCCCAGGAAGGCGCGTGAGAACCTCTTTCCTTTCTTTTCTTTTTTGGTCAAAACCACTCCCCACCCCCCCCTTTCCTCCTCTTTTTTTGAATGGCTTATGCATTCTATGTTTCTCTCTGCTCCCATTTTGCCCCCATCGGCATTAAGGCTGAAAAGTCAAATTCCCTTTTTTCTTTCGTTCGCGCCTTTCCCCTTCTTTCTTTTTTCCGGCCCCCCGATAAAGCGGCGCCTGCGATGAACCTTTTCCTTTTTTTCGGGCGTTCCCGGGATCACAGCCGTAAACGCAGCTTCTTTCAGGAAACGTGATCGAGTTGGCTTCTCTGTCCCCCCCTTTTCGCGTCGAAAGCAGTGGGTACCTGAGCTCTTTTTTTTTTTTTTTTTCAGCCTATGGTGGTGAACAACCTTTTCCCTTTTCATCGGGTTCACGGCGTAGTCGGGTCCACCTTTCTTTTTCAAGCCCCCCACTGCCAGAAGCGCATGGTGTTTCCCCCTTTTTTTTCCCCCGCGCAATGGGTCACTGCGGCAGGCATGTTTTTTTTCTTTTTCTGGATGGTGCCGAAAATCTGCAAGGTCGGTACCTCCCCCCTTTTTTTGTTCCTGGCGAATGTGCTGTGGCTCCTCCCAGGATTTTCTTTTCCCCTTCACCCGGGTTTCCCTCCAATAGATGGTAGTCGGCACAACCTTTTTTTTCTCTCCCCTTCCCCGTTCACAAACGTTCCTCTCCCTTCTTATCTGAGTAACAGTA
>Ga0179593_1510096_pt1 | contig 17584 bp, 25 predicted proteins | sample CZODoug2_1_08_16_FD_185931 | JGI IMG/M metagenome (GOLD analysis project Ga0179593, IMG submission 185931) | Vadose zone soil fungal communities from Angelo Coast Range Reserve, California, USA - CZODoug2_1_08_16fungal (PacBio error correction) | ecosystem: Environmental > Terrestrial > Soil >... | reverse complement strand
AACTGACCCACACCTGACTAACGATTTGACCCAGACCCCTCCCCTTCTCTCCCATGGGCCCAGGTCAACAATTTATTGAATTTTTGAAACACTTATTTGTCGCACTCGAAGTCGCGATACCCCGAAGACGTTTGTGGAGGCGCCTTCGTTGGCTTTTTTTGGAGAGTCCCCTTTGTTGGAAATGAGTTGAACCCCCCCTCTTCCCAGTCAGCCCTCCCTTTTGTCCCCCGAGGGGTTGTTGGCCTGGGCTTTCCATCCTTCCGACGTAACTTGCGGTCCCGAGCCGGCACTCTTTGTACCCAATTCCCAAAATTTCGCCCCCACGGTTCATTCGCACTCGGAAGGGCACAAGTCCAGTCTTTCTCGTCAGGCCTGCGTTTGAGCTTGTTTCCCCGCGTGTTTCCATCGTTTTTTCCTCCCATTTTTCTCCCCCTCCCGTAGGACCCACTGGACGTTTGCAGATTTTTCAAGCATTTCGACTGCGCAACCGGTTTCCTTGCCAACGCCAAATCTTCCTACCTGTACCCCCCGGTCTTCTGTACCTTGCCCCCCGTTCCCCACACACTCCAGAGTTTTTCTTCGAACCTTTTCGATGGCTTTTCCTTCTCTTTCCCTGTCAGCTCTTTTCCTATTTGCTTTGGTTACCTCGAGTGTTGAGTTCCCCCCCGATTCCCCCTCCGAATTCCCACCCGTTTTCCGATGTCCAAGGTGAGGGCACAGGCTTTCCCTTGTTTGCCCTGGGGACCAGTTGGTTGCAGGGGTGTTCGCGCCATTTCACCCTTAACCCTTCCCTTCGCCACCACAAGGGAATGCACCCCGCTCAACTTTTGGACCCCCCAGTGACATGACTTTTTTTTCCCCTTTTGCTCTCCCCTACAGTCGATCCCCTCCTGGTGACCACGTCCGCAACCCTTGACGGGCGGGGTTGTGTTCTCCCATAACGGACTTCTTTTTTGGATGTTTCCCTGTCTGCTTGGCAAATTGCGCACACGTGCTCCTTTTTTTTGTTCCCGGTCCGGTTTTTCAAACGTGGACCCCCCAACCCCCTCCCCCCCCCCCCAGATATTTTTTGCAGAACCCCCCACCCAGTTGGTTGTGTCTGGCCTAACCTTTTTTTGGTTTTTTTCCCCTCCTTTCCCCTTTTTGGCCAGAAGGCAGGGTAGGATTCCCCCCATTCCACCCCCCGGTTGAAAGGTACTTGACGCTGGGTCGTTTTTCCCTTTCCCCCGCGGATATCTTGCAGGGACTGGTACCCTTCCGACTTCGTCGAAAGGTGGTTTTTGCTCAGACTTTTGGTATCTGTAGTCCCCCCCACGGGCTTCTGCCAGGGACTCCAAAATTATGTCCTTCATTTTCGTTCTTTGCCTCCTCGACCCGGAACAGTTTTTCAAAACTTGCCGTTGAGGTCCTGAAAACCATTCCCCAATTTAGTTGAGAGTGGTCTTTTCGTGTGGCCACTCAGTGAACCGGTTTAGTGCCCAGGGCACTTTTTTTGGCGGAACCCCTGACTGGTTGCACGTCTTTGAGAAAGGTCCGTTTTCCCCCCCCTTTATGGTCGGGCCCCTGGTCAGTTTTTGAGCAGCCTCTTTACTTTTGTCGCAGTCGGTCTTTTTTGGGCCCTTGTTTCCCCCTTTTTCATTGGCCAAATCCCGTTCCCTCCGTTGAGGACCACAAGTCACGAGTTCCCGTCCGGTCCTCCCCTGCTACCACCTCTCTCCGCCCCCCGCTCCCCTTTGCGTTTCTGACAAGGTTGTTTCCCCTTTTTCAACATTCACCCAAAAGTATGTTTGGTTCAATCTGTTGAAGCCCCGCTTGCTTTCCCCTCCTTCCCTTTTTTCCCCGCCCACGTTTTGAATCGATAATTATGATTTCTAGCCATTTGGACTTCGCCCTCCCCGCCTCCATCTTGGTCCTTCGCCCTAACGGTTTCTCTTCCCTCTCCACCCGGTCGGTTTGCAGTCCCGATTTGGTTTTGGCATTGCGCCCCACGTCTTTGCGATATTAGTTCTTCCCATGGACCTCGCTTCGCGTTGATGACTTTTGACGGCCAGATCGTCATGTGCTTTGGTCCAATCCCAACGTCCCCCTTTTCCCCTTGCCCTCGCTCGATTTGTGGAGGAGAAATTCGAAAATTGTTCTTGTCCTTTCCCCTTTCAAGGGGGCCCTACCCTGGCCGAGCCCCGTTTTTCTCGGTTTGTCCCCTGGTCCTTTTGCCTTCCTTTTCGCTTTTATCGCTCCTTCTTGGTAGGCCTTAAGTTGATGTAAACGTTGTTTCGTGTTGGCGTTTTGCTCTGTGATTTCTTTTTGACATGAGTGGAGGGTTTATAGCCCTTTTATCCTCCCTCGTTTAAACCCCTGGTTTTCCAACCCAGTGGGTACGCCCCCCCCCTTTTTTCCCTGGGGGGCCCCCCCCTCCTCTTCGGGTCTCAGGTTTTGTATTTTGGACGATGATGTTGTTTTTCTGACGGTGAAGAGGGTTCGTTGTCCCTCCCATCGTGTTCAACGGACCTATTTCCCCTCCATTTCTTTGAGAAATAGATCAGGTGCCCGACTTTCTAAGTTAACAACGCGGTATTTTCCAACCCTTTGTTCTAGGTTTGAAACTTCTTTTTTACCTCCTTGGGGAGGGCTCAACTGACCCTCCGAATAAGAAAAGATTCTTATGATCAGGTTTTGCCTTTTCCAACTTGCTGCCTGATCCGATTTTTTTTCCCTCGAATGGTGGCTTTGACATTCGGTTTAGTTTCCTGCTCTCCCCACTGTGTTAAGCCTCTCGGGTCAGCGTTTCGAACCCTTTGAGTTTTTGTCCCCGCTCACTCACGTCTTTTTCTTCTACCTCCCTTTTTAGTGTTCTTGATCTTTTTTTTTTTTGAGCGGGGACTTTTGGGAAATTTGCGTTGTGCCCCCTTGGCGGCTCTTTTCTTCTCCTTCCTGCCCTTTATCCAACCGGTGTTCCAGCCGGCCTCTGAAAGGACTCCGACTTTGACCTTCTCTTCCTCTCCTTCTGTTTTTCTCAGGGAGCTTTTTGGGTGAATCCCCCGCCAAATCGCGTCACACGGGTGGGGAGCGTCCTTTATGATCCTCACCCTCTCGGGGCCCCCTTTCCTTGGACCTTCCATTAGGTTCCCCCAACGGAAAGCCGCAACACAACCAAGGCTCTCCCCCCCATGTTGGCACGACTTTTCGTTGATGGACCAAGGGGAAACTTTTGTTAGGTCTCGTGCCTGCCCCTTATCTTCTCCCCCTTGACACCCTCTTTCTTCAGGTTTGCCTTGGGAGCTCATGCCCGGACTTTTCATGCGGAACTTCTCTCGGATTTGAAGGGAGTTCTCAGGTCCTATTTTGAACTTTTCTCGGGTTTCTGGGGCCTGGTCTTCTTCTCCTTGTTTTCCGATACCCTTTTATCACAGAGTTGTACCCCTCGATCCCGTTTGCCCCTGATCGAGCGACCCCCAGCCTGCGATAGTCTGTTTTTGAATGCTGTACCACGTTTTTTTGACATTCTTTTCCCCCCCCCCGTCCCCCCTTCCTCCCGTACCCGCTTTCCGTCGGTTTGAGCCCGAAGAATTTTTCGGGTCAACGCCGTTTCTCACGCATGTTTTGTCCTTGCCCCTTTCGATACTTTTGTATTCCCGCGCTTTTCGTCCTTTCGGAGCAAAAACCCTCCACTTGCCTTGACCAATTACGCAACACCACCTCGCGTTTTTTCCCCAAATGATCCCCGTTCCCCAATTCGTATGACAAACGTCAGTCCTCTTTGGTCCGGTGCGGAGCCTGCCCTGTGCACTGGCCACAGTTCGCTCTTCTCCCCCCTCTTCTTTTTCCTCGTGCGAGGCCCAGGGATGCTTTTGGATTTGAAAGGAACTTTTTGTTTGCTGCACTCCCTAGTGTTACCTTTTTCCTCAACTTCTCGCGAGCTCGTCTTTTGAACATCCCCGCACAACTTTGTTGTTTTTCCGGCCCACCCCCCAGCCAGAAGCCTGTTTACCTTTGCTGCCACCCCCCCCCCCCCCCCCCCCCCCCCCCGCGTTTCGCCCCCCCCCCCCAACCAACCACAAAAACTATGACTTGCAGATGTGCCATTTCTTTAGGGGTGCCTTGTTCTACTTTACAGTATTATTTTAGACTAGATATTTCCGTTTCCCTGGGCCCCTTCCTTGCCAGACCCCGCGTGCGTCCTAAAAGATGAACGTACTTTTTCCTTTTTTTTGAACTGCCTCCAAAATTGCTGGAGAGAGTGGCTAAGTCTTGTTTATATATTCTGACTGTTAAGAACTCGTCTGGCGGCTTTCCTCGGAGTTTCTCGGACCTTGTCCACCGTTTTTTCCCGTCCAGATTTTTCGGTTTTTTCCTCACACCGAGGTTTTCATATCAGGCTCAGAGGACGGCTACCCATAATCTTTTGTTTTTGTGGAACCCCCCCCTTGTCTTCTTCAAGCGGAACTTTCGTTTTCCCCCTTTCCCCTGCACTTGCTCCCCCGGTCGACTAACCTTTTTTTTGACAGAGCCAGATCTTACCTAGTAGGGGTCAGCTTTTTTCTTTTCCCAGGTTCCATTTGATGGGAAGGTCATCTCATATTTGGCTGCTCTATTTCTGGCCCCTTGTTTTTTCTCTTGTGCTCTCCCGCGTTCTTCTTTTGGACAGGTCCAAATTATGCTTCCCCCTTTTTTGCTGTACTTCCCAGATATCCTTAGAGTATGGTTACAGACCGAGTCCTCTTCCCCTGTTGCATTTCCTGAGCACTTCCTACCTGTATTCCCCCCGCTTCCTTGATCGTCAAACCGCAGCCAGTTCGCCCCCCCTCCCCACACTTTTTTTTGTTTGACGCCCCTTTTACTCTGTTTTTTGTGGTGTTGGGATCCCCGTTTTGTCCCCACTGCCGGCAAAACAAAGGGTCCTTTTGATTTCAAGGGTCCTTTTTTTTTTTTTCGTCCAGGGGCCATCACCCCCTTCCTACCCCCGTTTTTTCGACCGACAACCCCTCCCCTTCTTCTATGAGGTTTTTCCCACACCTGCTTGTCTGGACCCTTCCTCTCCTCCGTGCCCCCTTTTTGTACTTGAGCGGGTTTTCATTCTTTTTCTTTGAGGAATGTTCCCTTTTTTCGCTTGCTTCCATCGGACCCCCCCCCAACTTCCGTTCTCTTCCGCTGTGTCTCCCCTTGGCCCATTTCCCCCTCGATTTTTTTTTTTCCCACTTCTGAGGGATACGATTCAACATGTGCGCCTCACTAATTCCTTTTGGCCGCGGCCTGTTTGTTTTCCCCCGGCCCTACTTTTTTTTTTTCACCAGGAAACGTCCGGATTTATTTTTTGAGTATGTTTGTCCCCTTACATCAGGCTGTTTTCCCCCCCCCTCTCTATTGTCCTTTTTCGGCGCGTTTTTCCACAGATAATTTGTTCATCGGCGTCCCATTCTCTGTCTCTGGTTCTCCTGTGATCAAGCTTTGGTGTTAAACGCAGTCCCCCCTTTTTTCTTCCCACTGCGTGCTGAATCTTATTGCCGTACCCTGGATTCCCGATTCTTGGAATGGAATATTTTTGGTACTAATTTTGAATTGTGTCCCTGCCCTTTTTTGATTCGTAAAGACGCCTTCCTTCCATATGGTACTTCCAGTGCAGTGAATTGACCCCCCATCCCAGCCCTCCAGCCCCAAAGGAGCGGTCGTGCCCTTTGCTGCCTTTTTTCCCCTTTACGTCCCACCTTCCCATACAAGCCCCTGATCCCCCCGGCCGCTCATTATTGATCTCCTCGTTCTTCTTGTCACCCCCCGCGTTTGCCACCCCCCCCCCCCCATCTTTTTTGAAGGGGATTCCTGACATGTGGCCCATCGACTTTCTTTCCCCTTAATCGACTGGGAATTTGTTGGTGCGAATCTCTTTCTTTCTTTTTTCCCCCCTCCCCTTGTTGTTTTTTCTCGATATTTCTAGCCCACCCGGCATCCCTGGATGGAACCGCTCCCTTCTTCTTTTCCAGCCTGGGAAGCACCCACAACTTGCTCCTGTTTTTTTTTAGTGCGTTTGCATCCCAGCTCAGGCTACTTTGCGCGACGTCCGCCCCTCCTCCCCTTTTGATTAGGCAGTTGACCATGAGCTTTTGGACAAAAAACCTTCCCCCTCCGCATGCCCCCTCTTGCGGTCTGGTTTGATTCCTGGCTGTGTCCTTTAAAGCGAAACGTACGGTGGTTTTGGAGGTCCCCTGCAGCCCGGCCCATTTGGGTGATGTACCCAACCTTGCCCCCCCCCGCACCCCCCCCCCTCGTTTTCTTGCATATCGGCCCCCCCGGTCCCCCCCAAAAAGACGCATCCTTAATTCCCCATGTTTTTTGTGAGATTTTAGGGCTTGAAACCCCTGGGGTTTTTGTTTTTGTTGTGGCGTTGGTGGTGGTTGGTTTTCGACCCTTCATCATCCACCTATTTTAACTTGGCCAGCATACCTCCCATGGGTCGTTAATTTTGATTTGCCCATGATAGAACACTCCCCCCAGTTTTTGCTCTTACCTGGCAACAAGGTGGATTCCCCTTGTCCCAACGGTACACTTCACCCTCCTCCGTTTCCTTATGGGATCCTCGTGATGGATTTCTTCCTCGGTTTGCAGCTCGCTATGGTTGATTTCAGTCGGCGTGTTTTTTCTGTTTAAAACAGCAGTGGCGGTAATTTTTTTTTTCCCCTGGGTGCCCTATGTTAAGGTGAGGCTCCGGCTGGCGTTGACACTGACGTGGGTTTTTTTGCCCCCCCCCCTACGGGGGTCGCCTTTCCCCACTTTAATAAACTCTCCCCCGCCCACGACTTCGTCAGGTCCCCAAGAACCGCGATCGGGTGCATTGGTTCTCCCAAGCTTATTTCACCCTCCTCATAAGATCTTTTTTTCCGGATGGCGTTTACCGGGTCACGGATTTTCTTTTTTTCCCCCTTGGCACATTTGTGTGTTCCCCCTTGGCCAGTCCCCGTGTTTTTTGGCGTCAGGTGACCCTTTGTGATCCCAAAAACCCCCCCTCCCCCCCCCCCAATCTTTCGTTGGTGTTTGTGCCTCAATTTTCGCTTGTTTTTGGGCTCTCACATTTGTTTGCTGTTGATTCAAGCAGGGTTATTTGGCGATCCTGCATCACCTGTATCGTGGCGCGTCTTCTCCTAGTCTTATTCTGGCCCGGAACGAGCACCCCTGAGGAACAGGTGAGGCCCCTGTGCTGTGTCCCCTTGTGAAACCCTCCGTGTCCCTTGTATTCGTCTCCTGCCCCCTTGGAGCAATATGGTGGACTCAATGAGTCTAAATCATCTCTCCCCTCCCCCCCCCCCCCTGATTGTCAAACCTGTGACACATTATCTGAAACCCTCCCCTTCCCGTTTTTCTATATATGGATTTGAAAGGCAAGTGTCCCTTTTATCTTCCAGCTCCCTTTTCACATTTGGCCCCCCCTGCCTCTTTGCAGTTTCTTTGTAAATGTCAACGTTCAACAATATTGATTGGCGGTGGGGGTCTTAGGTGATTCCCCTGTCCGTGATTCCGTGATATTCTATAGGTTTCGGCTTTCTCAGTATTTTTTTTGAATTTCCCTTCACTTTTTCTTCTTGTCCTTTCGCTTTGTTAATTTCCCCCCAAGGCCCCGTTTGTTATGGTCTTAAACAGTTTAACGTTCTAATTTTTCGCGCACCCCCTTTCCGGACCCCTCCCGTGCTGGCCCACCAGGTTGCGTATTCACACCCCAAACGTCACGGTTTTCATCTTTCTAGCAGCCTGGTCTTCCAGCAGACTCTGACCGTAATCTGATTTACTATTGTCTGAAATTTTCAGTCGTCCCATTGACTTTTCCCCAATTGTGCTTTTTCTTTCCTCCTGTTCTCTCCTCTCACCTGCGTGTGTCCCCCTACTTGTCCTTGGTTTTTGTTTTGTTTGGTCCGCAACAAACAAAGTTTTATTGTTTATTTTTCGTCTCGACTTTCTTCTCTATTCAGGTTCGGGCAGACCAGTACGATTCAGTTCCCGACCTGTTTTAGCATTTTCCTTAACTTCCCCCACAATCCTCCCTTTTAAGAGTGTTCCCCCGCCATTCTTTCTGAAGGCGCGTGTACCCGAACTGGTGCCCCTCCCTGACGGCTCTCCCCCCTTTACTGCGTTCCTTCTCTGTGGTTTTTGGGGGTTTTTGTTTTGGGGTGGTTCCGCCCTGATTTAGTTCCTCTTGACGCTTTCCTACTTTGGGGTCTTCGGTTTTTGAAGGTCTGACAACTTGCCAAAAGTGGCCTTTTTCGGCCTATTTGCTTTGACATTGATAGTAGCTGACCCAACCCAGGTTTTTTATCTCTGTTACCCAAGTTTGTGACCCCCCTCTTTGTCTGCAAATTTTAGTTGTGCAGTTGTTTTTAATCCAGTTCCCCTTGGTTTTTTTCCCCCCGAGGGTCCTTTTATTTTTCTGTTTGGACGGTGACTCCCTCCTGTTCTTTTTACCCCTCAGTTCGTTTTTTTGACCTTCCCAATCTATAGATGATGCCGCATTCGAGAATTTTCCCCAACAGTCCTCTGGTCCCTTGATTTTTTCCCCCCCATGGTGAGCAACCGGTTTTTTTCTATAGGTTTTTTGTCTTTCAGATGAAGGGCCTTTTGACCATGGGGACCGCTGTACCAAGTCCCCTTTTTGCCCCTCCACGGGAACCCTTTCGCACTTTTAAAGGGGGGTAACTACGCCTGCCGATCCTTCAGTCTTCCTTAGGATTTTAGTCATGTTTGTGCTTTTTTCTGGTCACCTTATCTGTGTTTCCGCTCATTTCCTCTTTTCACTCCCTCACCGGCCATTTAATCCCTATGAAATCGTGCTGTTGCTTTATGTTTCTTTGGTTTGCGCGTTGTCCTTTGTGGGACACCTATGGTTTCATTTTGCGCAGGACCATTTTGTCCCGCTGTGAGTATCATTTGGTGATTTTCGATCTTCCCCCACATGGTGTCCAGCGGCGTGTCAATTCTCTGGCCCCTCCTTCTCTCCTTCATTTCCCTTCCTTGGTGTTTTTTTTTGAGTTTTGGCCACCTCAGTCGTCCTGCTGTAAACACCCCTGGTGGGCTCCTGTATCCCAAGTAGTTCCCGTTTTTTCCCACTTTCACCGTTGGACGCTTTTCCCTTCCCTTCGGTACAGCTGCCCCCACCCCTCCCCTGCCCTCTCTGCAAGTGAACCGTTTGTGGGGGGGGGTGTGCTGCCTGCGCAGATGATTTTTTTTCGTCACCCCTAGTTCTCCTTTTTTCCCTTTTGCTCCCTATCCCTCCGTCCAGGCACCCCAGGTCCTCTTTCTCCGTATTCGTCTTAGGGCGGACTCCCCAGTTGTTTCCAGACCCTCTTTGGTTATGCTCTGGGGTTGGTCTTTTCCATTGTCTCGCCTGTCACGACCATTGAATTTAGTCTTTTTGATCCCACGGTATCCTAGATCTTTGGGCCTGTTTTCTATGCGTAGCCTTGATAGTCCTTTAATTTGCACTGCTTTTAGACTTTCTCCCCCCGTTTTTTTCCCTTTCTCCCTTAAGGTCTCCCCTGTTTGACGGCCCTACCTGGGCAACTGAAGTTGTTCTTCCAGTGTTGGTTTCTGGTTTTTCCTGATACCTTTCCCGTTTGCTCGAACCATACGGATCCCACTTTTTTTCTCCGTGTTCCTTTACACCCCATTCAGAACACAACGGATTAGTCCATAGATCCCGAAAGCGGCTTCAACCCTGATCTTTTTTTTCCGGTTTTCTCCTGCAATGTTGGTGCCTGGAACTTTTTCTATTTCCCCCCGGCTTTTTGATCTAGCGTCAGTTACCAGTAGTCTTTTCCGATGTCCTCTTTTTCCTCTCGGGTAATTTCCCTGCTTTCCTAGTATCGTTCACCATTACAACTCAACTCGCAACCATCTTTTTTTTCTTTTCCCCTTCCCCACCACGGCCCTGTTCCCCGCCGGTCTTGCAATGTTGTGCTCGGATCCTTCCCACGCTTTCGGGGACTTGTTAGTGCCCTTCCATGTTCATTGTCACCGGGCCCAACAGTTCGTTTTCTCCAATCTCCTCTTTTCTTGACCGGCCTTCCGGTGCCTCACCTTCGTTGAGATACCTTGACAAACAGTGACTTTATTTTGAATACGCCACCTTGGCCGAGGCTCTGTTTTTCCTTTTTTTTATCGTGTCTTTATCTGCCGGCCTTTCTTCTTTCTTTGCTGGATGTTCCTCATCTCTTCGGAACCCTTTTCCCGGTTATTAAGTATCGGGAGGCCCAGACTCGAGTGCCATTATCTTTTCTCGTCGTGTCCCCAACTTGGCCCCCGCCCCCCTCCCTCTTTTTTTTTTTTACCACGGTGGAAACCTATCAATGCAAGGTGAACAGTTTCTTTATCCAAACCGTGCAATGTTGGTCTGCGATCCCCCCTTGCGTGCCGTTTTTTGACCTCTCCTTCGGCACCTTCTTTTCGGGTTTTCCTTTCACCTGTTAGTTCAAAAACTCCGTGTGCTTTGACTAGTGGCCAAATGGCAGTTGCTCATGATTTTTTAGCCCTGTGGCCGGTCTTTTTCCGGCCATCCCGTCGTTTTTTCGAGAACCGCCCAATTTCCTCTTTTCCTTGCTTCGCCTTTGTTCGCCAGGTCCTGCCGACGCCCTTAGGCGAAGGTTGACCGGCGTTTTATGGTACCACTTCCAGTTCAGGCTTTTTCTTTCTTTTCTTGTTTTTTTTTTTACGACCCTTTCTTCATCCACACACATGTTTCCCCCCCCCGGGCCTCCCCATGGTTCGTCCAGTGCCAAACCCACCCTTGTTTTGTTCCGCTTGCTTTTTTGCGGGTGTTGTCTTCGTTTCACCTTGCCTACCAACCCTTTTCCTCCCGGTCGTTGCCACTTCATCCAGTCCCAGCCTTTTTCCCCCTATCAGGGGAGAACCGCCGTGTCCCCTTTTTCTTCTTGTCACCTTCTTCCCCTGTCCCGTTTCTCAGTTTTTTGAAACCCTATTTGGGGTCCTTAGCTTGTGTCCTTTCTTTTGGGTCTGTGCGAGTGATTTTTTGGGCTTTGCAGGTGCCCCCAACCCCAACTTTACGTCCGTCCCTTTTTTTTTCCGTTCAACACCTTTTCCCTCCTCCTCTTTTTTTTCAAAACTCGAGTTCTCCCCTTCCCCCTTCTTTCCGTCCCAGCCCTGAATTCCGCATTATCGCGAGCCTCGGTCAGACATCGCGCCCCCGGCTTTCCAGACCCTCACGTTTATTTGAGTGAGTTACCGTTCCCTGGATACCGCATCCGGTTTTTTACCTAGATGCTTGTAGTTGGGTTGGGCTTTTTTCTCCCAGTAGACCTGCTTTGTGTAATGGTTCCTTTTCTCGTCGATGACCCCTTGGAGACGTGGAAACGCCCTGTTTTGTTACCCCCTCCCTTTTTCACAAACCCTTCGGCTTATCTCCGTAGTCTTCTTTCCGTCTCTGATTCGAATGAAAGCGGGGCGTAGGCCATTTTTAAACCCCTTTTTCCGTCTCGCCTGACCCCCCGTCTTTTTGTTCCCAGAGTGTACCTTCCCGCATGTCCCAAGCCACACCAGAAAAGGTCCCCCCTTCCCTCCCCTGCAGGGGGCTTCGGCTGATTCTCATTTTGCACGCCATGTCACCTCTAACTTCCCATTCTGCGCCGGCGTTTTTGCCTGTCCTTCCCGCGGGTTCTTCTGGTTTCCACATCGGTGCAAGTCCTCTGTTTTTGCCTTCCCTTCTGCCCACTCGATGTTCTGTCATAGGGACTTTGTGGCTGCCTAATTATTTTCTCTCCCTCTCTTGTGGTTTTTTTCGAGCTAGACTAAAACTAATCCCTTACGCCGACCCATTTGCTTCCCCCATCCATGCAGGAAACCTCTTCCAATATGTGCGCGCACTCCCGAGCCATCGATTTTCAATGTTTTTCCCTTCGGGGCTGGTCTAACTCCTTAGTTTGTGGAATGAGCGTTTTCCCACCCCCTGCGACATTCCTCCCCCTCCCGTCAAGTTTCTCACTTGGCTATTTCCCTTGCGTGTTTCCCCTTTTTCATTCTGTGCCTTCCCCTTTTGCAAGACGGGGGACGGAGGCCAAGGGCCCCCTTCCCCCGTCCCCAACAATGTTTCACCCAATTCATTTCTCCTCGCTCTTGACGCCAGACGGACCTTCGGATGAGCCTGTTTTTATATGGTCGGGTTCGATTTTTTACCCCCCTCGTTTATCCCCCCACCCTGATTCCTCGTGCTGAAATTGGTTGACCCCGTATTTCCCTTCATTTCGTCCTGTCGAAAAGTCCTTTTTTCCCCACCCCCCCTCCCAAGTCTAACCCGTTAAAACCACCGTCCAGTACCACAGGTTGTCCCTCCTACATATTTTTCGTCTTTTTCCTTCTGCTTCTGCTCTTGTTTTCTTGTCGGGGGACTGCCTACTGGTCGACGGCGCTGAATTTCAGGCTTCGTTTGCACCCCCCTCCTTGGAATTTCTCCCCCAGAGAGTTGCCACCCCTCTTTCCTCTGCCCCGTTGCGGTTCACCTAACGCGCAGGATGGTTTTTTTTGCACCCTGTGCTTTCGTTGGAGGGCCAGTAACTTTTAAAAACTTCCCCCGCCAAAACAGTCCTCACACTATCCCCCCCTTTTTTCCCCAAGACTTGTTTGCTTCTCTTCCTTTTTCGCTTTCCCTCTTTTTTTTTACCACGCCTCCTCTTAAGATCGACGGCGTTCTTCTGTCTATGTGCGCCTTTTTGGCCTGTTTTGCCTTTTTTTTAGACTGACCAAACTTTTTTTGCGTCCCCCTTGCAGGCCCATAACGTGTTTTTTGGCTGGTGCCACAGTGTCCAAACTTTGATCCCACCACCTTTTCACCCACCCGGATTACGGGGGTCTGTGCAGGTGGTTGTGCTGGACTCCCACATGGTTACGCGTTTTTTTTTTTCGGGATTTTTCCCCCCCATGTGGGTTTGATCTTTTGTTTACTTTCTCGTTCCCCTCCCTGGCATGTCTGGTGGACCGACCGCTGTCGCGTCCTCCCTAAGTGCGTGCCTTGTCAGGGGACCTGCCAGGCGATGCTCTCCTCATAGTTTTTTTTTGCATTTGTTTTTTCGCCCCTAAATAAAGGTCTTGATCCTTGTGTCGACAAGGTAGCCCATGTGTCTCGACAAATATGAGGCTCTATTTTTTGCCTTCCCCTTTGTCCCCCCCGAAACCTCGGGTCCCCCCTTTGTGAACTGCCCCCGGTTGCATGCTGCACCCTTTTTGACCCCTCGTTGCCGATTTTGGGCTAGTCCCAGCCCAGTTGTCTCCCTTCCTAATTTTTTTTTTTCATTTTAACTTTGTCAGTCAAATGACCGGTTTTGTTCCTGGCCCCCGTTCCCCCAACCCCCCCCCCACCTTTTGGCGGGGGCTCTGGAACGCCGTTTTCCTCCTTCCTTTTTACTTTCCCCATCTTGGTTCTTTCGTTTGGCACTGGAAGGGTTAACCGTACCAAGTGTCTCGTTTTGAACCTCGGCTCGGTCCTAACATACCTTTTCCCGATTTTTTTCCCCTTTCCGGGGTTTTAATTAATTCGCGAACGATTACCCTCCCCTACCCCCACTTCCGGCGGCACTTTTGATGTTTTTTCGCCTCACCCCCAAACAGTTTACTTTTTTTTTCATTTTTGAATTCGTTTCCAACGCTGGCTTCACGTCAGTACTTTTCAGTTTCACAATCGAGAGCTCTTTATCTGCGAGCGACTGTGACCTTCGACCCTCCCCCTTTTTTTTTTTGCCCCGGACCCATTTCACATTTGCACTTCGAATACGAGGCCAGGAGACCAACTTGGTGTCCGACGTTCTGTCTTGTTTTGTTTTTTTTTTGCAAACCAACGTCTTTGCGTGAGTGCTCCTTTCACGATCTCTCGAGGCTGTTGAAACAGTCCCCGGTTCTTACTTCTGTTCGCCCGGCTCGGCCCCTTTTCCCCCCTGGCCTGGTCCGATAATATAGTGGCAGGGGAAAACGAAATGGGTCCCCCATTGTTACCCTTCAGGCTTGCCAACCTGGTGCCTGCGGTCCTTCGTTCCTGGTGTTTCGTACCCCCGCTATTGTCTTTCCTTCTCGACGGTTGGAGCCGGATTGTGGCTTTCCCACCGGTAATTTTTTGCCCCGGCCCCGTGATGGACTAGTGAGGGGTAGAAAACTGTTTGTTCCCTTTATTTTTTTTCATCCCCCCTGGTTACACAGACCCCCACGTGGTTCCCCAACCTTCCTTTGGCCTCAGATTTTTAGACGGACTGCGAAGGCGCGACTGCGTGGTGATGGTGCGGTTTTGAATTTTTTCGTTTTTTTACCGGCCTTTCGGCCCATAACGTGCACTCAATGTGGGCGCATCGATAAGTTTCCCCGCCTCCCCTCTTGGGTTCACTTTTTTTGATTTAACAAACCTCGGGTTTCTGCCCCCCTTTTAGGGGGAATGGTGTTTTAACCTTTTGCGCTCGTTTTCCCCCGGTACTGCTTCCTGCAAATTGGACTCTTCCGCCCCTTTCCATCGCCCTAATAAGAAGACTGTAACTGATATAGGATGTCTGGGGTGTCGGTAGTCTTCCCTTTTCTAGCACTTTTTGGTCCCCGGGCATCCTTTGTTCAAGCGGGTTTTTCATCCGCCCCTCCCTTCCCCCAACTGCTCCTCCAAGTAATTGTCATTAAATTCGTTGATGTGGCTCGGGTTGTTTGTTGCCCCGGTCCCTTCCTTTTTCTCAATTTTTTTTTGCTTCCAAATTTTCGCTCGGTTGAGTATCATGCTTCAGGATCAACCGTTTTAAATAGCGCTGGTGAACGGTTTGATGCCCCCCAGAAATCTCTAGGTTCCCTCTCTTCGTTTTGTTGTTGAGATTGTTTGCAATTTCCTTTGCTCGCCGGTTTCCCACACGGTTGGTATAGGCCTCCTATACTATGAGAGAAAACTTTTTTAAAATTTGCAGCAAATTCCATCTGTCACCGGTTCCTTCCCCCCCACCCTCCTCTTGCCAGTCCCCGATGGCAGAGTTCAAGTCCGTGAGGATTCCTTTTAAGATGTCATGTGACCATTTTTAGTCTCCCCCGGTTTTTTCCCCCGTGTGCTCCCCTGCCTTTCATTCACTTTTAAGCGATCGATCGGGGGTCCGTCCTTCTCCCTTTTTCGACTCCCTGTTTCCGGCATTATGTTCAAGTTTTTGAGTAGAGCGCAAGCCGTTCGAGACCCAGTTTCCGATACCCCCCCGGTGCCTCCCACCGCTCTTTCTTTCCCCCAGGTCCTTCTCTCTTTTGCCACCCCCCTTTTTTTTTTTTTTTTTCGATGCGACTCCTTTAAGTTCGTTACTTTTTTGATTTTTAACGAAATAAAAGTCACCTCTAAGTCTCGCGGGTTTCGCCCCCTACCTCTTTTCTTCACCCGTTTGCCCACTTTTTGGTGTTTTTTTTTTGACCGCTTCTCACTTGTTCACCCGCGTAGTAAATCGGCGTGTCCCACACAAAGTTCATTTGGTGCTCCCCCTTTCCGTCTCCACCATTTTGATTAAAATTCTAAGGGCGTTGCTGCACCCGCTAGGCGCTGTAGCGGCAAGGGAGGGCCTGGTTCGTTTCTATTCCTCCTCCCCCCGAGATTCGGCCAGTCTTCTGGGTCTTTCTTCCCTGTAATGGTTCGTTTTTTTTTTTGCGGAAACAACGTCTTCGTGGTCCCTTTTCCCTGATTAGAGAGGATCTTAACTCGTACTTCCCCTGCAACTTTTTATGCTTTTTTTTCCGCCCAACCCGTTTCCCTGACCTTCTTTTTTTCACCCGCCTTGTTTTGTGATCGCTCCCATACTGCGTGCAAGTGTGCAACTGTCGGTTATTGCATTTTTTCCTACTCCCCCTCCATCGCATTTTCTATCTCCTTGTTGAAGTGCGGCGGCGTAAAGCTTTTTTTGCTTCCCTCTTAACCCCCGTGCTTTTTTTTTGATTCCCCTCCCCCCCCTTGACTGTTGGATCTGCGGGCTGCCGATTTCAGTCTAGTGTGACTTTAGACCTTGGCTGGTCTTTTTTCCTTCCGACCGTGCGTCATACCTCCTTTCACCGGTTTTTCACGGTCCAGATTTTGACGAGAGAAGACGAGTTGACCCTTTCTCTCCCCCCCCCCTTTGCTCTTACGGTTACCCTCCCCAGCTATGGGTTCCCCCCCGGTTCCCTTTTATTCAGCAGGTGGCGGTAAGTTTTTCACCGTGTCCCTTTTACCCTGTTCCCCGTCTCCATCACTTTTCCTGAGCGCTTTTCCCCTCCGCCCGTTTAGGTTCAGCTTCACCCTTTTGCAGTCCCCACCTTTTTTTCCGTGTTTTTTTCTGATTACCCCTTGTTTTTTTGCAGACTCCCCTTTGCGGGTCTCATTCTTACTGGTCGGAAGCCTTTTTCGGACATCTCCCCTTTTCTTTTTCTCTCAAGCCCCTTCTCCGCTTGGTTCTGCTGTAGGGCCTTTCCCCTTTACCTTTCCGTTCTTTCGTTGCGTGACTTTAGTAATTTCGGTTTTCCCCCCCTTCGTCTTGTTATGCGATTGACTCCCCTTCTTTCTTTCCACCCCCTTTTAGCCCACACCCTCTCCCAATGTTCACAGGCACAACCCACTTTGGTCAACTTTCTGTTTTGTTTTTTTTGGTTTGACCCCCCGTTGCAAATTTGACGCCAAAAACCGTTTGGAACACGTTTCCTCAATTGGTCATCAATTACTCCCCCCCTTGCAGTCATCCCCCCGTACTTCCGTACGTTCCCCCGTCGTAGTATTATGGCCGGTAAAAGTTCTTTAGCCTCAACTTTCCCGTACTGTTTCCATCTTGGGGTCTTGAGATTGGTGCTTTTTTGCGGTGCGAGTTTACTGAACTTCGGAACAAGTTTCACCCCACCCCCCCCACCTTCCCCCCGCAGTCTTCCTCTGTCGAACCCCCCTTTCCTCGTTCCAGTGCCACCACTCGGTTTTTTCTTCGGACTTTCCACCAATGATGTGACGCGAAGGTGAATCATGTGTGGTCCCCCCCTCTTTCTCCCCTCTCTCCCGTTTTTTAGCCTGCTCCATGCCCAATCCGCTTCGTTGCCAGTTACGGTGGACCCCTGGAATAACTTTACTTTGTTACCGTCAGAATCTTTCTGGCTTCTCGTTCTCCCCGTCCGTTTTTGTTTTTCCTTGTTTCTGGTGTACCAATTTGTAAGTTTACGTCTCATTCTCATTCTCCCGCCCTGTTCCGCCCTGACCCCCTCCCTTTCTACACCATTCGGCATCCGCAGCGTTTTGACGGTCCTAATAGATTTAATGCCAGGTGGGGGGTCTTTGACATTTTCCTTTTTTTTTACCCTCCCTGGGACTTCTCTTCCCTCCCCCGTTTACTTTCTTTTTTCTGAATTATTCCCCCCCCCCCGAGGAAAAAAGCAGCAACTCCGCAAGTATTGTGCTTTTCGTTTTATGAGGTTAATTCACCCCTTTTTTTTTTCCCATTTCCCCCCTCTAGCCCCGTGATTACAGGCAGGCGCGGTTTCTTCTGTCCCGTGTCTCTTGTGCGAACCACCTCCTGGTTTCCAGCGGCCGCTTTTTTTTTTCCACTTGAATGCAGCATGATTTTCGGGAGTCCCCTCTGTTATTCCTTTGTTTGTGAGG
>Ga0179593_1368860_pt1 | contig 17584 bp, 19 predicted proteins | sample CZODoug2_1_08_16_FD_185931 | JGI IMG/M metagenome (GOLD analysis project Ga0179593, IMG submission 185931) | Vadose zone soil fungal communities from Angelo Coast Range Reserve, California, USA - CZODoug2_1_08_16fungal (PacBio error correction) | ecosystem: Environmental > Terrestrial > Soil >... | reverse complement strand
TTCTTTCGTCTTGCGGTGAATTCATAATCTACCGGCGTGCTTGAAGTCGTTGGTGGTTCCTCGTGCCCGTTTCTGTTGCGAGTTCCTTCCATTTTTTTTGCGTTGGCTTCGTGAGATGTACTTTCGCCGTATTGTCCCTTGAGCAAGCACTTCCCCTCCTCTTCTTGCTCTTGAGAACCCGGGTGATACGCGTCGGGAGTTGCGGTCCGACCATCCCTTCCCATCTCCTTTACCTAGGTCGCCCTTTTTCTCTCTTTTTCTGCGCCTTCGTGTTGCGCGGCTTCCAAAAAAAACCCCCTTTTGCTTCTGTTTTTTCTGCTGGAGGAGGTGATGTACTTCTCTTATCTTTTTTCCTGTACGGTGCTTTTCCCGATTGACCTTCCGTCACGCGCCTTCCATGGCTCGGTCGATCGCCGCCGCCTCGCGTCCTCCCCTCGAGTTTTTTCTTTTCCGTGATCAGCGATTTTCCGGTTCAGCCGGGCCGCCTTGCGAGGCCAGCTGGACCTTTCCTTTTCCACGTTCCCCCAAAATGTTTCTCGGAAAACTTTTTATCGAATTCCTCGCGGTGTTTCTAAGCAGCGCCGCAATGACACGCTTCCCCCCGATTCACCCTTTTTGGCCCACCCCCCAGTCCCCCTGTCTGTCGGGCAACAGACCAGGAGATCTCGACCACGTGAGCCTTTTCGGCTGAGCGTGGCCCCATTGCGACATATCTCTTTTTTTTGCGGTAGATGAGTTTTACGGTTCTTCCAGTGGCTCTCGTTTTCCCCTCTATCTCGCCCCCCTTCTCTTTCCCCCCCCAGTGTTGTTTGTTTTCACCTCTCTCTCCCATTCCGACCTCGCCCCCTCGGTGGTCGGAATTTCTTTTGACGGCTCCCACATCCTTTCCCCCTTCCCCTCTTTCCCATCTCGTTTTTTCTTGCGTTCCCCACCCTCGTAGTTTGCTGTGCAACACCTGCTTGCGCCTCCCCCTTGTCCGGGCAGGTCGCGGTTTGAGATCGATTTTGAAATGAGAAAAACGGTAACAACCGCTTCCTTCTTTTTTTTCCTCTCCCCTTTTTCCTTCACCCAATCACCTTTTTTATCACCCCGCTCCCTTTAACTCATTCTTTTTTATGTTTCGTTTTTTATTATGATAGTGGTTTTCCGTGCCTTACTTTCCTTTTTTCTGACGTTCCGCCCCTTTTTTTTTTGCTCCAGGTCTGTACTTCCCTCTTTGGCGTTACTTTCGTTTTAGGGGTCTCGTTCCTTTTGTACGGTCACGGTGGTTACAGGGATGCGTCTCCGACCGTCCCCCCTCTCCCCAGTTAGTTTGGGGGTTTCTTAGCGTTTTCTCTTTGTTTCACTCCTTTACCCCATTGCCAGGGCCCAGAGCAAGACTGCCCCTTTAAGTTTTTTTCTCTTTTTCGTTGTGGTGCCCTCCCAGGGCCGCGACAAACACTCTGGCGTCCAACCCCTATTTTCCGAGCTGCTTCAGCGTTCCCTTTAAACCGTGTTTTTTTTTCTTCGGCCCTCGCCCTACTCGACCTCGTCTCCCTCCTCTTCACTCCGTCTGTTTTGGGGTTCAGTTTGTGGCGCCTGGTCGTTTTGATTAGGGAATGGCCTTCCCTGGGCTTTTTTACCCCCCGACGCTTTCGTCTGTTTTCGTTTCGCGGCTGTTATCGTATTCTGTATTAAAACTGCCCATCACCGTTCCGCGTAACTCCTCACAGACCGCCACAGCTTTCTGCTCCCCCCAGCCGTAGATGCCATTTTTTTCCGAAGTGTTCCCCAACAACCGACGCCCGCCCGTCACGTTTAAGCTCGATGTGCTTACCCCGATTTCTAAGAACTGCGAGCTCATTTACGCGCGAACTCGGCGTTTCCCTTTCAGTCGTACCCCGTTTTTTTGTCTTCATGATTGTACATTTTCATCCCTTAGTTCTTTCTAGGCTTTGTGATGTGCTTTCAGTCCTCAAGGTCTTCTGTATTCCACCCGCCCGATTGAATTGCCAGAGCCTTTTTTTTCTTTTTCACCCGCGCTCTTTTTCTTAGCGGCTAGCAGACTGACCTTCTTTCCTTTTCTCCCTTCTTGTTTTTTTCTATCTCTCCCTATGGTTGGCCGCTCGTTCCTCTCCTTGCTCCCGCTGGGAGAGGTCGGGGATCATCGGTCCTGGCGGGTGCCCCCCGGAAGGAGACCTGCGTCGCCCGGGAGCGCCCCTTTCCCCCTTGCTAGGTCCAGTTTTCTCTTCGACGCATGTCACTCCCCCCCCTCCGATCTGTTCCGTTGGCCCCTCTGGAAGCAGCCTTACCTTTTTTTTTCGCATCGGCCGAGACCCATCTACGTGCCGACCCGGTCGTGGCAGATAGCCTGATCTTTTTTTTTTTTTCCACCCAGAGTCCTTTTCTTTTTCGCCGCATCGGTCCCCCTCCCCGTTCCTTTTAGTGGCGTTGTTTTTCTCGGTTCCTTCACGTTGTGTCGACATCATATCCAGATGCAAGCTCGGCCGACGCTTCCGCGAGGCCCTGGCAGACAAGTCCCTATTTTACCTTTCCCATTCGCCCATTTTTTTTTTTTCCCACGAAACTTTTTATCCGTCTGCGATTTGTAGTAGTCGGAGGGCAGTTTTTTGTTTTTTTTTTGAAATGATAAACTACGCTTTTCTTTCTCCTCCCTGGCCTTTGGCCGTTTTAGGCGTTTCTCTTGACTTTTTTTCACCCACCAGCGATGCGACCCTTATCCTTCGGGTGAAGAACCGCGGCGTGGACTTGATGGTCATGTTAGGTGAGGGGGACGACTATGATCCGAAAACAACGCGGTTACTTCGGGGTCCCATTCTTCTTAAGGCCCTCTGGCGCACATTGTTGAAGTACTGACCTTAGCGCCGATCAATCTCCAGCACTTCCTTTTTCGCCGCCGTGATGGGTCCCTGGGACACTGACTGGAGCTCGCTGCTCTGTGCCGTCATTTTTCCTTCAATTGCTACTTTTTTTTCCTGATAGATTGGCCCGATCTAATAGGAGGGCAAGCCCGGCTGTTTTTAACCAGTGTGCTGTGTCCCGACCGGTTTTGCTCTCGGTCTTTCCCCCTCCCCCTTCTCTAGTTGTCCATGGTTTTTTTTTTCTTTTTTGCTAGGTAACGTCCGCGATGACCCAAACGAGATTTGCGTCGAGGTCTTTTCGGCTTTTAAGCCCCTAAGAACGAAGATCTTCCCTCTTTCCCTGTACGATTACTCTTTTTTTTCCGTGATTCCTCGCCTCGACGGACTTCGGTCGCTGTTACGCTCTTTTTCTGCTTAGGTGCCTAATCTTAGTCGGCTTGGTCATTTCCCCCCCCGTATCAATTAAGAAGCGTCCGAAAGGAGATTAAGAGAGATCACGTATTGCGTTTTTTCCCTCTCCCTCCTGAGCGCGCTTTTTTTTTTGTCGGTTGGCCAGGAAAGCCGTTCTTGGAAACTTTTTGGGATTTCGGCGTTGTTTCCTTATACTTCCCCCCAGTTCCGGCTTGTCGGCTTTTTTAGTAGTAGATTTTTCTTCTCCCCAATGTTCGTACAGGGGAGTCTTACGGTTGACGTCTCTAACCGTGGCCGGACGAGTCGCCTCTTCTCTGAAAGGTACTCTCACTTTTCGCCGTCTCCGGGACTTGTCTCCCCAATTTATGAGGTAAGACCGGCGAGGCGACTCTGAGTTGAGCCTAGTTTGCTCTTCCCCCCCCCCCCTTCATCGTGGTTTTTAAGATTCCTTTAATAAAGTAGCTCCGACCGTATCCCCCTTCATTCCACTTGCTCCAGGCCTGTCCCGCACCCAGCAGGGTTTCCCCCGCTCTACCCGAGCATTTTCACGTCTGTTTTCCCTTTTTTTGCGACTGTCCTTCTCCCCATACCTCTTCCCTCCCCTCCTTTCTTATCCCCGGACTTTGAAGAAGAGGGCTTGATTCAAGCTGATCGGGCGAAATACATTCCTTTTCAGCTGCTCCTCCCGGGCCGCCCTGGTCCTCACTAAGATACCGCTTCACTCCTTTTTTCCCCTCGTAAACGCCACGCTGAGTTTTGGTGGGAAAAGCGTAATCCCTCCCCTCCCCCTATCTCATTTCCTCCCGGTTTGTTTTTCTCGTCTCTCTTTTGTTACCATTTCCCTGGATATTATTTTCCCTCCTTCCATCTTCAGAAGGTGATGGGTGACGTGTGTCGGCTGCCTCGTTCCCGCTAATGTGGAGCCGTGCCTTTTCTTTCCTAGCGGTTTTGCTGGTCATTTTTTTTTCTCCCCCTCCGAAGCGGCCCCCATTGCTAAAGCTTTGCCCTTTTGATTCGTCCCTCGCTGAGAGTCCGAGGGGTACCGCATGTCTGTATAAAGCCGAATCCCCTCCTCTCTTTTGTTCCCCCCTTTTTCTCGCTGCTGCGTATGCGCCTCTTATTTTGCTGGAACGAGCTGCTGGATTGGCCTTGATGGTCGAGGCAGATTTTTTCTTCGCTCCTGATTTTCGTCTTTCTTCTTCTCGACCCCCCCTTCCGCTTTTCGTGCGTTCCATTGAGATTCGTCTTTCTTTGCGTATTGACCTTCCTTTTTTTTTTCCCTTTTTGGTCTCTTTTTCACTGTACGTTTTTCCGCTCCCATTTTCTGTGTGCCCTTTCTGATTCGCTTTCTTTAAGTTGGAAAGGATGTCACACGAAAGGGACGTCATCGTTGATTTAGCGGTCCCCTACCACAGCCGCGTCCCCCCTCCGCTTTTTTTCCCCCCCGATTGTCCATGCCTTGAATTGGCCCACAGGACCGGGATCAGGCAGGACCGACCCTTCTAATAAAACTCTTTTTTTTGCGCTCTTGACCGTCTATATCGAGGGAGTGCGGAGTTTTTGCCCCCTCGATCTCCATTAGGCCGAATCATTGATCTAATCGATAGGCGCTTTCCTCCATCTTGAGCCCTTTTTGATTCCAGGAGCTCTCATTTCCTCCTTTTCCCTTTTCTGGTTTAGTGAGGATCACTTTCCCCCCTTCCGGCTCCCCTAAGCTAGCGATAGTTTGATTGCGCCACTTCTTAGTTTTGCTGAACAAGGTCACATCTCCTCCCCCTTTACTGGAAGGTCGGTGACTTGGGTTTTTCCCTCCTCTGGCTTCTTTCCTCCCCGGTCACCAACCCCCTTTTCCAGTTCTCGATTGTTGTCCCCCTGATTTTCTAAAAACTTGCCCACATTATTCCAACTTAGGATTTCACATAATTCGTCTGCTTTTTTTTTTCCCCCTAATATTTTTTTTTTTTTCGGTGCGAACTTCCCCCCTCCCGTCGCCGTCTTCTTTTCTCCTCCAAGAGACGTTTCTTTTTCCAGTGCTTGGTCACCCCTTTTCAACGGATGGAGTTTTCGGGCGATTTTGAGTTTTCAGTCCCCTCCTTCCCTTAGAAAGGTTTTTTCTTCGTAGGACTTCACCCTCTACCCAGGATGTTGGGCGGCTTGCTTTGTTGTTGATCAAAATCATGACATCCCCAGGGACGGCCATCAACGAAGAGTTTAGGAAAAAGCAGTGGACTTTCTCGTCCTTTTGGTTGTCCTAAAGTTTCCGCTATACACGATCCGTTTTCCGCCCCCATTCCCTGTCCTAGTTTTTGGCGGCATAAGGGAGGAGACCTCGGGCTTCCTTCTCTCTAACGACTTTCTCCCTTCCGCTGACCTTCCCCTATTTGCGTGCGGGACGTTTTTTTCCAGTTGCTTCCTTTTCGTGCCGTCAGGGAAACGTGCGAAAATTTGGGAAGTTCTCCAATCTTTCTTCTCTTTTACGTGAGAGTGGGATCTATATTATGTCGCCCCTTTCCCATACCATCTGACTGTTACCACCCTCAGACCACCTAGTTGAGTCCTCGTCTTGGCCAAGAGCGATTTCATTAACCCCCTTTCCCGCGCAAGGTCGCCGTCGTTCTTCCTTTCCGATTAGCCGTTTTTTCCTATTGCTTTCGCTTGATATTGATCGCGGACTTCCTTTCATGCCCGTAGTTTAAGTCGTTTGCGAATTTCCTCTGCTATCGATCGAGTCTTTTTGCTTGCCGATGTTTCTCTCTCTTTCTCCTTTCCCTTCCGAGGACCCGTTTTTTCTTGCTCTCACCCGTTCACGAGCACGTCGAGACCTGCCAATTTATGTGTTGCGATCTTTTCTTCTCTTTCTTTCGAGCCTTTTCCTCCTTTTTCTCTTTAGTTCGGCGGAGTCCCTCGTTCCTTCCTTTTTTTCTCATCGGTTTTGCGGCGTTTTTTCTTCTGCCCCGACCGCTTTCCTTCTCTCCCTCCTGGCCTTTATTTAACCCACATATCGAGCTTTTTGATACAGCCTGATGTAGCCGTGACTAGATACTTGACGGAGGGGCGTTCCCTCGAGTTTGACTTTCTTCCCCCTCAGTGGTTCGCCTCCTCCATCGCCTATGAGCAGCCGTCTCTCCCTCGAGGCTTCCTTGCTGGTTTTTTTGTAGTGTGTAAGAGGCCTTTTTTTCTCTCTTGGAATAAGAGGAGGATCGCACTTGTTCCCCTTTTTTTCCTTTTTTTTGAGGTGTTTCCCTCGTCGTGATTGTCTTTTTTGCCATCATTATAATAAGCCGTACCTCTGATCTCTCATTCTATGACGCTCGGAATGGACCATTTCCCGCTTCCTCGCATTGTTCACACACCCCTTCTCCTCATGACTGATGGACAGCGCTGTCTGTCTTCTTTTTCTTTCCGCCGCTCTTGGTCTCGGTGCACTAGAAGACGCGCTCGGACCTTCCAGGAAGTGTTGGCATTGTCTTTCCTGTTTTTATCCTTCTTGCGGCCACCCCCCTGATGATCCTTTCCGGAAGACCTTGCTTGTTTGCTCCCTCTCTTTTCAAGTGAGGTCGTAGAGCGTGGTCGAAACTTCTCCCACCCCTCTTTGCATCGATTTCTCCTTTACTTATGCATGTCCCCTTTTCTTCTGGGTTTTCCCCTCTCTGCCGACCCCCCGCTATGTAGCAAAGGTTCAGTTGAACGCCTGGAGTGACGCGTGAGAAGTCCCCTTTCCCGACTTTTCCTTTGACTCGCTTTCCACTGCTTCTTGATTCCCCCGCCCTAAGCCTGCTCTTCTTTGGAACTTCCTTTTGTGTTGTTCTCCAAGTTATGTTCAGAGGTTGATCATCGGTCCCCCGCCACTTCTAGTTACTTTGAAGATTTTTTTTGTTTTTTTTTTTTCTGGTCCCTGTTCGGTCCCTTCCCCCCGCTGCCCCCCTCCCGTAAATCTCTTTTCCGTCCTCTGCGTTTGCGCCCCCTTGGTGGAGTAGCAGAAGACGATCTCTAGTGAACTTCCGACGGCAAATCTTGGGGTGCCCGTTCCTTTGCCCTCCGTTCCCTTTTCTTCTCTTCCCTTTTTTCCTCTTCTTCTTTTGCTCAAATGTCTCGCGCGCCGTCTCGAGTTTTCCCCCCTACGCTTCCCCTGACTCCCCGTCCGCCCTTTCGCTTTTCTTCCCCGCACGATAGCGATGGTCAACGAGCTGGAGGAAGGCGTGGGACTTTTCGGTCTCCAGTTTTTCTTTCATTTTCCTCCTTGCAGGGGTTTTTTTTCCTGTTTTGCCTTCTTCTTGTTTGTTACGTTTGAGATCCGCATCGTCCACGGTGCGTCGTGTCTTTTACTCGCGTCCGTTTTTGCCTCCTAGAGCTTTCTCCAGCCCTTGCCCTGTCGCAAACTTTCGGTTTCGGACGGCACCAGCTCAGATTGCGGTCTTCTTGACTTCCGCTCCCCTGTCATGCTCTTCCCCTACAGAGTCATCTTGTCGAGACTAAGCTTTCCCTGTACAGAGATGAGCCCTTACATACCTTGACGCCCGCCGGATCCTACCTCTTTGTCTTTGCGTCCCCCACCCTCATTTTGCAGGCCCTAGCAGCTGAATTTTCCCTCTATTAGGGATAGACAGGCTCATCAACATGCGTACCGACTATTTGATAGAGTTCCCTCCTTCTTTTTCCACTTCCCCCTTGCTTCCACAGGAGTCGTCGCGTTCCATTCATCTTCCCTCGGTCGCTCTCCCCCCCTGTATGTCAAGGGAAAAGGACGCGCAGACCCGCCCACTGCCGTTCCCCAGAAACTTCTTTCGGATTACCCCCTTCCGCCCAGCCCCAATCTTTCTTCCCTCATACTATTTTTGTTGGTGCTCTCATTCTGTTAACTTTTTTCTTTTCTGAGGGGCATCCTAAGCTCTGCCTGTTCATTATTGCCCTTTACGCGTCTGTGCGCCAGTTCTTTTCCTTCTAGTCAGAAGGGCTGCGATGACTTTTCGCCACCATGGAATTGACTCCCCTCCTCCCTGGTCTTCTTTCGCCTTTTGCATTTCTTTTTCTCCCTCCTTTCGAGCCTCCTCTAGGTCCGACCCCTCTCTCTGCGCGCGATGGCTGCATCTGCTGGCCGGAATCGCCCGTTGCTGGATGCTGCTGGGCTTTCGCTTTGATTTTCGTTCTCTCCCCTTCGTCTTCCCCTATTATTTCTCCCCTATGTACTTTGTAAGTTTCCTGATAAGATCGCGTCTCCCCTTACTTATCGTATGCACCCTCTATTGGGCCGGTTCCCCCCCGTTTAAAGGCTACGTTCTCTCCCAGGCTTTTCTCCCCTTTCCTTTTTCGTCCGCCCTTTTTCCTCGACGTAAAACCGCCCCCCCTCCCCATGAATAATGGTCTCCTCCTCTCGGTCGCCACACCCTCCTTTCAGCTCCCCCACCCGGCCCGCTCCTTTTTTCTTCCCCATGGCCCCGTCACTTTTCTTCTGCCAGACAAGGCGCTGAAAAAGGCCTTTGAGAGTTGAAAGGGTCCTTATCGAGTTGCGCGGCTCCTCTGCTTGCCTTTACGTGTAGTTCTCTTCTTTTCCCCTCTCTCAGGCGTTTCCTTTCTCTTGCTCCCCCTTTCGTGCAGGAGATTCCTAACGTTCCGGGTTCGATACCGGCCAACGTTGACTTTTGCCGAGGTTTTTAGTTTTTTTTCGTTTGCTTTTCCACCACCTCGTCTTTTTTACCACCCAGCCTCCCCTACTCCCCTATTTCGTTGGGTAGAGGAAGTTGCCATCGAGGCAAGGACATCGAAACGGTTCCCTCCCCCACCAGTTCCCTTCTCGCCTTTCTTTCTAGTGACGATTCCCTTTTGGACACCCATTGACCCCCCTTTTCGTTTATCAAGGCCTTTTTGACTTTTTTGCGGAATCCTAGCTAGTTTTACCGTGCCCCTGAAGTAGATCTTCTTTCTTTCTTCGTAACTGGCCCCCCTTCTCTTTACCCTTGTTCTTTTTCCCTACAGCATTCGGAGAATTTTGCCCTGGCTTTTGGGCCCGATATCCTCCCCCTTTTATTCGCGTTCGAGCAGCCCCTTCTCCGTTTTTCGTCGTCCGTCCGGTAACCTCGCCCTTCTTTTTTTGTTGGGAAAGGAGGAGAGTCGTCAAATAGCAGGCCGACTCATGGATAGTCTCTTCCCCCCCCTTCCTGGGCCTCTTTCTTCTCAGTTGTTTTTTTCCCCCCGCCACTGCCGCCCATTTTTCCGACCACTTCCTTATTCTGAGATTCGTTCCATAGATATCCTTTCCTTTTTTAGCATAGGATCTTCCTCGAATACGTTCCCTCTTTCCCTCCCCCCCTGCCCCCATCGCCAGTTGTCTTCACAGTTTTTCCTCCCTGGGCTCTTTTAGTCAGGGAAAATGGTGACAGTTTTCGATGCCGGCGCCGTTAGTTGAAGGGAGATTTACTTTGTGTTCCCTTCTTCCTCTTTTCTCCCCCCCCCCACTTTCCCCCCCTTCCCGGTCCCTCCCCCCCCCCCCTTCCCACTCTTTCAGCACGAGTGCCATCGGACTCCAAAATACTGACCCTCCCTTTACGGTACTCCCATCGCGAAAGTCTCCTCCTTCTTTCTGGCCGCGAATGCCTCATTGTTGACTGCGTTGATTCCCGGTCTTCCCATTGGCCTGTCCGTCTCGAGGGTCTTCGGGCGACAATTGCCTCTCCGTGGTTTTCGCTCTGTGCTCTTTGATTTTTTTACGTCTCCGGTTTATCCCTTCTTTTATTTTTTTCTCCCCCCATCCAGCTCGTTAGCCCCTTCTTGTCGGAGCCTTCCTGTCTTTGTCGCAGTACAGATTTAGGGCGACGGGCAGGCAGGGTGCTCGAGGCGGTCTGAGTAATCCCCATTTCGGGGGTGTTTTTTTTTTTTAAGTGTTTTCGAGTCTTTACATCCCTCGTCTCCCTTCCTCCCTTTTCCCCGATGTCTTTTCCTTTTGAGACCCATCGTCGAGTTCAGCTTTTCCTGTTTGCGCCTTCGAGGTCAGGCGAGTAGCCATTGCGCGTCGCCTTACGGCTATCCCCCCGGCCGAGCAGCTAGAAACCTTGCGGCGGGCGGTTCTTTTTTCCTCGCATTTATTTTCTCCCTCTATCCGGTGCTTCTCTTTCCCCCCTCTGGTCGGTTTGGAGGATTTGCTTTTGTTGATTGGCCTTTTCTTCCCTCTCCGTCTTCCCGGAACTCGAGCGTCGCGGACTTTGGTAAGGTGCACGGTGCCCAGGCCCCCCAAATTCCTCCCACCTCGGTGCAGCCTATTTTTCCTTTTTTCTTGTCGACCGCTTTTGGCCGGTGCCCTCCCCTTTTTCCTCCCCCTCGCGCCAGACATAAGAAGTGTGGCGTTTACTGGAGCGTGTTGTTCTTTTAGGGTGGGCCCAGACCAGCCCGCGAAGTTCTTTTGCCTACTCTTGTGTACGTTCTGAGCGGTGCTTCTTTTTTCCCCTCCTACCGCCCGCCCCCCAAAAGTGGGTACCCCCTCTGTGATTCTGCGCTTTTTTTTTAGGTTTTCCAATATGAATGGCTAATGAGCTCCTGACGTTAGAACCACTACCCCTTTTGTTTTACGGTTGTCCCATGGATTTTCTTTTCTTTCTTCCCCCTTCATACGCCCCGGCTACGTGGGTAATTGCTCGTCTTCCCCCCACGTACGCGTCTTCCCTTACATCCCCAGACGAATAAGTTTTAAGGATATGTGACGAATTGTGTCGTTTTTCCCCTCCACTTTTCGACTTGACGCGGGTTTGGTTTTTTCCTTTTTCCGACTCGATGGGAAACTTCCTTTCGTTCCACAGGAAGGAAACGAGTGTTATTTTGTTTCCTGCACACACTCCCCTCTTTGGGCGTACCTCCCTAAGTCCCCTCTCTCCTCTTTAATTCCCCCTTCCCGGAATTCTTTTTTTCGTGATTCTCATTTTAGCGAATCGAATCTTTTCTTCCCGGGAGTTCTCCCCTGTACAGTCTCCCCTCGCCGGCTCAGCTTCCCCCTACTAATCATTCTTACGCACCTTGGCCCGAGTCTCGTCTCAGAGATGCGGGCTTTCAAGTCCTCCTTTAGGTTAGGCCTATACCTGGTTTTTCCCTTTTCTCCGTTTGTTTTCCTTGTGCCTTTTCTGGTCGTTTGATGTTTTTCCGTTACTGTGGTGAGAGTTAGGAGAACCCTCCCCTTTCTTCCTTTGGTTCGTTTGACTAGTGTTTCCCCCCCAGATTTACTTTCTGCTTCCCTCTCTACCTTGTCCGAAAGTCTTTTTTTAGGACCCCCCGCCCAACGCGGTCAATGAAAGTTTCTCTCTTTTTTATTCTTTTCCCCTCCTCTTGAAGGCTTCCCCCTCCAGTCGTCCTCGGTTTCGATCCGGATGCTCTAGAGCTCGATTCCTTGCTTACAGCACCTCGACGCCCCACGGACAGGCCTTCTTTTCTGCGCACTCTTCTCCTTCCTTGCCGTCTTGGTCGACCTCCTCGTTTCTTGACCTGGTCTTTTTACAAAATACATTTTTTACGATCTCCTATGCTAACAGTAGGCCTGATCACTTTTCCGTTCTTCGTTTTCAATCCCTCTCACTTTTCGCGAGCCTCGTTCAGTTCCCCTCCTTTGATTACAGGACGAGAACTTTTGGAATCAGACACTCAAATCCCACTCTCGATTCTTTATTCCCCCCCTCGCGTTACCTCTCCTTCATTCTTTCGTTTTTTGTGCAGATGCTCTTTGCGATGTAGGTAACTAAGGCTTTCCTTGTGGTTCCCTTCTTCCTCGTTCTTTTTTTTATTTGTTGCCCTTTTTTTTCCTTCTCGAGGACCATGCCGATCCCTCGCAAGCTGTACTTTTTTCCAGTTGTGGTTTTCTCGATTTTTTTTTTGAGGTACGCAGCCTGTTCTTCCGCCTTCTCGATACACTCATCGCCGGTTACCCCTTTTTCGCTTTTCGCAGATGAGAATTTGTTGCGGAGGAATCCTGAAGGTGTGTTCGTCTTTTTTTTTTCTGATTAGCCGTTTTCTTTCGCAGCTTTTTTTTTTTTAGTAGGCCCCCCCCCCCCCCCCCCCCCCCCCCCCCCTCCCCCCCCCCAGCTGTCTTCTTGAACCATATGATATTCCCGAGACCCTTTCTTTTTTTTTTGCCTAAGTTTTCCTTCCTCTCCTTTTTTTTCCCTTTTAGTTTTTAAGGTTTCCTTCGGACGAAGTTGATTTGTTCAGGCGGGCGATTCTCTGCTGCCGCAGTCCTTCGAAGTCAACCTTCCCATTTTACGAAACTTCTTCTCCTCGTTTTTGACTCCAGCCTCCCTCTTCCCTCCCCCTCGTCCACCCACAGATTCCTCTCACCCTAACGGGATCAGGCCGTTGAAAAGCGTGTCTTTCTAGTTTCACCTTTCGCGCTTTTTCCTTTCCCCATATCGATTTGTTTTCTTCTCTCTGCTCGCCGTGTAGACGGCTGTTTGTGATATCGGTGGAAAACAAACGTTCGCTCCCCTCCCGTTTTTCGTACTCCATCGATTCTCTCCCCCCCTTTTCTTTTTGGTCGGGCGAGGATCACTCCCCCCCCCTCATTTTCCCACTTGCGGCTTTCAAGATCGTTTCCGTCCTATACCACCCCGCGTAGTGGGGTCTTGCCAGCCCCCTTTTCGTTGTCAGGCATTTCTTCCATGCCATCGATTAATTCATCGAAACTTCCCCCAACCTCTTTCCCACTTTTTCCTGGGCGTTTTTGTATGACGTGGATCAAACCTAGTCATTTAAAATATGTAGTCCACCCCAGCAGGTTTCACCGGATTTTGATGCTCGTGGTTTCAGTCCTCTCCCCCCCATGCGAACCCTCTTCTTTGACGTTGCGCAACCGCCCTCCCTTAGACTCCCCTTTGGTTCAAGGACCAGCACTTTTCTGAAGTGGAGTCGGTATAGAGGATGGAAGCTAAGATCTCCTCTCTTTTTTTTTTCTCGTCTCCGTTTCTCCCTTCTTCGCACCCCTTCTTTGTTGAGTCCTTCTTTTTTCGTCCTTTTAGTCCCTACCGCGACCGTCGGGCATTTCATTTCACCCTTCCACCAGCAGGGATCTTCGTTCTCTGGGTGCCACCGAAAGGCTAACAACCGTCAAAAATTTTTCCTTGAGCTGATCAGTTTGACGGGCACCTTCTCTCTTGTCCCTTCTCCCCCGCACGTCCCCCCTAACTGACCTCCCCTTCAGTCCCTTTCGGGCGGGAAGTTGTGTTTTCTGTTTTTTGAGACTGCCTTCAGGGATGAATGAGCCCAGCGCGCCGATTTTTTTTTGCTTGAATTTTTGTGATGATGTCTAACCTTCCCCCCTTTTCCCCGCGTCTCCCTCCAACTACAGTCCTCGTTTCCCCGCCGTCTGATTCCGCTCAGGTTTTTGACCTCCCCCTCCCCGAGAGGTACCTCGGCGCTTTTTTTTTTTCTTATCTTATCGCGGTCTCCGCTTTTGATCTTTTCCCTCCCCTGAGCCCCTGGCGTTTTTCCCGGTCTCCTCTTTTTTTCAGGTTCTTCGAATCCTTAAGCTTTTTAGTTTTTATTATGTGACGCTAGCGATGTTATATCTTCGAGGTAGCCCGTCTTGTCGGCACCCTCCAGGCACGCTTTCGGCCGTTGAGGCTCTCTTCCTCTCCTTCTCGAGGACCTCTCCTGAGCTTTCGAGCCTCCCTCTCGCTTTTCCCCCCTTTTTTGTTTTCTTTAAGATGCAGGCTCGAGCTGGTTTTAGCGCAAGGTTGATAGAGTATGGGCGGAGCAGCGGCCTTCCTAGGGCCTGGAGCTTTTTTTGACTGTGGCCGACCTTTTCCATTCTCTCCACACACCTCTCTTGCTACAGGATTTAGATTCGCCGACTTCACCCCACAAAAAAACAAGCCCCCAGGACGCGGGGCGCTGGCTAAGAAGTTTCCTCTTTAAATAGTTTATTATCTTCTTCCGCCTCCTTGTTCGAGTTTCGCGGCTGACCTTGTTTTTCTTTTTTCTTGGTCCGCTCTCGAGCTGTTGCATCGACGTTCTAGGCTCACGCTTTAGTGGGAAATTCTCCGGTGTTCCCCCCTTGTCGACTACTCATCTCCGGACCATCTTCTTCTCGCTCGTCTTCGGCCGTCGGCGCCCTTTTCATCCCCTACTTCCCTACCTCGCAGGTCTCATTTTTGCCAACTGCGACTCCTTTGATGTAGTCGCTTGTCGACCTTTTTTTTGACCCAACTCGGAACTCCCCTTTCTTCCGTTTTGGCTTTCTGTTGCGTGTTTTCTTCATTTTCCTTTTTCCCCCCCTTAGAGCGGAGCAATTGTTCCCAGAATCGTGACGTGATGGGTTGATTAGTTCCTGCGCTCTTTCCCCTCCCAACCAAACCCTTCACAACACCCAAACCCACCTTGGGTACGATGTGAGACCCGTTCCTTTTTCTTGACGTATTTCTTTTACTCCTCCCTCCTCGATCGCCGGACACTCCAGCTTCGTCTCCTCCTTGCTTTCCCTTTGGACTCCCTTTTCGACGGGCGCTGTGCGCACTCTAAGGCTTCGTCGGCATTTCGGAAAAAAACGAGGTTTTACCAGCAGAAGCCGGATTTAGTTTTCAGCTTGCAGTCCTTGTTTTTTTCTTCTGTCGATCCTCCCCAAGGCGAGGTCCCATTATGCATTTTTCGCATGTTCTTCCCTCTCTGTCCGTCCGACGCCTGCCGCGCCCTGAATGTTTCGTCCTGTTTTTTAGCAAACCCCTCTTTTTAGATAATCGCGTTTGTCCTTCCCTCCCTTCAAGTAGGATGGGGGGGTAGTTTGATCATTGTTCTCCCCTTCCGTTTCTTTTTTTACTTTATTCCATTTGTGCCAAGCTGAAGTCTCCTCCATTACCAGAGTTACAAGCCCAGACCGCAGTCCCCTTGCTTTCTTACGACTCGGTCTGCTCCGTTTCACCTCCTCTTTTTGCCGATGTCCTTTTTTGTTGTTCCTCCTAGCTTCTTTTTTTCCCTTTTTCCTGGCTTGCTTCGGGGTTCGGTAGCGATCTTATGGTGGTAGATGAGGAGGCTATTGTGATCCTGGTCCGAGCTCCCCCTTTCTCCTCCTGCGCCGGTTCCCCTCTTCCTCCGAAACGGTTCTTGTTTTCTTCCCGTGTCAGTCCAGACAAAGCTCTTTGTAAAAGGCAGCGAGGAGGCGCACATCGTTCGCCATTGATTCAGTACTTTTTTGATCACTCGTACTTCCTGATGCTCTGACGTTCTCTTACATTTCACTCTTTTCCCTCCCCCGCATCCAGCCGGCTGCGCATTCGGAGCGAAACGTCTGCGCATCTCTCATTTTATACCCTTTTCCTACCTCGTATTTTTGTCGACCTCCTTTTTACATGCGTACCGTCCCTGCTTTTAGCCGAGTTCTCCATCTGAAGGTCAAAGGCTGATTCCCTCGCTTTGGCGGAAAAGACTCAGCGTCCGCTCGAAGGCAAGCTCCACGACGACGATGCCCCCCTTCCCCGACGTCACCCTTTCTGGGCTCTTTCGTCTTCCCCTCCCCAGAGAGCCAAGTACAAGCACTTTAGTTCCTTCCTCCTTGTTGTTGCTAGATTTTTCTTTCTGTGTGTCATTACGATTTGTGTGGCCTGATTTTTTCGTGCGTTTCCTGTGTCTTGGCTTCCCCTTTGTTTTCCCCCCTTTTCCGCTTCACTTCAGTGTACTTCGTTTTCCTCGTCCTTTGCTCTTTGACAGTCGCTTCGGCCCTGGCTGGATTCCTCGACTTTACTCCTTTTATTCCCCAGATTCCTATCTCGCGACCCATTATTGAGTTCTGCTTCCTGATTTTTCTTGTTTTCGCTGCCGGAATTTTTCTTCCGGTTTATGCTGCTGGAGGGCGGAGGTGGTGGAAGGGCTTCGTTCGCTTCTAGCTCCTCTCCATGTTTTTTCCGATTCTCGGGCCTCCCCTGATTCGTCTTGCCCCGGTTTTTTCCTTTGCCTTTAGTCTTTTCGAAGGCGGGTGGTTCCGGCGCTAGCGTCATGAAAGTCCCCCCCGCAGTCACCGACCGGGACGTACCTTCTTTTTCCTTCTTTTTCGACCCCCCGCTCTCTAATATGACACTCCCTGGTCCCATGCTCCTTTTTCCCCCTTGTTTCCACACTAACTTCTAGGCTTACGGCGAATTCGTGAACTTTTCTTTCCCTGTCCGACTTCCCTTTTTCCTTCCGCTGTCCCCGCTTTAGACTCTCTCGGTGTGATTTCTCGGAAGTATCTCTTCTACGCACCGCGCTTAGCACTCTCCTCTTTCCCCTCAGGATAGAGCCCCCCTCCCTTTCTGCCTTCGAGGCTCTTCCCCCTCCTACGTGGCGGACTTCGTCCTCCCGCTTTCGGTCATGTAGTTTTGCTTTTCCCCAGATCGACCTCGCTGCCCTTTGTCCGGCGGTCGAGGACTTGGTTTTCCACCTTTTTGAAAAGGACATCCCAAGTTAACCACTTCCAAACTCCTTTTTTTCTATGACTTCCTTCACTCCCCTCTTCCCCCCCGGACCTCGTTTTGATATAAATCCCTAGGATCCTGATTTGAGCGAGAGCGAATTTGACGGAGCCCGGAGTTTCCCGGCCAATGAACTTTTCACAGGGACTCTGGATGTTTTGGGCTTTTTCTCTATGTCCTCCAGACCCCCCTCCTTCAGAAGTTCGGCTTCATGCCGTTCGCGTCCGGATTTCTTTCGACCGCTTTTGGGGGGTGCTCGGTTGGTCGTCGAGCAACCCACGCTCTTTTTACTTAACCGCTCACCCCAGCTGGATCCGTCTCTTCTCCCTTTTTTTTGTGTCCCACCAGTGTTCGAGAACACTATCCGGGCAATTCACCCTTTCCCTTTTCTTGACTCTTCGGGCAGCTTTTTAATCGGAACGGAGGAATTCCCGGTCCTAGAAGAAGATCTCCGTACAACGCTTTTAAAGTCAGTTTTGGCCGGGCCTGGGTTTGCCGTTTTCCTTTCCTTTCGGCCCCGGTTTCTCCGTTCCGCTTACCTTCTGTCGCTTGCCGTCTTTACGGGATATATGATGTCGAACCGTAAAAACCGCGCCTGTCACGAGACCAACTTCCCCTCCCTTTTTCGCCGCTTTTCGATTGCATCGTTCGCTTCTTTTCCCACCTAAGCCCTTCTTCAAGGTCAGCCGCGATATAGGCGAGCTGAGCAGGATTTTCTGTTACGCTCTTTTAGTCCCTCTTTCGGAGCCCTCTTCCCCTTTGATGTTGGGTTCAGGGCGACATGCCTTCCGTGCCTCTTCCCTTTCCTTATTTATTGTGTCTCGAGTCTTCTTTTTTTGGTTTTTCTCGGTTGTCCCAGCCCGAAGCAGTGCCTGTCATCGACTTTGAAAGGATTGCCTTTTT
>Ga0179593_1758964_pt1 | contig 17585 bp, 31 predicted proteins | sample CZODoug2_1_08_16_FD_185931 | JGI IMG/M metagenome (GOLD analysis project Ga0179593, IMG submission 185931) | Vadose zone soil fungal communities from Angelo Coast Range Reserve, California, USA - CZODoug2_1_08_16fungal (PacBio error correction) | ecosystem: Environmental > Terrestrial > Soil >... | reverse complement strand
TCCTCGATCATGACCTCCACTTTCCCTCCCTTCTCTGATCCGAAAGCCCACCTTTTTCCAATTCATTGCTTCCGCCCTCCGGTTCCCGTCCCGCACGGACCCAGGGCCCTTTTTCTTTCCCCTTTCCGCTTTTCTGAGTTCTTGCGGGGTCTTCCCTCTGTCCTGGCTCGATGACTTCCGCCGCCCTCCCCCCCTTCCTTTTTTCCCCCGCCAGCGCGTTTCCCTGTGCCATAGCCCTTGATCCTTTTTTCTGTCTCCTGCGATTTCCCCCTCCCCTCCTTTTTCCCCGTCAAGGCCTCTTTTTTTTTCGTTCGCCCAAAGAACCATCTTTTTTTTTTTTCTCTTGTGATCTCCCGGTCTTTCTCTGTCCTCTGCGGTAAGTATTCTTTATTCCCTGCCGGCAAGGGTCTTCAGAAGGAAACCTCTGTTGTGCGTTGTTCTCTCCTCCCCTCAGTCTTTTTCGTGTTTTTTTCCTTCCCTTTTCCTGAAAATGGACTCTTGGCGCCGCGGTTTCCCCACTGAGAATGCCCCCCGTCCTTTCTTGCCCAGGACGTGCTCCGAATTTCTTTTTCTTTCCCCCTTTCTTTTTTTTAAAATGGGGTGGTTTGCGGGGCCAGACAGTTTTCCTTTTTTTGGTTCTGCGCACTTGGCCTCCCCCCTTCTTCCGCGGCTTCGCTCGATTTTTTTCCCTTTTTTTTCTCCCACGCGGGATCGTTCCTCGAACGGACATGCTCTTCGATGGCGCGCGCCCTTTTTTTTTTCCCCTTCTCAGGACTCCATCCCCCTTCTCTTTTCCTATCGAGGAAATAGTTTGCGGGAGTAGAGCCGAACTATTTCCAAAAATTCTTCCCTCTCCTCCTCTCGCAGAAGCTCTTTGGTTTTATTTTTTCTTTTTTTTTCCACGTGGACCTTTTTGGTATGTTTGAAAGTAGATAAGTCTTTCTCCTCACCATGAGGAACTTCCTCTTTTTCCGATTTGGCTGTGTCTCTTTCCCCCTTAAAGATGACCTCCCAGATAGAAGAGCCCATCTGGGCAGAGCCGCCTTTCCTCCTGCGGAGATTGGCTTCCTTTGCTCTAGGGGAGGATTAGTCCCCTTTCTTCTTTTTGCTCTGTCAGGGGATCCTTTCCATTTCGCGCACTATTTGCTTCATTTTTTCCCCCCCCTTAAGAACTGTATCTATACACCGCAGATTTCCTTCTCCTTTTCGGAATTGTCCCCCTCCTTCTTTCGGCTTTATTGAGATCTTAACTTTCCTGGCGTTGCAGACCTCTGGTCTTTTCCCGTAGGCCCATTTCCCCTTTTTTCCCCTCCGGATGGATAGCCCCCAGAGTTGAGTCGAGGAGATTTTTTCTCTCTTTTTTTGCTTCTTTGGGCTGGACCTGTCCTCCCCTTTTTTTTCTAATTATTTTTTCCTCCTTTGTCCGGCTTACCTTGCAACTCGGGATAGAAAGAGCCCCCCCTTCCCTTCCCCCCTATTCGCGGGTGTTTCTTCCCCCCCTTCCTGTGGCTGGCGGGGCCTTCTTTTTTTCTTGCATGGACCGGTTGTAGGTCGTGGCTCCCCCCCCCTTTTTTTTCTTTCCCAAGTTCCGGTTTTGTTTTTCCCATGGACGCCCAGGCCTTTTTTTTCTGTCGGCGGGCTGATGGGTATAAAGTCGTCCCCCCTTCCCGCCGTGCCGAAATACCTGTTCCCCCCCTTTCCCTCCCTATCAGTTTTTGATCGATTTATCAATTTTTGCCCCAGCGTAAAGATCCCCCCTCCTCTCTGTGGGGGGAAGTTCTCCCCCTTTTTTTTTTCCCATTTTTTGATACCAACCTGGTAGGGTTTTGTTTCTGCCTTGGTAGAATGCCTTTTTCTCCCCCTTGGTGAGGCATCCGTCGGGTCCTCCCCCTTTTCCTGAAGCCCTGGACCTCGCAAGCTTTTCTTTTCCCACGGATCAGGGAGGTTTCCCCCCCCTCTTTTCTTTTTGTGGATTCCCCACCCCCCTCTTTTTTTTCCCCCTGAAAGGCTTCAGATATGGTCGCCGGTGCAGGAACCCTCGTCTTCCCCCTTCCATAAGGCGGGCGTTTCTCCCTCTCTGCCCCGCGGCTGCGTTTGGTGTCCCTTTTTTTTTTTTCTTTTTCTTGCTGCGGCTTGTCCCGAGCAAGATGGCCTCTTCCCTTTTTTCGATGGAATTGGAAGTCCCTTTTTCTTTCTTCCCTCGCCTCTCGTGGCCGGTCCCTCCTTGGGACGACCCGTATTCGGATGGTCAGCATCCTTTTTTCTTCCATCGCATTGAGTTTTGTTTCCTTCCTTATCCAGGAGGTTCGTCTCCGCCCTTTTTTTTTGCCGACCTGTTTTTATGAAAAATTGTCTTTTTGGGGCCGAGGTGTATCCCCTTCTTCTCTTCTTGCCCAAACTGCGTTTCCCCTTTTTTCTTTTCCCCCCATCGACGACCTTGACGGGCCTGACAACAAGCTTTTTTCCTCCTCCCTTCGCCAATCCCCTCTTCCTTCTTTTTCCTGCATACCGCGCTCTTTCCTCCCTCGGGGACAGAGTGGCCGCAGGCACAGGATCTCTTTTCCATTTTGGACGGCGACCCCTCGTAGCGAAGGTCTCAGGACGATGTAGCTACGAGATTTTTCCTTTTTCCCTTTCCTCTCATCAAAAACGTTCTCCCCCCCCCCCCCCTCATCAGACCCCGGCCTGTTTTTCCAGGAAGACGCCCTAAAGAAAGGGAGGCGACTTTTTTTCCCCCCATCTGTGAAAGGAAAAAGTCATCCCCCTTCTCCCCTAGGGAGACTCCCTTCTTTGCCCGTAGTGAAGTCCCGATCGATTCCTCTTTCTTAGATTTTCTCTTTTCGTTGGTCTGTTTTTTGAGAAGTCCTTTCAGCAAGGTCCTCTCCTTCCCAACACCTTCGGACGGTGTATTTCTCCCCCTGGGCAGCCTACCTGGCCATAAATTTTGGTTCATTCGCGAGTGAGGCCTCCCTTTTTTATTCTCTCTTTCTTTTTTCCTAAACTCCGTTGCTTTTTTTTTCCTTCTTTTCCCTCCTGATGTTTCCAAGTCGAGATATCTTCCCCCCCCCCAAAATATGTCCCCTTATCTTTTGGATGGAACATGGACGGGGAGAACATTCCCCACCGCCTTCGCCCCTTTTTTTTTTTTACTTCTGCTGAAAATTCCTTTTCCCCTCGCCTTCCACGACAACCCCCCCTTTCCCTCCCTTTGGAAGGCCTTTTCGGCTTGGAAGAGGGGAAGGCCCCCCCTTCTCCTTCCTCTTTTGGTTATGCTCTTTTTTTCTTTTTTGTATGACCTGGCCCCAGCAGGGATTATGGGCTTTTCTTCCTTTTTTATCGTGGGCCGGGTTCTTTTTCCTTTTTTTTTTTTTCAAAGATTTTTTCTCTCCTTTCTCAGTAGGACAGTAATATATTCGAGAGACTTTTTTCCCCCATTTCCTTCGCGAATCTGGCCTTTTCCCCTTTTTTCTGCAAACACTTTATTCTGTTCTCTCTTCGGCTGGCCGCGTGGGCGCGGTAAGAGACTTTTTTCTGGTCCACAACGCACCATTCTCGGTGTCTGTCTTTTTCCTTTCTTCTGGCCCCCTTGTTTGTTCCGCCTTCGAGCCCCGTCGATGTTCAATCGAGGCTTTCCCCTTCTTTTTCATCCCCTGTGAAGAGGTGAACGGTCTCCCTCCCAGGCCCCGAAGAAGTTTTTTCTCCCCCCCCCCCTCTGTTTTCCGGCACCCCTCCCCTTCCTTCTTTGACGACTTGATATCGCCCTTTTCTCCCTCTCACCTGTAGATGGGTTTTTTTCTCTTTGGGGAGCACCATCCTTCCCCCCCCCCCCCTTGGCCCATTATGAAACACCCTGCGCTTCTTTCTGTATCACCAGACGGTCCCCCCTTTCATAAGTCCCTCTTTTTTCTTTTTTTTTTAATGAAGGTGGGGCGACGGCCCCCCCATTCTCCTTCCGACCTCAATTTTTTCGCTCTTTTCTCTGGAGTAGCGCGTGTTGGCGAAACTCTTTTTTATGGAGGCTCTCCGTTTCTTCACCGGCAGACCCTTTTCTTCTCCCTTCCTGGGTTGCCTTTTGGTGAGGTTGTGTTTGAAGGACACAGCCCCGGAAATTTCTCCCTTTCTCTCCGGTTTCCCTTTTTTACCCCCCCCCGGCTGCGTTCTTGCCTTTCTTTTTGTTTTGCGGAGAGTGGTTTCCTCTCTTTTGCCGTCCTCTTCTTTCCTTCCAAGGCTCCATAGTTTGTTTGCAGGCAGAAACCGCCTGGATCTCCGCCTGGTTTTTTTCTTGTTGCTCCTTTCTTTCGGCGAGTTCTTCGTTTGTCTTTTTTTTTCCTGGCAACCCTTTCCCTGTGTTCTCAACAATCCTGATCGTCCCCTTTGTAGCGCTGGTTTGTGGCGGGAGTTTTCCTTTTTGCCTTTTTCCTCCTTCTCGCCGTCTTTTCCCCCCCCCCGGGCTGGTCCCCGGCGACAAAGATCCCCCCCTTTCGTTTCCCCCCCTCCCCTGTCTCCCCCAAGACCCTTCATCCTCTGAGGTACATGCCGACTTTCCCTTCCTGCAGCAGTGTTTTTTTTTTGTTCGCTAAAAACCCTTCTTTTGTTGATTTGGCAGGGGCTCCTCTCCCAGAGTCCTCCTCCCCTTCCCTGGAAGAATTGGCTATTCAAAGGATTAGTACCCCCTTTTTTTCCCGGAATTGTCTGCTGTGTCAAAAACCTTTTTTTTCTTTTCCAAGCGTTTGTCCCTTTTTTTTGCTTTTTTTTTCAGGAGAGTTCTTCCCATCTTTTTTTTTGACGGCCAGAAGGCTTCCTCTTGTTAGTTGCTTTATGATTGGCCTCCTTGTTTGATGTTTTTCACTTCTTTTCCCTCCCTTTCCAGGCGCCAGATCCTGTTTTTCTCCCCTGGGTGGGACAGTCCGCTGAGGGAAAGCGTCCCCGGTTTTTTTTCTATAAATGGAAGTTGTCTTTTTGCTTGCTTTCTCTTTTCTTTGTATTTTGGTCTTTGGGCAGGGATTTCTTCGTGGGGGCGTCCCCTGCTTTCTCCCCGATCCTCCCGACCATTTCGGCCTTCCTCTGCTTTCCCCCCCGTGCCGAAGGGCGGCCCTCCCCCCCTGGGGGTACCACCAAGTGCGCGCTCTATTTGGTCCCTTCTTACCCCCTGGACATTTTTGCAGAGTCTTCGTAAGCTCATCATTTCTCCCCCTCTTTGTGAGCCATCGTGGCACATTTCCGGGCCTTAGTTCGTCAGGGGGTCTTTTTTCCGTAGTTCCCTTTTTCCTCGGGCTTTTGGGCCTGTGAGCCAGGGATTTCAGACAAGGCCCCCTACTGACCCGTCGCTTTTCCAGTTTTTGGAAGAAGGTCGCCCCCCTTTTTTCCTCTCTACCAGGATAGGCGATTACCTTTTTTCCCTTCGATCGTTTTTGACCCCCGCGGGATTTCCGTTTTTTCCTGATCTTTTCCCTTTTTTTTTTCGCGCCTCATTCTAGAGGGGTCCCCTTTGTTCGTTAAAGGTGTCCCCCCGGTGATCCGCGTGGGCCTGCCCTCCAACAAAACTTCCCTTTGAGCAGTTCCCTACCTTTTAGTTCTTCCCGAATTACCGTGGGGACCTGTTCCCCGTTGCGGCGCACTCCCCCCTCTGAACGGGTGCGGGTGCTTCCCCCCCCCCCGAGGCATTTTTTTTCCCCTTCTTTGTTCGAGGGCCTGTCGCGCCGTCCCTGCCATAACCCTTTTGTTCTCACTTCTCAAATCCTTTTCCCTTCTTTTCCTTTTAAAAGTTAAATTTCTGTGACATAGAACGACCCCTCTTTTTTTTCTCTCGGGGGCCCCTTCTCCCCCCCTTTTTCGTACCTTTCCTTTTTTTCCTTTCCCCCTCCTACTTAACCGCTCCTTTCTCTTTTTTTTTTCCAGGACCGGGGATGATCGAGCGTTTTCTCTTCCTTTTCTTCGCAGGACCATCTGGCCCTTTCCTTTTTTTTTCGCGAGAGAGTCGGCCTTTGGTCGAGAGGACTTCTGTTCTTCCTACCAAACTTTTCCTGCTCGGGGCATGGGCGAACCCCCCTTCTCCTTCTTTGCGGGACGTCCATAGAGCCACCCTTTTTTTTCTCTTTCCCCCGTTGCAGAATGATCCCGGGCAAGCGCGGCCGCCTGCAGGTTGTCCCCTCTCTTCTTGTGGGGCTGGAAGATTTCCCCTTTATGGTTTTTTTCCTTTTTTTTTAAGGGACCTTTGGGTCTTTCTTTCCCTCGGTTTTTTCAAAGTCCGGGGGATGCGGTTCCCCCCTTCCTTTCCATCTTTTCTCCGTTGTTGTGGTTTTGTTTCTCTGCTCATTGAAGAAGCGTAGGGCGCTCCCCTGACTTTAGAAGACAACTTCCCTGTTGCAAAGAGATTATTCCTTCCTTTCTTCCCCTCTCCTGGGTGAAAAATGGTTCTCCTGTTGCCCCATTCTTCCTTCCCGCTTTGACGGATCCTTACTCTTCTTTCCGGGGGCCCCCCCTCCTTGTTTGTTTTTTTTCCTGTGATAGATGACCTCCCTTTTTTTTCCCTTTGGATAAGGATTCCAAGTGGCAGAACTCTCCTTTTTTCCCCTTTCCCCCCTCGCCATTTGCTCCGTTCCCTTTTTTTTTCCTCCTCGGCTGCCCTCGCAAAATCTGTTCCGATGGTAGTTTCTCCCCCCTTCCTCTTTCCGAAGCCACCCCCCCCCCCCTTTTTTTTCTTCTGCTCCTCGGCCCTTCCCTTTAAGTATGCTGGACCCGCCACACCATGAGCAAATTCCTTTTCTTTTTTCTTTCCTCTGGGCAGGTGGTCTCTTTTCCTCCTTACGAATTCGTGGTCTTTTTTTTTTCCCCTTTTCTACAATGGAAAAACTTTCTGTTTTTACGAAGCCGATAAGCCCCTCTCATGCAGAAGTGCCCGTCTTTTTCCTTTCCTCGGCGAAGGATATTTTCCTCCTCAAGGCCTTCACTGATCGGTGAGGGAACTCCCTTCTTTCATGGAGAGACCTTCTTCCTTTTTTTTTTTTTTTTTTTTTCCCCCCGGAGGGGAAGCTTTCTTTTCTTTGGTCCTTGGCCTTTTTCCGTGGTTTTATCACGTAATTAGGACCATGACCCTTTTTTTTTTCGCAACCGAGAGCTGGTTCTTTTTCTCCCGTTTTCCCTCCCCTTCCCTAAAAACATCCAGACGGATCTTTTTTTTAAAAAATTTTTCCTGTTTTTTCTTGGCCCGTTTCTCTTCTTATCCTTCCCTTTGGTTTTCTTCCCCCCTTTTCAGGCTGTTCCTCGGACCCCCTTCTTGTCTGGCTTTGTCAACTTCCTTCGAGCTTTTTCTCCAGCCCACTCTGGGGACAAAAATTCCTCCTCCCTTTTCGCCTTGCTCTTCCCCCCCCCCTTCACAGCCTTTTCTTCCTGCGCGGTCGCAAGTGAGAGGCCCCTCTCTGACTTCGTGTCTCTTTTTGTCACTGGCCTTTTTTTTTTCTTCGTATCGCCTTTTCTCGAAAGGAGCTTTTTTCTTTTTCTGACAGGGGCTCCTTTTTTTCCGAGACGGCCAGCGCGGTCCCCCCTCTTTTCAGGCACTGTTTGCTCCCCCGCCGATTTCCTATCTTCCCCCTTTTTTTTTTTTTTTTTTTTTTCGAAACTTATCCTTTTTTTTTTTTTCTCTCTATTCAACGCTTTTCTTTCCTGAGGATCTTTAGGTTGCCGTAGGCCCCTCCCTCCCCCCTCTAGCTGATCGCCCCTTTTTTTTCCCCGAGGTTGCGTTTTTTTTTTCTTTGACACGAGTGGGTCCTTTGTCGTGAATCCTTCTTTTTTTTTCCACTTAATGGGCTACGTTGATGAGACTTTTCCCCCCGGTTTACTCCCATCCCCTTTCAGAACTAATTTTCCTGGTGTGAGCGACATAAAAGAAGGGCTGTCTTTTCCCCCCTTTCTTCGTCATTCACCTTTCTAGATCTTTTTTTTTTTTGAGAGGTGACTGTTGGGAAACTCGTTCTCTGGGGTCTCCTTTTTGTTTTTTTCTTCCCCCCCTTCCCCCTTGGCTTTGTGCGCGTTGTTTTCTCTCTTCCCCAGTCGTCACAGGGCACGCCCGGCTCCCCTTTCCCCCCCTGGCAGCCTCTTTTCTTCTTTGATAGATTTAGTCCACCCTTTTTTTCAAGATCGCCGCAGCCCTTTTTCCCGACAGGCGATCTTTAGTGTCTGCAATCTTCCCCTTTTTAGAAGGAGGGTGCAGCTTTTTTCCGGGGAATCCGCGCCCTCGCCCCCTCCCCCTTCCCTCGTCAGACGCCCTCAGTTTGTGTTCACCATGGGCCCAAGGCTTTTCTCTTCCCCTTTTTCCTTTTTTTCACACACTTCCCCGTGTGTCCCTTTCTTCTTTCAGGAATGGTTCGTTTTCACTTCTCTTCCTGGACGCCACCTGCGTCGTGGAGAAAACCCACTCCTCCCTCCCTTCTGATCCTTGGGTCCTTCTCCTTTTCGTCCGGATTGCGGCTTTCTTCGGGACAAGCTTTTTCATTCGCGTTCGGCGAAAGCCTCCCCTTTTTTTCTTCCATGGTCGTCCCCTTGTTCCTCCCCCTCTGCAGGGTGTTTAAGTCCATGTTCCTTCGGTCCTTGGCGTGTGCGCAGGGGACTTTTTTTTTCCCCCCTTTCCCTTGCGGGCGCGTCCTCTTCTTTTGAAGTTGGTGTTCGCCGGCTGTTGCCCAAGTCCTTTTTTTTTTGTGGATGAACTTTCTCTTTTTTTTCAGGATTTTTTTAGACGGTTCTCATTGGTATGACAAGAACGTCTTTTTCTCCCCTCCCTTTCCCATCGGAAGAACTCGAGCCCTTTTTCCCCCCCCCTTCCCTTTTTGTAAAGAAAGGACATCCTTTTTCTCAAAGAGGATTTGGTGGAGTTTATGGCCCCCCCCCTTTTTCGTGAAGAGGCCCTCCTTTTTTTTTTCTTCCTTTCTCCATGCCGAATTCCCCTAGTTTGCCTTCTTTTTTGCACAGCCGCAATCTTTTTTTTCCCTCCCCCTTTCATGGCAGACTTTGTTTTTTTCTGTCGAAGGTGTCTACCTTTTTTTTTTTTTAAACTTGGCGATCATTCGCGCTACAAAAAGTGGCTTTGAAATGACGGCAGCTCCGGACCCTTTTTTTTTCCCCCTTTCCCTGGAAGAAACCTGTTTTTTGGGCAGTTCTTCCCCTGCCAGCCCTTTCTTTTCCTTTCCTCCGGCAGGAGTGCCGGCTCCCCTTCTCTCTCTCAGAGTCTCCTCTCCCTGAGTTTCTATTGTCTTTTTTTTTTTTTTGTCTCTTTCCCTGCAGGACATAGGTCCTTTTTCCTGTGTGTATTTCGCCTACCTTCCTCCATTACTTTCCATCCCTTCTTCTCATATAGAGGGCTTGTGTTTCCTCCTTTTCGCCCGGCGTCCTTCGATTTTTCCTCCTCCTCCGTTGTTTTTTTTTTCTTCTTTTTGATCCCTGCTGCTGAGGCCCCTCGCACGATCATCTCTCTCCACAATTTATGGCCCCCTTATTTTTCCCCATGGCGGGGGAATAACCTCCCTTCCGGTTGTTTCTTAGGGTGGGAATGAGTCTACCCCCTCCTCCCAGCCGGAGAACCAGCAACCTTTCCTTCTCTTTTTCTCTCGGGACCCCTATCCCCCAGCTTTTTTTGATTCGGCAACCTCTTCCGGGTCCCTCGGCACGATTAAGGTGGTATGATGGTTTTCCCTTACCCAAACTTTCGCCCCTCCTTTTCTATGAGTGGCTGTCCTTTTCCGGAAGGTCTTCTTTTGAGATCAAGATTTTTGGCTTTTCCCCGTCGGTGCAAGGTCCATAATTCTTTCCCCCCTAGGATATGCCATTTCCTTCTTCTAGGGTTGAAGTTAAAACTTTCACACCCTTTTTCTGTGGGAGGTCGGCATTTGCTCTTTTTGCCAAAGAGGTCGGGTCGCGGTTTACTTTCTTCGGAGAATTGTTGAAGAAAGAAAACCCTCTTCGGTGATGGATCTTTCCTCTGAAGAACAAAGTGTTTCCCGTTTGTTCAGTCACCTTTCTTCTCTTTCTTTTTTTTTTTTTTTTTTTCCCCCCCTGGCGGGTGGACCACGCGTGATGTTTTCTTTTTTTTCACCTCCCTTGTAACTGGATTTCTACCCCCCTCGGCCACTTTTTCTCTGCAGCAGTTCCCAACAATTAGGTCCCCTTTCTCTGGAAGGCTTCACTTCCCTTCATGATTTTTCCTGACCCTCCCTGTTTTGCGATTCTTTTTCTTCTTCATTTCCTGCCTCACCATTCCTTCCCCCCCCCATGTCGGAACCATTTTCCCCCCCCCTGGGGCGAGATGGCGATTGGACCCCGCACTCCTTTCTCCCAAGTCCATAGTTCTCCTTATGAAATTGCCCATTCCTCCTCCCCCCAAGCTCCCCTCCTTTTCCGAAAGAATTTTCGTCTTTTTTCTCCCTCAGAGCTTCGGGGGCTTTTTTTCCCGAAATTTAGTATTTTCCGGGTCGATTGAAGCGTTCCTTCACTTTCCATTTAGGAATTAAGGACCTTGTTTCTTTTTTTTTTTTTTTTTTTTTCTGGTGGTTGCAACGCCCACAGATCCGAATGAGCTTGCGCTTCCCTTTCCAGGCGATAAACACGTGCTACGGAGGATTGGATTTTCTTTTTCGGACCTGAGTGGAGTTGACGTCGTTCCCGGTCTCTTGCTTGATCCGGCGAGTTTTCTAGATTTTAAGCCGTTGCTTTTTTGCCCCCCCTCCTTAGCCCATTTTTCCCCTTCCGTTGGAAGAAAACATCCCTCTTTTTTGGGGATTTTCCCTTGGTTCGTCCTAGCGCTTTCCGTCTCCATCGTTGTTACGATGGGCAAGTCCCCCCCCCCTCATCATCAAATCCTTCCCGGGCGTCCCTGTGGCTGGAGGTGGGTATTGCTTCCTTCTTGATGTGGGGCGTCCCCCCTCCTGACCTTGAACCAGCAACGGGATGGGAGGACCACTTTCTTCCCCCTATCCCCCCTGAGTGGACCCTCCTTCCCGCAACTTTTGACCAACCCACCCCCCCTTTTTAAATGATCTCGGATTTCTTTTACCCCTTGCAGTCAAAGCTTTCCAACACCCTCCGGAGTGTGAGGGCCCGTTCAAAACCGTTTTCCCTTGATGCACTTTTTTCTCACGGTTTGACCCCCGGCCCGAGGGGAGCATCCACACGAGGTCTCCGAATGACACATCCTACCGGGGGCGGAACCCCGATAATTCAACCCCGGCTTGTCCCCACGCCCCGTCCGAGCACCCCTTCCTCTTCCCCTCGAAGCAACGATTTGCTGTCTTTCAGGCCTAGGTCGGAGTCATTTTTTCCTGACGAGAGTCCTTCGAGGTCTTTTTTTTTGATGCTGCTCCATTCCCCTTTGTCCTTTTTTTTTTCTCAAGGGCTCCCTCTTTTCTGGGACATGTCCCCAAGGTCCGCTGAGTGTTCAGAGGCTGTTCTTCCCCTGCCGTTTTTCATGCTGTTGGAGATGCTTGGCCCCCTTTCTTGGGCAGCGGCTTCCGACTTCAAAAGCTGCCCTTTTTTCTCTTTTTCTTTTTTCTGAACGGGCGTTCCCCCCCTTCTTCCAAAGGGTTGTTGACACCAATCTCTGCCTTTCGTCCCATTCAGGCCGCTTATATTTCGGAAGAAGATTCCGGCCGGTCCTTTCTGGCATAGGCAAGCGGCCTTCTTTTTCGGCGAAAGTTTCTTTTTCCTGGTAGATATCTTCTCGTTTTTTCTTCCAAGGTGCTTTCCAGCCCCAAGGGCCCTCCCCCTCCCCAGTCTCATGAATCTCCTTGCATGGCTGGGTGGCCCCCCCTTTCTGCTAAAGGCCCACCTTTCCTCTATTCGGTATGGAGGGCTTTCTTTTTTCCTGATTGTTTGCTTGGGACTTTTTCCCATTTTCTTCGTCCGTTTCTTCCCTGTCTTTCGGAGGGACGTTGATTTTTTCTTGCAGGCCAAGGCCCCCTTTTCGCGTACTATGCGGCTTCTCCGGGTTCTGTGTCCCTAGGTGTTCCGCCGCCACCCTAATGTCGGGGGTCCCTCTTCTTTCAAGCCCGGGAGGAGAGTGCTTCCTTCCTTTCCCCCTTTTCCATCCCAAATCTTTTCCTGGCCAAGAACTTTTTGTTGGGTCGGGCGTTTTCCTTCCTCAAAGGGTAATTTCTCCATGCCACCCCTCCGATAGTCCAGGCGTCGCGCCTTTTTCTCCCTTTCGCCCCCCCCCCTTGCTTCGGTTTTTTTTCGCCCCCAATGAACGTACCGCTTTATGCCGTTTTTTTTCCTTTCCCGATTGGATCGAGCGCCTGGCTTTTCCCTTTCGGGTGTTTGCAGACCATCGGCCTCGACCTTTCTTTTTTTGATTTGCTTTTAGTCGGCGCGACGTTTGCTTTTTTTTTCCCCCAACTTCACGTGTGGGTGTTTTCTTTCCTATCCAGGGATTAGAGGCTTTTTCTCTTCCCTGAGCTGGCCTTCCCCGCTGTACCCGAAGCACACGCGGGCCCTGATAGATGGTGGCCCGGCCAGGGGGTTTCGCTTCTTTTCATTTTTCTTTTTCTGTGAATGTTTTCACATTGGAGGATTCTTTTTTTTTGAGCGCCATTCTTTGTCATGATCTCTATATTGTTACTCCTCCCTTCCTTTTTTTTCTCTTATCTAGAATCAATGCGGTTTCTTTTGAAGCGATAGAGCCCCTTTCCCCTTTTTCTTCGCCCTCCCTTCGTCCCTGTCTCCTCGACCCGGAGCTGTTCCCCCCTTTTCTTTTTTCCCCTCTTGGGGGAGTCATTGCTGTCTTTTCTCGATGAAATACGAAGCTTTTTCTTAGTTTTTTCCCTGGCAGGCTGTAAGGTGTAGGGCCTAGACTTTCTTTCCTTTCCTCAATGCCTCTGCGGGGATTCCTTCCCCGAGGGCTTTTGTTCTTGGCGGGCGCCACGCCTCTTTCCCTCTCCTTTTTTCTCCTCTCTCGGTCTGCTCCCTCGGGCCATTAAGCGGTAAGTATGCCTTTCCTTCCAGGAGCGAGGGTTTTCAAGTGAGTTCCGGAGTCCCCTTACGATTAGTGGTTCGTCTCCCTTTTCCTGCTGAGAAAATGGAACTTTTCTTTTTTCTCTGCCCCCCCCTTGCGACATTCCTGCGTTCAAGGCTTTCTTTCCCCTTTTTTGTCCCAGACTCTAATCGACGGGTTCCCCCCTTTCCCTTTCCGGTGAGCCCTTCTTTTTTTTTTTGCCGGATGGTTTGTTTCACACTTCGGCACGCACCTTCTTCCCTTTTTTTTCGCGAGAGGGTCTTTGGCCCTTTTTTCCAACGAGGATCCCCCCTTTTCCTCCCCATGCGCACCCGAGAAGATTGTTCCCTGCCTCCCCCCTTCCCCCCCCTCTCAGGCCTCAATACCTCCCCTTTTTTTTTTTTTTTTCTTGCGGAAGAGGTCCTTCGTACTCGTGCCGATCCTGGTAGGGACACCAGGCGGACTTTCCTTTTTTTCTTTCGGAAGGAGAGGGCCTTGGTTTTTTCTCTTTTTCCCCTGCAGCAAGGCTTATCCCACCTTAAAACCCTGCTTAATCTTTGGAAGGATTCTCTCTCCTCCTTTTTCGTCCTTTTGCTACGAGCCTCTCCCCCTTTATGGGCCGGCGTTTTTTTTCAAGGCGTGGCTATTTTTTCAAAAAGGGCCTTTTCCTCTTTCGTTAATAGCAGTCTTCTTCTTGTCGGGGATCGGAAGGGCTTTTCCTTCCCCTGCTCGCCAGTCCGACCAGTTGTCATTTGATAAAACCTCTTTCTAGGGCCTGCGTTCCCTTTCCCTCCAGGATCTGCTTTTTTTTTTTTCCTTCAACCGCTAGCCCCAAAGGGGCGGCCGGACATTTTCTGCCGTCAGGCCATCGCCCCGCTAGAGGATAGACAGGCCTTTTTCTTCAGACGATCAAGAGTGTTGCGTCCTCTTTTTTTTCCCTTTGGTGAAGGAACCTTCCTTTGGGATCAATGCAGGGCCGGTTTTCTTCCGCACCCTCTTTTACCCCACGGTAGGACCCCTCCCACCCTCTCTTTTTTGTGAGAGACCAGCACCCCGCCCCCCCTTTTTCTTTTCTCGGACATGACCCTCGAGATTTTTCTTTTTGGCCGCCGTTCTTTGTGTCCCACGAAGGGTCTCTTTTCTTCCTTCCCATCCTTTGGCTGTGCGGAGGCGGCCTTCCTTCTGTCAAAAGCCACGCCCCGTCCTTTTGCAGAATTCTTATTTGTATTCTCTTTAGGACTTTCCCCGGCTTATCCCCTGCCGAGCGCAGGTCGCCGACCTTCCCCTTCGGTTATGCAAGATTTTTTCCTGAGGTTCGATGCCCTTTTGACTTGCATTCTCGGACAATCGTCCTCCCATTTTTCCCTCCGCCTGGCAGCCGTTTTTCAATGGGCCCTTCTTCTCTTTTTGCTCTGCAGAGGATAGGGGCTGGGGCCTCTTCGTGACGGGTTCCCAGCACCCTGGCGTTATGCAGGAATTTGTTCCTCTTTTCCTCTTCTTCCGAAATTAGCGGGCTTTGCGTTCCTTTCTCGGAGAGTGAGATGGGCGGCGCTCCTTTTCCCGGCGCTGGGCGCCCAGTTGGCATTTTTCGCCGGTCGGGAGACTCTCTTTTCGTAAATTGTCTCTTTCCCTTCTCCTAGCGCAGGGTGTTCATTTTTCCCCTTTAGGTCCGGCTTGAGTATCCATTTCCACGCCATAGCCTTTTAGGTGCCTTTTTTTTTCCTCAGAGGTTAGTCTCCTCCCTTTTTTCCCTGGTGTTGGCCCGAAAGTTTTTCCTGCCGCTTTTTTACGAGGTGTAAGCCCCTCTTTTTTTGATTGGTGACCAGGGCACGGCGGGGTCCTCCCCTCTTCCACATAGAAGCGCCTTTTCCCCCAAGGGCTCAACGTCAACTCCTCAAATCGAACCATCCCCTTGTTCTTCTTTTTTCTCACCGGCGGCGATTCTCCCTTCCGAGGACAGGACATTCAGTTCTACCCTGAGTTTTTTCCCCCTTTTTGGAACGGGAGCCATTCGTCGCGATCTTTCCCTCCCCTGATTGTAGATCGACCCTCACCCTTGAGACTTCCAGATACAAAAGGAGTGATCTCCTCCTCATTTCTTTCCCCTGCTAAGGGGACAGTTCCCTCCCCTCTCCGGGAGGGGCTTTCCTCGGGCCCTACCAATCAGTGGACCGATGCTCCTCGGTTTTTCTTCAGGAGAGGTGCGCCCTTCCTCAGATAGCGGCGGGCCTTTCCCTTTGTGTTTTTGGGCGGGCGGAAGATTTTTCCTCATTCCCTTTTTCTGAGGTGTATTTCTCCCCCTTCAGGGGGCTTGCCCATACTTTGTTTTATGACATTTCAGAGATTGCTCCCTCCCCTTTTCTCTTCTTCTTTTAATAATCCCCGTTTGTTTTTTTTTATGAGGGGAAGATTACGCCTATTTCTTCCCCCACCTAACAGGAGCGCACCCCGCGCACCTCTTTCTTCCCCAAAAATTTATTCCTTATTGTGGCTTGCCATGGGCGTTCTTTCGTCGGACTCCAGCAAGACCGGTTTTTTTTTTTTCCCAAGAGGGCCTTTCCCTCCCCCAGACCGGCCCCCGAACCTTCCCATCTTCATTCCCTGGCAAGAGCTTTTTTTTTCTTTTTCTTCGAATCACGCGCTCCCGCGCCGAGGGCGCCCTCTGGTGTTTATGGGATGGGAGGGTTTTCCATGCGCCCCGCCGTTTCTTTTTTTTCAGGAGCTTTCACTTATTCGGCGTCTTCAAGCTTTGGGTCTTCAAATTTAATCACCTACTCTTCGATGCAGACCCCCTCCTTCCCTCCCCCCTTTCATTTCCGCGTTCCCAATCTGGCCTTTCCCCCCTCGGTCTAGTTTATTCCTGGGCTTCGGCATTCCCCTTTGTCGTCTTGCAGAGGAGTAGGGAGGGGTTTTTTGGTGCTTCCCCCAACCTCACCTCTCGGTGATTTTTCTTTCCCTTTTCGTGATTTATGGCCAACCACTTTTTTTTGTTAGGACCTTTTTTAGCCCGGTTCGATGTTCAACTTCCCCTTTCCCACGCCGTGGCCTTTTTTTCCTCCTAAAAGGCTTTCCCCAACCGGTGTCCGCATTTCCTCACCAAAACTTCGGGCCCCCCCCCCTTTTTCGACGGCTCCTTTTCTTCTATGATTATCGCCCCTTCCGCTTTTTTTTTTTCAAAGTTTAAATGGCTGAGCACCCCTCCTTCCCCTTTCCTTGAAAAATGCTGGCCCCCTCTTTTTATGAGCACCGACTTCCCTTCACAGTTTTTTATCTTCTCCTGACCGGCGAATGTCCAGCTTTTCGCTCCCCATGCGAGCATCCGTTCCTTGGGTTCTTTTTTTTCTTAAGCCCCTGGAGTGCTTGCTTTTTGCGTGCGCCACGCGGCTGATGTCCCCCCGGCTTCCACCCGGTGGCGACATTTTTCTGTTCCTCCCCTTGTTCGGTGGTTGCCCTTTTATGGTTTTGTTTTCCCTTCCCCGCTGCGCTCTTCATTTATTTTTTGCCCATAGTGAACCCAAACGGGCTTTTTTTTTTTCTTTCGGGCATTTGCGGCCTGGAGGTTCGGCGTCTTTTTCTGCCCTTACATGTTGAAGGACATCGTTCCTCCCCTCCCCCCCAGAAGAAACCCGTACCCCTGTGGGATCTCCTTTTGGCGCTCTGCTCGGCGGTGATCGTTACTTCCTTTTTCCCTCAAATAGACAAACATTTCCTTTTCCCGTCCAGGGAGGGATCTGGCTACGTCGTGGCGTGCAGAACTGGTCATCCTTTTTTTGTGTTGCACAGCAAAGGGCTGGCGTCCCCCCCTTCCTCCCTCCGGAGTGGACAAACTTTTTCGCCACGGCACCAATATCTCGAGTTTTCATTCCTTTCTTCCCGTGCAGGAAAAGGGGGCCCCTCCTTTTTTTTTTTTATTTTTTTTTTCCGCCTTGAAACACCCCCTCTCGGTGAGGTCTTTCTTTTCCTTTTTTTTTCTCCCCTTTTCCTAGAAGCCGGCCCCGCCTCATGGATTTTCCCTTTTTCCTCGAGTAACCCCGTGCGCGCCAAAAATCCTTTTTTTTCCCTAGACGAACCGAGTGCTTTGAGGCTCTTTAGGGGGGCGTTTTCGGGCCTGACATGCTTTTTTTTTTTTTTTTTTTTTTTTTTTTTTTAAAGGGGCCGCTTTTTTTTTTGATTGTTCTTTTTTTTGGCGCGAGGGGACTTCCCTAGCAATCTTCTGTTTTCCCCCTTACAGGGCCCATTCTTTTTTTTTCTTTTTTTTTAAAAGCGGCTTTTTCTTCTTGGACTTGCTTTTTCTGCGGCTGTGGTCCGGGCTCTTGTCCCCTCTGATGCCCGATGCCCCTTCTTTTTTTTCAAAGGAGATCCCCCGGTCCCCCCAACGGGCCAGTTTTTTCCCCCCCCCAATATAGAAGACTTCGCCCTTCTTTCTTTTCATTCTAGCGGGATCGTTATTCCTTTCCGTGAGAATCGCACATTTCTCCTCCGTTCAAGGCCTGTTTGCATTTCCCCCTTTCGGCGGATCTTCTGGGGTGTTTCCTCCTGTCCTCCCCTTCACATAGACCGTCGTCGAGGTCTTTTTTCGCCTGGTGGGTCCCCCCAATTTTTTCTGGCAGCT
>Ga0179593_1324346_pt1 | contig 17586 bp, 18 predicted proteins | sample CZODoug2_1_08_16_FD_185931 | JGI IMG/M metagenome (GOLD analysis project Ga0179593, IMG submission 185931) | Vadose zone soil fungal communities from Angelo Coast Range Reserve, California, USA - CZODoug2_1_08_16fungal (PacBio error correction) | ecosystem: Environmental > Terrestrial > Soil >... | reverse complement strand
CTTTTGTCTGCTTCCAACCTCCGTTCACCATTTGTACTTCCCCTCCCCCTGGGACTTTTCAACCCAACCGTATCCCTGCCTTCCTTCTAGTTTCGTGCAATACCTCTCAATTCGAGTTTCCTTCCCTCTTTTTCCCCCTCCTGGTCTCCAACTCACCCGATAAAGATTTCCCGATTTTTTTTTTAATACTGTCCTGGAGTTCCCTCCCCTGCCTCTCTCTCAACCCACTACCAATGACTTAGAAATTACCGCGCGGAATGTCCCCCCTCAACTACTCCAGCTGGAAAAACAAATCAGCTCTCGTATGTTCTCTTCCCTGTATTTTGTTAAACAAAGAGGGACCCAGGTTCCCTGGAAACATATTGTGAGCCCCCACCCCGAATAATTTCTCTCCCTAATTGGTCCCCCTCCTTCCCGGCCCCGGAAGCTTCCTTTGACAGCAAGATAGTTCTCCCATTTTTCGGTGATGAGTTTGATCTCTACCTTTTTGGTTTGGTTTAACCTACGGCCGGATCCTCGGGGTAAAATTTTTCCCTCTGCTCCCCCCCCACAAGAATCATCCAGCGGTCTGTTTGAAGCGTCAGATTGTCCCTCTCTTTTTTCTCTCCTTTTGCTTTTTTTCCGGGTCAACGTCAGTAGTTTTTTTCTTCCTGACTTTAACTATCCCTTCTTCCACCAACCTACCTAGACTTCTAGCTTTTTCGTTTCGGCGCCACCCCCCGTCACTTCCCTTTTGTAGATTGTCTCTGTTTCCTTCGGAACACTTTTACCCCCCCTCCCTCTTCTCCATCTCACGGCGTACTTTTTTTTCGCTGGTGGCCCACCCCCCTACAGCCCCAGTTTGCTTATATAGAACTCTTCCGTCTGATTTCACCCTTACTGGTAATGCCGCCGAAGAAGAGCGCGGGTGGGTGATATTCCGTACAAATCGACTCTCCTTCGAGCCCCCCTCTTTCCCCCCCTTTAAGCCTCTACTTACCGACGAACGTTTTCACCCGAAAGTCCATTCTTTTTTTTGAGTTTTCCGCCCTCATGATTCCGGCATTTTTTTCCTTAAAGTTTCCCCCCTTCACCTGTTACTGATCAGTTTTAATTCTTCTGGTACTGCCCCTTTAATCCTTCCGTGTTTTTTTTTTTAAGCGTATTTTTTCTCTCGATTCCTTTCTCCCCCCAAGATATTTTTTTAATTTGAGGATTGAGATTTTGAGCCACGAAAAATGATCCATTCCCCCCCCCTCTTTTTGCAGTATAATATCCCTCAAGTCTTCGACGATAAGACTACTGTCCCCCTTTTTTGTCGTCAGACACTCTGCTGTTACATTCACCCGCAGCTTCTCCGGCCCCCCAATAAAGAAGGAATTCTTTTTTTCTGTTCTTGGGTAGTTGTCCCGCGTAGCCCCACGAAGTTCTCGCCTCTCTCTACTTCCTCTCTTTTTTCCGTAGAACTTTCTTCAGCAGAGGTTCCCGCGTTTGACAACCCCAAGAGACTTTTTTACTGGACCCGCAGCGTCTTTCTTATTTGAGGGAGGGAGCTCGGGCTGAACCCTAACGAACCCTTCCACACAATACAGTCGCCCCCGTTTCCTCACGAACCCTTCGTAAATTTTGCCTGTAGAGATATCTCCTCCTTGAGAACCGAACAGATTCCCCCCCCCCTTTTTTCGTTTTTAAGCCAAGTTTTCTTTATTCTGCCCCCTTCCCCGCTTTTCTTTTTTTTAGTCTATGTTCCCCCGATTTTTCCCCTTGTTGGTTGCGTTTTGCTTGAAGCTTGTGTCTAGTCCCTTTGCGTCTGCTGTATGAGTGTAAGACCAAGGGTTCCATACTCCCCATTTATTTTTCCCCCTGTCGTTTTAATCGGTAAGGTCCACCCCCACTACCGCCTCCCCCCTCCCACCCCCCCTCAAGTATGTTCCATGGAAAACCCGTTTTGCCCCCCTTTTCCATTTCGTCCCGGGGCTGTCTTTTGCCCTTCCCCCTTTTTCGATTGTTCTTCATACGTTATCGACCTGCTCGAGATTAAAGTCTTTTTTTTTGCCGTGTGCTTCCCCCTTCTTCTTCTCTCCGTCATTTCCGGGACCGGCCGTTCCTTTCTTTCTACGGTTTTTCCTGCGGCCCACTCTCTTCCGTGGCCCCAGGACCAGTTCCTCAAGGACCGCCCGAGGAGCCCCGGTGACGTCTACAGGAACAAATTCCTTTTCCCTCCCCCCCCCCCTTTTCCCTTGCGCCGATTTTTCAGCAATAATGATTTGATAAGGCCCGGTGAGCGTACAGGTAATAGTCTCTTATCTTCTAATCTCCGTTGTTGTTTTTTCTGACTTACGCCTCTCCCCTCCCCTTGTATCGATTGGTAAAACCCCTCGGCATTAATTTTTTTTTCCTAGACTCTTTCTTTCTCATCCTCAGCCAGGGGTTAGACTTTGGTTCACTTTTAACAGATATTCTTTTTCCTGTCTCCCCCTCTCCCTCTTCTCCTGGACTCGTGTTTTTTCGTTTTCGAGGAACATGCGAATTCAGGTCCCTTCGTTCTTTCCCTTCCCACAATCGCACTTCCACCCCCACATTTTCCCCCTTCCCCAATCCCCCCGTTCCCTTGCGACCCTTCCCGCATTACACCCAAGCTCAAGTCCCAGGCGACATTAATTGATGTGAAGACAAAAGTTCCATTTCATCCTCCCCTTTTTTCTGAGGTTGAGCAGCGGGTGTGGTAAGACTCCCTCAAAACTTTTGCCAACGTTTTCAAGCCGTTCCCTTACTTTTTCCCCCCCCCCCCCCTTCCAGCTACCCTCCCCCTGGGCTTTCCCATTTCAGTTTTTCCCCTCTTTCCCCCCTCACCCACCCCCCCCTACGTCCCCTTCGACCCCCTCTTCCCCTAAAAACCCCAGACAACCTAGGCTTCCTTTTCCTGTCTTCCCTTTCTCTTCACCTTGGTTATTAGCCAACCGGCTGCTTCCTCTTTTCCATTCCTCATTTGACTCCTTTTTCCCCCCCTCTTACCCGTACTTGAGAATTGGACTTCGTGCCCGTCCCCCCTTACTTTTAGTTCTGGGTCGATTTATTTTTGTGAAATGAAAATTAGCCCCCTCCCCCCTATTCCCCTATTTTGGCCCCTTATTAGGTCTTTTCCCCTTTCTCTCGTCCCCGATTGTATCTCCTTCTCTGTTACTTTCTGTCCCCCCCCCTTTCTTTCCTTCGTCTTTTATTATCCCCTTTACAGCGGGTCTTAAGCGTCAACTACCCCCGACACCCAGACGAAATCGTCTGTTGTTTCAGAAGGAGACGGTCGATTGTGATTCTTTTACCCCCTTCCTTTTTGCTTGTATCCCCCCCCCCCCTTTTTTGCTCGGCGGGCGCTGCTGCCCATCTATCCCCCGACAGAGTTGTCATCCTCTTTTGATTTTCGTTGAAGGATTTTTCCTCCCTTTTCTCCCGTTTTTCCCCCCCTACCACCCGCCGTTGAGGCTGGCCCTCACCTCACAATGAGACTTCCTCCCCCCAAGACGAGCATTACATTTACTTAAGACCGCTGCTTTGACCCTTGTCAATTTCCCTCCCCTTATATATTCCCCGTTCTTTTACAACCCCCAGGAATGTTATTATTTCCTTTCAGACCTTCGTAATTATCGGGACTTTCTTTTCTTTCAATACCTTCTCTTTTCCATTTTCGTACCTGCATTTTATAGTGGTTCTCCTTCAGATAGTCCCCTCCCTTCTTCAGTTGAAAAATCATACCACTCCCCCTGTTTACCGATTCAGCTCTTCCCTTTCTTAGATCCAGGATCTAGGTGCCCAGCTAGGAGCCTTTTCGCCCCCTTCTTTTACTTTCTGTTTTTCGACCATTGAACCCGATAATTTTTGATTCAGCCCCCTTTCTGACTGGCCCTATCAGCGCTCACTTGCTTTCGGTCTTATGTTTTAATTCTCTTTAAGAGGGATTGCCGTCTTCCCACAAAGACGTCATCCCCCCGCGTCTTTTCCTTTCATCTTATATTTTCAAGCAGACTCCCCCTTTCCCCCCCCTTGGTCTTTTTCCCTCACTTATTTTTAGAGAAGTTTTCCCCCTTCCCGCCTTCACTCGGATATAACAAGCCCCTTCTCAGCCCAGTCGCAGACATTCGACGTCCTTGCTTTTATCGGCTGACCGTTTAGGGATCCGTCCCCCTTTTACTACTTTTCCTTTCCTGTGACTGAATAGGGTCTTGGGGTAACCTTTTCACGGGTTATTTTTTCTATTCCCCCACATGCGCGACCTCCCCTTCTGGGTTTTTTTTTACCGCACGAGCACGTTTGGAGGGTTTTTTGGACGTCCGCGACTATCGTTTTTCCCGGTTTCTGTGCGTTCCTGCCCCTCTTCTTTTGTCTATCCCCCCCGCCGGCCATAGTGAATGCTTTAGCTTTTCTTTTTTATAACGCCGTCTTAAGTGGGCCTGTAAGACGACTTTGACTTTAGTATCCCTTTTCCCCCTCCTTCCTTTCGTCCGGAAATCCTCCGATTTTCCTCCCCGACCTGCTTTCCCCATTCCGTCGGTTCCTCCCCCCTTTTCCGATGGCCCTATCTTTTAACAGCACAAGGTTCCAGACACACTTCCCCCTTCCTTGCCTGTTATCTCCCCCCCTCCTTTTAGCCTTGATCAACAGGCAGATCAGAAGTGACGCGTTTTCTTTTTCGACCCACATGGGGACTGGTGAAGGTTTCCCTTTCTTTTTAGCGCCCCTATCTTTTTTTCTTTACAGTCCGTTTTAAAGATGAAAGCCTTTAACGTTTCTTTCTTTTTTTTGTATTTTTTTTTTTTTTTTTCCCTTTTTTGTTTTTTTTTTTTTTTTCGTTTCCAGCTTCCCCTTTATTTTCTCCTTATCTCCGGCGTATGTCCAACCCCAGACACCGTGCTCGGCCATAAGCGCGTAGTGATCCCCCCCCCCCCACCAACCTTCCTCTTCCCGCGGGTTTCGTGGAGACCCGGAGATAGTAGTTCTTTCTTTAGATATTTGAAGCTTCTAGTTCCTCTCCCCTTCTCCCATTAGCGCATTGAATTGCCTAGGAGTTTTTGGCCGTCCTTTGGGTTCTCCCCCGCCAGTCGCCATGATTTTACCTCGTCTTTTTTTTCGACGAGTCGCGGTGTTTCCGACGCGTCATCGCCCCTTCGTGACGATCCCTCTCAATCCTCAACAATCTTTTTTTCCGGTTTTCAATTCTTTCCTCCTCTGCGCACGCCTTTGTTTTTGTAGTTTTCGCGTGCACAAGTAGGCGACGACGCCATAGTCTATTTTTTAGGTCTTTTTCCCCTCTTTTAAGTTGTACTTTTATATATATTTTCGTACTAATTGTTTTTTTCGTATGGAGCTGATCCTGAATTGGTCCTCTTTTTAACTCCCCCCCTCAGAGCGCTTTCTGTACTTTAGTCCCTTCCTTTTTCAAGCCCCCCCCCTCCCCTTCCCGAAAATCATGAAGTAGTTTTATAGTGATTTATCTTTTCCCCATGATATCTTTTCTGGAGGTAGGTGCTTCACGTCTTTCCCTTTTCCCTCCTTCTTCCCCCCTAACCCCCTAGACTTTCTGACCAATTCTAGATTTTGCCCCCTCTTTTGTAGACGTTTTTTTCCCTTTTGACCTACTGCCCTCCCTCTGACCCCATCCGCGTGTTGTCTCGTTAACCACTTAACTCGTTGTTTCTTCGTCCCGTCTTTCTCGTTCTGATCCTCTCCTTACGAGTACCGACGTTGCTTTTCTTCCCTTTCCCCAAATCCTCCCTAGCATCGGAAGGTGTTGCTTAGAATTTCAGTCTTCACGTGAAATCAGGTCTTTTCGGTTTTTTTTTCCCCTCCTCCCCAATCTGAAAGCCCTGCTCGAAGGAAAAGAGGCTTGGCCGTTCCCCTTCACAACCCCCCTTTGGTTAAATACGTTGTAGAGGTTGCTCTTTCCCTTCTGTCCTACCCCCATATTCAGTATCTTTAACCACTCTCGCAATATTGTTATTCTACGTCCGAGTCCTTAGGGCCCTCTCCTTTTCACCGATTTCCCTCCCTCTTCCTTCCACCACTTTCTCCCAGGCGTTTTTCCCATTTTTGAGTTCCCGATGGATCGTGTTTCCCCTTCCCCCCAGCGTTTAGGCACTCCTGAGGTCCTGTTTCGTCTCTTTTACCCCAATGTCCCACGCGTTCCCTTTTTCCCCCCCGAACCCTTCTCTGACTTTTTTGAACATCTTCTGTTCGCTACTCCAGTAGCAGTATCGGCAGTCTGATGACGTCTCTCCCCTCCCGTCGCCCCTACCAACTTCCTGTATCGCTTTCAGGATTCTCCAGCCTAGCATTTTACGCACCCCCCAGCCGTTTTCCCTTGAAACCTTTCCGTCATAACTCCATCGAGTACCATGAAGCACGCCAGGGGGTCCACCAAAAAGAAGCCGTTTGCTTATTGTCAGCCTAGAATCTGGGAAATCTAACGATGACAAAAGGTTTCACTAAGATTTCACCCTGTCCGGACCCCCCCCAGAAGCAATGCCCTTGAGTCCGGTGAAAAGACGTGAATTCAACGGTTTCAACCCCCCTCCGCCCCCTCTCCTAAGCAGTCGTCCCTGATTGACCCCCTGTTTGATTCTAGGTATCTGAACTTGGTCTTTGTTTTTCCCCCCGACGTCCTTCTGAGCCGCAACACACTTTAATGAGGCCCCCCCACAAGATGTTATTCCCGGAGCGTTCAACCTTCCATATTTTCCCGACTTGTTTCTTCCCTGAGTTAGTTTGGCTACCCCTGACCGCTCACTACACCCTTCGTTTTTTCCTTTTCCCCCATGTTTTCTCAAATTCATCTTCCACTCCCCCACCACACTTCCAGACTCTACACCTCCCCCAGAACTTCTCTTCTGTTATTCGTCGGATGCACCCAATTTTCGTTGGTACCCAGTTTTCTTTCCCTAGTTCCCTTTTTTCTCCCCCCGTACTCCCCATAAGCATTTCGCTAATATTGACGATCGTTGTGGAACACCCGCTCTTACCACTATTTACCTAGGACCCTCCCCCATCGATCTCCCCCATTCTTTATGGTCTACCATGAGCGGGGTCGACTTTTTCTCTGCCCCCCCCCTTTCTACGACTATGCGTCGTCTCCCCTCCCCTTCCAAGCCCTTTGAACCTCTCCCCCAAGGTCATACTTCTTCTAGATTTTCTAACTATCGCCCTTGTGTGTCATTCGCGTCGTCAATATACCAAATTTTTGATTTGCCTCGCGGGTCGTATTTTCCTCCCCTGTCCCCTCTTTTTTTTCAAGGGTCACTTTCGACCCCCAGTTTAGTTATGAGATTGTCCTTTTCGGCCTTGACAGGAAGATTTGCACTCGGAACCTTTCCTTCCCCCCCCATGTTGCTTCAAAACTTTCCAGGTCTCCTCCATCCCGCTCCCCTCCCTCGCCCTTTTGATAATATAAGATAGCCCTATATGTTTTTTCAGTCCCCGACCTCTTTCTTGTTTTCCTCTATCCGCATAGGGTTTCCTACCCTTTCCTACCTTACTTCTTTTGAGGTGGTATTTGAAGGTTTGCCTGGATTCCACGACACTTAACTTCTAAGAAAAGAATAGATTTTTCTCCTTGGAAGCGTATAACGATAGGGTTTAGAAATTCCCCCCTGTGTTTTTTCGCTAGGCCCAACCACCCCCCCTCCCTGACGTTTTTTGGAACGTGAATTTTTTTTCAACCTATTGTTCTTTCTTGTTTTCTCTCTGACTATAGTCGACCGCCATCGCACCCGCCAAAAACCTCCGGCCTCAATAAGTTGTTTTGCCAACAGACAAAACAATGGAAAGGCTGTCCTTCCCCAATTTTCTCTTTCTTTTCCAATGTTTTCCACCCCCACTTTTTTTTTGGTTTCGTCCTTCTTTTCCCTTCAAGCTTTTTGATGCTGCACCTCAGCGATCCTTTTGTCGTTGGGTCTGGCATATCTTGATCTTTTGTTGTAATCTGGTTGTCGATTCCTTCCCCCTTTTTGTTCTTTCCTCCATTTTTTTCTATGTTCTGTTTAGAAACAGTTCCCCCCCCTTTGCCTTCCTTTGAAAGGGGACTCGATTTTTTTGGACCCACCCTTTTCTGGCTCTTCACACACCTTGGTTCTGCGTTTAAGTGGCAACATTGTTTTCTCCCATTTTGGAGACCATCTTCGGAGGCTTAGCATTGGAGTTTGGATCGGTCTTTTCTTTCTTTTCATCGTCCCTGCTTTCAGTTTTGAGGTTTTCAACCGCCGTACAGAAGAAGTCCTGTCCCCTTGTCATGCGGGACTCTTGTCCCCCTGGTAGTTTTTCGTCAAAACCTCTCCTGTCCGTTTCCCCCTCGCAGACAATTCAAGTTTATGGTTGACCCCCCCCCCCCCCCCCCCCAAACACCCCTGTGCGCACATTTTTTCGCGAAAGATATTCTTTTTCCTCCCAAGGTTCCTTTTTTCCCTCCTCCCTAGGCCCTATAGCACGAATATCTCCTTTCCCACTTTTCTCCTTTGTTTTTTTGCAGCTTGACTCTCTGTCTTACCTCGCTTAGATCCAAACTTTGCCCCCTTACCTTGATTTCGGTCCTCCTCTTTTTTTGCCGCGTTCACCTTTTTTTTGATTTTTTTTCATCATCATGATTTCAGTAGAATACTGATGTCCAAGGATCCAGTCAGTTTGTTAGCAACTCTTCACCGTGTTCTCGTTCACGGTTGCATTCAAGTTCCTCCCTGACTCCCTCTGCCCTCCCCTTGAAATTTTCGGTGTACACCGTCTGACCTCCTCTGAAGCCCCCCCGCTCCCCCCCGTTCGCGACTCTCCCAGATTGTCTCCTTATCACCCCCCGTTGTCATCTTTACAGTCCCCCCTTGTGGCGGGTATCTGGTTGTTGTTGATTTTGTTAACTACCAATCCCATCCGCTGTCCCCGCCTAGTTCAACACGTATCTTTGCACCTTTCTTTTAAACCCTCTTCCTTTTTCTCCCAGTATTGACCAATTTCGTTCCCCCAATCCCTCCCCCAGCTCAAACCCTTTCAGTTGACCATTTGTGCGGTATCCCCCCATCCCCCCCTCTTTTTTGAGTCATTTTCCCGCATTTTTTTCTATGCCCCCTCTCTCAACCCCTCCGCTAAGTTGAGAAGTTAGATAATTTGGGACTCTCTCCTTTAGACATGTTTTTTTGTTTTTTCGTGAATTAAGTCGTTCTCCTTTGTTTTCCGGCGCGGTTTTCGTCTCGAGCCTTGCCCCAAAGATAGTCTCCTTGACCTCCTTCCCCGACGGTTGGTGTCCTCTGACGGAAAACGTTTATTGTAGTATAATTCGTTCCCCCCCTTTTTCATCTATCTTTAGCATCCCCTTTTCACTTCTTTTTTTTTATATTTTTTAATAAAAAGACCCCCAGGAATCCATAGTCAGGCGTCTATTTTTGAGTACGTGCGTGATAATGTCCAAATAATAAGTGTAGTCTTCCCCCCCCCCCCCGATTTTTTTTTTTTCTTCTACTTGGACCTTTCCGAGTTGATCAATTTATATAATTTTTTCCTCAGGTAGCCTTTTCCCTTCCACCCAATAAGAAAAGTACAATTTCTCCTTTTTGATTTGGGTCTTCCTCTCCATCACCCCTTCTCCCCTCTTCGCCCATTTCCCTTTAATTTTAAACATTTTAAGTATGCTACCCGTAAGGACTTCCTTGGTACCCGAACCAAGGTTATAGTGGGAAGCCTATCTTCCCCGTCTTTCTTTTTCCTTACCCCTATTCGTTCTTTCCCCACGCTTTTCCACCTCCTTCCAACCTTTTTCCTCCCGGCATTTTCCACAATTTGGTTTTTTGGTGCCTTGTGGCGGTACACGATAGCGATACTTTCTCCCGTAGTTCATCTTTTCTCTTTTTATGAAAAAAGTATTCTGGTAGACCTTCATTCCTTGGTATGGTTTTCCTCGATCGTTTCCCCCCCTTTCCCCTTAGATATTCCCATATCCCTTAGCGTTCGAGACTTTACCTCTTCCGATCTCTTCCCCCCGGGTCGTCTCGTTTGCAGATCCGCCTATTCCTCATCGTATACTTGTCGTGGTTCCCACATTCACTTCTTTTTTTAACTTCTTTTTTTTTTTCTCTCCGTATCATTTCGTTTCGCCGCCCGACCTCCGAAGAGCAATCGCGGTAGTTTCCCTTCTGTTTGACTCCTTTTCCGAGGTTGCTTTAAACCCAAATTTCTTTAACCTTTGGCGCACTCCGTACCTTTCTGCGGGCCAATCGCTTCTAGAGAAGCACATTTATGACTTCCCCCCCCGTCTTTGTGACCTCCCAGGAAATTTTTTTTTTCCCCTACAGACGACCGCCGGATATTTGTGATAAAACCCCCCCCCCTGACCACCATTTCTCAGCTCTTTTTAAAAGTCCTACGATTATCATTGCATGTTCCTCCCCCACCCCGGGTTTCTTTTCCGGGTACCCCGATCCCTGGACTTTAGTTTTGGCTAGGCCTCCGGGGCAGCTGAAATCAGGGTTATTGTGTATTTCCCCCCTTGAGTATCCTACAGGCGGCTTGGTTTCCCCTAGCTTTCGAGTGGCCCCTCATGTCACTTTTCCGGAAGGTTTGTAGTCTGTGGCTTTTTTTTTTTCCTCTTTCTGTTACCCCAGATGCACTTTTTTAATTTCTGTAGATTTCGGTCCTTGTCTCTAACGAGGTCGCATCTTATTCGCACGGTAGTCCGATTCCCCCCCCCTGTCTTTTTCGTCCTCTCAGTTGCCGTAACCTTGTACGGATTGGTCACCCTCAAAGCCTATGCCCTTCTACGTCGATTTCCCAGTCTATCTTCCAGATCACTCCCCCGTTTCCTCCCTTACAATTTCCACTTTCCTTTCTCCGGTTTCGTTGACCCTATTGTTCCCCTCCGTTCAGCTTCCTCGTTGGTCTCCCCACCCCCAAATTTTTAGGGTAACAGTAGAGACTTTTAAGAGATGCTCTCCTTTTTGAGGTTACTGCCCTCTCCCCCTCCAGACCTCATGCCCCTTCCCACTCTGTTGTGAAGACGGAAAAGTCCTGAGTTGCCGGCCCGACTTTTGAAGGGTGTCTCGTCCCTAAAACCCTCCCCTTCCCCTGATTTCGAATCCCCTGATCCAAATGACGATATTTTGAGTCTTCTTGCCGAGCCGGAAGCATTTAATCGTTAGATCATTCTTTCGTCCCCCCTCCACTGACTACCCCCCCTTCCTTGAAGTTCTTCCTTTCGCCACGCTGTGTTATCCTTTTTTCCGCACGTCTGGGGGCCGCTTATCCCCACCTCTAAACCAATACACACTTTTTCCCTTCCTTTTTTTTAGATTTCTATTTTTCTAGTTAGACGACTTCCCCCTGCCCCCTCCGTTACTATCCATAAAGCTGAACTTCTTCATGTTTCCCCCCCCTCCCCCCAAGCCCCTCTCGTGGAGTGGCTCTAGTCCCCCTTTGAGCTTTACATAGGCTCTCTTTTGCCGGATGTCCCCCTGGAGAAGGGAAGCTTATATATTTACTAATCCCTCCTTTTGTTGTTGTAGATTGCTAGTAACTTTAATCTTAGTCCCCACATCCTCTGCCGATCGTCGTCGTCTATTAGCAAACAGGAGTCCCCATCCTTTTGAGGTTTCATATTGAACCTTCTGCTTGGGCACGCACACTCTAACGATCGTCCCCCAGTAGCCAGCACCTCGAATATTACCAAAAGAGCTCGCTTTTCAGATATGGTATCAGTCGTTACGCTTACCTTTTCCTTTCACAACCCGCTGTACCCCTCCTCCGAGTCTCCTTCCAACGTTCGTCAGTGTTGAGGGGCGGCTCCTCCCCCTCCTACTCTTTGAACTGATTTTCCTATATGTCCCCCTGAATCCCCCCTACAAAGCCGTTCATTCTGGACGGTGGACTCGTCAGAATCCTCACCTCCCGGTTCCGTTTGTTGTCCCCATGTCCTCCGGCGATCCCTGCAGCGCTCCGTTGCAACTTATGGTTCCATCTTTCCCCCCAAAAGTTTTTTTTTCCGGGTCCTTTCTTCGGCTGCCGCCCTCACCTGTTCCCCTGCGGAACCAACCACCTGTCAACCCGTAACCCTTTGCCCCCGACTCTACGTTGGGACCCCGATTTCACCGATTCCCCCCAGGCATCCCTTCGTAACCCCTCGAATCAAAGGCAGCCTTTGAAACGTGCTTCCCGTGTTTACAGTGATCTTTCTTCTCACCTCTGACACCCTGAAGTCGATTTTCTCGCGGTTCGGCGACATAAGTTATTACCAAATTTTTCTTCCGGACCCACACTTTCTTCTAGTCTAATTCCCCCTCTTTATCCCTTTCTCGTGTTCCTGTGGCATAACAGCCCCTACTCCCCCAACCGCGCTCCAGGATGGAAGCGGTGAGATTCCCCTAAGAGCCCCCCCTTAACCCAGCCCCCTTTGTTCCAAGTTCTCAACTTTACGTCTTTACTGATGAGCGCGGTAAAACACGATATCCGTTTTCCTCTCCTTTTGGGCGATAACCGACCTTTTCAGTTCCATCTCCCCCCTGATGCTCGCACTACGACCCCTTATGTCTCCTTTGGTCCCGCAGCCGGCACCGTGGCACCGATACGTCGTCTCCCGCCTTTTCTTCGCTGCTTCACGTTTTGTTTACCACCATCCGTCCGGCTGATTGTCCACGTGTTCTTTTTTCCACCTCACTTTCGAAGCTTTCTTCGCTCCCCCCCTTCCGTTCTTGCGCTCGTTTTTTAGTCGCGTCGTTTTTCGCCCGACGATCCTTGAGGTTCAACGCCTTTTTTTGTTGTTCTGCATCCGCGGGAAAAGTCTCATCTATCGACTAAAAAGAAACCCTCTACCCCATCCCCCCCCCATTTCTAGGAATTCCTTTTTCCCCCTCCCCTCTGAGAACGGTTCGCGCCCGCTATCTGGTACCCAAGTGCTAAATCCCCTGATATCCTTTTCCCCTACGCTCTCTTTGCCCCTCCCGCCCTCCCAATGTTGAATTATCACTCTTTTCCAGCAGGTCATAATGTATGGTAGACGCCGCCCTCATTTCTTCTTTCGGTTGTCCTCCCTATCCGCACCCCCCCCCCCCTCGTCCCTCTGTCTTTCCGATCCCTAACCTTTTTTTTCCTCCTATCAAGAACCGACCGGAATAGTATAGCGATCTTGCCCGCCCACTAATTTTTTTTTTCCTGCGTTGTCCTTTACCCCCCTTTTGCTTTCCCCCCCTTTGTCCTCCCTGGGTCGTCTGTTATGCCACAGGTAATCGCTTGGGTCGGTAGTATTAATTTTCTCTGTGTTACACCCCCCCCCCCCAGCGTATCGCCCTCTTTCGTCGGCCGAGTTCTCCCTAGGTTGAAAACTGGATCAAGCCACCTCTTTCTGCCCAACCACTCTGCTTAATATCAGACCAATACCCTCCTCCCTGAGAATATCCCCTTCCGCCCTTTGGTGTTGGGCCTCATTTTTCTGATCACTCCCTGGCTGCTTCACGCAACTGACGATGTCTTTTGTGGCGGGGTAGTTGACTTATAATTCATATTCCCCCTTCTTTTCGATGATCTTCTCGCCGACCCCCTCCACTTCCTTGCTACACACCTTTCTCACTTTTCGTGTTTCAACGGGCCCGTTTGGAGTTTGTCCCTCACTTTCTTTTCGCTCGGTACGATCTCAACGCCCCCCCAAGAATGCGACCGATGTTGCCAAAACATGAAACCTTTTTTTCTCTATTTCTTTCTTCAGAGAGAGTCCCCTAATTTCTCCTTACTTTTTTCTCATCTGTCCTTAGCCCGGTGGCGATATGATGGCTTGATGACCAATCCCCAGTTCCCCTTTGTTGGTTTTTTTCCTAGTTTGGGTTGTGTCTGTTTTCGTATTCGGAATCGGTTGTTTTCCAGTCCAGAACTTGTAGGATTCCTGAGGCTTTTTTCCTCCCGTCCGTAGCCCCACTTCGTACAGTGATGGCTTTCCCTGTCTTTTTTCCACCCGCCAAGTCACTTGGAACCCTCCCCAAGCACCCCCTGGTTTTTTCCTTGGAATGTTTTTTCTTGCCCCATTTCCCCCTTTCTTCGTCTCCTACCTTTGCGTTTTTGCGTATCTGAAGGGTAACGCTGATAGATCTCCTTTTTGGACGCTGTTTCCTTTCTTCGTAATCGGTTGCTCCCCTCATTGACGACGGGTTCCTCCGGTCGAAAACAATTCTTGGGTCCGGGCCGACGACGGATCCCCTCCTGAGCGGTTCGAACTCCCCCCTCCAGGGGCTTTTTTGAAAAACCCCTTCCCCTTGACAGATTTATTCCTTTTCATCATGTTCCCCCTCTTTCCTTGGAATTCCCTGGTGCTCTTACAGGTCTAGCATCGCGTTCATCCTTGATGCCTAGGGGTTTGTGGTGAGACTGCGATGCTCGATTCCTCCGCCATCCGGCTTTCCCCCATTGTGTGCAAACTTCGTATGATCGCCGCCTCTCTGTCGCAGCGCGGCACCCCCAGCTTGGGGGGGACCGTTGGCGCAACCGCTCGCTTTTTTTTTTTTTTCCGCGGCGCTGGCTTTTACCCACCCCCCCCCCAACACACCCCCCCAAACCAACCCCCCACGAAAAAAAACACCAACCCAACCCACCCCCCCCCCCCCCCCCCCAAACTCACCCCTTTTGGCAACACCCCCCACACCACCAAGTTAACCCACCCCACCAAAACAAAAAAAAACCCACCCCCCCCCCCCCTCAACTCCGACACCACCACCACCCCCCCCCCCCCCACCCCCAACACCCCACCCCAACAAACCACAAAAAACCAGGGGTTGCCCCCTCTTTCAGCCCTTCGGTTCCTTTTCCCGGCCCCCTTCCCTCTTCTCCTCGTTACCCCCTCTCCGGCAGTCCCTTTGACATTCTTCTCCTTTACCCGTCGGCCAGATTCGCAAACCTCTAACAGGCTTCTTCCTAGGGCCCCATTTTTGCATCACACCCGTTGCATGTCGAAGTACCATTTTTCTTTTTTTCCTTTAGAAGTTTTTGAGCTTTCTTTGAAGACTCCCCTAATCATCGTTCCCCTCATTCTAAATCCCAGGCCCCGCATTGAACGGTCTTCAACCCCCCCCCTCAGTCTTAATCTTTCTTAAATTTTCTTTTTCCCCCACTCTTCCCCTTGCTCCCCCATCCAACCCGACCCACCCCTCTACCTCTTCCCCCCCCCCCAACTTGTTGGGAAGCCATTTCCTATTGTCCGCTGGCAACATTCCCTCGACTTTCTTGGGGAGCAGAAGCTAGATTTGCGAGACTATTGAGCCTTTCATTTCTTTTTTTTTTCGCACTTTGCCCCCCTCTTTTTTTTCGTTCGATGGCGTGCGCAAGAAGCAATCTGCTACATCTAACGCCTCTTTCGTTTTTCCCCGACCGCTTTTGCTCCTTCTCCCCCCGTTTCCCCCTTCCCTTCGGCAGCACTTGTTTTTCACGCTTCTTCGCTATAGACGTGCCTTTGTCCAGGTCGTGTAACCCATACCTACTCCCCTTAGTAAGGAGGTCTTTAGCCTGAGCAGAGCGATGCATCCCTACTCTTTAAAAACAAACACATCATGGGTTATATGTCATTATAATCGTCAGTCGTTACCCAATGTCTTTGCCGCAGTTTTCGATCTGAGCTGTTTCCTTCGCATTTATTGCCCCCCCCCCCCAGTCACAACTTACATCTGAGCATCTTTGGGGCTGGCCAGCCAATCATTATCCGATTATCCCCCCCCCCCAGACGTATCCTTTTTCATCAGACGGCCCTTTTATTCCTCGAAGAGGCAACTGGACCGCACACCCCAATATTGACTGAATGTCCCCACCCCTTGCTTCTGTTTTTGCCTTTTTTCTTTCTTTAGCTATAGAGCTATTATTTTCCTTTAGGACCTATTGATTGCCCCGTTTAGGCTCGCGAATCTTGAGGATATTTTTTCGGAGGAATCCTCCCCCCCGATTCTTCGTCTGCGGCACATAAAGTCGAGTTCAGCCGACTTCTTCCCCTCTCTCTGAGCTCCCACGGTTCGTCCGGTGCTGAGCCCTAGCCCCTTTTCGAGATTCCCCTTTGGCGTTTATTACCTCTTTCCTCCCAAGTATTCTCCTGAATCGAACCGGTCGCAATTCTTGTTTTTTTTCGAATAAGCAAGAGATTCTGCATTTTTTACGAGTTATGTCTCCTTCCCGCGCTGACTTGAGTTATATAAACACAGACCTTGTTTCCCCCCTTTTGGAGCTCTAGTGGCAAACTTATCTCTTCCCTCCCCCCCTCTCCTCCTCCCTCCCCTCTTCTCTCTCTCTCTCCTCTCCCCCCCTCCTTCCTTCTCTCTCCTCTCCTCTTTCCCCTCTCTTCCTCACCCCCCCCCCCCCCCCCCCCCCCCCCCCCCCCCCCCCCCCCCCCCCCCCCCCCCCCCCCCCCCCCCCCCCACCCCCCCCCCCCCCCCCCCCCCCCCCCCCCCCCCACCTCCCACCCCCCCCCCCCCCCCATCGCGCTTGTCCCTTCGTCGACGACTGTAAATGTGTAAGAATGCCCCTTCTTGAGGTCCTAGATGTCTTCTCCCCCCCCCCCCCACTCCACCATTTCTTCGAGCCATCGCGACCACACGAGAATGATCTGCCGCTCCACCTTTTTTGGTCTTAAGTTCTCCCCTCTTTAGTCCTCTTTTAGGAAGATAGCATATGGGAGTTCCCTAGTGAAATATGCCTCTGCCCATCGATTGTGGGGTTGCTTTTTAAGACGGGCTTTCACGTTCCCAAGTGAAAGTGATCCGGAGGTTAAAGGTCCTTTATTTGACGGCCATGCCGATTAGCTATTTTTCCTCACCCCTAGATCCATATGTTCCTGTAGAGTGTGGCTGGTAATATAAACGATGCATCGGGCTTCAGAGGCGTTCTCCTAGACAGTCTCTGTTTCCGTCCTATCCCATTTTTTTAGGTGCTCCACTGCCGTACTTAGTCCACGTATTCGCACGTTCGTGCTTTCCTACTATGGGATTCTAAACTCCCCCACATTTTCCAGCCCCAATGTTCCTTTCCTGGCATGTCCTGCGTACCGGACCCATTCCCCTTGACCCTCCCTTCGTTTAGCATGGCCCAAATGGCGACGTTTTCAGGTCGATTCTTTCCGAGTGGGAGGTGAAACGTGCACCGATTTTTTTCCCCCCCGTATTAAACAGTCTTTTTTTTGCCGATTCCCCCTCAGAGTCCGTAGCGCTTTTTATCTTCGGCTATCTCCCTCAAAAAGACAGGCGATCGAATCCCTAGAGCATTCACCCTTGAAGACTTCTCTTCTTGATTCTGGTTTAGAAGACCCAGCGTCTTCCCTCGTTGATATCACTTATGACGACTACCCCTTTTTTTTTACTTTTTCCTTTTTCGAAGTTCAGTCCTTGTATCGTCCTGGTGGTAGCGGGCGGATTTAAGAAGTGCAACTTTTTTCCCTTGCCCAGCTTTCTGTGGTTGCCTGTTGAGTGTTTGTTTCCTCTACGGCGTCACTACAGCAGGTATAAAATCTCGCCGGCCTCGCGCACTTAATCTCCTTCTGATGCTAAGCGTCTGCTTGGTCGCCGGGAGTGTCAAACGTGCGTTTTGACCAGATTAAATCCGCTCTGTCTTACAAGGAAGACGTGTGACGCT